>Ga0126384_10000683_pt1 | contig 19345 bp, 26 predicted proteins | sample PanSoiMetPlot_36_FD_92543 | JGI IMG/M metagenome (GOLD analysis project Ga0126384, IMG submission 92543) | Tropical forest soil microbial communities from Panama - MetaG Plot_36 | ecosystem: Environmental > Terrestrial > Soil > Tropical forest > Bulk soil | place: Panama | collected 2016-02-17 | reverse complement strand
GTTCGTGTGGTGCGCTCGCTCGACGAGATCAAACCCAACGCAAGTACAGATCTGAGCGGCCATAGTCTTCCGCTTGGATTAGCCCCGATGGAAGATCGGCCTCTTCTCCAACTTGGAGCGCCCTGGTCGGTGTCACAAACGAAGCCAGCACGGCTAGATTTCGATTAGGGCGATCACACACCCGCAGGGGCCGCCGAGGCACCAATAGCTTGAGCGGGAAGGTGCAGACCGTAAATGCGGGGGAGGGGAGAGCGGCGAGGTTCGTGAGCTGTCCCATGTGCCAGTGGTCGCTTGCATGGGCTGCCTCAAATGAGGTCAAGCAGCGGTTCGAGACTGGCGCCTGCGAAGTCGGGCCGTGCGGCGTCGACCGGTTGCAATCCCATACGATTGTGCCAAAACACTGGCATGCCAACTGCTTTGGCGCCGGGCACGTCGGCCGCTGAGCCGGCCACGAACAGCGTTCGGCCTGGCGCAGTGTCCAACGACATCAGCACGGCACGATAAGGCTCGGGGCGTGGTTTGTAGAAACCGGCACTCTCCGCCGTCACGATGGCCGTGAAGCGGATCCCTGTGCAAGCAACGGCCGCGGCAGCAAGTGTCACCGAACAGTTGGTGACCACACCCAATGGCACCCTATTCGCGAGTGCCGTCAGCACTGTGCGCGCTTCGGGCCATGGCGGCAAATCGCTCCAACTCGCGAACAGCGCCTCCACGCAGGATGGCTTGACACCCGCTTGGCTCGCTGCCTGCCGCACGATGTCAGCGTAAGGGCGATATGGACCCGCCGTATAGGTGAGCGCGAGGTACTCACGCCGCCACCTCAGGCCATCCTGGGTCGAGCCGGCCGCGCGGTTCCAGATCGTCCATGAATCGATGAGCGCGGTCAGCAGATCGAACACAACCGCATCGTAGTTGCGCTCTTGTGGCATGAGCCTGGAACCCTTTCGAGCTCAGTTTCCGATTCGCCTTTCGGCGAGAAGCCCGCTGCGATCAGCGTCAGGTCGCTCGCGGACTTGCCAGGCGCGACCGCATGCGACACGTCGGCGCCGTGGTGGATGCCGGTATTGCTCGCGGTGAACCTTGCCATAGTGGACTCGCCGCTGAGTTCAGATCGCTGCAAGCCAAGCTAGTGTAGCTCAAGCCGTGCCCGAAAGCGTAGAGCGAGTTTTGGTCCTTCTGGACCTCGGAGCCTGCGTCGCAGCGGATCGCCTTGGCGTCAGCCCAGGGTGTCTCGATGCCGGGCAGCACCGGCCACAGCGTCCGACTGAGACACTCCCGCAAGATAACCGGCAGGTGGCCCGAAGGCTTCACCCCGCCGGGTATGCCAGTTCCTGAGCTTCTTGCCCCTCGCCCTTGCTCGTGCTGTCTTAGCTCACAATAGCTTGCACGGGAGGGTGTTTATGGAAATTGACGGCCAATGCCACTGTGGCTACCTCGCCTACCAAGCCACGGCGGATCCAAACGACGTTGCCATTTGTCATTGTACGGATTGCCAGAGCCTATCAGGGACTGCTTTCAGAACAGCCATTCGAATTCCAAACCACCATTTCAGAATGCTGACGGGGGAACCGACAATTTATGTGAAGACCACCGATCGCGGTAAGAAAACTGCGCAAGCATTCTGCCCGCGCTGCGGATCGCAGGTGTATGCGAGACACGTGGAGGATGCAAAATTCTATGCTGTCCGCGTTGGCACAGTCCGCCAGCGCAACGAGCTTGAACCCAAGGTCCAAGTCTGGGCACGCTCGCGGGTACCCTGGCTAAACAAACTCGGCTCTATTCGAGAGCTTGACGAGCAGTAGAGGCCCAAAGTTGAGCAGGTGTCTTCGACAAGAGATGGTTTGGAGTTCCTCAGACGTGCGTCATTTGCCAACCACGTAATCGACAAGGTACGCGTGCGGGTGTGTTTCTGAGCCAATGCGCGGCAGCGTAGTTTGCAATATGCGACGACCCGTTCGATGTAAGACTGGATGGCATACACGCCCAAGGCATTTTCTGCGATCTTGCGGCCGATTAGGGTATCGTCTGGCTCGGCGTGGAATGGGTCCGGGCCGATCTGATTATGCATCGGTGAGTTGGACCTTCTGCTACACAGTTACATCCTTCAAAATGGGATCACACCCGATTTCAGGCCCACCAGACACTAGTTAAGAGGCTGGCTGAGGCTCAAACCGGAGTATCGCCATGTCTCCGTCTAAAATCTCCTTGTTGATCATAGCAGTTGCGTCGGCTGGCCTTGCTGTAGGTGTCTCACGCTTCGCAACGGCCGCAACACAGCCTGGTGACGATCTCGCCAGTAATGAAGGCATCTACGTCGACAAAGGCACCTTCAAAGTTATGCGGGGAATGGCGAAGACTGACCCCACTGCGCAAATCATGAAATTAGGGGCAAGGCCAGTGCAGGAGGGTGCGATCATCTTTCGCTCGGGTGACCAACTCTACATCGTGGATGCCGTCCCGGCGGGTGGTCCACGCATGTTGAACAGCTTCCGGGACGCCTTTGCCCCGCCAGGCTAAGCGTCAGATGAAACGATCGTTTATCTAGGCTGGCAATAACCGATCGCTCGCCGATTTGCTTCGGCCTGGGGTGGTTGATCATGCTCCAGGCCGGAAGCCCTTGAGGTGGCGTGATGAACTCGACCCATCGACGCCTTGGTGTGTTGTTTTCAGCGCTAGGCCTGTTACTGCTTGTCCTTCCGGTAAAGTTGGCAGTTGCAGACCCGCAATCGAGACGCATTGGCACCGAATATGAACCGCCTAAGAATCCGGCGCATCAATCGCTCTATGAAATGCTCAAAGAGCATCGTGTGCTTGAAAAACTGCAAGACATATTCAGTCCATTTCAGTTGCCGATTGAGCTGACTTTCAAGACGGCTGGATGCGACGGCGTATCGAACGCATGGTATTCGCGCCCGACTGTGACAATCTGCTATGAGTATTTGGCTGAAATCCTGCGCGACATGCCGAAGGAAACGACCCCGGTCGGTGTCACGCCCGTCGATGCGGTGCTTGGCCAGTTCTTCTATGCCATCGCCCACGAGGCCGGCCACGCGATGTTCGACCTCCTTAGCGTGCCGGTCTTTGGCTACCAGGAGGATGCCGCCGACCAATTTGCCGGATACATGATTCTGCAATTCGGCAAGGACGATGCGCGTCGCCTCATCCTGGGCGCTGCTCACTCTTATAAGAAGTACGTTCAGAACCCGACCGTGACGGCACCATTGACAGCATTCTCCGATGAGCACGGCCCTCCGGCTCAACGCTTCTATAATCTCCTGTGTCTCGCCTACGGGGCAGATCCGGTGCTGTTCGCAGACGTTGTGGAGAAGAACTACCTACCCAAAGAGCGGGCCAGGATCTGCAGGGCCCAATACGGCGAGCTCAACTACGCATTTCACCAGCTCATCCTTCCGCACCTGGACCAGCAACTTGCCAAACAAGTCATGAATAAGAGCTGGCTTCCTCCCGACGATAGGCCGATCGGATCTCGCAAGGACAACTGATGTGCTGGCGACCGCAGCCTGTTCAGCGCTGCGGTGGTGAGTGCGGGCAATCCCGAATTCAGATCGGATCAAAGTCGTCGAACTTACCTCGCGCTGCCGCTGCCACGACAGCAGCGATGGCGCTCGACAGGCGGCCGTGATCTAACCGAGGGCCCTGCACCGGGAGGTTGATCTCACCTTTATCTGTGTCCCTTGTCGAAATGCTGTGTCGCAACCGACTTAGTCCAAGCAGGGCGGTTTGTGTCAAACGCGGGCCACACCCTCATTGACGGTGTCGCGATGGTCCATCTTCTCCAGTACGGCGTTCGCGGGGGGGCGATCCCGCGCGAGCGGCGATCGTGATGCGCGCCGCACCAGGACCGCCGTCGAGCGTCATTTGTCCTACATCTCCTTCCTACTCAACTGATTGACCAGGTATTCGGCTTGCCTGATCGCGAGCGCCACAATTGTCAACGTCGGGTTCTCAGCACCCCCAGTCGTAAACTGGCTTCCGTCTGAGATGAACAGATTGGCGACGTCGTGGGCCTGGCCGTACTTGTTGCACACCCCGTCCTGCGCCTTGTCGCTCTGTCGGCAGGTGCCCATGTTGTGCGTGCTGGGGAATGGCGGCAGCTCGAACACCTGCGTGGCGCCGAGCGATTGATAGACCGCCGTTCCCGCCTTGTAGGCGTGGTTGCGCATGGCAATATCGTTGGTGTGATCCTTGAAGTGCACCACTGGCACCGGCATCCCGTGCTGGTCCTTGTCCGTGGCATGCAGGGTGACGCCGTTGCCTACCTGCGGCAGGTCCTCGCCGACGAGCCACATGCCCGCGAAATGATCGTACATTTCGATCACCTTGGCGTACTCGGGGCCCCAGGCTCCCGCAATGGTGTTGGACGCCACGCCGGCAAGGCCGAAGCCGGGCAAGGTCTCCATCTCGTAGCCACCGGCGAAGCCGCGGGAGGGGTCATGCCTCGATTCATCCTTGATAATTCCCGCCATCTGGGTGCCGCGATCGAAGTTCACCCGTCCGGGCATGATGGCATAAACCGTGCCCGTCATATGCCGCATGTAGTTGCGCCCCACCTGGCCCGAGGAGTTGGCCAGCCCGTTCGGGAACTTCGACGACTGCGAATTGAGCAGGAGCCGTGGCGTCTCGACCGAATTGCCCGCGACGCAGACGACGCGCGCCTTCTGCTCCTGCAGTGCCCCGCTCTTGTCGGCGTACACGACACCGGTGACCTTGCCGCTGGCATCATGGTTGATCTTGACCACCATGCTATCCGGGCGGAGCTCGAAATGACCGGTACTCTCGGCCTTCGGGATCTCGGTGTAGAGGGTCGACCATTTAGCGCCAATGGCGCAGCCGGACATGCAGAAACCAATCTGCCGGCAGGCCGGGCGGCCGTCGCGCGCCTCAGCATTAATCGCCATGTTGCCGGTATGGACCTGGGTATAACCTACGCGCTTGGCGCCGGCCGCCATCACCTTGAAATTGTTGTTGCCAGGGAGCCGCGGGATGTTGTGCGTGCCGGTGACGCCCAGCTTATCCTCGGCGCGCGTATAGAAGGGCTCTAGCTCTTGCAGCGTGATTGGCCAGTCGAGAAGATTGGTGCCGGGGATATTGCCGTAGACAGTGCGCGCGCGAAACTCGTGCTCTTGGAAGCGCAGTGACGCGCCGGCCCAATGCACCGTTGTCCCACCAACGGTCTTGCAGACCCAGAGCGGCAGTGCCGCGTTGAGATCGCCAGTACCGATGCGCTTGTCGAGCCAGCTCAGCCGGCTGAACATGGTGGCGTTGTCGTTGACAATGTCGGTGATGTCGAGCCGCGGCCCCGCCTCCAGACACACCACATTGATGCCGCGCTGGGCGAGCTCGTTGGACAGCGTTCCGCCGCCCGCGCCCGAACCGATCACGACGACGACTGAATCATCCTTGAGATCGAATGCCTTGGCCATTGATCGATCCTCCAGTCATGAGTTGGGCAGCCAGCCGATGTCATCGAAGCCGCGGTTGATGTAACCGCCGTGCTCGACGGACGATCCTTCGAAGCCGAAGAAGCGGTAGACCAGCGGATTGCCATAGAGATTGTTGATGGTTGCCGTGCGCATAGTGGAGAAAAACTCGCTGGCCTCCACCGTCTTCAGGACCGCGCTGCGGGCACCGTTGCTCAGTTCGACCCACCGGATGCCGCGCGCACCATCGAGCCGCGCAACACCCTCGGCAACAAGCTTGCGCAAGGCGGCGTCGCTTGCCGCTTGCTTGTCGACGGCGTCGACCACGGCGGCATAGTACTGATCACCCAGGCGATCGTGTGGGAACAACTGACGCGCCATGACGAGCAACGTCTGGGCCGTGTGCGCGTCGATGGCGGTAGGGGACAATGCCCAGGAATAGTCCGGGGCGAAGACGACGGAGCCACTCGTCGCCAATCCTGCGGCGACGGAACCAGTGCTGCACAGAAATTCCCTGCGGTTAGGTGCTTTTGCCATCATCGGAGTCCTCCCTGATGAGGCCCGCTCGCGATCCGGATCGATGCTGCGATAATTGAGCGGCCCACCTAGATCCTAGGCCTGGCATTGAGCAATTTGATGGCAAAACCCGTCTGTGCGCCAACCGAACGCACGCATACGGCAGCAGTCGTTGAGCCATGGTGGTGTTCCGCCGACGAGCTATTTTCTGCGGATTGCCGGATGCTTTGTGCTGCTTTGCTATGACGAGCTTTCCGGATACCGACCATGGCTTGTGAGCATGCCAAAAGCTATTCAGACAGCGATATCACATCGGTATTATCGCGACTTTCCTTGGACATTGACGGTCATGTTCATACGACGCGGGTCGCGCGGTTGGCCGCTGAGTTAGCTCGCAGGCTACCGAGGTCGGTTGCTTCGAGGCGGCGGTGTGTTCAGCGTCGCCTACATGGTGGCTCGCAGCGGATCGGCGTTAATGACACATTGCGCTCACCGACGCCGCCCGATGATGAGCAGATACTCGCGCTTCACGTGCAGTCCGGCGGGCACGACGTAGTGGCTATGATAGGCATCGACATCGCGCCTGAGCCGCTCCAGGCGGTCCGCCGGCAGGATCTCGGCGAGCTGGCGCAACGGGCCGAAGCCACGTGCGTACCAGTCCCAAATATCCTGCTCGCTGCCGTGGTAGGCGTTGCTTACTCCGTGCTCAAATCCCAGTTCGAAGGCGTTGCCGAGCAATTTCTCCACGTGCGCTGGATCGCCCCAATCCAACGCTGAAGAGGAGGGAGGCGGTGCATTGCTGTGTTGGGCCATGATCCCGAAAAAGCGCGCGACGGCCCCGACCGGCGCCCATGCTGTCAGCGCCAAGCGGCCGCCGGGGCAGCACACGCGCGTGAGCTCGGCTGCGGCCTGGGTCTGGTCGAGAGCGAACATGATGCCGAACGTCGAGATGACGCCATCGAAGGTACTATCGGCAAATGGCAAGCGTTCGGCATCGGCGCGCCGGAAGTCGATCGCCGGCCGCACGTGGGCGGAAAGCTCGCGGGCGGCGGCCAGCAGTTCTTGGGAGATATCCACGCCGGTTACCGTCGCGCCCGTGCGCGCCACGTTGCGCGCGGACCAACCGGTTCCGGTGGCTACATCCAAGATGCATTCGCCTGCGCGTGCATTGAGCCTCTGGCAGGCATGCGCCAGCGCATCCGAGATGGCAAAGCTCACGTCGTCGTAGTGCCTGCCGCCAAGACCCCACATGGTCGCGGCCGCCTGGTGATGAGCAAGGACAGTCTGATCGGTCTCCATATCCGCCACCTTCCGATCCTGCCCCCCAGCCGGTCGGATTGAAGCACGCAGGCGGACTAAATCTGCTCCAAAATCTGTAGTATCTCGGCGCGAAGCCTTGGATATCTATGGGCGCCGTAATGCCGACCGGGAGAAGGCGATGAAAGGCTATGGCCAGTTCTGTCCGGTGGCCAAGGCTGCTGAGGTATTTTGTGAGCGTTGGACGCCGCTCGTCTTACGCGATTTGGCGCTCGGCGCCTCGCGCTTCTCGGAGCTGCAGCGCGGAGTACCGCTCGCGTCGCCCTCGCTATTGTCCCACAGGCTCAAGCAGCTCGAGAAGGAGGGCATCGTTGAACGGCGCAAGTCAGTGAGTGGGCGCAGCTGGACCTACCACCTGACACGCGCCGGAGAGGATCTCACTCCCATTGTCGTGTCTCTTGGCGTGTGGGGACAAAAATGGTCGCGCCGCGAGCTGACGCGATACGAGATCAACCTCGGGTTGCTGCTGTGGGCGCTTGAGCGCGGCGCCAAGCCGGATGCTTTTGGGCCTAAGCGAACCGTCGTGCAGCTGACACTTACGGACCAAATCGAGAAGAAGCGCTACTGGTGGTTCCTCAACGACGCCGGCCGCTGCGAACTCTGCCTCACGAAACCCGATCACGATATCGATCTCTTCCTGGAGGCTAGCCTGCGGGACATGATCTACGTGTGGCGGGGCGACCTGCTGCTTCTCCGCGCGCTCGATACAGGCCGTCTACGCGCGCACGGAACGGTGAAGGCACAGCGCGCGTTTTCGCGATGGCTGGCCATCAGTCCGCTTGCGCATCTACAATCGGCTAGAGCGGAATCCGAAGCTGTCTAAGCCCGCAAAGCTATCTGGGTCGGGCCTAAGCCGGGATCGATCAAGGCACTGGAGGCGGAGCAAGCCTCCGACACCCACCACAATAATCGCGGTGCGGACCTGCCGGATCGCGCACCGATCCGCCTCTCCCTTTCGTTTTCCACTGGGATGCCGATCCTGATTGCCGACGCCGGTTGACGACGGGCCCACTGTTGGACCTGAAGTCGCGACTGGGCGGAGAAGTGAGTAGCCTGGGGCTCGGCCAGTGCATTGCGCTGTAGCGCGATTACCAGAAACTCGCACAACCGGTCGGCAGTCTCAAATTTTCGCCTGCCAGCGACGGCTCAAGCAGAGCGTGTGATCACGTCACAAAACGTCAACCTCGGTAAACGTCGACTCCACTTTGTCCGCGACTTGCCGAAGGAACCATCGCAAATTATCGCGGTCTTTTCCTTGCGTGCATCCATCGACGATGTTGAAGGCCAAAAACAGGTTCCAATCGCGGATGCTGGCCAAGAGCGTGTTCAGGCGCCTCTGATTGAACTTGCCGCTCGACGCAAACTGGCGCCACAGTGCGAATGGCTCGTCATGATATTGCACCATCGCCAGTGCGTCGGTGTCGTCGCAGAACTCGGCTAGGAACGCCCGCGCCAGCGATGCATGACTGTTGGGTGCCGTAATCGGAGCGCCCAACTGCGCCTCGCCCTTGAAGGTGTCATGCGTGTGAATGAGTACTTTGAGCCGCCAATAGTCTATCTCGGTCAATTTAGGGCGTATAACTTCGAGGTTGCGCTCAAGCTCAGCAATGTGGGCGCGAATGGTGCCTTCCGGATGACCGGGTCGTGCTTTACCCCAATCCAGATTACGCTGGTAGCGGGGGTCACGTTTAATGCTATCAAGCATCTGTTTGTAATCGGTCATCACGCCGGAGTACCCCATGTCGGAAACGGCGCTCAAGATCATTCCAGTGATCACATCCTGTCCTTAGCCCTGAGCAAGGGAAAAGCGTTCACACTTGCGCGCAAGATGGTGCCGTTTGGGACCCACGAAGCAAAGGGTCTACGACGATCCGACCGGTGTAACGAGCTATGAAGCCCGGGGAATCGGTCGCTCTTGCGATACAGACCTCTATGCAGCGCTAGCCTGCCGTGATTGCGATAGCGGCCGTGGACCTCGGCAGAGTCAGGACTGCCGCTCGACCGTGCGCGGGTTTGGGCCCGATGCATCGCCGCCTTGGTAGTGCGCGCTCACGGCAACATCTTGGTGATTCCGGTCGGTGCCACGCGCGAGCCCGCCGCGGCGCTTTGATCCCGGAACCGCTACATCGTGCGGCCGTCACGGTCATCGTATTCTCAAGCTGCTGGCGCAGTGACAGCCATGCGGCGCTACCTCGGCGGCGGAGGCGGCCGCACTGCCGATCAACAGCTGGATGCGGCCTCATGGTGCCAGCCATCGTAACGGGCCGCCCAGGCATAGCCAAAATTTGAAGGCGACGGAGGTAGACCCCCGCATGCAACAGCTCGCTGCCCATCGGCACCTGGGAGCCGGTTTTGATTGGCTTAGATTGAGTGCTCCGATAGAACGCAACGTGGGGCGGCCCCACCTGGCAAGGAGCAGGGTTGACACTGGTGAAGGTCGGCATTGGCTCGAGCGCCGACTCCAAGTTGCCAACTTGGTCCAGCCTATCCTCCACATAGGCCGGGTTCGGGGTCGTACCCGCTGATTTTATTGGGAAAAAAGCGGACCTCTGGTCCCTATTTTTTGCCCATTTTCGACCGGGCAGCGTGCGGTTTGGGCAATTTGCACACTCCGAGCACGAGGGCTGTAAAAAAGCCGCAGTGCTTGGCAAACGCGGCAGCGGCCCCGGCCCGGTGGGCGGCCTAGAGCCGGGGGTCGTGGCGATCGCGACCATCTGCCGGGCGTGCGCTATACTCGCGTTGTGCGTCCAACCTTCGTGCGTCCCTTATTCCCCGCCAGTATCCCGCGTCCCCCGCGCGGGGAAGGTTGGTTGCACGAACCGAAATGAGATGGCTTCCGCTGCGAAGTGATCAAGGACGGTGACCGGTGCGGTTCTATTCACGCCATGGTGCGGAATACACTGATCGCCTGCCCCAGATGCACAAGCAGCGCGAGCACGCAAAAAGCCTCGGCACGTCAACCAATGCGTAACGGTCAACCGTGGGCGAGGCCAAGTGCTGACGCAAGCTGCGTCAGATCAAGCAGCTAGCGCACTATGGTGGACAATGCGCCAGCGCGGGAAACCCTAGTCCTTGTGACAGCGCTCGGCAAGGAGCCTCGCTTTCCCACCCCGGTAATTTTCTGCCCCTGCCCATCACATCGATGACATCGCGCCGCCTCAACGTTCATCCGTCTCGGCTAAGGTGCAGAACGCCACGCTCCGGCTTCCATTTTTTGTTCTTGCCTCCAGGTCGGCTATCTCGCGCTTGAGGACCGCCTCATGCTTGCGTAGCTCGCGCACTCTGCGAGCGGTCACCTCGCGCGCCTGCAAGCGTTTGCGGACGCCCGCAAGCGCTGCGCGCTTCGCGTCGAGTTCTGCCTTTTCCATCTCCATCATGTCGGCGATGGCGCAGTAAGCCTCGAGCGTTAGCCTCATGCGCTCACCCCGCGCTGTGGCTTTGTCCACAGCCTGCAAGGCCTCTTTGGCCACCCGGCGAATCTCATCGGGGTCGGTGATGCGCGGCATGTTGATTGTCTCTTCGGGTCGTCAGACGGCCGAATATGTCCCCTGGTATTAGGGCGGACTCTTGGGCTCCCTGGAGCCAGTCTTCCATTGTGCTTGGGCAACGTTGTTACCCGGTGGGGGCCACTGTTACCCAGATCGTTGCTGACCGTCTGATAGCTCAGACCCAGGGCGATCATACGGCTTGGTAAAGCCTGAAGACCTGTTTTGATCGCCAAACGCTTGATGCCGTCAGCTGGGCGATCGCGCTTCATTCGTACCCCAGAGACCGCCGCTCGAGGAAGTTTCGGCGACAAGCTGACGCAAAGCACCGCACTGACTTCGTCAGGCGGTGGAGTACCGGGGCGGCACCCCACACCGGGTTGCTCGGCGTGCGCGACCCGGTCGTGCGTTCTCAGCGCTCCAACCGCTAGACGATAGTCAACGTCTGCCAACACATGGTCGGCGGGTGGAAGCATCGAGAGGGTACTGGGCCGCAACCCGATGCCCACCTGCAAATGATACCCATTCCTAGGTAGGAGGCCAATGGACCTTGGGCTCAGCTCTGCTATCCCGAAACGTCATGGCAGGTGCCCTTTCTGCTCAGGGCTTGCCTTGCTACGAACACGTAGCCGGATACGGGGATGATGCGGTGTGGCTCAACGTGGTTTGGACCGTGATCGGTTTAGCGTAGGTGGTTGGCAGTGTTTCTGTTGATGCGACAGCCGGTAAGGGTCGTGGAGAGGATCAGTGCGGCTTAGCTTTGCGCCGCGATGTTGCCGCGAGTTTCTTGATCAATAACTTCATGGGCGCGTACAGCGTGCTGTTTCGCTGCTCTGCCGGTATATTTTCGAGGTGGGTTTCCAGCGCCTCGCGATAGTCGCCTTGCTGTAGTGTCCCACGCTCCTCCAGTAAACGGATCAGGACAAACTGGCTCACTAGGATGCCACTGATCAGCTCGCCAATCGGGTCGCGTTCAGCCATTGGCACACACCCCGCCATTTGCAGCTACGGGTTCCGGCAGCAACCTGGACCAGATTGGTCGCTTGCGAAGCAAGTCGGCGCCGTCGCGCTGTGAAAAGGCATCTGCTCCCTCGACGCCGCACCTTCTAGGTGCCGAGGAGATCGCAAGCCTGCGCCGACGACGCCCGGTGAGGAACCTACGCGCGAGCCGCCGAAGCCGCAACCCGCATCATCGCTAGCTTACGTTTGCCGGCGCCGAGGCGTGTCCTTTAGCAGTGTGGTCGCGCATGTTGTTGGGGATGTAGCCGCCGGTCCTTGGTTGAGTGGTACAACATCACTCAAGGGTTCAGGACGATGTTGTCGAGCATTATCAACAGTCTGATTGCAGAGCTTCGCGCTCGCTGTGATCAGGGCTTTGTTTGGCGCAGTTGTGCGCCTCAACTAGCATATGCACGCCGAGGGGCATCACTTTTTTTGATGACAGCTATCAACAAACACACGGCAGTTCCGGAGCTTCAAGGCCGAGGGTCCTGGCGCGTTTCGCATCTGGTAACCAAAGCATAGCTACGAGAATTCGTTCGCATTAGAACAATTCCCACGTTGACAGGTCCGACTTGGCAAGACGCGGAGGCCCCAGAGATGGCGACGCGGAACACTGACCACAAATGAGCGTTGAACTTTGAAGGTCGAGGGGACCTTGGCGCAGAATTAGGGAAGGTCTCGCGCCATGCCTGCAAATTCAAAAGGGCAGAAAACAGACGGCCCGAACCGCGCGAGCAATTCGGCGGAAACCACTAACTATGAACACACAGCCGGATACGGAGATGATGCACTGTGGCCCAACGTGGTTTGGACCGTCATCGGCATCCTAAGTGTGGTTGGTTTGGCAGTGTTTCTGTTGATGCGATAGCCCAGTAAGACAGTATGGCGGCACCTTCGGGCGGCAAGGCGCGTCTGATATATTCATAGTCTTAGGCCTTGGTCTGATTGAACCTGGAGCTGCTACGGAATGTAAACCGCTGTTGCGAGTTGCACGGGGCGATCCATGGAATTGCTCTCTGTCATTACTTGTCCGGCTTGCAGCCACAAAGAGCTTGAGACCATGCCGACGGACGCCTGTCGGTACATTTACGATTGCAAGAGCTGCGGCCATCGCATGAAGCCCGTCAAGGGAAAGTGTTGCGTGTTCTGTTCCTACGGGTCGGTGCCGTGTCCGCCAGTTCAAGACGGCGATGCGTGCTGCCGTTGATCGAGCATTCAATACATCGAGCAATACTATCGACGCTTTGGGGTTCGGATTTTTGCTCTATTAGCTTGTCTTTGGCGGTCTTGAAGCGGACACCCTCATATCGGCGCAGGACAGGATACTTTTGATCAGGGTTTCGATCCGATCGAAAGGTACTACCAGCAACGGGTGAAGCGCGGGGGCCGCGCGACCCCGACCATTAAAAATATCCAGGGCAGCGATTTTCGTGGTTGCCCTTGCGCCCTACGGTCGCCGATCGACGCCAGTGGCCACGTTGAGGTGGGCTCTAGGCCTTTTGCGACCGTGCTCGTAGTGCTCGAACGACCTTCATTTGTTTAGGATCAACATATGGCAACTCCGGACTATGGCCATACAGGGCGAGAGCTGGAACTCATGCTCGCCGGCACAAAGCCGCTGGCGATGTTCTACGACGACAACGGGGAACCCGATGAGCGCGTCGTACCGGAACAGGAGTTCGATGCTTACGTTAGGTCAGGGTTGTTCGTGAAGGGTACGAGGGTGTTCGAGGCCGCCATAGACCCGAGGACCGGCAGGCCCGTCCAAGTGCGTTACGTCTTGTATGCACTGAAGGCTGAGGCATGCGTGTGAACGCCATGTTCTTGGTGAAAGAGACCCTACGCAAGCTGCGCTACCGCAAAGGGCCTGACGAGGCGATTGAACGTATGACCAACAATCTCCTTGGATATAGCGATGAGGACTTTGAAAGGCACTGGGGCGACAAGTGGCGATAGCGCTAGGCTAGGCTAGCTTCAAGAATGGAAACCTGATGACTGACGTATCAACAAACGCGACGCGAACGCGCGCACGGCCTCAGTCCCAACTGGACTATGTAAGTGCAACGGCGCTCGCGCAGTGGCTCGATTGTAGCCGCCAATATCTGCGATCAATTGAGGCTCAAGGCGTCATTGAGCGGAAGCCGCAGGGGTTCGCGTTGCAGCCAACGATCGTTCGCTATGTCAAGTTTCTCAGGCGCGAGCGAACCATTAGTTCACGCGCCGAAGCCGACAGTGCATTTGCAACAGCCAAGACCGAAATGCTCCAACTTCGCATTGCCGAAAAGTGCCGAGCCCTAATTCCCCGAAGCGAGGTGGACGAAACCCTGGACGCCATCGCCGGCATCGTGACGACCCATCTCGGGGGCATGGCGGCTGCTGCACGTCGGACCCCAGAATTAGGGCCGTGATCGATGCCGTTGTGCGCGAAGTCCGAACCGAGATGGCCATCGCTGCGAACAGGCTGGCCGATGAACGAGGGGAGCCACCCCTTGCAGATCAATTGCGCGGGTGACAGCGGCTTCAGCGGCCGCCTGGCCTTGCCGGCGAGCAGGACGGTGGCTGTTCTCCAATTTGGTTGCGTTCCGTGTTGTGATCGAAGTGCTCGCTGAGCCAACAACCGACTGTGAGGTGGATCGCAGTAGTCAGCTTGAGGCGGCAGAGGAAACTCTTCATCTGGCAAAGAAGGGCGAGTGCAATGACTGACGCAGACCTGGCTGAGGGTAAAATTTCCTAATGGGGGCGGTGGGGCGATCAACGTTGAAAACACTACTGCTGCTGCCGGCGGTCCTGTTTTGGACGCCAGTGGCCGTAGCATGCTCAGTATGGAGCTTGGATGACCTTATAGGCGATGCCTTTGCACATTCTCGGAAGTATTGGATCGCTTCAATCCTCGTTGGCGGAGTAGTAGTATGTCTTGGCGAGTATCGAAAGCGATGGTCGATCAGCATTATTTTGACACTAGCACTCCTAATCTTTCACCCTCACTTGACCGTTTGGCCGTTCCCGATGCCGTCTTGCCAGTTCATAAGTGTGCAAGCCTCACAAGCTGCGCTCGTGCTGCTCCTTTTGATGCTTGGATATCTGGTCATTAGAATTTTGCTTATGTCCCGGAGGACTAACCATTAGTCGCCCAGTTCAGAGGAGACGCCGCTTGACGCGTCGGGGGACTGACAGCCCACGTGGCACTTTGACGAGATTTCTAGTCGTTACAATGGAACTTCCAATGATAGCTTTCTTCAGACGGTATTTTAGGCGAAGGCAGTTGAGGCCCGTCGTGAGCGCCTTGCCAGCGCGAGTGGCCAAGTCCTTCGCGCCGAAAGACCACTGCACGTATGGCCAAGCAAAGCGGGTTATAGAGGACCTACACCTCCCCCAGTCTGTGCAACTGTACGCTTATGCGGTCGTCTGCAATCAGAGCGAATTGGAAAAATCTCTCTATCTATCAGCAAACGAGTACAATCGGATGAGGGCAGAGCTTGTCGACTTGTTCAACCTGAGCAGCCTTGACTTCAAGATCAAGGATTTGCTCAAGGTGCGGTGGCACACCCAGGGGAACTCCGTGGACGGCGGGTATCTGATCCAAGGGTATGGGAGCGGCGGGGCAGACGGCGGCCATGGGAGCAGCGGCGCGTAGACCAATCGCACCCTTGTCGGCAACGCCAAGGCCGTTCCAGTTCCTTATCGAGATCGTCGAGTACCGGGTTGGTGAACCGGCGCGACCGCAGCTCATAGTTATCAATCAGACCAATAAATGATTGTGCCATTCTCAATAGCAGCACGCTCAACAAGCTGAAGCAGCTCACATAAAGCTTTGTAACGACAGTCGCTTGCTATCTCTTGTTGAATGAGTGGAAGCATCCAGTTGTCAATTTCTGGTTTTCGCATTCTGGCTTTTGTTGCTTCCCTGATTTTCCGCTCTCTCGTCGATAGAGCATTGTCAGCCTGTTTACGCAGATCCTGGAGGCTTTCGCCCGACCACGTTCTTGTTCTGTATGGATCATGCGTCATTCCCAATTCCGAGAGAACCCCCGTATCAAATCCGACAGAACCAGCCGGCCCTGTTGTTGTTCTGTAACGCTTGTGTAAAAGGACCTCCCCCTGCAATTTTCCGAGATACAATCCGTAGCTTGCCATGAGGCCTCCTGTGCTCCCGCCCATTGCGAGGCCGCCGTGCACTCAGTGCTAAGGAGGCATTTTTTGTCATGTACATTACCGTTTTAGCTCTTGGCCGAACTGGGGCGATGTGGGCGAGCCCGGGCTGAACTCCTGTTATAGGTTATCACAGCAGACTAACAGCAAGACCTGGATTAAAACATCGTCGTCGACCGTTGTCTGTGCGACCCGGCCTGGCACCCACACACCCAAGGCCGCCGGGGAGCCGCTTGACGGCCGCCCGCAGGACCGACGGTCAGAGGGGTCGCTTGAGCGGTTTGTAACCTGCGCGGCGCTGTTCGGCGCGCTTAGCGAGCACTTCATACGAGGCCGCAATGCCGAGCATGATGCGCTTGGTTTCGGGGCTCCGCATGCCATCGGCAACCGTGCGGGCTTCTTCCGCGCGTTTTCGCCATTGCTCAGGATTGTCCAGCAAATCCATTTCCAAACCAATCGTTGTGGTACTTGCAAGAATGTCGGCCAGAGCGCCGCTCCGACCGTAATCTGGAATACCGATCCAATCTGCCAATGATCCCGTTTTATCAACAACGTCGGTCGTGTTCGGATGTGCCGGAAGGACGCACCTGCACCATCCCCTGCCAAGATCGGCGCTAGCTTACGATTTGCACGCGCTTGCCTGCATGCAACCGATCCTTGCGCCACAGCCTGTTCGCAAAAGGGAGACGCGGTATAGAACATGACCGACACCGAAATCCTTTGCTGCTTACGGCGTGGTTCGCCCACGGAGCCGCAAGCGGGACCGGCCAGGGCATGGGCCGACGCTTCATTCGCATCCCGCCTTGGAGCGTCGGTTCTTGCTGCAACAGCGAAGGGGCCGCTCTAGTGTTGGTTTACCTCTTTCGCGATCGAGACCGCGCGACGAAGTTCGCCTATTCAACAGACGTGACGGGCCGCAACCTTTCCCTGCGGATGCCCGGCACCAACTGGGCATTCGTGATGGCGGCCTTGGACGAGGACATCGCTGAGGATGAGAAAGCAAAGTGCCATCTCCGGCTCCGTGGCTTTACGCTTTTGAAAAGTGACCCACGTCGGCCCGTTCGGTGTCTACTATGCGATACGCCAACCTCTATCAACATTCTCCATGATGAGCTTTTGCTCTGGCGCCAAGGTACTACAGAGCACGGACAAAGTGCGGGGGCCGCCGGGCGGCAGCTATTGCAGATATGGCCCTGCCTTTGCAATTGGCATGCATTGCGCCCCGCTTCGACCGGCTCCTGGCTAGCTGAGGTCGATGACCTCGCGGAACGGCAGAACGAGCAACGTAGTACCGCTCGCATCGCAAACCGCCATGCTTCGCTCGATGCCGATCTGACCTTCCTCCACGATGCCTGCTGCCATCAATTCGCGTGCGCTCTCGATAGCTTCGCTGCGGGCAGCCTCGAGATCATGGAAGACAGAGCCATCCGGGTCCCGGATAAATCGATCACCATCCGCTGCAGAAGAACAACGGCATGCGCATCCCTACATCGGTCGGGGGATGCCTGATTGATCGATGTCAACTCGAATTGGAACATGGCCGCTTGGAGTAGCGCGTTTACTTCGCGAATTGATGTCCGCGTATCGGCAATTGTTGAGCGCGATACCTCAACCAAGTGTCGGCACTCCGCTGTGGTCGATCGCATCGCCGCGATGGTAGCGCGCGTTGCTTCGATTAGCTGGCCTGATCCATGGTATGAAGTGTTAGCGCCCTTGCGTACAACAATGGGCATGTCCAACCTCCCTTGGGAACCTTAGGGCGGAGCCGAACACACAGGAAAGTTAAAACTTTGTCCGCATTAGTACAAAGGCGCGTGCGTCATCCAAATGATTAAGGCGGCGAGGACGCAGCACGACGACGCGCACAACACAAACTTCGTCAGCGCCAGCGCTCTCGCGGCGCACCTGGGCATGACCCGGCAAACGTGGCGCGGCTGGAGGCGGAGGGCGTATTTTCCCGCAACGGCGCTGGCTACCGTCAAGACGAATGCCGGCTAAGGTACATCGCGCATCTGCGTGCGGAGCGTACCAGGTCACCACGCACTGAGGCAGAGACCGAATATCAACAGCAAAAGGCACACTGGCTCTCGCTCCGAATTGCAAAGCATCAGCGCGAACACCTCACGATGGAGGAGCACTGCCGCGTCATTGACACCCTGGCGGGAATACCTTTGACGGGGCTCGCATCGCTGCCGGCCGCGATGAGTGGCAATGATCTGACGATCAGGCGGAAGTGGGAACGCTTTGTGTATGACCTGCGCACAAAGCTTGCCAATGAAGCGTTGCGGTTAGCTGATGAGGCGGAAAAAAAATGGTACGCGATGCTGATCGCAAAAAGCAGGCTCCCAGTGGCTTGAGAGCCTGAGTAAAAGACCGACCATAACGCAAGCAGGCGGAAAGTTGGGACGCCGCGTGCCCTGTTATGGCGAACAGTATTGTCTGCACACTGAGAGAGGGGCACAACGTATAAAAGGCCAAGCCAAGGATCAGTCTAAAGTCCAAACGCGTTTAGTAATGTCCCTTACGGTGCGTTTGCATCAGCCAAAATAAGCTGCGCTGCCTACGGGGTGCGGGACGTGGAGGCGGAGGAGCTGTCCAGGGTTCGGTGCAGCTCCTCATTCCTAATCAAACGATTTGGCGTGTAGTCGCAGCTTCGAGGCTCAGCGGGGACGGTAGTTCAACGCCATTTTTTGCAAGGCGGCTTTCTTCAGCACTGGGGCATCACGACTGTCCACCGAGGCCACTGATAGTAAAGCGGTTGCGAGCTTATAGCGGCCTGCCTCGATCTCGCGTTCATCGTTGCCGAAATGGCCTCCAATTTCGGCCCACGCGATGTCGAAGGCTTCCCAGATGGTTTCCAGGGCTTCGGGTCCGAATGCTGAGCCGTCGTGCATTACCGGGGTTGGGACGGTCGGCGAGGCGCTTATACGCGGCCGCGATGACCAGCATGACCTGCCTTGCCTCCGGATCGGTCATGCTGGCGGCCATGACGCGAGCCTCCCCTTCAAGCCTGCGCCAATCATATACGGGGTCAGCCGCCATCGGGTCCAGCGATCGTCGCCGCACCGGGACACTTAGTCCACGGCCGTATGGTCCGCGACAGAACGCTACCACCCCAGAAAATTCAACTCAAGTTGTGGGACGACCCATAGGGGGTATGCCGAACAACTCGGTCGGATCACTGCCCGCCGGCATTCTTCGCCACCTTCCAGCCATGGCTTAGCGCGCAAGTTCCGTACCGTGGAACGGAAGTCGCGAAACGCTTCGCGCCTATGTGTACACGGAACATCTTTACACTATGCGTGGGATCTTCCCTGCCTCATGATGGCCGATGCGAGGGGGAATGGTGCTCGTGGGAGCATGCCCATGGATGCCACTAGGTGCGAGGATTTGATGCAACGGATCACTATCACTATTGATGACGAACTTGCAGAG
>Ga0126384_10000682_pt1 | contig 19346 bp, 21 predicted proteins | sample PanSoiMetPlot_36_FD_92543 | JGI IMG/M metagenome (GOLD analysis project Ga0126384, IMG submission 92543) | Tropical forest soil microbial communities from Panama - MetaG Plot_36 | ecosystem: Environmental > Terrestrial > Soil > Tropical forest > Bulk soil | place: Panama | collected 2016-02-17 | reverse complement strand
CAGGTCGCTCAGCCGCCCCCGCAGCTGCTCGTTGTCAGCGCGTAGGTGGTCGATCTCGGCACGCAGGCGCCCGTTCTCATCGAGCACGCGGCGCACCTCGCCGCCCTGATCGTCGGTGGTCACGGCTGGATCGTTGGCTGGGACGTCGCTCCTCGTCGGAGCAACCGACGGCAGGCAGGCTACTCGATGCCGCCGGCTGCTCGCAACCTCTCTCCGCTCTCAGCGCCAACCGCCGCTCGCACCGCTATGGTGCCAGTCATGGACGCATCGGAGCATCCGCGGGCGGTGGCCGCGTGCCGGGCAGTGGCCGCCACGTGCGGTCTGCGCGTCGATGACGCGGTCGTGCTGAACGATTCGAACCGGCTAGCGGTGCACCTTGGGCCGTGTGACGTACTCGCTCGCGTCGCGCCACGGTCCCGGCAGAGCGGCGCTGAGTTCGAGGTCGAGCTCGCTCGGCGCCTAGCCGACAGCGGCGCCCCGCTGGCGACGCTCGATCCCCGGGTGGAGCCACGCGTCTACGAGCAGGGCGACTTTGCGGTCACATTGTGGACCTACTACGAACCCCAGCTGCCGCACGCCATCGCGGCGGACGAGTACGCGAGCGCGCTCGGGCGATTGCACACCGGGATGCGGCACGCGGATGTGACCGGCGACTGGCTGCCGAACTTCATGGATCGAGTTGACGAGGCGCAGCGCCTGGTCGATGACCCCACCAACAACCCTGAGATCGGCGGCGCCGATCGCGAGCTGCTGGGCACCACGCTGAGAACGATGAGGCGCGCGATCATCGACCGAGGTGCGTCCGAGCAGTTGCTGCACGGCGAGCCGCACTCCGGCAATGTGCTCAGGACGAGGGACGGGCTGCTGTTCGTTGACCTCGAGACGTGCTGTCGCGGGCCTATCGAGTTCGACATCGCTCACGCGACCATCAACGCGAGCGGGCCGCCGATCGAGGTGAGCGCGCACTATGCCGGCGCCGATCAATCACTGGTCCGCGAGTGCTGGATCCTCATGCTGGCCATGGTCACCACGTGGCGCTGCGAGCCGGGTGACGATTTGCCGAACGGCCGCGCTATGGCCATCGACTGGATCCGTCAGCTGCGCACAGCGCTCGATTCGTGAGCGATGGTCGTCGGAAGCCGCAACGAAGCAGCCGGGTCGGAAGGGCGAAGGCGAGGGCGAGAGCGCAGGGCGACTCGAGTGCCGGTGGCAGCGCGACCAGCTCTCGGAGGCGATTCGCGAGCTCGTACTCGACGACCAGCGGTTGCGGAACGACATCTGCTGGTCGGTGTTCGACTGCTGAGAGCGCGTCGGGGTAGGGGCGCGTTCAGCGCGACTCGCCGGTCACCGGTTCCATGGGGCGCTAAACAATTACGCCCACATCTATGGGCCGTTGAATCTCGACGCCGTAGTCGAGGTCAAGCGATATGAGCCGAAATCGAGCTCGCTGGCGCCGATCGGCCCCGCGGTCAGAGCCTGCGGCAGCGCACCACGAGGAACATGGGAAGCGGGCCCGCGTCGGGCTGTGCCGCCAGCTGGCGCGCCCGCATGCGCGGACTGGGTCCCGGTTCGGCAATCTCCTCGATTGTCAGGTTGTGACGAACCAGGGAGTTGAGGTAGGTCGAGAGCGTCCGGTGATTGGACCCCACCTTGCCGCGAATGCCGGGATTCGTTGCGAGCCACCAGCCCTCAGAGTGATAGCCGCCGCGGTGCGGCCAGCTACTCGGCGCATCCTGGTCCCACCCTGGAAAGCAGGGGTGAAGGATGGAGAAGACGAACCGTCCTCCCGGCCGCAGAACGCGAGCCACGGTGGTGACCGCACCGTCGAGATCATCGATGTCAGCCAGGCCATGATTGCAGGCGATCCCGTCGAAGGTCTCGCCGGTGAGCGCCTGATCAGAGGTCACATCGACCGTCAGATACGCGATTCCGAGCGGCTCCTCGATTTCGGCCACCCGCGCCATGTCCAGCAAAACGTCGGAGACGTCGATGCCGACGACTCGGGCGCCGCGGCGAGCGAGTTCCCGAGCGATCCGGCCGTGACCGCAGGCGAGATCGAGAACGCGCATCGAGCGAACGCCCCCGAGCAGGTCGAGCAGCGTGACACCCGTAGGCTCGCCGCCGATCTCCATGCCCACCACACCGAGGTAGAAGTCGCTGATGACGTCGTAGCGGGCCATCTCGCGTGGCATGCTCGACATCATGGCACCAGGCCACAGCGGTCGAGGACAGGAGTGGTGGGCTCGGCTACCAGTCCGGTGGCCGTGCAATCATCCGAACAATGACCGAACGTAGCTCGCCGAATGTCGAAGTGATCGACCTGGCGCCAGGTCTCTGGATATGGAGGCTCGAACATCCCGCATGGAACCCACGCGTTGACTGGCAGGAGGTGGTGACCTGCACCTGCGTGGACGCGGGCGACGAACGCTGGCTGCTCGATCCGCTTTTCCCCCCGGACAACGCGACCCAGGTCTGGGACCGGCTCGCTGAGAGGCCGCCCACGGCAGTGGCGGTCCTCCTCGCCGATCACCTGCGCGAGACCTGGAGCGATCGGAAAACCTGGAGCATCGATGCTGCTGTCCGCCGCTATGGATGCCGTGCGTTCGGTCCCGACGTCTGGGATCCCGATCAAGGACCCCCGAAAGCAAAAGTGCAAAAGATCGAGCCGAGCCGCGAGCTACCGGGTGGCCTGCTGGCGTTCCGGGACCCCCGGGGCTGGAACGAGACGCCGCTCTGGCTTCCAGAACACCGGACCCTGGTTTTCGGCGATGCGCTCACCGAGCGACGCGGAGCGCTGAGAGTCAGGATGTCTCCGACTCACAACGAACGTGCTCTCCCCGATCTGCGTGCGATGCTCGGCCTTCCGTTCGAGCGCGTGATCATCTCTCACGGCGAGCCCTTGCATACCCGCGAGGCCTTTGAGCGAGCCCTGGAACTCCCACCATGGCCAGCAACGCCTCTGCATCAGGCCGCCTACGGTGGCAACTTTGAGCGGGTCCGTAGTCTAGTCCAGGCCGGGGCCGACTTGACAGTGCGAGACGAGCTGTACAACGGTACCCCTCTGGACTGGGCCGAGTCTGGTGGGCGACAGGACTGGGCTGAGGGGCGCGGGCACCAGCAGATCATCGCCTACCTCAAATCCCTGCGTGCTTGAGACGTGCATTCGCCGGCGATGGCACGCATCAAACGCGACCAACCGGGTCATGCGCCGGCGGATGCCGGCCCGGCACCCAGTAGCGGGGCGATCTCAGTGAGGAGTGGTGGGCCCGGCTGGCTTCGAACCAGCGACCAGCCGATTATGAGTCGGCCGTTGTAATTTCCACCACGCCATTACGCGATGCCGAACTTGTGTGGAGGGGTTTAGTCGAAGAACCCCTCCGATGCAGGGACTGATAAGCTCTGCCTAATCAGCCGGTCGATTGGGGTGGGGTCGAGTGTGCTCGGCGGGGTTCGAGCGGCCCCCAGTGCTTACTGTAAGTCTCAACCAGGAAACGATCGATCGCTGGATGATCGGCCTTCTCCGGAAGAGACTCGACCCCAGGAGAGAGTCCAGTTTGCCTTCAATCTTTTCGATCTCGCTGACTATTTTGCTCAGAGACCATTTGCCCAATCGAACGTCCATGCACGCATTCCGATCAGGGCCATGCATGGGAAGTGTCAACCGACCAGTCGATAGGAACTCCACGCCTTGGAAGCCGAGGCGAAGAGCATGCATCGCGAACTTGGTTCGTAGCCATGCTGCTGGATCAACTTTGTTCTTGTGATGCGGAGTTGGCTCGTAGGCCAAGCAGGCGCTCTTTCTGAGCGCGAAGGTAGCCAAGGAAGCGATGGCCGGCCTCGCGTGACGCAAACAGGTGAGCATGGCTCTGTAGCTCACGGCCTGCGTCGGTGGCGTACAAGGGATCGGCGTAGAGCAGCAGGAGGACGGTCGGATTGCCAGCAGCCGCCAACCGGGTGTATTTCCGGAGGCTGTATACGACAAGATCGAGATCGCCGGATTCCGACGGAGGCGTCCTTTCCGTGCCGACGTTGGTCGGCGCCAGCATCGTGCTGCGCCCGTTCTTCGGCTGTCCGATAGATCCACTGGTCGAACCGTCAAGACCGATCACGTACTCAGGAGGCTCAATGCACACTCCCATCTCGTCGCGATCGTCTGTGCCGGCGAGATGTAATCCAGGAGGAGGTCAGGAGCAGTGGTTTTACAGCAGGATCCGGGTGGGCCGCAGGGAGTCTCCAGGTGCCAGCTTGGGTTGGGGATGGGTCGGCCGGGGTCGTCGGCCGGTGGGCGTGATCCGTGCAGGACGGCATACGAATGGCACACGGACTCGGCTTACTGATTCAAGAACTCCAGTGTGAAGTCGCGCTTCGCTTGCTCGGAGTTTCTCGGCCTCGTGGCTCGTCCCGCACGATCGCCGGCGGACTCGGCCACCGTGGACACCCTCGCTCCACTAACCTATGCGCCGTGGGAGGGTTCCGATCGTGCGTTCAGGTGCTTGCGCTTCTGCTCCTGCTCCTGACCGAGATGTCGTGCGCAGCACCGGGACGGTCCAGGGCGTCACCGCATCCTTCGCCTAGCGGCTGCACTATGCTCGCCGTCGCGGGTCCGGTAGACGCGGCGTCCGCTCAGCGGTGCGGTCTGACTCTTGGATCGATGCTCTACGGGGTCGACTGCCGCTCCACCAACTCGTTGCCCAGCTACATGAGGGCAGAAACTCAGTCTCGTAGTAGCGGCCAACGGGCCATCCCCGCGGTCCTCCCAATATCCGGTGGTGCTTGTGCCATGGAGTCGCCTGCGCCAGATACAGTGTTTCGATTACGCGGTGCGGCCGTGAGTTCTGCCGACTTATTGGAGATTGCCGATTTCAGCACCAATGCAGGCGAGGCCTCCTATACAAGCATCAGCGTGCGCTGCACAGATCGACAGTGCCTAAGCGTCGGTGTCGATACCGACGGAACTCTGTCCATTCTCGAGATCACAGGGGCGGGACAAAAGACCCTGACTTCAGCAGGTATAAACATGGCGGCCGGACGTGCCAATCGGATGGTCCTACAGGTGAACAACCAGACGGTCAGAGTCTGGTTCAACGGGCGGTCCGTCGGGCCAGAACAGACCGCCACTACGGCTGCTCCAGGCTACTCCGAGGTCTTTGTAGCCAGTCGAGGTGCGGGTCCCGCTGGCATACGGTTGGCTCTTTTCCAGGTCTTTGAATCAAGATAGTTCTGGCCACACCGTAGGCACAGTGTCGCTTGGCCAGCGACTCACTCCGCCATAATCCGGCCTCGGGGATAGTTGGATATCGGCACCAGTCGATGCTTCACGGTGGACAGCGTGCAGCTGACGAGGTGGTGACCCGCTCAGTCGGTGAAAGCCCGCACGGTCGAACTCGACGCCTAGCACGCGGCCTCGCCCTCGCGGTGGGTTTGGCGGCCCAGGGTGCGAAGCCGGTGCACTCCTTCGACTCCGATGGATCGCTTGGGCACGATACAGAGTTGACGTTTGCTCAGGTCGAGGAGGAAGAAGCGATCATTCTCCACTACTTCGCGAAATGCGCTCCACCTCAGCTCAGAACGCACATCAGACATGGTCATTACGACAGATTCGTCTTTCAGTTCGATACTGATGTCCTGCCGCCACCGATCCTCTGAGTCATATGCGTGCTTCCACTGCAACGAGAACACTAGACAAATCAGCGCGACGAGCAACCCGAGCTGAAGTACGAGGATGAGAGCGAGCGCAATCACATTCGCCCATAGCGGTTGCTCGAGGACGACGAGGATCAGCATCACTACCGGGATCACGACGAGAGCAGGCCTGACGACCGTACGAGGATGTCGGGTCAGGTGTAGCAGCTGGGCCGCCATGAAATCCCGCAATGAGACCCGGTACTGGCGGCACACGAGCACATCATGAACGACAGAGTTATGCCACGGATGCAAATTGGCTCAGCCGCATCCGCCGAGATGTGACCAAAGACTATGCGCTCGTCGGACCGCAGACGGTCTGTGGTCTGCCGCCACCGCGCGTGACCAGGATCATGTCCTCTTGAATGGCAGCTACTGCCTCCACCCCAGCCGGTTGCTAGGCTGTACTGCGCACGGGGGCAGCCGCTGAGGTTGAGGAAGTCGAAACATCAGCGACCAAAGTCATTGCTTGTTAACGCCTAGGCCGGAGCGCTGATGCTGAGGCATCCGGCCTGGTAAGTTCCTCTTCGGCTAGTGTCCGGACCATCGCATCGTAGGCGTCTGCGGGCGTTAGATGGCTATACACGTTCTGGATCATCGCCAGCGACGTGTGGCCGAGGATGTGGGCAAGCATCACGGGATTCATGCCACGGTTGAGCGCCAAGGTCGCGTAGGAGTGGCGCAGCAGGTGCGGATAGACGCGCTTGGTGATGCCTGCGCGCATGCCCAGGTCCTGGATGACCTGTTCGACGCCGGACGGCGTCAGTGCTCCGTGATCGCCACACGGGCGGCGGCGGAGGCTGATGAGGATGCGATCAGATGGCACGTCCCGTGGCCGGCCGCGTTGAGCGTAGCGGAGCAGGCGTCGGTAGAGGCGTGGAATTGGCACCATCCGCTCTCCCGTCTTGCCCCCAACGCGTACATAGTGGGTCCGGTCACGCTCGATGAGGTCGTTGAGTGTTAGCCGGACCAGCTCGCCCACTCGGATGCCTGTGTCGGCCCGCAGGCGAACGATGAGCTTGTCCCGCTCCGTGACGGCCGCATCCTCCATGACTTGGGCCTCGTCGCGGCTCAGCACGTCAATGAGGCGTTTGCTCGACTTCGGTGCGTTAGCTCGACCGGCGACGGACTCCCCCTCCGCCTCGGCCCGCGACAGGAGGACATTGATTGAGCGCAGGTAGCTGGCAATCGTTTGCCGGCTGAGAGGCCGGCCCGACTTCCCTCCATCCTCGAGGAGCTGGGCACTGAGGCGATCTAGCGCGGAACGGTCGAGCTGCTCAAGCTTGCTAATGCCGCGCACCCGGCAGTACGGCAGCAGCACCTCATTGAGCGGGAAGCGATATTCACGAAGCGTCTTGGATGATAGGCCGCGGCCGCGCACCGAGGCGAGAAAGTCGTCGACGAGCTGGTTGATCTAGGCCATGTTGGAGAGGATTTAGAGGAAGACCTTCCAACGCACAAGCCGATACCTACAAGTGAATCGGCTGATGGAGGAGCTACCGATCGTACGAATCCGCTCCAGCGCAATACGGATTCTGAAGAATGTGAGGGAGTGGTGGGCCCGGCTGGACTCGAACCAGCGACCAGCCGATTATGAGTCGGCCGCTCTGACCAGGCTGAGCTACGGGCCCACTCGGCGGCTCCGATGTTAGCCCTCCGCGCCAACCGGCGATCAGCCTGCACCGGCTCCGGCCGTCTGCCGCCAGCGCTAGGGGCCGCTCAGCAGCTCTGCGCCGTGCTTCCGGAACACCGCCTGCATGCTGTCGAAGGTGCGATCGCAGACTGAATGCAGCTCCTCTATGAGACGGAGGGTGGCGGGCGCCATGACCACCAGGTAACGAGCCCGATCGGGCCCGGGGTTCCAGAACGTGTGCGGGACCCCCCGCGGCCCCAGGACTGCCGCGCCTACCGCGGCCTCCACCTCCTGGCCGCCGAGTTGAAACCTCAGGGTTCCCTCGAGCACATACCACGCCTCGTCCTCGTGATGGTGTACGTGCAGTGGCGCAATGAGCCTCGGTGGACCCGGCGGGCCTCCCGCGTCCGTCCATTCGGCGATCGCGAAAGTCCCCTCTGAATCCCCGATTGTGCGGCCCGCCAGCGGCGGTACGACGATTGCGGTCATGCTGTCCTTGGTTTGCCTACGGCGGCATTCCCGACGAGCGGATGTACTCCCAACCGCTAAGGTCGGGCACGTGGAGACCGTGGGCGCCGAGGATCGAGCACACGTGCGTCCGATGCTCCGCGCCATGGTGGACGGCCTGTGTGAGGAGCAGACTCACGTTAGTGGCGGCGAGCTGGTCCTCGCGGTCGAGCAGCTCGCGCCATCGACGCGCCTGTCGCTCCATGTCGGCGCGCAGGGTGGCCACGGGCGGCGGCGGACCCGGTTCGGACGGACATCGGACCTCCAGATCTTCAATCCAACGCTGAAACCCAGCGTCACCCAGCACCAGGTGGGCCAGGGTCGCGTGGATCGAACCGTAGGTGCCAGGAGTCGAGAGCCTCAACTGATCAGGCGACAGCTCCAGGCAGTGGTCGATCAGCCGCAAGGTCGCCCAGACGTGGTGGCCCAGGATCATGCTGAGGTGGTCCCTCCCCTCTGGGAGCGTGCTGCTCACGCGAGGCCCCCCATCACTCCTTCGCCAGGACCGGAGATATGTATTCGACGTCGTTGCCGGTCCGGGTCGTCGACGTACATGGATGCGTTCATGGTATGCGCTGAGCCAAGGACTCCAGCGTGTGGGCGATCCGATGCAACTCCACCTCGCCCTTCGCGACTCCGAGCACGAGATCGACGGCCGCATCCGCGTGGGGCAGCTTCAGACGCCACCCGTTGAGGCCGTAGAAGACGACGGTTGCGGCGAAGGCGAGGCGCTTGTTGCCATCGATGAGCGTGTCGTTGCAAACCAGCGACTCCATGAGGGCTGCCGCCTTCAGGTGGATGGTCGGGTACAGGTCCTCGCCGAACATCGTGGCCCGCGGCCGGTATCCGGACGCATCAAGGAGTCCGGGGTCGCGAATCAATCGCGTAGTGCCGAATATCCGCTCGACCATGGCCAACAGGTCGTCCAGGGTGAGATACGTCACCGCGTGGAGCGAGGGGACTGCTGAAGAAGTGTCGCCGCTAGAGGTCCCTCAAGCGGGCGAGCGTGTGGGCGTGCTCGCTCATCACCTAGTCGGTCAGTGCCAGCACTCGCTCACGCCGTTCCGCATCCTCGATGCGGCTCAGCACGGCCAGGCGGGCCACCTCGTTCATGGAGCGGTGCTCGCGTACTGCCGCGGCTGCGGCGGTGCTGAGTTCTCCTACCAGAGATCGCTGCTTCGGCCAACTGGCGAGCGGCATCCCGCCACTTGGCCGGGCGGCTGTCGGTCGCGAGCGGATATGCGGGCCGGGCCAAGTGGGAGCAGCGTCATCGCCTCAGCGGCCGCCGCCTCCCATGTAGTCAGGATCCGCGGATATACATTCCACTTCGTTCCCGTCCGGGTCGTCCACGTAGAACGTGCGCACACCCTTCAGCACCGGGTGGATTCCGTCTCGCACTTCGAGCCCGGCTGCGCGGCACCGCTCGGCCAGCCCATCGTACTGCTCGGCCGACACGTTGAACGCTATGTGGTGCAGCGGCCGCAGGACCTTCTCCACCGGGAAGGCGCCGGAGGCATCGGGATGCGGCACCAGGACGATCATCTCGGGCACCGGGCCCTCGCCGGGCCCAGCCAGAAGGAATTTGTTCGGCAGTTCTGGCGGCGACATCACAGAAAGGCCGAACAGGCCCCGGTAAAAGTCCAGCGCCCGATTCATGTCGCGAACCCAGAGCACGATCTCGGCGAGGTGGAGCACTGGCCGCGGCGATGAACCGGTCATGCCGCGGCGGCTGCTTGCATCATCGTGCGCAGGCTCACGTCTGGCGCGCGCGGCGGCACCGAACAGCCAGGCGCGAGCAGAAGGCCGCGGCCACCGGTGGAGGCGATCGCCTCTCGGACCTGCCTCTCGATCGTGTCGGCCGCGCCACCAGCGAGGACCTTCCGCTGCTCGAGCCCTCCCATCACCGCCTTTTCAGTGAGCCTCCGGGCCTCGCCTAGAGTCGGATTGCCTTTGTTGTGGATCGAGTAGCTCACAGCCCCGGCTGGCAGCCGTCGGCCCACGTCCATGTTCACGTGCGATCCACAAAGGTGCACGACGTTGAACCACGCTGCCGCCGGCAGGGCCTGCACGATGCGGAGGTCGGTCGGGAACACCAGCTTGTCGTAGACCTCCGCGGGCATCGCGTCTGGGGTGGCGAACCCCGAGATGGCGTAGAAGATGCCGGCGGCGCCGGCGGCCACGGACTTACGCGAGAACTCGATCAGTGCATCGGCGATCCTGTCGAGCGCCGGCAGCACCACCTCGGGATTCGCACGCATTTCACGCACGAGCTTTCGGTTCTCACGGCCTACCAGGTAGGAGGCCACGGACAGCGGTGAAAACACTGTCTGGAGGACCGGCACGCGGTCGCCGAGGCCCTCGACAACCAGCTCCAGCGCGCGCACCTGATCGTCCATCACCTCCGGGTTGACCAGACGCAGCCGCCGCCAGTCCTCCAGCGACTTCACCGGCGGCTCATCGATCACCGGGGCACGGAGGCTATGGCCCGCGGGCCGATATTCGGCGCCGAAGGCTTCGGCGAAGAATGTGGCGCGAGGTTGGAACTTGACGAAGTCCCACTCGAATCGGCGGGCACGCTCTATGGTCACTTGCGCCAGCCGCTCTGGAGACCACTCGTCACGGTAGCGATGCCCCCAGGCCCCCGCAGCGGGCCGGTCTACATCTCCGCCGACGAGGGTGGCTTCTACGCGGGCACGGGAGTCCACGGGGCCAGTCTAGTGTCGTGAGGCAGAAGTTCGTCGAGCAGATTGTGGCAAGCACCCGAGAGGGTGCTGGTCCGACGGCCGAGGCCAAGGAAGGGGTGGCACTTGGAGGAGCGCATCTGAAGATGCGTGACGACAACGGACCGGGGCCATCCCACCGCGCAAGCCCCGCCAAATAAGGTCCCATTTCCGGCACTGGGACCTGTCCCGAGCCACTGAGAGGTCGTTTCGCCGGGAAATAGTGCGTATCGCGGAGCTCATAAGCTCCAGTTCGCGGTCAGGTGTGGGCCAACCGGCCAGAGGTGGCTAGACGGCGCCTAACAGCCGATCCAGCCGACCAGCTGATCGACTCGTGTGCGGTCCAGCCCGCGCACGATGCGCTCTCTGTCGATGATCAGCAGCGGCGTGACCTCCCCGTCGAGGTCCTCCCATTCCTGGCGGGCGGTCGGATCGCCGTTGTCGATCTGCCGCATCCGGCAGCCGATGCCCAACGCCTGCAGGTAGTCGTACATCACCTGAGAGTCCGCGTCGCCCGTGCGGCAGTAGATGATCGCGTCCATTTCTGTTCTCTCATTGGAACAGTTGTCGGTGGCTGCGTCAATAGGTATGTCAGCATCTATAGAAGGAATCTATGGGTCCATAGTCGAGGCTGCTCGCGCAGCGACGCCGTGGCTCAGGAAAAGTGCAGTCGAGGCCTGGCAAGTAGAGACGATGCTCACGCGCAAACAGGCCGGCGGTATGATCCGGCCGGGATGGACATCGCCGCGGAAGCCGCCCGACTCAGAGCCGCGGCAGAGGCAAAGCCGCTCAGGTTGCCTGTGAACCGCCGCATCGACGAACGCCACCGCGTCCGAACCGAAGACGGATTGAGCATCTGGTTCACCATCCAGATCTCGCCCAACCGCCGAATCACAGAGGCGGTCTTCGAGCGCGATGCAAGCCGGCCGGCCGACGGTGAGTGTCACGCATGGCTCCGCGAACTGCTGCCGGATCGAGACGCGGTCGAGGCCGCCGGCATGCCTGATGCTCGCGTGCGGCGATTCGAGCTGTTCGAGTCGCTGTCACCTGGTCAGTCGGGGCGAGCTTGATGGCGCTGCCTGGATCGGTCATCAAGCAGCTGGCTCGCATCGTAGGGGACCAGCACGTCGTGCACAGCCCAAACGACCTGCGCATCTTCGAACGGGACGGCTCGATCACAGGGGCAGTACCGGAAGCGATAGTCCTGCCAGCAAACCGCGACGAGGTGGTCGAGGTTGTCAAGCTTGCGGCCAAAAATCGCATCCCTATAGTGCCCCGAGGCGCCGGTACCGGTCTGTCAGGTGGGGCAATCACAGTCAGGGGCGGCATCGCTCTCCAGCTGACACGGATGCGGAGGATCGTCGAGATCGATCCGATCGCCCGGACTGCAACTGTGGAGCCGGGCGTCGTCAATGCCGATCTGCAGCATGCAGTCGGCAGGCAGGGGCTCTTCTACGCCCCCGACCCCTCGTCCCAGAAGGCCTGCACCATCGGCGGCAACGCTGCGGAGAATTCGGGCGGTCCGCACTGCCTCTACTACGGCGTCACGACCAACCACGTCATCGGCCTCGAGGTCGTTTTCGCAGACGGAAGCGTGGCCTGGCTGGGCGGAGACGCACCCGATCGCGTCGGTCTGGACTTGCTAGGCGTGATGGTCGGCTCTGAGGGGACGCTGGGCACAATCACCCGGATCAAGGTGAAACTGCTTCGTCTGCCTGAAGCCGTCGTCACCCTGATGGCTGCCTTTCCGACCGTGGACACCGCCAGTCACGCGGTCTCCGACGTCATCGGTCATGGCATCGTGCCGGCCGCTTTGGAGATGATGGACCGCGTAACGATCGGTGCGGTCGAGGCTCATTACCGCGCCGGATACCCGGTCGACGCGGGTGCCGTCCTCCTCGTCGAGGTCGACGGGCTGCGCGAGAGCTGCAATGAGCTGGCCGGTGCGATCGAGCGCATCCTGCACACAAACGAGGCGACCGGATTGCGCATCGCTGCTGACGCAGAAGAGCGCGAGCTGCTCTGGGCTGGCCGTAAGGGGGCGATCGGCGCCCTCGGCCGCATCCGGCCGAACTACTACCTGCACGACGGGGTGGTACCCCGGACCCGATTGCCCGACGTCCTGCGGCGTGTCACCGAGATCGGCGACCACTATCGTCTGCCCGTGGCCAACGTCTTCCACGCCGGGGACGGCAACCTCCACCCCAACATCCTCTTCGACCTGCGTGACGATGGCGTTATGGACCAGGTCGAGAAGGCGGGCGAGGAGATGCTCTACGCCGTTGTCGAGCTGGGCGGCACGCTGTCGGGTGAGCACGGCATCGGCATCGAGAAGAACGCGTTCATGCCCTGGATCTACGGTCCTGACGACCTCGACGCGATGCTGCGCGTGAAGCAGGTCTTTGACCCCACAGGCCAGCTGAATCCGGGCAAGATCTTTCCCGACCCGGACCGCGAACCCGCCACACTTCGGGCTCGCGCCGGCTTCTGCTCCGAAGCTCAGTGGTGGTAGACGGCCTCGTGCCGGTACGCGTCGAGAAGCCGTCGACCGCGGAGGAGGTCGCCGGACTGCTCAGAGCGGCCGCCGAAGCCGGCGAGGCGATCGTGCCCGTGGGCGGGGGTCGGGCGCTCGGCTTCGGGAATCCACTGGAGCGGTTCGACGTCGCCCTGGAGATGCTTGGGTTGAACCGCGTGATCGAGATGAGCCAGGGCGACATGACCGTAAGCGTGGAAGCCGGCGTCACGGTGGAGGAGCTGAACGCCGAGCTGGCGAAGGTGGGCCAGTTCGTGCCCATCGACCCTTTCAACGCGCCCGGCCATACGGTCGGAGGCGTCCTCGCGGCGGGCCTTTCAGGGCCGCTGCGGATGCGCTATGGCTCGCCGCGGGAATTCGTCATCGGCCTGCGGGTGGCTCTGCCGGACGGACGGCTCGCAAGCAGCGGCGGGAGGGTGGTCAAGAACGTGAGCGGCTACGACCTCAACAAGCTGCACCAGGGCGCGCTGGGCTCGATGGGAGTCATCGTTGCGGCCTCGTTCAAGGTCTTCCCGCGCCCGCTTCACGAGGTGACGCTCGAGGCAAGGACCCGAGACGGGTGGACCGAGGCGGCGCGAGCACTGGAGCTCCCGATGCCACCGGTCGCCCTCGAGCTGACAAGCGACGGCCGTCTGCTGGTGCGGCTGGCAGGGACTCGGGACGCAGTGCGCCGGATGGCCCGGGAGCTGGGCTGGCCCGAAGCGCCAGACGAGGTCTGGTCTGAGCACTCCAGGCGTGGAGGCAGGGTGTGGGCTCGCGTCTCGGTGCCGCCGGGCAAGCTTCGGGAGGTCGTCGAAACCTTCGGTGAAAGGGCGACCTGGTGGGCATCTCCGGGGGTCGGCGTTGCTCACTGGGTGGGCGACATCGATGCCGAAGGGGTGCAGCTGGCGCGCGCCGCGGCCGAGCGGACAGGCGGCACCCTGGTCCTCATTGCCGCGTCTGTCGACCTCAAGCGGCAAGTCGGAACGTGGGGCTCACCGCCCGCCACGCTGCCGTGGATGCTCAGGCTGCGCGACGCATTCGACCCCAAGCGGACCCTCTCACCCGGTAGGTATCTGAGCTGACGATGGCGCTGGACATACGGAACCTTGTCAAGAGTCACGGCGATCTTCCCCATGACACCTTCCAGGGACCGGACTCGCCCTCGGACGACGACCTTGCGACGTGCGTCCACTGTGGCCTCTGCTTGAACTACTGCCCCACGTTCCGTGTCACAGGCCTCGAGACGGAGTCGCCGCGAGGTCGCATCTACCTGATGACCCAGTGGAAGCGCGGCGGGCTCGCCTTCACCGAAGACCAGGTCCGCCACATCGATCTTTGCCTTGGCTGCCGGACCTGCGAGGCCGTTTGCCCCTCGGGCGTCCCCTACGGGCGCATCATCGAACACGGTCGTGCTGAGGTCGAGCGGCTGCGACGGCCGAACCCGCGCAGCTTCATGGTCCGCCGGGCGCTCCGAAGCCTGCTTGCTCATCCTGGGCGCCTTCGTGCGGCAGGCGCTGCAGCACGCGCGGCCCAGCGCCTGCGTCTCACCGGCCTCATGCCCCAGTCGCGAACGCTGCCGCTGCTGTCCAGGCCCTTCCGGCCCCCACGGGGCAGCTCAGCTCCCGCGATCGGGGAGAGGCGTTACCGGGTCGCGTTCCTGACCGGCTGTGTGATGCCGATCTTCTATCCAAGGGCCCACCAGGCCTCCGTTCGGCTGCTTCAGCTGGCCGGATGCGACGTGTGGTTCCCGTCCGATCAACGATGCTGCGGGGCGCTCTTCGCGCACAACGGCGACCTGGTCGGTGCCCGCCGCCTTCGAGATCACAACGAGCGGGCATTCGGTATGGAGTCGTTCGACTACCTGATCGTCAACTCGGCAGGCTGTGGTGCTCACCTCAAGGACTTCTATTCGACCCTGGGCCCTCGTGCACGGGATCTGACCGAGTTCCTCGTAGAGGCAGGGCTGCCTGAACCACGTCGCGAGGTGAAGATGCGGGTGACATATCAGGACGCGTGTCACCTGGTCCACGCCCAGCGCATAAGGAAGCAGCCGCGCCGGCTCATCTCGTCCCTGCCCGGGGTCGAGATGGTCGAGATGGCGCACCCCGACATCTGCTGCGGATCGGCAGGTATATACAACGCGATCCAGCCGCAGATGTCACAACGGATCCTCGAGGAGAAGTTAGAGGACGTCCTGACGGTCGAACCGCAGGTCGTGGTCACGGCCAATCCGGGGTGTCAGATGCAGCTGGAAGCCGGACTGCGATTGCGTGGTCGGACCAACATCGCAGTCATGCACATCGCGGAGCTCGTCGCCCAAGCCTACTGAGGCCTACCGGGATGAGGCCGGCACGTTGCCGAGCACGCGCACGCGCCCGCTGGCCACCCCGGGAAGAGTGAGGTCCAGCTCCAACTGGTGCTCCCCAGGTTCCAGTTGAGCGCCAGGCGTCTCGACCAGCAGCTCGATCTCCCGGCCAACGGGCAGGTCCAGCCGTCGCGGCAGCGGCAGCCGGCCCGACTCGGTCTGAACCAGCACACGCCCGTCGACCTGACGCTCGTCCAGGCGGACGTCGGCGATGCGAGTGAGAACCGCCGGCCGGGTCAGGTTCCGCAGCTTGAACCGGACGCCCTCGCTGTCAGGTCGCAGGCTGTCGCGCAAGACGATCCGCTCGGCCAGGTAGTCGGGCAGCACATACCGCGGGCGGGTCGTCGTCAGGCCCTCCGCCACCCGGAAGCCGAACGCCGAGCGAATGGGTTGATTGCCCTGGATCCGCAGCTCGGCCTCCAGCACGTAATCACCCTCGGCGTCGAGGGGCAGCGTCAGATTGGTCAGCTGAAGCGCGGGTTCGGCTGAAGTGGGAAGGCTGAAACTGGCAGACCCCGAATACGACTTCCGTCGCACGGCGTCGCGCAGCCAGCCGAGGCCGCCCCGCTCCAGTGGCCTTTCTCGCCAGACCGCCCAGCGCACCTCGGCCGGGCCACTCAGGCGGGGGTCGTCGTTGACAACGATCAGCCTTATGGTGACTGGCTCCCCTGGCCGCCAGCCGGCGCCGCACGGCTGTAGTGGGGTGAACCCGACCGGGTCGATGATCACCCTGACGGGCGCGAAGGCCTCCTGCACCACCTCGAGGGCGGCCTTGGGCACGCGGGCGCTGTCGGCTAGACCGAACCCAACTCCGGGGAAGGGATCGACCAGCTGGTAGACGAGGGCACCCCAGCACGGTTCGAACTTGCGCTTGCGAAGCTGGTCGATCGCGTATCCCAGAAGCTGTGCCTGGTACTCCTGACCCCCATGTACGAAGTCCTCCAGGCTGGCATGGTCTTCCGGCACGCCGGCCCCGCGCTCAGCCCAGGCGGGGAGCTGGAAGCCCGCATACAGCCACCGCGGATCGTCCGAGCGCAGCGGCCATTCTGTGCTCAGACCCTCCCACGCCGGTGAACCCAGGCTCGGCGCGGCCTGGGCACCGAACTCGCTGACGAAGCCAGGCAGGGCGTCCGCGAACCCGCTCCAGCTGCCCTCGCGCCATCCGAGCCAGAGGTGGTGGTCGAGATCGCCCGAGGCAGCGAGCGCCGTCCGCGTGGGGTCCAGCTCTTCGATGATCGCTTTGATCTCGTGATCGATGGTGTAGTTCTGCCTCACGGCATGGACGTCGGCCAGCGCGGCGTTGGCGGCAACCCACGGAGGGTCGTCGTGGGCGATCCACATCAGCAGGGATGGTCGGTTGCGCAACAGCTCCACCATCTCGGGAACCTGGTTCCGGACCACTGTCTCGAAGAAGCGGCTCTCCTCCGCAGAGGCGTGGTAGGCGTAGGAGAGAGTCAGTGGAAAGTCCGCGATCACGAGCATGCCTGCCTCGTCCGCCTTCTTGTAGAACTCGTCTGGCAGCACGTGACCATGCACGCGGAGCGCGTCCAGGTTGGACTCCCGCGCCAGCCGCAAGTCGGTCTCGAACGTCCCCTCGGTCAGCTGGTCCATCCGCAGATTGGGTGTGTAGTTAGCGCCCCGGAGAAACATCGGCTGCCCGTTCACACTCACGTGCCAGCCGTCGTGACCGGCCTCCACGGCGACGTCCCGGAAACCGAACTGGTCTTCCGTATGCACTGACTGGCGCCCGCCGATGATGATGGTCGTCGCACATCGGTAGAGCACCGCCTCGCCACTGCGCCACGGGTTCCAGCGGCGGGCATGAGGAACGCTCAGCGTCATCTGGTTCGTCTGCTCGCTGCCCCCCGGGAGCTGGAACCGCCGGCTGATTCGCAGCGGCCGCAAATCCATGCCGGTGACCTCGACCTGGAGGTCGCCAATCATCTCGCGGCCGTCGAGGTTGCGCAGCCGGACCTCGACGTCAAGCCGGCCCGCATCGCCCGCGTCCAGGTTTGGGCGCAGCCGGACCCAGTCCAGCGAGACCGGGCCCAGGTACTCAAGCTCGACCGGACGCCAAAGGCCGACGGGGACTTCCCAACGGTAGGGCTCGGGGAGACTGAACCAGACCGCCCCTGGGTAAGGCCGGCTGTCGCCGTCGCTGAAGACGCCCATCACGTGTCGCTTGCGCGACAGGTCGGTCTCGATAGGTGATTCACAGCAGATCACCAGCAGGTTGTGGTCGCGCAGATGTGAGGTCACGTCGAAGCCGAACGGCGCGAAGTAGCCGTAGTGAGAGCCGAGCATGCGGCCGTTGAGCCACACGTGTGTGGCCAGGAACGCCCCACCGATCCGGAGCACCACCCGGCCGTCGTGGTCTGGCCGCGGGAAGCTGGTGCGGTACCAGATGACCGAGCGGCCGGCCACGGCGGCCTGCTGGAAGGGCACCGGCACCGGCTCCCAGCGGCGACCTCGGCCGGTGGCCAGGCCTTCGGCCTCACCCTCACCCAGCGACTGCCAGACGCACTCCCACTGGCCCAGGGCGCGGAGGCCACCCGAGCCCTGGCGCAGCGGCAGGCTGATGCAGTCGTTCACCACACGTACGCCCCGTCCGCTGTCTTGCAGAACCTCACGATCAACTCCGGCAGCGCGCGTCGAACGCGATCCTCCGCTCCCGCCTCGAGCAGCGCCAGCACACTACCCCCGAAGCCGGCGCCCATGAGCCGCGCTCCGAGACAGCCGGGCACCGACCACGCTCGCTCTACGAGCCTGTCCACGGCCGGCGTCGAGACCTCGAAATCGTCCCGAAGGCTCCGGTGCGATGCCTTCAGCAGCTCTCCCAGAGCGCCTCGATCCCCCGCCTCAAGGGCAAGCGCAAACGCGTGCACCCGCTCGATCTCGGATTCGACGTGCCGGCGCCGCTTCGGCATCCCGCTCTCGGCTTCCTGGCGCCGCTGGTTATAAGGCGTGTCGACAAGAGCCCGGTGAATGCCGGAATCGATCACCGCAAGGACCAGATCGTCGGGGAATGGCACAAGCCGGTAGTCGAGCGTGCCACAGTCCAGCAGCAGAGCGTGGCCCTGGCGGCCGAGCGCCGCGGCGAACTGGTCCATGACGCCGACCTGGACGCCAGTCGCCCGCTGCTCAGCCCGCTGGCATGTCAGGGCCGCCTCGCGCCCGTCGAGGTCTGGCCTCAAACCCGCGGCAGTCGCCACCAGCAGAGCCGCTGACGAGCTCAACCCCGAGCCAGGGGGCACATCAGAAGTCACGCGGAAGGCTTGCGGTGAGGCGCCCAGCTCCTCGCCAACCGCGCGAGCGTACGGGAGGCCGCCTGGCACCTCGCTGTCGATGGACCAGTCGTTCGCGGGCTCGCCGCGGACCGTCGTGAACCTGTTAACGGCCGCCGGCAGGACGACCCCCCCGAGGTAGTCCACGTGCTCGCCGATGAGATTCACCCGGCCGGGAGCCTGCCCGGTCCATGCCCGGTCAGGTGAGCTCACGGCGTGACCTGGCAAGGCCTCTGCCTGGGACCGGGACGATTCAGGCCCCGCAGCGACCCGCGCTGATGCGGCTTCTCAGCGGCCAATGGCCGCTCTCACCGCTGCTTCGGCGGAGACGGCGACTGGAACCCCCTCGAGCTCCCAGCTCGCCAGCGCAACCACTGGCCGGTCTCGCTTGCGAGCAAGCGCGATCTCACTGAGTGTTCCCCAGCCACCCCCAATCGCGATGACGGCATCAGCCGCGGCGGTCAGCACCGCGTTGCGCGCTTCGCCGAGACCCGTCGCGATCGCGAGCGTCAGGTAGGGGTTGGCGGCCATCCGGTCGGCGCCAGGAAGGATCCCGACGACCATGCCGCCGGCCGAGGCGGCGCCTTCAGCGACCGCCTCCATCACACCACCCAGGCCACCGCAGAGGACGATCACGCCT
>Ga0126384_10000681_pt1 | contig 19346 bp, 22 predicted proteins | sample PanSoiMetPlot_36_FD_92543 | JGI IMG/M metagenome (GOLD analysis project Ga0126384, IMG submission 92543) | Tropical forest soil microbial communities from Panama - MetaG Plot_36 | ecosystem: Environmental > Terrestrial > Soil > Tropical forest > Bulk soil | place: Panama | collected 2016-02-17 | reverse complement strand
TTACTTCCCGTCGCACTTCCCGGAACCGACGGGCGATTCCCAACCGCTGCCGTCGCAGTTCTAGATTGGGAGTGAAGTGCCCTGCCGCCTGCGGGCAGCAGGGCCCGCTCCGGGACCTCCAGCGCGTATGACGCAACGCGAGCATTTCGACATCCCCCGCGGAATGCTCGCGCGCGCTGGGGCTCTCCAGCTCAACTCATAGATCCAGGTAGCCGTCTTTGGGCGCTATGCCGCGCCGGGGCGCGCGTGGCTGGCTTGATCAGCGATCGACGCCGCCCATGCAGACGTACTTCACTTCGATGTACTCGTCGATGCCGTACTTGGAGCCCTCGCGTCCAAGGCCCGATTGCTTGACCCCGCCGAACGGTGCGACCTCCGTCGTGATGAGCCCGGTGTTCACCCCGACCATTCCGTACTCGAGCGCCTCGGCTACGCGCCAGATGCGGCCGATGTCGCGCGAGTAGAAATACGAGGCAAGCCCGAACTCCGTCCGGTTGGCGAGTTCGATCACTTCAGCGTCGGTCGAGAAGCGGAACAGCGGCGCCACCGGTCCGAAGGTCTCCTCGCGGAAAATCTTCATCTCCGGTGAGACGTGACTCAGCACCGTGGGTTCGTAGAACGTGCCGCCCAGCGCATGCCGCCGGCCGCCGGTGAGCACCTTCGCTCCGTGCGCGGTCGCGTCGGCGACGTGTTCCTCGACCTTATCGAGCGCGTCCTTGTTGATCAGCGGTCCCTGTGCGACGCCTGGCTCCGTGCCGGCGCCAACCTTGAGTGCCCGCACCTTTTCTGTGAGCTTGGCCGCAAAGGCGTCGTAGACCTTGTCCTGCACGAACAGGCGATTCGCGCACACGCAGGTCTGGCCCGTGTTGCGGTACTTGGAGATGATCGCGCCCTCCGCGGCGGCATCGAGGTCCGCGTCGTCGAAGACGATGAACGGCGCGTTGCCGCCCAGTTCGAGCGAGAGCTTCTTGATGGTGGGCGCCACCTGCTTCATCAGAAGTCTTCCCACAATGGTGGAGCCCGTGAAGGAGAGCTTGCGGACGGTCGGATTGGATGTCATTTCCCCGCCGATGGCCGCTGCTTTGCCCGTGATGACGTTGAGCACGCCCGGCGGGAAGCCCGCTCGATGCGCAAGCTCGGCCAATGCGAGTGCCGAGAAAGGAGTCGCCTCGGCGGGCTTGATGACGACCGTGCACCCTGCGGCAAGCGCCGGCGAAACCTTGCGCGTGATCATCGACGAGGGGAAATTCCACGGCGTGATCGCGGCACACACGCCAACCGGCTGCTTGATCGCGAGCAAGCGCCGGTCGTTGCCGATGGTCGGTATCACGTCTCCGTAGACGCGCTTCGCTTCCTCGGCAAACCACTCCGTGTACCCGGCGCCGATCGTGATCTCGCCCTTGGATTCGGCGAGCGGTTTGCCCTGCTCGCTGGTGAGGATCAGCGCCAGGTCCTCGAGATGCGCGAGCTGCAGCTCGGCCCATTTGCGGATGATCGCGCTGCGCTCACGAGCCGTCTTTGCGGCCCAGGCGGGCCACGCTTTGTCTGCGGCCTCAATCGCGCGCTGCGTCTCGGCCGCGCCCATGATCGGCGCCGCTCCGATGCGGGCACCGGTCGCTGGATTGTTGATCTCGATCGTCGCTTTGGAGTCGGCCTCCTGCCAGAGGCCGTTGATGTAGCACTGCTGTCTGAGGAGCGAAGGCTCCTTGAGCGCGAGCGGCGGGCGCCGCTCGAGAGTGTCGGGTGCCATGGAATCTCCCGCGGAGAGCGATAAAGGTTGGAGCGGCAGGACTGCGAAGAGTTGCGATTATAGCCCTAGCGATGTCATGCCCTACGGCGCGGAGATGACCTTGGCTGGAACGTAACCAAGGTTACTCCGGCGAGCACCAGTGCGACCCCGCCGAGCTGGATCCAGTGCACTGGCTCGTCGAGCAGCCACCAGCCGAGCCAGATCGTGAAGACCGGGCCGAGCGAGCCGACGAGCGAAGTGCGATTCGCGCCGATGAGCCTGATCGCCTCAGCGACGAGATACGTCGGCAGCACGGTCGACACCAGTGCCATTGTGAGAGAGAGTAGTTGGATGCGCAGCGGCGCGGCGAGCGCCGAAGCAGGGCGCGTCAGCGCGAACTGCACCAGGACGAACACGGTCGAGGCGAGCATCGCCCACGAGATGAAGCGCAGGCTTCCCAGCCGCGCGATCACCGACCCGGCCCCGACGAGGTACAGCGCATAGAGCGCCGCCCCGGCGAACACCAGCGCACCTCCCAGCCACAACGCGTGCGGATCGCCGGCGAGCGAAAGATCGCGTCCGAACACGAGCACGATTCCGGCGTAGGAAAGCGCGAGCGCGACAACGATCCGTCCGGTGATGCGCTGCTTGAAAAACGCCGCCGAGAGGATCACCACGAGCGTCGGGTAGAGGTAGAGCATCAGACGCTCCAGCGACGCTGTTACGTATTGCAGCCCCATGAAGTCGACCAAGCTTGCGAGGTAGTAGCCGACGAAGCCCAGCCACAGGATGTTCATCCAATCCTGCTTTGCGATGGGCGCTGCGCCGCGAGCGCGACGGCTCCGCGTGGCCCACCAGGCCATCAGCGCGAAGAACGGCGCCGAGTAGAGCATACGCAGCGCGAGCAAGGTGACCGCGTCGATCGACGCCCACGCATACGCCAGCTTGATCAGGATGGCTTTGAAGGAGAAACCAAGAACGCCGACGACGGCGCACAACGGCCCCGCCAGCGGATTGCCCGTTGCAGTCGCGCTTCTCAATCCCAGGCGACGAGCCCAGCGTAGGCGGTGGCGAGTATCACGACCCCGAACGCGATGCGATACCAGGCGAACGGGATGAAGTCGTGATGCGCGACGTAGCGCAATAGCGCGCGCACGACGAAGAACGCGCTGACGAACGCAGTTACGAAGCCCACGGCGAGCATGGACAGGTCGCCGCCGGCGAGGAGGCCGCGGTTGCGAAAGAATTCGTAGCCGGTGGCGGCAAACAGCGTCGGTATCGCGAGAAAGAACGAGAACTCAGTCGCGGCGGTGCGCGACAAACCGAAAAGCATCCCGCCGATGATCGTCGCGCCCGAGCGCGACGTGCCCGGAATCAACGCGAAGGCCTGGCAGCAGCCCACCTTCAGCGCGTCGGGCCAGCGCATGTCGTCGACGCGGTCGATGCGCACAGCATCCGGCTTGCTGCGCTGGCGCCGCTCCGCCCAGAGAATGACGAACGCTCCGACGATGAACGCCGTGGCGACGGGGATCGGCGCGAACAAACGCGCCTTGATTGCGTTGCCGAGCGCGAGGCCGAGGATCGCCGCGGGCAGGAATGCGATGAACAGGTTGACAACGAAGCGCTGCGCGACGCGGTCGTGGAAGAGGCCGCGGGCGACGTCGAAGAGCTTCGCCCGATATTCCCAGCACACGGCGAGAATCGCGCCGGCCTGGATCACGATCTCGAACAGCTTCGCCTTGTCGCCGGTATACCCGAGCAGCGACCCCGCGACGATGAGATGGCCGGTCGACGAAACGGGCAGAAACTCGGTGAGACCCTCGACGACGCCGAGGATCGCGGCGACAGCAAGCTGAGCGTCAGGCATCGGATGGCCCAAAAAAAGAGGCCGGGCGGCGCAAGCCGTCCGGCCCCGACATTGTAGGGGCGAATCTATCCGCGCGCCACCACGCGCACTCCGTTACGCAGTTCGACTCGTGAGCGCACTCAACGCCTGCTTGAGCAGGTCGCTGTGATCGGCCGAGATTTGACCAGTCGGAGTGAGCTTGTCGATCACCTGCGGTAGCGCCTGCGCCAGGCCACCCATCGCATCGCCGTGCGAGAGTCCGAACTGCTGCGCCAGCGCGCCGATCGACCCGCCGCCCAGGACCTGCTGCAATTGCTCAGCGTTGATCGACATGTTCTGCCCGGTTCCAACCCACGACCCCGCCTGCTGGCCGAAGCCCGCCTGCTGGAATTTGCTGATGATGCCGGGCAGGCCGCCGTTCTGCTGAATCATCTGCAGCGCCATCTGCACCAACGGGCTCTGTCCCGTTTGCGCACCGGCTTGTGTACCGCCGGCCATCAGACCGATGAGACCGTCAAGTATTCCCATGTGACACCTCCGTTGGAAAGATCCACAGATCGTCCGCCGGCAGCTCGAGGTAGCATCCGCCGTCGCTGGCATGCACATCGCCATAGCAGCGCAGCCTGAGCGCGCCCAGCTCGAACAGATTCTCCTTGCGATCGCCGAGGAACATCCCGGTGACGAGTGCAGTGCGTAAGCGATTATCCCCCGATCCGTTCGCAATGCGCGTGCGCTCGAGGCGGATGACGCCGGTCGCATTGGCGCCGACGCGAAGCGTACCTCGCGCGGCGCCCCACAACCGCCAGCCTTCCCCTTCGAGCATAGCCCTGCCGTCGACGAGCTGCGAGACTCTTCCCGGCAGATGATTGTTGCTGCCCATGAATTCGGCTGTAAATTGCGTCTGTGGCCGGCTGTACATTTCCTCCGGCGTTCCCTGTTGCTCGATCCGGCCCGAGTTGAGCAGAAGTATCTTATCCGCCATGGCCATCGCTTCGGTCTGATCGTGAGTGACGACCAGCGCAGACAGGTTCAGGCGCACGATCAGTTCCCGCAACCACGCCCGCGCCTCCTCGCGCAGCTTCGCATCCAAATTGGACAGCGGTTCGTCCATCAGCACGACCGGCGGGTTGTACACCAGCGCGCGGGCAATCGCGACGCGCTGCTGCTGCCCGCCCGAGAGTTGGTGCGGGAGACGCTTGGCGAGCGCGCCAAGCCCTAGGTTGGCCAGAGCTTCGTTGACGCGCTTGTCGATCTCCGCTGCATTGGTTCTGCGCAGCCGCAATCCGTAGGCGACATTGTCGAACACGCTGCGATGCGGCCACAGCGCGTAGGACTGGAACACGAGCCCAAGATTTCGCTTCTCCACGGGAAGATCGATGCCCGCTGCGCTGTCGTACAGCACTCTGTCGCCGATGGCGATCCTGCCCTGGTTGGGCTGCTCGAGTCCTGCAACCGAGCGCAGCAGCGTCGTCTTGCCGCTTCCCGACGCGCCCAGCAGCGCGACGACCTCGCCGGGGTGAAGCGTCATCGAGACGCCCTGCAGGATTTGGTTCGTGCCGTAGGCGAGATGCAGATTCTCGACCACGAGCTGTTGCCTCGACGAGGGCTTATTCATGGAGTCGGACTCCGAAGCGCAGCGCCGCAGCCAAACCGACTGCGACCAGAGCGATGTTGATAAGCGACAGCGCGGCCACCTGATCGATCGCGCCAGCGCCCCACAGCGAGACGAGCATCGCGCCGATGACTTCGGTGCCTTGCCCGAGGAGGTACACGCCGGTCGAATACTCGCGCTCGAAAATCATGAATACGAGGAGCCAGCTCGCGAGCAGGCCGAAGCGGATCAAGGGAACGGTGACGTCGGTCAATACCTGTCGGCTCGACGCGCCTGCCGTGCGCGCGGACTCCTCCAGCTCCGGCCCGATCTGCAGCAGCGCGCTCGAGATGAGCCGCATGCCGTAGGCGAGCCACACCACGGTGTACGCGAGCCAGACCGAGAAGATGGAATTGCGCAGCTCCTTGAGTCCCGGCACGAACAGGAAGATCCAGAGGAACGCGAGCCCGGCCAAAAGCCCAGGAATCGCGCGAGGAATGAGCACGATGTAGTCGAGAATCCGCGCCACTCCGCCGCGCTGACGATGGCCGGCAAGCCCGATCGCGGTGTAACAGGCCACCGCCAGAGCTCCCCCGACAACGCCAATCAGCAGCGTGTTGATGATGGCGCGTACCTGATCGGCCTGGTCGAACACGCCGCGGAAGTTGTCGAGCGTCACGACCTCGGAGAGCTTGATACCTTCGCCCCACTGCTCGACGAAAGCGCGCAGCGCGATCCCCGAGATCGGCACGACGATCGTGAACACGAGCCACAACGCGACGAGGCCGAGCGCGATCCATTTCCAGCCGCCGAGCGGAAGCAGCTTCTGCCGGGTGGCCTTGCCCTTGACCGAGACGTACTTGCCCGCTGTTTTGAGGAGCCAGCGCTGGAGCAGCACCAGTGGGAAGGTGACGGCGATGATGCAGACGGCAACCGCGGCCATCAAATGGTAGGAAGGCGTGCCCAGCTTGTTGGTCAGCTTGAAGAGATAGGTCGAGAGCACGAGGTGGCCTTCCGGATCGCCGAGCACCAGTGGCAACCCGAACAGCTCGAAGCCGAGGAAGAACACCAGCACCGCGGCATAGAAGAGCGCCGGCATCGTCATCGGCAGGCTCACGTTCCACGCGACCTGCAGCGGATTCGCGCCGGCGACGCGCGCCGCTTCCTCGACGTCGGAACCCAGGCTCTTCAAAGCCGCGGACGAATAAAGATAGACGTGCGGGACGTGCGTCAGCCCGGCGATCACGGCGATGCTCACGAGCGAGTAGATGTTCCACGGGACATCACCCACAAGCGACTTGGCCCACAGGGAATAGAAGCCAACCGGGCCCATCGCTACCACGTAGCCGAAGGCTAGCACCATCGGGGAGACGAACACGGGGATCAGCACCAGAACCTCGACCCACCGCTGAGCGGGGAGGTCCGTGCGCGTAAGCAGAAATGCCAGCGCCGCGCCCAGCGGCAGCGCGATCAGGACCATCCCAGCGGCAATCACGATCGAGTTGCCGAACGCCGACCAGAAGTCAGGGTCCTCGAAGATGAATGCATAGGCATCCCAGCCGTAGCGACGGGCCGGGTTGAAGAACGGAGCGTTGAGCAGGCTCTGCCAGACAATGAGCCCGATCGGCATGAAGATGACGAGCGCGGTGACCGCAACCACCGTGGTGCGAGGAAGACTGAAGCTGCGTGCGGTCATACCGCGGGCCGAACGAATCCGGCCTTACAGGATCATTTTCGCCCCAGCGCCGCTTGCCACTGCTTGAGGAACTCGAGGCGCTTCGTTTGATCGAGGCCGGCGAGGAGCTCCGCCGACACGGGGATCGGCTTCACCGCGTTGCCCAGCTCGTGAGCGAAGCCCACGCCCGATTCCTTGCCAGGCATGTCGGTGCGCACGGAGAACAGTTCTGCCTGCTCCGCTGCGATCGTTTGCCCGCGCTTGGACAACAAATAGTCGAGCCACAGCCGGCCGGCGTTAGGATTTTTCGCGTTCTTGGACACGAAAACGAGACGGGACAAAACAAGGTTGTAATCGGTCGTGAACACGATGCCGATCGAAGGGTCCTTCTTGGCGCGAGTCAGCGCATAAGAGCCGAGAATGTTGTAACCGATCAGATTTTCCCCGGACGAGACACGCTCCATCATCGTCGCGGTCGAGCTTTGCTGATTGACGCCGCGCGCGCCCATTGCCTTCACGAGGTCCCAGAACTGCGGATTGAGCTTGGCGTCCTGGTTCGCCAGCATGAACCCTACGCCCGACTTCTCCGCGTCGTAGGTTGTCACCTTCTTCTGGAATTTATCGGCCTTGGTGTTGAGCAGCTTCGTGAAGTCGGCATGCGTCTTGGGCACTTCGTCGGCCGCGACGAGCCGCTTGTTGTAGACGATGGCGATCGGCTCGAACGTCGTCGCGTACACCATGTCCTTCCAGTGGGCCCATTCCGGCAGGGCGCCGATCTCAGGTGACCTGTAAACCGCTGCAAGACCGTCGGACGCGAGCCTGAGTTGGAGGTCCATCGCGGAGCTCCAGACAGCGTCGGCCGACGCCGCGTTGGCAGCGTTCTCGCTCGTGAAGCGCGAATACACCTCGGTCGAATTCATGTCGGTGTATTCGACCTTCACTCCGGGAAACGCCGCCTCGAAGTCCTTGACGAGCGGTTGCGCAAGCTTGGCATCGGTCGTCGAATAGACGACGACCTTGCCTTCCTTCTTCGCACCGTCGACGATCTTGGCGTAATCGGCCGGATAGCCCGCCGGCACCTGAGCCTGCGCGGTGAGAGCGAGCAGCGTGCAGGCGGCGAGCGTGGGTAAGAGTTTGAGCAGAGGCATTGCGTAAGTCTCCTGTTATTTGCGCCCGTAGGTCGCGGTAAAGCTGGCCTTGTCGAGGCGGTTCGCATTGATCATGAACCCAACCAGCGCTGCTGACGAGTTTTCGTCTGCGTCGATCTTGTCGACCTTGAGCGCGTACACGGTGAAGATGTAGCGATGCGGCTTGTCGCCTTGAGGAGGACATGGGCCGCCGTATCCCTGCTTGCCGAAATCGGTCCGCGATTGCACCGCGCCCTTCGGCGTCTGGCCGCTCGCGGGATTGCCAACACCGCGGGGCAGCGAGGTCACGTTCGCCGGGATGTTGAACACGACCCAGTGCCACCAGCCGCTGCCGGTTGGCGCATCGGGGTCGTAGACGGTGACTGCGAAGCTCTTGGTACCAGCAGGAGCGTTCTTCCAGGTGAGCGAGGGCGAGATGTTGCCTCCGTCGCAGCCAAACCCCTTGAAGACATGCGCGTCCGCGACCGTCGAATCGGGTTTGACTTCGGCGCTCTCCAACGTGAACCGCTCCGCCGCAAGTGCTGCGCAAGACAGCATCGCGACGCAAAGCGTGACGAGGCTTCTCATCCAGTTCCTCCTGTAGACTATCGTACCGATCGCCAGACTCATTCTAACGCCCTAGCCCGTCTCGCGGAGGGGCCCAGGGGACGCGTTCATGGCCAACCAGCCCGAAGTCACCAATATGGCGGTGTTCTGCGATTTCGAGAACATCGCGCTGGGCGTTCAGGACGCTAAATACGAGAAGTTCGACATCGGCAAGGTGCTCGAGCGCCTGCTGCTCAAGGGCAGCATCCTGGTCAAGAAGGCCTACTGCGACTGGGACCGTTACAAGGCATTCAAGCCGGCGATGCACGAAGCCGCCTTCGAGCTGATCGAGATTCCTCACCTGCGCCAGTCGGGCAAGAATTCGGCCGACATCCGGATGGTCGTCGATGCGCTGGACCTCTGCTACACCAAGGCGCATGTCGAGACCTTCGTCATCATCAGCGGCGACTCTGATTTCTCCCCGCTCGTCTCCAAGCTGCGCGAGAACGACAAGATGGTGATCGGCGTCGGAGTCAAGAATTCGAGTTCAGATCTTCTCATCGCGAACTGCGACGAATTCATTTACTACGACGATCTGGTGCGGGAGAAGAAGCGTCCCGCGAAAAAGCCCGCGCCGAAGCCAGCGTCTCCCGCCGAGGCACCAGCGAAGAAGAGCGACGAAACGCGACGCCAGGAGGCGATCGAACTCGCAACCGAGACGCTCGAAGCGCTCATCGCGGAGCGCGGCGGGGACGAGAAGATCTGGGGCTCGATGGTCAAGCAGGCGTTGAAGCGTCGCAAGCCGGGCTTCAACGAGTCGTACTATGGCTTCCGCTCGTTCAATGCCCTGCTCGAGGAAGGTCAACACCGCGGGGCGCTCTCGCTCGAGCGCGACGAGAAGTCGGGCGGCTACATCGTGCGCCTGTCGCAGCACGACGACTGATCGCAGCGGCCTGCGTCGAGAAGGGGCATGCGAGCATCGAGACGGGGGAGGACCTGCAGCCGGCTTGCGTGCCTGGCCGCAACCGCATTTAGCTTCGCTGCTCTGGCCGCCGAACCGTCACTCACCGTCGTCGCGGGAGGGCGCACGGCGATCTACACCGCAGGCGGCCTGCTGACGCTGCCCGTCGCGACGACCGTGACGATTCCTGTCGATCCGGCTTATGGAAAGAGCACCACCTTTCGTGCGGTACCCATCGCGGTCCTGCTCACGGGTACCGCGCCTGACAGCGAGGTGCGATTTCTGGCCGGCGACCGAGTCGTAGCCACCCAGCCCGCGGCACCCCTTCTCGCGCAGGGCGCCGACGCGGCTGCCTATCTAGCGATCGAGCCGGCCGACGCGCCATGGCCGCCGCTTAAAGCGGGGGAGCGCGCGACGGCCGGGCCTTTTCATCTTGTCTGGATCAAGGGGGACAAGGCCGTGATGACGCCGGCGCTCTGGCCTATCCAGATCACCCGGATCGAAGAAGTCCAGCCAATCTCCAAGCGTTATCCGATGATCCTTCCTGCGTCGAGCGTACCGGCGAATCACCCGATCCGCGCCGGCTTCGCCGCGTTCCAGAAGTATTGCCTGAGCTGCCACACGTTGAACGGCGGCGGGGATAGCGCTATAGGGCCGGACCTCAATGTTCCCTATAACCCAACCGAATATCTGCGGCCCGAAGCGCTGCGTCGTCTGATTCGCGATCCCCAATCGCTACGCCGGTGGCCCGGGTCGAAGATGCCGGCCTTCGACACGAAGACGCTTTCCGACCGGGAACTCGCGGAGCTGCTTCACTATCTTCGCCATATGGCGGACCGTAAAGTCGCTCCGCCGGTGGCAAAGTAGGCCGGTCCGCGCGACAATAGTCTCTCGTCACCGGGCTTGGGCGGCAGGAGCTGCCTTCATTCGGCCTTCAGTTGGCCCTGGTTGGCAGCCGCCCCGGGCTTGGAGCCAACGACCCATGAGGTGACGCGTGCAAGCTGTCCGTCCGGCCGCTGTCGCCGGTATGTTCTACCCGGAGGCGCCTTCGGCGCTGACCAGCGCGGTGCGCGAGTTTCTGGCGCAAGCCGCCGAGCGCGCGGACGGCTCGGCACCCCCCAAGGCCCTGATCGTCCCTCACGCGGGCTACGTTTATTCTGGGCCGGTCGCCGCATCGGCGTACGCGCGCATCGCCCCGAGTCGTGCAAGGATCCGCCGCGTGGTGCTGCTGGGCCCGGTGCACAGGGTTCCTATCCGTGGGCTTGCCCTGCCGCTGGCGAAAGCCTTCGCCACGCCGCTCGGAACCATCGAGGTCGATGCCGATGCGGTGACGGAGGCGCTCGCCTTGCCCCAGGTGCGCACCAGCGAGGCTGCGCATGCGCTCGAGCATGCGCTGGAGGTTCAACTACCCTTCCTGCAGACGATCCTCGAGTCGTTTCGCATCGTCCCCTTCGCGGTCGGAGATGCCACCGCGGCCGAAGTCGCCGCCGTCATCGACCGCCTCTGGGGTGGCGCCGAAACGCTGATCCTGGTGAGCTCCGATCTGTCGCACTATCACCCGTATGACGAAGCACGAGCGATCGATCGTGGAACGGTGGAGGAGATCCTCGCGCTGACTTCGGCGATCGATCACGAGCAGGCTTGCGGTGCCACTCCGATCAACGGTTTCGCAGTCTGCGCACGGCGCCGAGGTCTTGTCGGGGAGCTCCTCGACCTCCGCAATTCAGGCGATACGGCGGGTGATAAATCGCGCGTCGTCGGCTACGCAGCGTTTGCGTTTACCGAACGGGCCGGAACGAATGGGCGACACGCGACAGCCACGGTCGAGGAAGAGGTCGTTGCGTGAGGATCGCGTGAGGGATGACGAGCTCGGGCTCGCTCTGGTCTCGATCGCGCGGCGCGCGATCGGCACCAGGCTCGGTCGCGCAGGCGAGGAGCCGCCCAGCCACGCTGCACTCGCCGTTCCAGGTGCAACGTTCGTGACCCTGTTCTGCAAGACCGAGTTGCGTGGTTGCATCGGCAGCCTGCACGCGCTGCGCCCACTGGGCGTCGACGTTCGGGAGAACGCGATCAACGCCGCGTTTCACGATCCGCGCTTCCCGCCGCTCACGGCGAATGAGTTCGATGCGACGCAGGTGGAGGTTTCGCTGCTTTCGCCGAGCACGAGTTTCCGCTTTGCGACCGAGGAAGAGTTGCTCCAGCGCCTTCGGCCCGGGATCGACGGGGTGACGCTCGAGTTTGGCAGAAATCGGGCGACCTTCCTGCCGCAGGTATGGGCAACCGTTGCCGATCCGCGTGCGTTCCTTGCCGAGCTCAAGCGCAAGGCGGGCCTGAGCGAGGACTTCTGGAGCGGGGAACTGAACGTAGGGCTCTACGAAGTGACCAAGTGGAAAGAGAGCGAATTCACTCGCCCGCAGGTGCTGCAATGAGCGACTCAGTTGTTGGCGACCATCCCGGACGTTACTGGCACGCACTGGACGACGGTCGGATCCAGTGCGACCTCTGCCCGCGCGATTGCCGCTTGCACGAGGGGCAGCGCGGTGCCTGCTTTGTGCGACAGCGCAAGGGCGATGCGATGGTGCTGACCACCTATGGGCGCTCTTCGGGTTTCTGCATCGACCCGGTCGAGAAGAAGCCGCTCAACCAGTTCTACCCCGGCAGCAGCGTCTTCTCGTTCGGCACCGCGGGCTGCAACCTCGCCTGCAAGTTCTGCCAGAACTGGGACATCTCGAAATCGCGCGAGATGGATACGCTCATGGACCAGGCCACTCCCGAGATGATCGCGCGAACGGCGAAGGCCCATGGCTGCAAGAGCGTGGCTTACACCTATAACGACCCGGTTATCTTCGCCGAGTACGCGATGGACACCGCGGACGCGTGCCGCGAGCTCGGCGTTCAGAGCATTGCGGTGACGGCGGGTTACATCGGCACCGAGGCGCGCCGCGAGTTCTACGCCAAGATGGACGCGGCGAACGTCGACCTGAAGGGTTTTACCGACGAGTTCTACGTCAAGCTCTGTGGGGCAAAGTTGAACCCGGTGCTCGACACGCTCGCGTACCTCAAGCATGAGACCGACGTCTGGTTCGAGATCACTACGCTCTTGATCCCCGGCAAGAACGATTCGGCTGTCGAGATCGAAGCGGAATCGAAATGGATCATGCGCGAGCTCGGACCCGATGTGCCGTTGCACTTCACGGCGTTCCATCCCGACTACAAGATGATGGACACGCCGCACACGCCCGGATCGACTTTGACTCGTGCGCGCAAGATCGCACTCGCTGAAGGTTTGCATTACGTGTACACGGGCAACGTGCACGACCGCGAGGGCGGTACGACCTTCTGCCCGAGTTGTTGCAAGCCTGTCATCGTGCGCGACTGGTACGAGATCCTGAGCCACGCGCTCACCCCCGAAGGCTGCTGCAAGCATTGCGGCACGCTCGTTCCGGGACGCTACGAGCGGTTCGTCGGCCAGTGGGGAAGGCGGCGAGTGCCCGTTCACGTGGGCGTCACGGCCGCGTAAAACTCTGGCGCCGATGCTCGAGCGCATCGCCGCCGACGCCGTTCTGCTTGTCCACTTTGCGTTCGTCGCCTTCGTCGTGCTCGGCGGTCTTTTGCTGCTGCGCTGGCCAGCGCTCGCCTGGATCCATCTTCCGGCGGTGGCTTGGGCGGCGATCGTCGAGCTCGCGGGTTGGGTCTGTCCGCTGACGCCGCTCGAGGTCACCCTGCGGCAAGCTGCCGGCGTTTCGGGTTACTCCGGCGATTTTCTCGAGCACTACATCGTCGCGCTTCTCTATCCGGAGGGCATTACACGCACGCTGCAATTCTCGCTTGGCGCGTTCGTTATTCTGATCAACATTTTTCTTTATGCCGTGGTCCTGCGCCGCGTGTGGGCAGAAAGACGCGCATCGGGCAAACCCTGAGTGTCGCGAACCCGACTTGATGTCGCGGCTCGTTGATCAGCGCAGGACGAAGCCCACCACATCGGCAAGGATGTGCGCGAAGACAACGGGCCAAAGCAGCTTCGTTCGCCAGTAGTAGACGGCAAACACGAGGCCAAACGTGACCGCCGATATGGTGCCGAGCGGTCCCTGATAGAGGTGACATAGAGCCCGAATAAGGAGCGGGATACCTATTGCCACGAAGGCGCCGAGTGGCTGGAGCGCCCGCAACAGATAGCTCGTCAGAAACGCTTCCTCGAAGAGTCCGTTCGCAACCGATGCGCCGACAACCCATGGCAGCGAGACCGTGGCTCCTGCAATCATCTGTTCGATCGGTTGGGCGGCCAGCTCGTCCTTGCCGGCAAAGAAGTACATCGGCCAGATCGCTGCGGTGGCAACGGCATAGAGGGCAACGCCGATCACGCAGCCAAGGATCGTCGGCCTCGGCATGAGCGGGACAAGATCGTGGCCCCGCAAGCTCAGATACGCTAGGGCTGCGCTCGCGAGGACGAGCTCGAGGACGATCAGAGCGGCAAGGGTTGAATCATCGAACGGGCGCGCCGGAGCGTGAGAAGCAAGCGCGGCGATGGAGCCCCACATGGGCCACCCGAAGCAGATCGCGATGACCACGACGACGTCCATCATCCTGCCTGGCTGGACCGCAAGGCGATTCATCGAATAAAACTCAGGGCACGCCGCTGTCCGCGACCGGTTGCAATCAAAGCACGATCAAGCTTTCGCAAGAAGGTACGACGGGTGCTCGAGCCCGGTGGGCGGATAGAACTCATCGTGCGTATGAGCGAACCCCAGTCGCGCGAGCAGGTTGCGGGATGCGACGTTTTCTGGATTGTGACCGGCAAAGAGAGCCTCGAAGCCGAGGACGCCGAATGCATGGTCGATTACACACGATGCCGCCTCGAGCGCATAGCCCTGTCGCCAGTGACCCGATCCGATGTGGACGCCGAATTCAGGAACAAGGGGATAACCTTCTCGTGGCCTCAGGCCACAACACCCAATGTGTTGCGCGCCTTCGAGCGTGAAGATCGGCCAGTACTGAATTCGGCCCATCTCCTGAGTGGCGATTTCCCGTTCGAGTCGCGCGCGAATCTCCGGCTCGGTGAAACCCTGTCGTGAAATGAACCGGGTTACGGCAGGATCGCCCCACAGACGCAATGCCAGCGGAAGATCCGACCGACGCCACGTACGGAAACCGAGTCGGCGCGATTGCAGAAAAAAATCGGACACTGGAGCGAGAACGCTAGGACAAGAAAATCGCAGCTCTCACGGCTTGGTAGCAATTGCATACACGACGTTGGCGTGCACCGAGGTAATGCCGGAGGCACGAACATAGTCCAGGTTGGCGGTCCGCACCCGGTCCCGGTCGCGGGCGTCGAGTTGGTCGTACGTCCCGCGATAGCCGCTGCCAAGCACGGCCGACCACCATGCCTCGGGAGACGGGATCGGGTGTTCGCCGGCTTCGGCAACAATCTCGGCCCGCTCAACCCCTCCTTGGCGAAGGAGCTCGCGAAGCGCCGGGGGATCACAGATGCGATCCCAGGGGTTGAAGCCCTTGTGGAGCTCTGGTCTTACCTCGCGAATCGAGTTCCAGAAGGCCGTTGTCGCGGGCTCGAAGAAGTGCGGACCCCAGGTAGTCACGGCGAGCTTGCCGCCTGGGCGGACGACGTGCCACAGCGAGCGAACCGCGGCTGCCATATCGGTCGCGAAGAAGACCCCAAAGACGCAGACAACGGCATCGAAGCGCGACGCTGGCAATTGCAGATCGAGCATGTCTCCCAGGCGAAATTGGACATTCTCGAGTCGTCGAGCGCTCGCTTTGGCGCGGGCGAGCGCGAGGAGATTCTCGGAGAGGTCGACGCCGAGAACGGAGCCGTTGGGCTCGACCTTCTCCGCGGCAACGAGCGCGGAAGCTCCGCTCCCGCAGCAAACGTCGAGAACCTCTTCGCCGGGCCGCAAGCCGAGTCTTTCAATCGTCCTGCGACCGAAGCGAACCCAGAAGGAATTCGCGGGACCGTCGTAAGAGTCAGCCGCGGCGTTGTAGGTCGCGCTCGCTGTGCGTTTGGCGTCGTCGAGCGCGGGCATGCTTATCGGGGAAGCGTCAAAGACTCGTAGTGCTCGACGGTGGGGAACGGATCGTAAAAGTGATGCAGCAGGAGTTTCCACTCCTGATACTCGGGAGAACCCCGAAATCCAACGGTGTGCGCTTCGAGCGACTCCCAATCGACGAGCAGGATATAACGGTTCGGAACCTCGATACAGCGCTGCAACTGGTGAGAGAAGTACCCAGGCATCGACGAGATGATCGGGGAGGCTCGTGCAAATGCAGCTTCGAATTGCGAGGTCATTCCCGGCCGAACATTCAATATTGCGACTTCCAGGATCATAAATTGCTGCGGGCGGCCTCAAGCCGCCCGCAGTCCTCCTTTTGGCGATTTCAGTTTACTGCGGGCCGAATAGATTCTGCGGTATGCCCGCAGCCGCGAACACGTAGTCGCGCGAAGCCAGGAGCTGCTGGCGCAGTTGAGGAATGTTAAAGCCAAGCAGATTGCCTTTCCACTTCACCACCTTGCCCGCGACGATCACCGTCTCGACGTTGGTGCGGTCCATGAGCGAAACGACCGCGCCCGGCACCTGGTTTAGCGGTGCCACGTTGAGCGCGGTGGCGTCTAGGATGATGATGTCGGCCTCCTTGTTAGGCGTCAGCGATCCAACTTTGCCATCCAGCCTGAGCGCCTTCGCGCCATTCATCGTGCCGTAGCGCAGTACGTCGCGGGTCGTCAGCAACGGCGGCGTGTCGTCGGGGTACGGCCCGACGGGCCATGGATTGCCCGCCGCAGCCGCCGGAAGCCCCCAATCGATAGGGAAGAACCCCGGCCCGGACTCGAGGTCAGGCGGGAACCCTTGATCGAGCACCTGCTGGTTCACCAACAGCCGCTGCAGGTTCATGCAAACGCGCATCTGGGTGAAGAAGTCAGCGGTCATCGTGCACTCCACATCCACGCTGAGCGAGGGCTCCATGCCGAGCTTCTGCATCCTCAAGATCGGCGGCATCCCGTGGCGCATGTTCATCTCGATGGGGAACGCGATCGAGACCTGTGCGCCCTTGTCCTGGACCGCTAGCCAGCCATCGTCAGACATCCCGGTCATGTGGATGAAGAGATTGTCGGATCCGACGGCGAGTGTTTGGCTGTCGCCACCTTGACCTTTCGCGAGCAGGTCCAGCGTCGGGCGGATACCAAACGGCGAGAGGATATGCGCCGCAATCTGCAGATCGAGCTGGCGCCCGATGTTCCAAGCCTTCTCGTAGCCGGGCAGGTAGACCTCGCCGCCCATGATCATGGTGACAAGCTGGTCGGTCGAGGAGAACCACTGCTGCTTGATGCGGATTGCGTCGTCAGGATACTTGTTGCCCGGATTGGTGCCTAAGATAGCGGCACCCGCACTCTCGAAATAACCGAAGGCGGCCCGACGCCCGGTATCAAAGAGCGCCTGGATGGCCGCGTCAGAGTGCTGCGGCGAATGGTGTATCTGCGAAACGTCGTGCACAGTGGTCACGCCGTCGTCGAGCTGGCTCAACCCCGCAAATAGCTCGTTGATATACACATCCTGCGGCCGGAAGACCGGCGCGAAGGTCAGGAGGATGAATTCGAAGTACGTCGTCGTGCCGCTCGGGGCGATGCCGTCGAAGCGGAGTACTCCGTCAGCAAGAAAGCTGCGCAGCACCGTCTCGAACTGGTGATGATGCGTGTCGATGAAGCCCGGCATGACAATCCGGCCGGTTGCGTCGATGATGGCAGCGCCGGTGGCCTGCAGATTCGGCCCGACGGCGAGGATCTTCTTGCCTTCGACCAGCACATCGGCCTGGGCGAAGTCGCCCACCTGCGGATCCATCGACATGACGGACCCACCACGGATGATGTAGCGACGCCCCGGCTGGCCCGTTCCGCCGGGAGGGCCCTGGTCGCCCTGACCGTTACCACCCTGATTGCCGCCCTGGTTGTTCCCGCCTTGATTGCCTCCTTGGTTGCTGTTGTTCGCGGCCGCAGCTGGCGCGCCGAACAAGCTCAAGCCTGCTGCGGCAGCAGTCGCAGTCGAGGCCTTCAGGAAATCGCGCCGTGTGGCGCTCAACGAAGCGTCATGATCCTGCGGTATTCCTCCTTCGCAAAGTTTGCACATTGTTCGCTCCTTCTTGCGTTTTCCCTTCTCTCTTTCCCCTCCTCTCTAAAGTGGCGTGATCGCGCGCGACCACCCCGCGTTGATTCTGGCCCCGATGCACATCGCTGTAAATCGGTTCTGCGAGCTCGCTCCTCGTGTCGAACTGAGGAGGAAATCGTGGGACGGAAGATGGTGGGACCCGAGTGGGCAGCGCTTCCTGCTACTCACTTGCCGCTTACCTGCCGGCTAACGTGCGCGCCACGGCATCGCAACGTCGCTCCAGTTGAGCAACCGCCCCCGCGCAGCGACCCGCGCCCAAAGAAACGCGTAGCACAGGGCGAGCAGCGCAACAGCTGCAATCACCCAGCGTCCGTAAAAGTACGCGGCGACAAGCCCCGCAGCACCGGCGCCCGCCCAGATGAGCGCGAGTGCCGCTGCGGCGACGCGACTGACGCGGCTCAGTCCGGTCGGCATGACGTCAGCCCTCGGCAAGCGAGCGAAACATGACGTAGGCGTCCACGTACCGGCCGCTGGAATGGTGAAACGCGCCGGGGAGCGTACCGACGATGCTGAACCCGAGCCTTTGCCAGAGTCGGACTGCAGACTCGTTGGTGGACACGACGAAGTTGAATTGCATCGCCCGAAATCCCAGTCGCCGTGCCTCTGTCAGCGAATGCTCGCCCATGGCGCGTCCGACGCCGAGGCCGCGTGCATCAGGTGAAACAATGTACGCCGCGTTGGCCACGTGCGCGCCATGCCCGGGCTGATTGGCCTTCAGGATATAGGTGCCGACGATGCGTCCCTCGCGCTCGGCGACGAAGCAGCGGTTTGCCGGGTGCAGCCAGTATGCGAGCGCGTCCTCGCGCGGGATCTTCGGATCGAACGCATAAGTATCACCGCGAGAGACAACGGCATGAAAGATATCCCAGATGGCCCCGCTGTCCGGCGCCGAGGCTTCGCGTATCTGCAGCATCTGTTCTAAGAGGCGTTGGACCTTGGTCGGGCAGTTTTGCGACGGCGTGCCCCATCGCGGCGGCGCTCAACCTGCTTGAGCGCGACGAGAGCCGCTGCTGCAGCTTCCTTCTGGTCCTTGCCCCATGGCGGACCCGCGGCCCTCCCCAGGGCGGCGAGAAGGGCGTCGAGCTCAGTGCGCGTCAATCCAAGCAACCGGGTTGCGTCATCCAACGCGGACTTGTCAGAAAGCGTCGAGACCTTGAGTCCGCTGGCCTGTGCACCGGCCACGAGAGCATCGCGAAACAGCTCACCTTCGGCTTTGTGCATGCGAACGTGTACGGCGAGGATTTCCTCGGTGCTCCAGTTGGGCATGCCTGTTCCGATGAGCACGGCGCAACCGCATGGTTCATGGCCCGCTGCGGCGAGACGCTCTACCGCCTTGCGTATGCCACTCGCCGCGAGACTGTGCGCGGTCTCGATGCTGCGCCGAACACTTTCGCGAGCTTGCGCCGCTTCGAGCTCTTTCGCAGCGTGGTAAGGCGCGAAGGCGCCATCCGGCAGTAGCTGGATCTGCGACCGTTCTATGAAACGCGGCTCGTCGAGGTCGCCGGCGATCGCAGCGAGCGTTGCGCGCCCGGTTCTTGCTTTCAGTCCGATTGCGACGCGCATCGATGACCCTTTTGCCCCGCGACGTCTCGATGATCGGCCAACAGAGCCAGCTACCAGAGCCGCTCGGAGAGCGTGACCTTGAGGGGATGATCCAGCAGCGGCTCCACGGATTCGACAAAACGCACGGTGTGAGGCAG
>Ga0126384_10000680_pt1 | contig 19350 bp, 16 predicted proteins | sample PanSoiMetPlot_36_FD_92543 | JGI IMG/M metagenome (GOLD analysis project Ga0126384, IMG submission 92543) | Tropical forest soil microbial communities from Panama - MetaG Plot_36 | ecosystem: Environmental > Terrestrial > Soil > Tropical forest > Bulk soil | place: Panama | collected 2016-02-17 | reverse complement strand
CGCGCCGCGCGCACGCGCGCCACGGCGAGGTCGAAATCATAGAGCGCCTTGGCCTTGTCGCCGGTGTAGTCCTCAATTGACAGGCCGCTGACGCCGGTCTCGCAGCACAGCCGCACGCTTTCTGCCACCCCCGCCGGCTCGTGTGCGTAGCCACCCTCGAAGTCGGCGTTGACCGGCACGTCGACGGCGGCGGAGATCTCGGCGATGTGCGCCAGCATCAGGTCGCGGGGCACCGCCCCATCGCCGAAGCCGCGCGACCAGGCAAAACCGGCGCTGGTGGTGGCCAACGCCTTGAAGCCCGCGTTCTCAAGATAGCGGGCGGTGCCGATGTCCCACGGATTGGGAATGACGAAGCAGCCGCTCTGGTGCAGACGGTGGAACTCCTTGCGCTTATCCGCGACGGTCGGCATGGCAGGCTCCATGGATGATGGGGTGAAGAGTGAGACTATAGCCGGCCTTTGCGCCCGCGCCAGCCCGAGGCAATGCGCCGGCGCGCGCGGGTAACTGCCGCTCCGTGCCCTCGCCGCGGTTGCCAGCGCTCAAGCCGGGGCGCGCACCCGCGGCTCAATCGCGCCGCGGCCCGTCCGCCATGTGCGCTCGGCAACTCGAGCGGGTTAGCGTCCCTTTGCGGCTCCGCCAGCATCCGCTATAAGCCCGCGACAATTCCTTGAACGGCCTCACCCAGCGCAAAGTCATGGCCAAATCGACCAAAAATGCCGGCCCGCAGGCGCGCCTGCCGAAGGGCTTCCAGGACACCTCGGCGGCAGACGTGCGCGCCATGGACCGCATGCTGGCGCAGATCCGTGCCTGCTATGAGCGCTACGGCTTCGAACCCTTGGAAACCCCGGCCCTCGAATTCACCGACGCGCTCGGCAAGTTCCTGCCCGACGAGGACCGCCCCAACGCCGGGGTGTTCTCGTTTCAGGACGAGGACGAGCAGTGGATGAGCCTGCGCTACGATCTCACCGCACCGCTGGCGCGCTACGTGGCGGAGAATTTCAATGAGCTGCCAAAACCGTTCCGCCGCTATGCGGTGGGGCCGGTGTGGCGCAACGAAAAGCCGGGGCCGGGACGCTTCCGCCAATTCATGCAGTTCGACGCCGATACCGTGGGCACCGACAACATCGCTGCCGATGCCGAAATCTGCATGCTGGCCGCCGACACCCTGGAGGCGCTCGGCATCAAGCGCGGCGACTATGTGATCAAGGTCAACGACCGCAAGGTGCTGGATGGCGTGCTCGAATCGATCGCGCTTGGCGGCGAGGCCAACGCCCGGCAGCGGCTGGCGGTGCTGCGCGCCATCGACAAGCTCGACCGCTTGGGTGAAGCCGCGGTGCGGCAATTGCTGGGCCCCGGGCGCCGGGACCCGAGCGGCGACTTTACGGCCGGGGCCGGACTGGATCCGGAGCAGGCCGACATCGTGATGCGGATGGTGATGCCGGAGCCCAACCGACCGACCGGGGCCGCGGCGCTGCGGCTCTCCAAGCCCAATGCCACCTTGGAAGCGGGCTTCGCCGAACTCGAGGAGATCGGGCGGCTGGTGCGCGCCAGCGGCTTTGCCGAGGACCGCATCCGCATCGACCCCTCGGTGGTGCGCGGGCTTGAATATTACACCGGACCCGTGTTCGAGGCGGAACTGAGCTTCGAGGTCAAGGGCGAGGACGGCCACAACGTCCGCTTCGGCTCGGTCGGCGGCGGCGGCCGCTACGATGGTCTGGTCGAGCGCTTCCTCGGCAACCCGGTGCCGGCGACCGGCTTTTCGATCGGCGTGTCGCGGCTCATGACGGCGCTCGCGGCTATCGGCGGCGGGGCGGCAGCCGCCAGCGGCCCGGTGGTGGTGTTGGTGATGGATAAGGCCGAGATCGCCCGCTACCAGGGCATGGCGCAGGCGCTGCGCCAGGCCGGGGTTCGCGCCGAGATGTACCTCGGCAGCGCCGGCATGAAGGCGCAAATGAAATACGCCGACAAGCGCGGCGCCCCGTGCGTCGTGATCCAGGGCAGCAATGAGCGCGCCAAGGGCGAGGTCGAGATCAAGGACCTGGTCGCCGGCGCCAAGGCCGCCGCCAACATCAAGGATGCCAAGGAATGGCGCGAGGGCCGTCCGGCGCAGTTCTCCGTGCCCGAAGCCGAACTGGTTGCCGCCGTCAAGGGCGTGCTCGCCCGCTATCGCGAGGACGGCCATGGCTGACGGCCGCGGCCAGCCATGACCGCCGAGAGCGCCCGCCGGTTCGAGGCCCTCGAAGCCCAGGCGCAGCGCCTGCTTGCGACCTTCACGCGCGCCGGCTACGAGCACGTGGCACCGGCCATCATCCAGCCCGCCGACATGTTCCTCGACGTGGTTGGCGAGCAATTGCGCGCGCGCACCTACGTCTTCACCGACCCCGACGGCGATGAGCTCTGTCTGCGTCCCGACCTGACGGTGCCGACCTGCCGATTGCACCTGGCGCGCCATCCTGCCGGGGCGGTGGCGGCGCGCTACTGCTACAACGGCTCGGCATTTCGCTACCAGCCGGGCGGCGATACCAGCGCCCACCCGCGCGAGTTCAGGCAGGCGGGCATCGAGGCGTTTGCCGACAGCGCGCGCGAAACGGCCGACGCCGCCGTCCTCGCCCTCACCCTGGAGGCGGTGCGCGAGGCGGGGATTGGCCCCTTTCACCTCCGCTTCGGCGACCTTGGCTTGTTTCGGGCCCTGCTCGGCGCGTTCGCCATGCCCGAGCGCTGGCGGCGCCGGCTGCAGCATCAGTTCTGGCGCCCGGAGGCGTTTCGCGCCGAGCTCAATCGGCTGACCTCGCCCGAGGCGCTCAGGGCGCCGGCGGTGGCGCGAGAGCTGATCGGCCGCCTCGATCCCGATGACCCGGCGGCGGCGCTGGCCGAGGTGGAGGATTACCTGGAACGGTCGGGGGTGCCGATGTTCGGCACCCGCACCGTGGCCGAGATTGCCGAACGCCTGCTCGCCGCCGCCGCCGATGCGCTGGAGCCGCCGCTGACCGCCGACACCGCCAATGCCATCGAGCGCTACGTCGCGGTCAAGGCGCCGGCGCGGGCCGCGGTCGGCCAGCTCAAGCAGTTGCTGGGCTCGATCGATCTGAGCGAGGCGCTGGCGGCCTTCGAGCGGCGGCTCGACGCCCTCGACGCCGCCGGGGTCAGCACCGATCGGGCGGAGTTCGCCGCCGAATTTGGGCGCAATCTCGAATACTACACCGGCTTCGTGTTCGAGATCGTGGTGCCGCAGCTCGGCCGGCAAAGCCCGCTCGCCGGCGGCGGCCGCTACGACAGCTTGCTCAAGGATGTGGGCGCCCCGGTCGAGGTGCCAGCGGTCGGGTCCTCAATTCACACCGAGCGCCTGCTGGCGGTGCTCGAGGAGACGGCGCCATGAGCCAGAAGCTCGTGTTGGCGCTGCCCTCGAAGGGACGGCTGATGGAGCAGTGCGCCGACGCCTTGGCGCGCGCCGGCCTCACCGTCTCCAAGTCGGGCGCGGCGCGCGGCTACAAAGGCGAAATCGCCGAGCTGCCCGAGGTGGAGGTCAATTTCGTCTCCTCCTCCGAGATCGCCCACTTTCTGAAAGTGGGCACCGCCCACCTCGGCATCACCGGCGAGGACCTGGTGCGCGAGAGCATGCGCGACTGCGATCAGCGCGTCAGCTTCCTCAAGCGCTGCGGCTTCGGCCACGCCGACGTGGTGGTGGCGGTGCCGATGTGCTGGATCGATGTGGCGGGCATGGCCGATCTTGAGGAGATGTCGGCGATCTACCGGCGCCGGCACGGACGCCCGCTCAGGGTAGCCACCAAGTACATGAACCTGACACGGCGCTTCTTTGCCCAGCGCGGCGTGACCGGCTACCGGATCGTGCCGAGCCTGGGTGCCACCGAGGGTGCGCCGGCGGCCGATCTGGCGGAAATCATCGTCGATATCACCACCACCGGCGCCACCTTGCGCGCCAACGGCCTCAAGGTGCTGGCCGACGGCGTGATCCTCAAATCCGAGGCCAATCTGATCGCCTCGAAGCTGGCGCCCTGGTCGGCGGCCGCCGACGCCGCCAAGGCGCAGATCCTCGCCCGCCTGGCGTGAGGCCCAACCGGGGCCCGGTCACGGCAAGCGATAGAAGCGCTTGGCGGTGCCGCCAAACAGCGCCGCCTTCTCCTCGACCGAGGCGCCAGCGCAAAGCCGCTTGAAGGCGTTCCAGTAGCTGGCGTAGGAGCCCGAGATCTTGTCGACCGGGAAGTTGCTCTCAAACATCGCCCGCGACGGCCCGAAGGCCTCGATGCAGGTCTCCACATACGGCCGCCAGGCCTCGGCCAGCTCTAGGGAACTGGGCGGCCGCTCGCGGTGGTGGAAGCGGAAGCCATTGATGCGCATGCCAAGGCCGCCGAGCTTGACCATGACATTGCTGCAGCCGGCCAGCTCGCGGATCTCGCGCCGCCAGACGTCAAAGATCTCCGCGCGCCGGTCGGCGTACCAGCCAAGGCCCAACGGGCCGCCGGCGTGGTTGATGACGATCGGCTGCTCGGGGAAGGCGCGCGCCAGGTGGGTAAGGTCGGAAATCTGCGGGTGATAGAGCCAGGCATCAAAGCTGAGCCCGCATCGGCCGAGCGCGGCAAAGCCCTCGCGGAACTGGGCATGATCACGGTAAAGATGCGGCGGCGGGTTGGTGTGGGAGTTGTGGATCTCGGGCGCCTTGTCCTCCCAGGCGGCGGCGTGCCGGATGCCTTTGAAGCGCGGCCCGGCCGCGGCCATGTGCGCGCGGAGCACCGCTTCGGCGCCGGCACCGAGCGTCAGGTCGACCATGCCGACGATGCCGGCGGCAACCCGCGTCGGCCCGTAGCCGCCGCTGGCCGCCATGGCGGCGATGCCGTTGACGAACTCGGTCTCGCCCAAGGTCTTGAGCGCCGGCGGGCCGTCGTTACGGTAACAGGCGGTGCATTCGATGAACACCGTGCTGTCGATCTGGTGGCCGCTGCCGGTGTCGGCCAACAGCTCGCCCAGCAGATAGCGGTGGCTTGGAAAATCCCACAGGTGATGGTGCGGATCGACGATTGCCAGCTCGGGTTCCAGGATCTCCTCGCGATTGAGCGCCAGCCAATCCTCGCGAATGCCGGACATGCGCGTTGCCACCGTGCTCTCGGGTTTGCGCGGGGCGTTGTTGGTCGACATGGCTCGTGCCTCCCGATGCTGGCGGCGGTGCCGGAGCCGGCCACGCCTGGCAACACTATAGCCGAGGCGCCGGCATTAGGGAGGGCAGCAAGGCGCACTTAGCCGCGATGATCGGGGGGGATTTGCCAGCGGCCGAGCGCCGCCTCGTCGCTGATGCGCGCATCGACCCAGGCGGCATGGCCGTCGCGACCGACCTCCTTTTTCCAGAACGGCGCGTTGGTCTTGAGGTAGTCCATCAGGAATTCCGCCGCCTGGAACGCCGCCTGCCGGTGCTTCGAGGCGGTCACCACCAGCACGATGTTGTCGCCGGGTTTCAGCGTTCCGACGCGATGCACGATCAGGCTCGCCGCCAGCGGCCAGCGCCGGTGCGCTTCCGCCTCGACGCGCGCCAGCTCGCGTTCCGTCATGCCGGGATAGTGCTCGAGCGTCATGCCGGCGATGGCGCGGCCATCGTTGTCGGCGCGCATCAGGCCGGTGAATGCGACCACGGCGCCGACATCGGTGCGGCCGCCGGTCAGGCGGGCGATCTCGGCGCCGACGTCGAAATCGGCGGTATCGATGCGCACGCTCAGGTCAGCCTCCCGTCACCGGCGGAAAGAAGGCGATTTCAGCGGCACCAGCAATGCTGGCACTGGGCTGAACGTGGGTCTGATTGATGGCGGCCCGCACCACCTCGGCGCGGCGGAAGGCCTCGGCGTATTGCGGGCCTTGCTGCTTCAGCCAGTCGATGAGCTCGGCCACGGTGGCAATGCCGGCGGGCAGCTCGAGCTCTTCCTCGGCCCTGCCGATCTTCTCGCGCACCCAGGCGAAGTACATGAGCTTTACCCGCATCGGCGTTGCCAACGGCCCACCTAGTTCTCGATCGCCGTGCGCACGGCCGCCTTGAGATAATCAAAACCGGTCCACAGGGTCAGCAGCGCCGCCACCCACAGCATCGCCAGTCCGGCCGAGGTGATGCCGGGCACCACCTTGTCACCGGCGGGGCCGGCGAGCAGCACGCCGAGCGCGATCATCTGCACCGTCGTCTTCCACTTGGCGAGCTGCGTGACATGCACGCGCATGTTGAGCTCGGCCAGGAATTCCCGCAATCCCGACACCAGGATTTCGCGGCACAGGATGATGACCGCCGCCACCACGTGTACGCCACTGATGGTGTGGTCGGCGGTCAATATCAACAAGGTGGTGCCGACCAGAAGCTTGTCGGCGATCGGATCGAGCATGCGCCCCAGCGCCGACTGCTGCTGCCAGACCCGGGCCAGAAAGCCATCGAGCCAATCCGTCACACAGGCCACCACATAGACCGTCAGCGCCCACCAGCGCGCGCGGCTGCCATCGAACGCCATCAGGCAAAGCACGACCGCCGGCACTGCCAAAATACGCAAATATGTCAATACGTTGGGCAGACTGCCTAGGCCAGGGGTTGTCACCGCGCGTTCCATTCGGCAGACAAGAGCACTTGGGTCCTGGAGCGTCAATGGGCCTTCCCATCACGCCTCGGCCGGCCCCGCTGTTAACGCTTAAAGCGAGCCCTATCAGTCGCGGCGCTCGTGAAAGAAATCGTAGATATTCTGCGCCATTTGGGCGCTGATCCCGTCCACTCCCTCGAGATCCTCGCGGCTCGCGCGCGACACAGCCTTGGCCGAACCGAAATGCCGGAGCAATGCACGTTTGCGTGTTGGGCCGATGCCGGCAATCTCGTCGAGCGGATTGACTCCCAGGGCCTTGCTGCGCTTGGCGCGGTGCGCGCCGATCGCAAACCGGTGCGCTTCATCGCGCAGGCGCTGCACGAAGTAGAGCACCGGATCGCGGGTCTCGAGCAGCAACGGCCGCGCGCGGCCCGGAATGTGAAAGTGCTCACGCCCGGCATCGCGGTCAGGCCCCTTGGCGATGCCGACCACCGCGATATCGAGAGCGTAGCTGGCGAGCACCTGGCGCGCCACGCCGAGCTGGCCGAGGCCACCATCGATCAGCATCAGGTCCGGACGCGCGGGCAGCTCCGCCTCGGCGCCCGTGTCGGTACCGGTCTCGACACCCGCCTCGGCACCATCCTCGCCAACGCCGATCTCCGCCAGCGGCGGCTCGGCCGCCGGTTGCTCGGCGCGCAGCACGCCGAAGGCAAGCGCGCTGCCGCCGCGGCGGTCGATCGGCGGCGCCTGCGGCGCCTCGATGCGCGAGCCGATTGCGGCCGCGTCGGCGGCGGTCGGCGCGGGTGGGTCGGCGGCCGGCGCAGCACCGCTGTCCAGCAACAGCCGCTTGCACCGGCGGCTCAGCACCTCGCGCATCATGGCATAGTCGTCGCCGGGGGTGAGATCGGCCGACTTGATGTTGAACTTGCGATACTGGTTTTTCACAAAGCCGTCCGCCCCGGCCACGATCATGGCACCGACCGCATTGGCACCCATGATGTGGCTATTGTCGAACACCTCGATCCGGCGCGGCGGCCGGGCAAGGCCGAGGCGAGCACCGAGCCCCTCGAGCAGCTGGCGCTGCGATGAGCTCTCCGCCAGCCGGCGGGCCAAGGCCTCGCGGGCGTTTTCGCGCGCGTGCTCGACGATATCGACCTTGCTGCCGCGTTGCGGGGTGTGCACCTCGACCTTGTGCTCGGCCTTCACCGACAGCGCCTCGGCCAGCACCGCCTCGTTGGGCAACTTGTGCGACACCAGCAAGGTGGAGGGCACCGGCTTGTCGTCGTAAAACTGGGCGATGAAGCTCTCCAGCACCTCTTCGACCGTGAACGAACGGTCAGCACGCGGAAAATAGGCGCGGTTGCCCCAATTCTGGCCGGAGCGGAAGAAGAACACCTGAATTGACACCTGGCCTGCGGCCTGATGCGCGGCAAACACGTCGGCTTCCTCGATGCCGTCGAGGTTGATCGATTGCTCGGCGGTGACGTGCGCCAGCGCCCACAGCCGATTGCGGTAGACGGCGGCGCGCTCGAAATCGAGGTTAGCGGCGGCCTCCTCCATCAGACGCTGATACATTTGCCGCGCATTCTGGCTTTCGCCACGCAGAAAACGCCGCGCTTCCTCGACCAGGCCGTTATAGTCCTCAAGCCCGATCAGGCCGGTGCATGGCGCCGAGCAGCGTTTGATCTGATAGAGCAGGCACGGCCGCGTGCGGCTCTCGAACACGGCATCCGAGCACGAGCGCAACAGAAACGCCCGCTCCAGCATGTTGATGGTGCGATTGACCGCACCCGCGGAGGCAAACGGGCCGAAGTACTCGCCCTTGCGATTGCGGGCACCGCGATGCTTGACGATCTGCGGGGCGGCATGCTCGGTCGCGATCAGGATATAGGGAAACGACTTGTCATCGCGCAGGAGCACGTTGTAGCGCGGCCGAAACCGTTTGATGAGGTTGGCCTCGAGCAACAGCGCCTCGGCCTCGGTGCGCACGGTGATGAACTCCATCGCCGCGGTAGCCGCGATCAGGCGCATGATCCGCGCCGGGTGGTTGCCGGCACGCGCGTAGTTCGTCACCCGCGCCTTGAGATTGCGCGCCTTGCCGACATAGATGACGGTGCCGGCGGCATCGAGCATGCGGTAGACGCCGGGCCCGCTCGGCAAGGTCTTGAGATAGCCCGCGATCACGCCCGCGCCGGTCTTGGCCGGAGCCGTGGCGGCGGGCCCGCCAGCCCCGGCCTCGGCCGCGGGGGCCGACAGGGCAGGGCCTGACGCGGTGGGCTTGAGCGGCATAGCCATTGACTTAGGCGGACCGCCGGCCGAGGTCCAGGGGCGGACGCCGCCGCGAGCAACCGGCTATCTCAGCGCCTGCATGCGCTCGAGCAATTCCGGGGTCGGGTAGGAATCGGCGGGCAAGCCCAGTTTCAGTTGCGCCGCCTTGACGCTGGCGCGGGTGGCGGCGCCGATCTTGCCGTCGACCTCGCCGCTGAAATAGCCGCGCCGGGCCAACAGCGCCTGCAGCTCCTTGATCTGGGCCGCACTCATCTCCGCCACCGTGCCGTTGCCCTTATCGAACGCCGGTGCGCCGGCCAAGCGCCCCGCCAGATGCGCGGCCGTGATCGAATAGTTGAGCGACTGGTTCCACTTGAGGTAGACCTGGAAATTGGGATAGGCGAGGAACGCCGGCCCGTGCCGCCCCATCGGCAGCAGCAACGATGCGGTGGGGGCACCGGCGGCAAGCGGTTGCCCGCCGACGCCCTTGACCCCCCACGCCGCCCATTTCTCCAGCGGATGCTGGATGGCAAGATCGGCCTCCTGCCACGGCAATTCGCGGGTCAGGCGCACCTCCTCGAGCCACGGCTGGCCCCGCTGCCAGCCCAAGAATTGCAGGAAATTCGCGGTCGAGGCCAAGACGTCGGGTATGCTGTGAATGAGGTCGCGCCGGCCGTCGCCATCGTAGTCGACGGCGTGCTGCATGTAATGCGCCGGCAGAAATTGCGTCTGGCCGAGCTCGCCGGCCCACGAGCCGATCATCTCCTGCGGGCGCAAATCGCCACGTTCAACGATGCGCAGCGCGTCCATCAGTTCACGGCGAAAGAGCTCGGGCCGGCGGCAGTCGTAGGCCAAGGTGGCAAGCGAGCGCAGCACCGGCAGGTTGCCCAGCATCGAGCCGAAATCGCTTTCCAAGCCCCAGAAGGCGACGATCACCGGTCCGGGCACGCCAAATTGCTGCTCGATCTTGGCCAACAGGGCGCGGTGCTGGCGCAGCCGCTCGATGCCGTTTTGGATGCGATTTGGCGAGATCAGTTTGCCGGAAAAGGCGGTGAAGGTCTGGGCGAAGAAGCCCTGCCGGCGATCGCGCTGGATGACGCCTTGATCGAGCGTCACGCCGCCGAGCGCCGCGCTCAGGGTGGCCGGCGAGATCCCCTGCTCGCGGGCTTCGCGGCGGAAGTCGTCGAGCCAAGCCTCGAAGCTGCCGCTGTTGCGGCAATTGGGGTTGTTGGGGGGCGGCGCCGACTGGGCCTCTTCGGCCCCTGCGGGCAGCGCCCACAGCAGCGTTATCAAGAGGCCCACGCCGCCGAGCCGACCTAAGGGTGTCATCATCGCTGCCGCCGTCCGTTAGCTGGGGCTGGTTTTGCGTCCTGAACCGGCGCCGCCCCTCCGGTGGCACCCGGACCGCCGCCTGCGGCGCCAGCGCCAGGGCCCAATCTCGCCGGTCTAACCTCGTCCCGCATCGGACCGACCTATAGCCGCTTCCCATCGAGGGGGCACCAACGACCACATGCCGCGCCCGCCTCGACCAAGGGGCCACCGTCGCCATCGCGCCCCGCTTCGGCAGGCACGCGGGGGGAGCGATGCTAGCCTTCCGGACAGAGCTCGAAGGCCTTGTCCAGCGCCTGCGCCTGACTGGCGAATTGGCCGGCGATGGCGCCGTTCTTGGCGTAGGCGGCGATGAACGCCTCGGCCTCGCGGGCTTCCGAGCCCTCATTGACGTCGAGCACCGTGTAGTTGACCACCTTGTCGACCAGCGACTTGATGATCATTGCTTTCTGGCCGCCGTAGCTTGCCGTCCACACCCGGCACTTCTGGGCGGGTGGCGCGGCGCCATTGGCGAGCGGCTTGGCGCCGCCGCCGGCCATCGAGGCGGTCTGGAAGGTCTTGTCCGGGTTGCTTGCGGCGGCGGCCTTCTCGGGCTTGGCCACGCCGGCCGGCTTGGCGCCGCTCACCGTGCTCGGGCTCATCGCCTTGGGCTCGCCGCGCTCGAGCCTGCCAGCGCCATCATCGACGGCGAGGGGAGCGGGGCCCCCCGGCGCCACCTCCGGGGACGCCGGCGCCGACAGCGAACGCGCTGGCGTTGCCACCGGCTCGGCGCCAAGCGCGGAGCGCCGTTCGTCGTTTTGTGCCTTGCCCGCGACGATCGCGCGCTCGGCCAATTCGGCACCGGAGGCGCGCTCCTTGCCGTCGTCGTTCGGCGCACGGGCCTCCTTCACCAACTCCGGCCGCGGGTCGGGGCGGCTACAGAATTCCTGGAAGCGCTCGGCAATGCCCTCGATCATGCGGCGATAGGAGCGGGTTCCAGGCGCCCACTTGTTCGCCATGTCGGCAAAGGTTATCGGCCGCGAAAAGCCGCGCTGCCAATCGGTCAGCACGCCCCACTCCTGCACGTTGCGCGTACGCTCCGCCACCGGCTTGTCGATCCGCTCGCCGGCGTAGAGCAACAGGTGCTCCAGATGCGCGCGCACGCCGGTGGCAACATCCTTGAAGCTCTCGCCGTGCTGGCCGTGCCCGGTGGCACCGAGACCGGCGAAATTGTTCTGCATCGGCCGCACGTCGCCGGCCCGGCTGCCGTCGTGGAAGGTCAACGACCCGGTCTCCAACAGCATCTGGTAGAAGGCATAGTCCCAGCGTACGCCGAGCGTTTCCCCGAGCCGCATGTACTCGGTGGCGACGGCGTGGAAGCGCGGGTCCAAATTCGGGTTGCGGCTCTCAAGGTAGGCCAGCAGGCGGCCGGGGGTCACACACCCCGGAACGGCATTACTGCGGCTGGCTTTGATCGCCGGCAGCTCGGCGGCAAGGAGGGCACTTGGACTGGCAAGCACGGCAAGAAGGACATACGCTCCGACGCGGCGATGCATGGAACACCCACCCTGAATTGATCCTTGTGCGTCCGGCTCGACAACGCAGGCGGATCTCAAAATCTGTTGTTAAGCCCCTAACATTAAGGGCCGGTTAGCGGCTCTGCCCCAGCCCAACGGGTGAGTCGCTCGGCCCCTGCCGTTGCTCGTGTTGCCGGTGGTCTTCCCATCCGTGGTCCCCTTGCCCATGGGTGAGCCCGTGCCCCTGGTCCGTCCCATGGTTTTGGATGCTTGTGCCACGCTCCCCGATCGCCTCATTCCTCTCCCTCGTCGCTTCTGATCCGGTCCGGGCCCACTTCCCCCGACCAGGTCTAACGCTCGGTGTCGTCCTCCCTCGCGTTGGCCGCATTACCGCGACCCCTGCGCCTTCCTCCGCGCACGTCGCAAGTTCAACGGCTCAAATCCGAGGCATCCCCCCAAGCCCTTCAATGTGCACCACACTTTTGGGCGCAAATTGGGCGATTGGCGGCGGCAACAAGCGGCGACTGCCGGGCTCAATCGCGCCAGCGGTCGATCTCGACGCCGACCGAGCGGCACATCGGCAAGGCGTCGGGCTTCTCGATCCGGACGCGGACGCTGGCGACGCGCCGATCGGCAAGACAGTGGCCGGCGATGCGCTCGGCCAGGGTCTCAATCAGGTTGACGTGCTCGCTCTGCACCAACATGGCGATGCCCTCGACCAGGGTCGCATAGTCGAGGACATCCTCGAGCCGGTCGGAACGGCCGTCGTAGGCGTCGACCACGGCGAGCTCCAAGGTCAACAGAATGCGCTGCTCGTAGCGCTTCTCGTGCTCAAACACGCCGATGCTGGCGACGATCTCCAGATCGCGCACCAACACGCGCCGGCGACCGGATTGCGGCGGCGGGTCCACCGGCCTCGGCACCACTGGCGGCTGGGGGCTCGGCTTCGGCATGGCGCTCAGCCGCTCCCGGAGACGACGTCGGGTGTTTGCCAGGCCAGGTGCTGGCCGCCGTCGAGGGCCAGCATCTGCCCGGTGAGCGCCGGCGCCGCCAGAATAAAGCGGATGGCGGCCGCGATCTCCTCCGGTTCGGTGCTGCGGCCGAGCAGGGTCGATTGGAATTCGGCGCGGAACTCAGCCTCGGTCTGATGGGTGCTCTTGAGCACCGGCCCCGGGCCGATGGCATTGACGCGAATGGTGGGCGCCAGCGCCTGCGCCAGGGTGCGCGTGACCGCCCACAGGCCGGCCTTGGCGGCGGTATAGGAGAAAAACTGCGGCGTCGGCTTCAATACGCCCTGATCGATGATGTTGATGATGTTGCCGGCAACCCCGGCGGGCAGATGCGCGGCGAAGGCTTGCGCCAGGAACACCGGCGCCCTGAGGTTGACGGCGAGCTGGCGATCCCACAGGCCGGGCTCGAGCGTCGCGACCGTGTCGGGGGCAAACATGGCGGCATTGTTGATAAGGCAGGTCGGCGCACCGAGCGCGCGGCAGGTCGCCGGCAGCAGCGCGGCAACCTCCCCCGCCACCGCCAGGTCCGCCGTCACCACCGCCGTTTGAGCCCCGGCGCGCCCGAGCTCCTGGGGAAGCGCCTCGGCGTCCTTGACCGAGCGATGGCAATGGATCGCCACCCGCCAGCCCATAGCGGCAAAGTCGCGGGCCAGCGCGCGGCCAATCCTCTGCGCCGCGCCGGTGATGAGAACGGTCGGGGCAGGCTGGGGCAAGGCGATCCTCCCGGAAACGGGTTGCGCAGCCCCCGGGCCGGCGCCTCGCCGTTCGCCAGGGACGAGGCCTAGCCTAGCGGCGGCGCAGGCCAAAATCGAGAACCGGGCCGTCGCCTGCCTGCAGCGGGGCCGCCTTGCCCAATCGGACGGCAGCGCCGCCCGCCCGCCACGCCCGCAAAATAGGCAAGCGGGGGTCAAAAAAACCACGCCGGCGCCGGCTGTTGCGCGCGTGCACGGCCTTGGCGGGTTCGCTGCCCAAACGGGCAAATACCGTTGCCTTGGCCGGCAAAATCGCGAAATTGACACGTCAACGAATCGCTAGGGAAGCTACCATGACCGTCAGAATTCCGGCACTTGCAGCGCCACCTGTGACCGCGCTCGCGCTTGCACTTTTGGCTGGATCCGCCCACGCGGACGGCATGGCGCGTGGCAGCATCAAGGACCAGCCACCGCCACCGCCGCAGGAGCGCTGCAAGCTCTCCGCCAATATCGCGCTGGCGACCGAATACGTGTTCCGTGGCTTTTCGCAGACTTCCGAGGGCGCCGCCGTGCAAGGGGGGTTCGATGCCACCTGCGGCATGTTCTACGCGGGGGTGTGGGCGTCCAACCTCGATTGGGGCGCAACCGACAACCATGGCACCGTCGCCAACATCGAGATGGATTGGTACGCCGGCATCAAGCCCGTGACCGGCCGCATCACCTGGGATCTGGGCGTGATCTACTACAGCTATCCCAATGGCGCCGACGTCGGGTTGTCGGCGCTCGGCGATCCAACCAAGGCCGAGTTCAACTACGTTGAGCTCAAAGTCGGCGCCAGCGCCGAGGTCTGGAAGGATGGCACCTTGGGAGCCACGGTGTTCTTCTCGCCCGACTACCAGTACGAGACCGGCAACGTGTGGACCGTCGAGGGCAGCTTTACCCAGAACTTGCCGAAATTCTCCGTGTTGGGGCGCGAGTGGTCGCCCAGCGTCAGCGCGCTGATCGGCTACCAGGCCGCGACCGGCAGCGACAATGACAAGGCGCGCTACATCAACAACGTCACCGGCGACAATGACCATTACCTCTACTGGAACGCCGGCCTGACCCTGGGCTTCCTGGAGAAATGGTCGCTCGATTTCCGCTACTGGGACACCATCGTCGACCGGCCCTCCGATCACTGCAAGGGCTCGCTGTTCGCCTGCGACGAGCGGTTCGTTGCGAGCTTGAAGTTTACCTACTGATCTGGCGCCGCGGCGCGAGGTACGATCGGGCCCGTGCGCGGGCCCGATGGTTTTTTGGGGGCGCGCACCGCTGCCGCGGCCGGCCAACCCCAAGCGCCGCGACGTTAAGGGCGGGTGGCCGAGGCCAGGGTGGCCGGCAGCGCCGATTCGAGCCAGTGCGGCTGGGCGCAGGGCTGAGCCAGGATGCGGCCGCTCGGCCGGTGGAGGGAGAGCGCCGTGCAGCCGGCCGGGGCCTTGGGGGTCGCCGGGCCATTGATGAGGCGGCTGCCGAGCTGCCAGGTGACGGGGTTCCAAAGCGCAGCGCCAATGAGGAGGCCGGCAAACGCCGCCGACCGCGGTCCGATCACCGCGCCTCGACCGCCGCTGCCTCGCCGCTGCATGGCGCAAAAGCCCGAAAAGCCGATCCCAACAAGTTTTAAGCCCATCACGCACACGGGGGGGCGCGCGCACAAGGCGCGCGGGGGCCCATCGCGCCGTGATATCTGCCATGGCGGACGAGGGCAACGCCGCCGCCGCCGCGGGCCCGCAAAACCCCCAAGCTATCCGCGCTTTCCACAGGCGAGCGCCGCCGCCGGCCAGCCTTTTGCCGAGCCCTCAAAAGCGCCGATCATCCCGGGGCAGGGGCAGGATTTCGCGCGCCGAGGACGGCGGCTCGGGCTCGCCCGCGCCGGCGCGCACCGGCGGCACGTACATCAGGTTTGACGGGCACAACCGCGCCCGATTCTCGTTGCCGCCGCACGCCCGGAAGCCGCCCTCGCGATCAAAGCAGATGCGCACCTCGCGCAGGCGATGACCCGAGCCACCGCATTCGACCGCGATCATGTCGGGGCGCAGTCCCGGATTGGCCACGACGAATTCGCGGACCAGCTCGGCCGGGGAGATCATCAGGCGGTCATCGCTCAAGCCGACAAAACGCTTGGGGATTGTGACCTTGTCGTAGAGCCGGCGGGCCAGCTCGAAGTAGCCATCGACCCCGAGCCCGCTGCAGGTGCCGTGCTTGCGGTACTCGTTGAAGATCAGCTTGTCGCTCGGCATGATGTCGCGCATGCGGTTGGCCACCGGTCGGGGCACATAGCCGTGGTCGGGGCTCGCGCAGTACTGCGGCCAGCCCCGTTCGTACTGCGGCCACAGGCCGTGCAACACGAAGGCATAGCGCCGCCCGCGGCCGGGCTGGCACTGGGCATCAAAGCGGCGGTTGCCGACGTCGGCGCAGTAGGTCGGGCTCCAGGACAGCGCCAGCACGTAGTACTCGAAGCGACCGGGCGCGGCGCCATCGGCGCGTTGATCGCCGGCGGGGCGCTCGCGGTAGGCCACACCCTGGGCCTGAGCCAGGCGTGGGGCGGCGCCGGCCGCCAGCACGATCATCGCCAGCACCAGGACCACGACGGCGCTGAACCGCCGCCCGGCGGTGGCCCGGCGCCATGGCGCCCAAGCGGTTGTCATCGGCGGCACCTCCACTGGCGAACCGGATCCTACCGCCGAAGCGCCTGGAACGTCTCCAGAACGCCCGGTGTGCGCATGCGGCCCCCCGCGCATTGAGCGCGCGACCTCGGCCGGTTTACGCCGCCAGCCGGTCGAGGATGCGCGCCCAGCTGCGCGCCCCCTTACGGAACGAGGACAGATTATATTTCTCGTTGGGCGAGTGGATGCGGTCGTCGTCGAGGCCGAAGCCCACCAACAGGCTATCCATGCCGAGTTCGGCCTTGAACGCGGTGACGATCGGGATTGAGCCGCCCATGCCGATCAGCGCCGCCGGTCGGCCCCATTCCTCTTTCAGGGCCTCGGCGGCGCGGGCGATGAACGGCGCCTCGGCATTAAAGGCGATGGCGGGCGAGCCCTGCCCGCTCAGAAACTCGGCCCGGCAATCCTTGGGCAGACGCTCGCGCACGAAGGTCTCGATGCCGCGCTTGATCTGTTGCGGATCCTGCCCCGGCACCAGCCGGCAGGTGATCTTCACCGAGGCGCGGGCGGGAATGACCGTCTTGGTGCCGACCCCCTGGTAGCCGCCGGTGATGCCGTTGAATTCGAGCGTCGGCCGCGCCCAGATCTGCTCCAGCACGCTATAGCGCCGCTCGCCGGCGGGCTCGCTCAGGCCAACGTCGCCCAGGAATTCCTCGGCATCGAAACCCAAGCCCCGCCACTGCGCCAGCACGCGCGGCGACGGCTTCTTGAGGCCGTCATAAAAACCCGGCACGCGCACCTTGCCGGTGCCGTCGTGCATGTCACCGATGATGCTTGCCAACACCCGAATGGGATTTTGCGCGGCGCCACCGAAGCTGCCCGAATGCAGGTCGCGACTGGGTCCGCTGATCACGATCTCGGTGGCGCAAATGCCGCGCAGCTGCGTGGAGATGGCGGGCGTGGCCTTGTCCCACTGGCCGGTGTCACACACCAGCGCCAGATCGGCGGTCACTTCCTTGCCGTGCTTCTTGAGAAAGCCCGGCAGCGACGCGGAACCGCATTCCTCCTCGCCCTCAAACAGGATGCTGATCGGCAACGGTGCCTGCCCCGCCACCGCCTTCCAGGCCCGCACCGCCTCCAGGAAGGTCATCAGCTGACCCTTGTTGTCTTCGGCGCCGCGTCCCATGATGATTTTGCCGTTGACTTTGTCCTGGGCCAGGCGCGGTTCGAACGGTGGCGTTTTCCACAGCTCGAGCGGCTCGGGCGGTTGCACGTCGTAGTGGCCATAGAACAAGACGTGCGGACGCGCCGTGCGCGGCTCGGGCGCATCGTGCGCCACCACCATGGGGTGGCCGGTGGTCGGCACCACGCGGGCGTTAAAGCCGATGCCATTGAGCTGGTCGCACAGCCATTGGGCCGCCGCCTGGCAATGTGCCTTATAGGCGGGATCGGTGGATACACTGGGAATGCGGATCAACTCGAACAGCCGCTCGAGCGCCGCATCTTGGTTGGCGTCAAGCGTCTTCAGCACGCGGCGGAGCTGCGTCGACATGGGTCGGTGCACCTTTCACAGGCTGGGGTAAATACCGAGTGAGCGAGGCCAGAGTGCGCAAAGGCAGTCAGTTCGTCAAAGTATGCCACGCCGGCAGCGGCAAAGCACCGCCGCCCCGGGCAAAGAACTTTTGTGCTTGCAAAGCGTTGCCGAAGACCAAGTGGACGTCCTCCCCCGCCAGTACCGGTCGCCAACCTGACATGGAGTTCACGCCATGAAGGCAAAAAGCATTTCGAGCGCCACGGCCGCGCCGCGCCAGGTCTACCTGTTCGGGCCGCAGCGCACCGACGGCAGTGCCGAGCTGACCGGGCTGCTCGGCGGCAAGGGCGCCAACCTGGCCGAGATGGCCAGCCTCGGTCTGCCGGTGCCGCCGGGATTTACCATCACCACCGAGGTCTGCAACGCCTACTATGCCGACGGCAACCAGCTGCCGCCCGCGCTCAAGGATGAGGTCAACGCCACCCTGGCCGAGGTCGGCGCCGCGGTTGGCGCCCGCTTCGGCGACCCGGCGGCGCCGCTGTTGGTGTCGGTGCGCTCGGGCGCGCGCGCCTCGATGCCGGGCATGATGGATACCATTCTCAATCTCGGCCTCAACGACGCCACCGTCGCCGGGCTGGCGGCGCGATCGGGCAGCGAGCGCTTCGCCTTCGACAGCTACCGCCGCTTCATCCAAATGTATGCCAACGTCGTGCTCGCCGTCGATCACGGCGTGTTCGAGGACATTCTCGACAACCACAAGAACCTCAACGGCTACTCACTCGATACCGATCTTCAGGCCTCGGACTGGTTGCAGGTGATCGCTGCCTATCAGGCGGCGGTCGAACGCGAGACCGGCAAGCCGTTCCCGCAGTCCACCGAGGCCCAGCTGTGGGGCGCGATCGGTGCGGTGTTCAAGTCCTGGCACAACGCGCGCGCCAAGACCTACCGGCGCCTGCACGGCATTCCCGACAACTGGGGCACCGCCGTCAATGTGCAGGCGATGGTGTTCGGCAACTTGGGCGAGAGCTCCGCCACCGGCGTTGCCTTCACCCGCAATCCCTCGACCGGCGCCCGCGAACTCTACGGCGAGTTCCTGATCAACGCCCAGGGCGAGGACGTGGTCGCCGGCATCCGCACGCCGCAGCCGCTGACCGAGGCGGCGCGGCAGGAGGCCGGTGAGCAGCTGCCCTCGCTCGAAGCCCTGATGCCGGACACCTTCCGGCAGCTGACCGGCGTGTTCGACAAGCTCGAAAGCCGCTATCGCGACATGCAGGACGTGGAATTCACGGTGCAGGAGGGCAAGCTGTGGATGCTGCAGACGCGATCGGGCAAGCGCACGGTCAATGCCGCTCTCAAGATCGCCGCCGATCTGGTCGCCGAAGGCCTGATCGAGGAGGACGAGGCGGTGATGCGCATCGACGCCAATGCCCTTGACCAGCTGCTGCACCCGACGATCGATGCCAGCGCCGAGAAGACCATCATTGCCAAGGGGCTGCCGGCCTCGCCGGGGGCCGCCGCCGGGGAGATCGTGTTCGATGCCGACGAGGCCGAGGCGGCCAAGGCCCAGGGCCGCGAGGTGATCCTGGTCAGGATCGAGACCAGTCCTGAGGACATTCACGGCATGCATGCGGCGGCGGGCATTCTGACCACGCGCGGCGGCATGACCAGCCATGCCGCGGTGGTGGCGCGGGGCATGGGCCGGCCTTGCGTTTGCGGCGCCGGCAGCCTGCGTATCGACTACAAGGCGGGCACCCTCACCGCCGCCGGCAAGACCTTGCGCAAGGGTGAGGTGATCACCATCGACGGCGGCAAGGGCGAGGTGCTG
>Ga0126384_10000679_pt1 | contig 19356 bp, 15 predicted proteins | sample PanSoiMetPlot_36_FD_92543 | JGI IMG/M metagenome (GOLD analysis project Ga0126384, IMG submission 92543) | Tropical forest soil microbial communities from Panama - MetaG Plot_36 | ecosystem: Environmental > Terrestrial > Soil > Tropical forest > Bulk soil | place: Panama | collected 2016-02-17 | reverse complement strand
TGTTTGGCCGTGATCGGTTGAGCGAAGCAGCCATATGCGCGGTCGCGCGAGTCGCTCGCTGCTTCCTTGTCGGTTATGGTCATGAAATCCAACTACAAGGGAGCCATCGCTAAGAATGGTAGGTCCCTCAGCCTCGTACGAAAGGTTACTTGCTGTCACTCGTGTCGGCGCTCCGAAAGTTTTTCCACCATCTTGCGAGCGCATCACCGCCACGGCGCTGCGACGTTGGTTTGTGGAATTCTGGACGCCTTCTGCCGATACAACGTAGACTTCATTGGCGCGGGCAATGATCATCGCGTGATCGTGGTGACCTCCAAGCCGCAGCGGAGTTTCAGGCCACGTGCGACCGCCATCGGCTGAACGAAACAAGAACAGATCGTCTTTCGGATAAGCATTCATCCCGCCGAGCATTACCATGATTGCTGTGCCGTCCGAAAGAACCACGCCCCAGGGATCGCCACAGCCCTTCACCGCGAAGGCGTGACGCGCCCAGTCGCGCCCACTGTCAAATGAAACCCAGGCCACGCACGTCCGATCTTTCCCGTCGCGTGAGTCACTTTGGATGACTCCAACGAGCAACTGCCTTGGGTCGACAGGATTCGCGCTCAGATGGGATTCGGCAAGCGGAAGCGCAGGGCCTGCCACACTCAGCAGCCGATCCTCGCCAACTTCGATCGCCGGACCAGCATTTGCTTTCTGCAGAACTTTAGTTTGCTCGACAGAGGCCTTCTTTGTTTGCATCACAAACCCGCAAAAGACCGTGACGCCTAAGGCAATTGTGACCAACGCCGAATAGACAAAAAGGAACCTCTGACTGCCGAAAAGTTTCATATGCAACCTACGATTTTTCTCCTTTCACTTGCGAGAAGAGCTCCGCCGCTTGCGTCCGGAATGGTTGCCGCCTTCTATTTGACTACGGTGATATTCGCCGCACAAAACTGCCCAAGACTCCTGGGTGTGTCCTACGGCAGAGATCAGCGGAGCAAGCTAGTAGCATGGATTCTCGCTTCTCAGCTGACTCTTTTTGTTTCTGTGCTCCAGCATCTACCTTCGCTCGTGCCGTCCACAATTGATAAATTCCGGTGCGACTATCCGACCAGAACACGTGAAAGAAGCCATCGCTCGTGGCAGTCAATCCGCTATAGTCCCCTCCCGCCGGCCATCTCTGCGCGGCGTTTGCGTTTCGAGGAGTCTCGGGACATGACATAGCTGTCGAGACGCGGACTTCCGGCAGAAAAGTTTTCCCGCCATCCAAGGAAGCAGCCAGAAAGATATCCCAACACTTTCCGGTCGCATCATTTCGCCGGTCATACCACGTGACTGCGACCACGCCATCTTTATTGACGGCGACCGTTCGTATGCGGCGCGCGATTTCATTCTGAGCCTGATTAACGCGAATTGGATCTGACCATTTCTCGCCGCGATCTGCCGAATAGTCGAGATAGATTCCGTTCTGTTCCCTATTCGTGCAAACAAAATACAGGCGATCACGGAAAGAAGTAGAAGATTTATCGACGGCTAGAGATGTGAAGCCTACGCCACAGGCTTCCGAAACCAACAGAGGCGGAGAGAAATGCTGTCCCCCATCGTCTGAGGTTATGACCCAACTGCGGCGCCGCTCCAGCATTCCCGCCGAGTTGAATTCATCGACGTTGCGCTGAAAATCAACGAACGGGACCACCAGCATTCCATCAGACAGTATGACCGCATTATCGCTATTGAGGTTCAGATTGCTGGGAGTGACATACACAGGCTCCTGAAAAGTCTTGCCCTTATCGAGTGAGCGGGCTACGAAGACCGGCCATCGCGGCTTGTTCTCTTTGGAACGTTGGCCGCGATTTGAAATTACATAAACGGTTCCCCAAACCTTCCGTTACTTTCGTCCGCCACGATGGCCGCGTGGTCGTGCCCTTTGCCAAACGAGACCGGAGGGTCGGTCCACGTCTTCCACCGTCGGGTGATCGAAATGCCACCAGACCGTTATTACCGAGGGCAATGAAGTAAGCAGTGCCATCGGCGCCGATCGTAACCCAAGGGTCTCCGCATACTTGGATGCCGAACTTATGACTTGACCAGGTCTTCCCACCATCAAAAGTAACGAACGCAGCGCAATCCTGCGTCGCAGCCCATGGCGATGGGGTTGAGGCAACGATGGATACACCCAACAGATGATTTGGATTTCTGAAGTCAGCAGCTAAGTTCGGCTCAACCAGCACATCTCGCGACTGAGATGAACGTTTTCACCGACTTGGATTACGCTTTTGTCGGCAGGATTCTGGGCGAAAACCGAGGGTACAGCTCCTGATAGGAGCGTGACGACGATCAAACAGAACAAAGGAATGCAATCTTTCATCAGAAGGCGCGTTTCGTCACGTGGTACTGACCACGCACTGAGTCAAAGTATCGATTTACTCGCGTGAGGCAAATAACTTGAACTCGCGTCAGACTCTTCTCAGCCCGCACATCACTTCAGCTTCTTCTCTAACTGAGCTAGTCTCAGCGATATGATTTCGTTCATCTTGTTTGTAAAAACGATCCCTTGTTCGTCGTTCTCCGCGCGGACCAGCATCCAGACTGCAAAAGACTTCCCCTTCTTCATAGGAAATAGCGAGCCGGCCAGTTGCCTCATCTCCAGATCTTTGCGGGTCGCTGGAAATTTGATTTCAACATATATATCGCAGCCGTTCTTCTCGAAAACTGCGCCTGCGACCTTGTCATCTTTCAAAAATCCTTTCTGATACCTCAGGGCGTGCTCTTTAATCGTGGATTCATCAATTGTTGCAAGTTGGGGGAACCTGGATTTGAGTCGTATCAGGTCTTTACGAATGGCGGAAAGCGTACTCTCGATGGTTACTTCGGGATCTAACGTCTGGGATGAACCGGTTTTGTTTTTTACGACAGCGGTGAAGGTATTCTTTCCTGGTGAAACGGCGCCCAAATCAATTTTCGCGATCTTGAAGTCGCGGGTCTCGATTACTTCCCGGCGAGCTGCAGCCAATTCCGAGGTGAAGTTCCTCGGCGGAGTTTGACCAGCCGACGGCGATATCAAAGCCAGGAGTGCGAGAGCGCAAAGATAAGTGGTCTTATAATTCACGGCGAAGCTAAGTCAAAGGCCGCCCGATGAGAAATTCGCGAAGCAAAAAACCTGCGAAGAGACTGAAACCCGCCGATGCGTAGGGTGTCGCAAGCGACGGTTAACCGCCCGTCACAGCGACAGGATTGCGCCTTGTTTGACGCGCATTTCGATCTTCTGAACATTGGTAAAGTCCTTAATAGGATCTCCTGAGAGGGCCAGGAAGCTGGCCTCATAACCGTCTCGCAAATATCCAATCTTCCGATGCGCGAAGATCGTCTCTGCTGTCGTAGTGCACCACATGTTCAGCAACGTTCTGCTATCGATAACATTCAGCGAATTGACATAGAGGGCTTCCGGAACCGTGTCATCCCGATAGGAATCGCTACCCAGGGCAATTTTGACACCATGCTTCAATAACATGATGAGATTTTTGGAATTGATTTCATCCTGTTGTCGCCGCTCTTTCGCATCGGTTCGATGCGTGGCTCCCATCAGAGTTGTGACGACATACGTTCCGCGGCGAGCGGCGAGTCGAGCATCAGCTTCAGATACTTCAAATTGAGATAGCGAATGTGGCTCGACATCCGCCGCGAAGCGAAAGCCGGGCATGTGGTTGATTTCATCAACACCTGCCACCAGCGCGTTGTGAAAATCGGCGGCGCTCTCGATGTGTGTTGACACGCGTAATCTGGCAGCGTGAGCCTTCTTGACGATTAGTGCCAAGAGAGCAGGATCCAGACCCCTCCAATACTGAAACTTCAGATCGTTCTTTCTTTTTGCGTATTCTTCGGAATATAGCAAGTACGTTTTGATGAAGTCAGGCTTGGTGGAGAGCAGCGCCGGCCATTTCTTATTCAAATCTTCCGCGGTGTCAATCGTGAAGTAGAAACCGCCCTCGGCATCAGCTTGTGTCCATAGCCCACGCTTGATCACGCGTTCCGGAATTTCCGCCGGATGGCCGCCCGAACCAGTCAGTCCCGCATTCGAAAAAACGACATCGATGCTTTTCGGCTGATTGATTTTCGGGGCGAGCACCGGACGATCGCGCGCGAGGTTATTCGGATTCTTCACATAGATGATGCCATGCTCTAAATAGCGCGAAATGAGCGCATCAATCTTATTGAGTGTCTCAACATTGTGGTTATGGGCCTCGCCGAATGGCGGGATGACATACTTGCCCTTCAGATCGATAGAGCTAAACTTGGGCGGCTTCTTGTCTGTTAGCGTTCCAGCAACTGAATAGAATGTCTTGTCTCTAAACACGCGCCCTTCGAACCACTTGCCATTTATGAATTCATAGTTATTAACTTCAGACAGTTCGCCTTCCGCCAGCGATCCAAATACTAGTCCGCCGAATGCCAGCGTCGAGTCAGCCAGGAATTCTCTTCTGGTAAGACTGCTCATGCTTGGACCGAGAGTCTGATGTAGTGCACTCCCGTCTAGCAGCACAGCATAGTATTCGTCCTGTGACGAAGTTCGTCAAAGAGTGCTATGTAATGCTTATTATGCAAAGAACTATTCATTTCTTGGTACGTTCCGATCAAAGGAACAACGCGAGCGGAAACGCGTTAGCCTCGGCAGCGCAGCCGGCGTCATTCGGATGGATATGGTCGCCACTGTCGTAACCCGGTAGCAACCTCGTTGGGCGGCTCGGGTCTCGCAGCACCTGATCGAGATCGACCACGCCGTCAAATTCATGGCAACTGCGGATCCAATCGTTAACCTTCCGACGCACGCTCTCCTTTTCCGGAGTATAAAACGTGATCGCCGCGGCAGGTGGAGGCAACGACAGGAACCCGTTTTCGATCGGCCCGTTAGTCGTGGCAATGATTTTTATTCCCTTTCGATGTGCGCGCGCAATGAGCTGGCGATAGCCGCCGATTATCATTTCGGCTGTTATGCTTTCGCTGCCGGGTGTCAATGAGCCTGGGAAGGCAATGTCATTGATGCCCAGCCCCAGGATGACGTACTTCACGCCGGCTTGATCAATCACGTCACGATCGAAGCGCGCCAATCCGGACTCTCCCAGGACCGCACCGAAGCGCCCGCCAACAGCTTGCGGCGGACTGTCATTCAAAAGGCGGTTACCGATGATCCCTTCGTTCAGAATACCGAGTTGCGCCTTTCCATTGGTGGCTTCTTGCAAGCGCTCGGCGAGCACGTCGGGAAACCGCCTATTGGTATCCGTTGTCGTACCGTCTCCATCAGTGAGCGAGGAGCCAAAGGCGACGATGGCGGCGCCGCGAGATGAAGCCGCGACATCCACGCCCGTGAGGAATGGCCACATGCGAGTCGTCTTGTCGACCGGAAACTTCACGTCCGCTGTGTGATCGCCCGTTTCCGGGGAGATGTAGTTTGTCTGTTTCGCCAAATTGTGTATTGTCGTCGCCGGCGTGGGCTGCGGAAGAAAAAGGCTGATCGCCAGATCCGACAACGCCGGCACGTCCAAATCGATCGGGTCGCTGACGATCATCGATCGCGCAAGGAGCGTGATGGACCCGTGTCCCCGAAACATCAAGGTTCGATCGGATGTCAGATCGATCTCGGCCGCGGAAGCACGACGCGCGATGTGCACAGCGCCAATAACCAATGGCTGGTCACCATAGGTATTAGAGAGCTTGATTCTGACTCTTGGTCCGCCAGCACTGACGTGCACAATGAGACGCAGAGTTTGATTGCGATAGGTCTGGACCTTGGGCAGAGAGGGCTGGGCGGCGGTGGCCCACGTTCCAATCCAATGTTCCGGTTTAATCGCGCTCGATCCATTTGGTGGTTTGATCAATCCAGCAAGTGCGAGCGCCATGACCAGGAGCACGCCCGCGCCCGTTCTGTCGTTCTTCTTCATGATCTTCTCCCAACAGACTTACTCGGGCTATTTCATCGCGGAAAAATCTGTTGGACGCATGTACACTTCGTCTACCTTGAAGTGCTTGTCCTCTTTTTGAATGATAGTGGCGGCCGACTTTACGTACGGCTCAAACGCCGGATCGTCATGAAGGGCCTTCCAGTTCTTTTTCGCGTCCTCGCGGCTGGGGAAAGCCACCAGGTAAATGAACGTGTCCTTCCACGCAGGGTCTTCATTCGGCACCCAGTAGCCAACCACGTCAATGTCATGCTTCGCCATTGTTTTTGAGGCGTCGCGAAAGATCGATTCGAGCGCCGTCCCTTTGTCAGGGGCTGCATGATAGATGAGCAGCTCAAACACTCTATTATCGGGACGTGCGTCGTTAGAGTGTCTTAGGTGTGCACTAACGAGCGAACCGGCGACGGCTGAGATCACTGCGGTCGCGCAAATAATCAATCCTCGTCCCTTCCAGCGGTTGAGAACTGCGAAGCCTCTAGCGTTTGTGGTCAATCTTATTTCTCCTCCTTAACACGACAGTTACATCAGCACGAGTTCAGTCTTACACTTCTGATTTCCGTCTGTCGTAATACCTGAATCATTGTGAGGTTCGATCGAAAGTTGCAAGCAGTTTTAGCTAACGCCCGTAAGAATTCGATGAAGCGTGTCTTTCCATCGATAGAACAACCACCGCCGGCTTCTTACGACATTGTTACGTGGTAAATTGTGGACGTGACTACCGAGACGAGAGTCCCTTCATTCTGGGTGCTGCAGCTCTGCGGCTGGGGAGCCTACGCGATGGTGGTTTTCGCTTCCAACGCTCATTACATATCTCAGCTTAACAATTTGTCGGCCAGAGAGACTTTTGTCTATCGCATGACGACAATGGTTTGTTTCATTGCCGCCAGCTTCCCTTTGCACGCCGTCTGCCGTCGCCAGTGGCGCGCGGGACACGCTTTGCCCCGAGCCATAGCGGTTGTGATTATCTGGTCTGCAATCCTGGCTTTTGTGTCAGCGACGATCGGAATTGAGGCGCAGATAGCCTCCGGAATTGATCGCCAATTAACCTTCCTGGCAGTATTCGGCAACGCGATCTCCGGCGGATTTATCCTGTTTTCCTGGAGTGGGCTGTATTTCGGCATCAAGTACTATCAAGCACTGGAGGCCGAGCGTCACCGCGCGCTGGCTTTGGAGCGCACCGCTCGCGAAGCGCAATTGCGTGCCCTGCAATATCAAATACAACCACACTTCCTGTTCAATTCGCTTAACGCTATCTCGACTTTAATCGCTGAGGAAAGAAATGATGAAGCTGAGACCGTGGTCACGCGGCTGGCTGACTTTTTTCGGGCAACTCTCGAGCTGAAAGCGGCAAACGAGGTAGCGCTCGAGGACGAACTGTTTTTGACGCGCCAGTATTTGGAAATCGAGAAGGCCAGACTCGGTGATCGGCTGGGGGTTGACGTCCGAGTAGATCCTGAGGTGCGAAGTTGTTTAGTGCCGCACTTATTACTACAGCCCCTGGTCGAAAACGCGATTCGCCACGGGATTGCTCCTCGTGATGCCGGCGGATCAGTCTCAATCGAAGCCAAAAGAAGGGACGACAAACTCTTCATCGTCGTAAGTGATAACGGATTAGGCATGCAGATCCGGTCTGAATCATCACCGGGAGATGCACAGCGTATCGGATTGGTAAACACCGAAACGCGCATTAAAGAGTTATATGGCGAATCAGGGCAGCTTAGTTTGAACTGGCCGGCCGACGGCGGCTGTCAGGCTACCCTGGAAATACCTTGCCGTCAGAAAGGGTCGTCCGCGTCAAATAGTTGATGAGGTACAAAGCCCTGATAGTTGATGACGAACCCCTGGCGCGGCGCGGCGTTCGCGTACGGCTCAATAAGTTTTCTGATTTCACGATTCTTGATGACTGCGAAAATGCCGATGCGGCAATTGAGGCGATTCGGCGCGGTTCTCCCGATTTGGTTTTTCTGGACATTCAGATGCCCGGATTGAGCGGGCTCGAAATGATCAAACGCCTGCCGCGACATCGGAGACCGCTTATTGTTTTTCTCACAGCCTACGAGCAATACGCCCTTAATGCTTTCGAAGCCGATGCCCTTGACTATCTGCTGAAGCCGATCGATCGGCAACGGTTTGCGCAAGCGATCGGACGCGCTCGCCGGCAGCTAAAGTTGAAGGAGAGGGCCCATGGTGAAAGTCGCATGCAAGGTTTTGTTGGTGACTCGAAGACGTCTTCCAATGGCAAGGCATATTTAGAGAAATTCCTGTTGCGCTCTGGAAGTCGATTCACCACCGTACTCGCGGATGAAGTTGATTGGATTGAGGCGGTCGGAGATTACGCAGGTTTACATGTAGGCGAGAAAACTTCGCTGATTCACGAAACGCTGAACAACCTGGAGCGGGCTCTCGATCCAAACAGGTTTGTTCGCGTTCATCGTTCCGCGATCGTGCAGCTTTCCCGAATCCGAGAACTTCAAAGACTCAAGAACCGCGAGCTGCGTGTTAGCCTGGTTGACGGAACGAAATTGAAAGTGAGCCGTACTTATCGCGGGCGGCTAGATGAATTCATTAAAAGATGATCTTGCATATTGGGTGACGAATAGTATGGCATGTCCTTAACTAACGTAGTGTCCACGAGCCCGCTAGCACCTAACAGCCTTCGTGCCTTTTTGCAGCCCCGATCACGTAACGCCTTGAGCGCACCATCTTAGCCTCCCTATGCCGTGTTTGCCATATTACTGGTGCAAGCGGGCACGATCCTATAATATGCCAACATCCGCGGTGAGATTTGCGGTCACATTGCAGTCTAGCAAATCGCGTAACCTGTTGATTCTAAAGAACTTATCGCCCGCTTGGCTCAGTGGTAGAGCACTCGCTTCACACGCGAGGGGTCAGTAGTTCGAATCTACTAGCGGGCACCATGCTTTCCATAAATTACGGGCGACCCACTTAATAGATCGGGTCGCCTGTTTTGGTTTGCGCCACCTTCGCACATACCTCGCTATTAAGCTCGATCCGAACGAGCGTATCCCACAAATGCCAGATTCTCTGTTACCTCTTCAGAGGACTCTTCGGTTGCAACTCGCCGCCATACGCCGGCGCATCCGAGCCAACTTGAATCGCAGTGCGTATTCGTTCCGCTCGGCGCTTTTTTCTGCGTTTGCCTACAGAATAAAGGGTCCGTAAGGGACGACTTCGCCCGAGTGTAAGGTCAGTTCGATCCGATACATCCGTTCTCGCTCGCTGTCTTCGACTACGTTCACGAGATAAATCTCAGTTAATGGAAACACCTTAGTTGAACGGCGAAATAATGACCGGTAATGGAGACTCAGGCTTCCCAGATTGTGATCTAGTGTCACAGTGGGGATAGAAGCGAAGCCAATAATAAGAAAAGCGATCAGCGATAACCCGATAAACTCCCAGACGCTCCCTGCTGATATGCCTGTCACAACAGCCACAGCGAGAACCAGCGCTCCCGTGTACCAGAGCCATATCGGGTAATCTCTGAAGCTCACCTGCTCATTCGAATTCATTGCCACTCGATCGATATGAGAATACTCAACTCAACAAATAACGTAGCGATGCGAGAAGCTCTTTTTGGAGATGACGACTGGCCGCCACTGCTCGTGCCGCGGTCCTATTTGATCGCGCGGGTCGCAGTGGGCGCGGACGTGCAAGACGACGGCACTGCGAGCGCGGTCGGCGTGATCTTCAGCGGCGTCAGGTTGTTCTTCGTTAGCAGGCTATTGAATCCGACCACGTCCACGGCGAGCATCGTCTTCCAAGCGTTCACCGTTGCGTTGAATTCTTTGCAGGCGGATTCCGAAGTGTCGACTTGAGCTTTTGTAGGCGGAATGTCGATGCCGTTCTGCGTCAGCGGCCCGAGGACTGTGTAGTACAACCCGCTAATTGAATAGAACGGTAGCACGCTGCCTGGAGCACGTGCTGGGGCGCCGAATCCACCTCCACCTCCGCCTCCGCCTCCACCTCCGCGCGGGCCGCGGCCGCCTGCAGCTCCAACAGTTGCGAGTTTCGTATCGAGCGCCGTCGCAGCGGTCCCGACGTCGGGTGGCAGCGAGCCGCGTGTCATCGCGGCGAGCTGTGTACGAACGGCGGCAACTTCCTCGTTAGCGGCGTAGCTGTCCTTCATGCCCTGCACGGCAACCATCGCCAATTTTTCCTGCGCTCGAAGAGCCGACATCACCGCCGCATTCTCGCCTACGCGAGGATCGTTGTGCACGACGAGGCTCTGCGTGTAGGTGGCGCCGTCCACCAACAGCTTGATTGTGTACGTGCCCGGCAACGCCAGCGGCCCATGCGGCGCAGGGGTCACGGAGCCAGGCGAGGAGTTCATCTGATTATTGATATCAGCGTTGTAGCCAGGCGGATCGTCATAGCGCAGATCCCAATTCGTTCGATTGGTCCCGACGTTCGTCGAGAGCGCGCGGCTCTCCGGCAACGCCAGCCAGTAATCAGGATACGGCGGCCGTTCGTAGAGTTTCGGCTGATTGCTGGAGATGGTGCGGATCAACCTACCTTCCGAGTCGAAGATCTGCAGCTTGATCTCTGCGGCGGGCGGCTTGCTCAGGTGGTAATAGATGAGCGCACCGAAGGGCGGATTCGGCGCATGCGGCAGCTCGAGGTTCATCGGCTGGTCCCAGTTCCCGTTCATCCGCGCACGGATTGCGTCGCCCGGTTTGAACAAGTACGCCGGCGCGGCCGCGATCTGCTGCGCCCTGGCCGCGATCTCGCGCAGCGGGCTCATGTCGTCGAGCACCCAGAATCCGCGGCCATACGTGCCGATGACGAGATCGTTCATGTGATCGTCCGTGTGGAACACCATGTCACGGATCGAGGTGCTGGGCAGATTGAGCCGCAGCGACTGCCAGTGATCGCCATCGTCGAACGACACGTAGACAGTCGTCTCGGTGCCGGCAAAGAGCAAGCCCTTCTGTTTGGGATCTTCTCGAATGACGTGCACTTGACTCCCCGTACGTTCACCGGTCGGGAGGCCGTTGACGATCCGAGTCCAGGTCTTGCCGCCGTCGTGCGTGCGATAGATGTAGTGCTGGTCCGTCGTCGTTGGACCTCCGCGGCTGAAGCCGATGAACGCGAGCACGTAGGCTGTATTGACATCGTTGTGCCCTGCCTCGACAGTGACGAAGTTGGCGCCTGCCGGCAGATCTGAGAAGTTCGTCACATTGTTCCAAGTTTTGCCGCCGTCCATCGTGTTGTAGATCTGTCCCGACGTGCTGCCTGACCAGACGACTCCGCGCTTGACAGTCGAGATCGAAAAATCGGAGATCGAATGACGGACCGCAAATGGGTTCGGAGTGGCTCCAGGAGATGGCGTCGGAGTGGGAGTGGGCGCAACACCGCATGGTACCGGCGGCTGACCTTTCGGTGTGGTCAGATCAGGACTGAATGCTTTCCACGTCTGTGCCTCGTCACGCGTTACCAGAATGCAGTTGTAACCAACATAAAGCGCCTTTGGCTCGAACGCGGTGTCGAACCGCTTCCAGAAATCGCGGCCCGCGACATAGAGACTCGAGTCTGTCCCGAAATTTGGCGCGACGTTCCCCCACTGTCCGGTTGCAAGATCGATCTTGATCAGCCCGTTACCTTGACCTATGCCATAGCCGACACCGTACACAATCGTGGGCTTGAGCGGATCGCTCACAAGTGTGCCGAACTCGGATGATGGCAGGGGCAACCAATCGACGAACGTGATCTGGCCCTGATCGCTGCGGCTGCGCGTCATGATCGCTCCAGTGTCCTGCTGCGATGCAAGTACCCAGTATGGATACCGGTTGTCCGTGGTGATGTGATAGACCTGATCGATCGGGATCTGATAATAGCCGCTCCAGGTCTGACCACCGTCGAGAGTGATCGCCGGACCCTGATCGAAACCGAAGAACATCCGTTGGCCGTTCGTCGGATCGATCCAGCCGACGTGTGGGTCCTCGCCACCGGGAGCGCCCTTGAAGGCGCTGAATGTCTTTCCCCCGTCGGTCGATCGATAGATGGTGGTAGCGATCGTGTAAACGATATCGGGGTTTTGCGAATCGACCCACACGCCTGAGCTGTAAGAGCCCTGGCCATTTGTAATGCGCGTGTCGCCAGTGGCCATGTGCTGCCACGTGGCGCCCTGATCGTCTGAGCGATGGAGACCGGAACCGCCCTGGAGCGGGCCGCCAACGACGTAGATCCGTTTGCCATCAGTATGCATCGCAATCGCGACGCTAATGCGGCCGTTGTACTGCGGCAGCGTGTCGACCTTCTTCCACGTCTTGCCCAAGTCCATCGATTTGTAGAGCGCGGTGCCGTTCGGTCCTTGTGGCGTACCACCTCCGCCGCCTCCTCCGCCGCCGAAGCCCCCGCCGGCGCCCTGCGACGTAGCGAAGATCACGTTCGGCATATCGAACGCGTACTCGACGTCGCGCGTGCCGTTCGCGTTCTCCGGACGCAGCGTGTTCTCCCAGGTCTTGCCGCCGTCGGTCGTGCGGTAGATCCCTCGGCCGTTGTGCTGCGCGTCACCCTGCGTCGACACTACAACTATGTTCGGGTCTTTTGGATCGACGACCATTTTGTTGATCTTAGTCGTCTCTTCGAGGCCGATGTGCGTCCAGGTCTTGCCGGCATCGATCGATTTGTACATGCCGTCGCCGGATGAACCTCCGACTGAATCGCCAGTGCCGGTATAGACGATGTTGGGATCGGACGGCGCGACCTGGATTGCACCGATGCTATCCACGTTTGTGAACTGATCGAAGATCGGGAACCAGGTCACGCCAGCGTTTGTCGTTTTCCAAATGCCGCCGGCGGGCGCACCCAAATAGAAAACGCCCGGCTGACCGATAGCTCCGGTGACCGCTGAAACACGTCCACCGTGAAACGGGCCGATGTTGCGCCAGCGGAGACCGGCAAAAAGGTCGTCGCCGGGAGCTACATTGACCGCGACGCGAGCGCCTACTGCATAGCTAAACAGCGTGATTCCACACACAGCAACAATCGACAAAACGCGGTAATTTATTTTCATTTAGGAAATTGACCCTCGGTATGAGACTCGGAGCTCGGTAAGATCGCCGGCGGTGAGCGACAAGAAACGCAATGCGATCAAGGGCCGGCTACGGTGCTTATGAAAACTTCCAGCAATCCGGGTCTCGGGATACGTGTTGCGACCATAATTTATCACAGGAGACTGCGGGATTTAACGCATTGGAGTATCAGGCGCTACCAAGTAATGGGTCAAACGTAGATGTGACAAAGTGAAAACAGATTGGCACTCGTGGAGAACGAGACGAGTGCGTTTCGAATGCCTCCATCGACCGCATGGCACATCAAGCATAATTCACGAGAATTGCACGGAACTTTCACACCGCCCAACACCAGCCCAAGTAGATTTGAATTTCGATTTCGATGATGGTCGCGATAACCGGGGAACGGCGAATCGCGAAGGGGATGGTGTGGATTATCAGCGGTCCACCGCCCGGCTTGCCACGCCGAGCGCGACCGATAGATAAGCAGCTTCTGGTCATGAAGAAGTTTCATAAATCATACGGTACGTATCCTCACGTCTCCGGCAACCGTATTAGCAGATGTAGGGAGGTTTGATTCAAATGAGAGGGTCAAACTTGAAGTATTTAGCATTGCTCGTAGCGATGTTTGTGTCAGCTATTCATTCGCAAACACCGGGGGCCCAGACCCTGACACATTCAAGCCATGCTAGTGAGACAACGCTCGAGCAAATGCCGACTAAACTCGAAACTCGGTTTGCGCTAAGCGCATTGCCCCCAACAATGCGGGACCAGGCAAGCGTTTATCTTCTTGATCCTAAGAAAGGCTATCAACTTTCCCGGCTGGGAACGAGCGGCGTGACTTGTCTTGTAGAACGCACTGCCTGGGAGCAAGCCGATTTTCGTAACGACATCTATGTTCCTCTCTGCTACGACGCCGAGGGCTCAAAAACCTTCTTGAGAGTCATCATGGACGCAGCCTCGCTTCGCATTCAAGGAATGGGTGCTGCTGCCTTGAAAGCTGAAATTGAAAATCGTTACAAGAACAAGACCTATACACCTCCAGCCAAAGCGGGTTTGTCTTATATGATCGCGCCGATTATGCGCACCTGGATGATGCCTGACTTTCAAGTTCATACCATGCCCATGCAGCACCTGATGTTCTACGCCCCGAATATCACGAACAAAGAGATTGGAGCGCTTTCAAATTCCAGCATTCTCTATCCGTTCATTTTTAAAGAAGGTACCGCTGAACAGAGCTACATGATTCAACTCATCGGAGAGACAGAAAAGGCCAAGATTATGGCTGACGAAAAGCCGCTTCTCGATGATCTCTGCGCCTATCGCGATGTTCTTTGTCTTCCGAACAAGAATCATTGATCGCTCAAGGCCCTCGTACAAGCATTTGAGTGAATGGAAACGGACATGAAGCTGAAGAACAAGGTCGCGGTCATCTATGGAGCGGGAGGGGGCATTGGCGGCACTGTCTCGCGTTCGTTTGCGTCTGAGGGGGCCAAGGTTTTTCTCACCGGGCACTGTCTGGCCTCCGTCGAAGTTGTCGCCAAGGAGATCGTTTCCGCCGGCGGAACCGCTCAAGCGGCGGAGGTCGATGCTCTCAACGAGCAGGCTGTGGACAAGCATCTACAGGCCGTGATCGGTCAGGCGGGCCGCGTCGATATCTCGTTCAATGCAGTCGGAATTCCTGATACGAAGATTTTGGGGGTGCCTCTGGTCGAACTGAATGTTGAACAGTTCTCCCTACCGATCACGAGCTACACTATGTCGTATTTCCTAACCGCACGCCTCGCAGCCCGGCAAATGATCGCGAACAAGTCGGGAGTGATCATGACTGTTACCTCACTGCTCTCGCGGACGGGCGTGCCCTTGGTGGGAGGTTACGGTCCGGCGCAGGCCGCCAAGGAGGCGCTCACTCGATCTCTTTCCGCCGAGCTCGCACCACACGGTATTCGTGTGGTCGGTCTGCGACCACAGGCCATGCCGGAGACACGCACGATCAGAAACGCCTTCGAGCCTCGGGCCAAGGCAACGGGAATGACCTGGGAACAGTGGAAAGAGATGCTAGCTACCAGGACACACTCGCGACGGCTGATGACGCTCGAGGAGATGGCAAACGTGGCGGTCTTCATTGCGTCCGACAAAGCGAGCGGGATGACGGGAACTACCATTAACTTGACGATGGGGAGCCTCGACGACTAACACCAATCTGGCATTTGAAGGAGAACATTATGAACATCGAGAACAAAACAGTTCTGATCACCGGCGCCAACCGCGGCATCGGTCGAGCGCTCGTCGATGAGGCCCTGAGACGAGGGGCGAAGCGGGTCTATGCGGGAACACGTCAGACTTTAGCCCACTCGGACGAGCGGGTAACGCCTCTGACGCTGGACGTGACGAACGAGCAGCAGATTAAGAGTGCCGTCGAGAAAGTCGAATTCCTCGACATCCTTATCAATAATGCGGGCATTGCCCTCTACGACGATCTGAGTAATTCCGACGCCATCGAGCAGCATCTAGCCGTCAACTTGCTCGGAATGTTCAAAGTGACGCGCGCCTTTTTGCCCCTGTTGAGAAGCTCCAAGGGGGCCATTGTCAACAACCTGTCCGTGGCGGCGCTCGCTGCGTTGCCGGTCATACCAGGCTATTCCATTTCGAAGGCAGCAGCGTTCAACATGACACAGTCGCTGAGGGCGCTTCTGGCACGTGAAGGTGTGACGGTCCATGCCGTCTTCACAGGCGCCACTGACACTGATATGACTCGAGGCTTAGACATACCGAAGGCCTCCCCCGAGTCCGTGGCGCAAGGCTTCTTCAATGGATTGGAGAAAGGCGAAGAGGATATTTTTCCAGATCGGGACTCCGAATCGTTAGCCGAGAGCTGGCGCACTGGCGCAGTCAAAGCCCTCGAGCGCCAGTACGCGGCTTTCGCGCAGGCGAGCGCGGCGAATGCCTAATCAAGCGACTGAAGGGATAGAAGAGCAATGATGAAGCATTGCCATCTATTGATGAAGGCGAACCACTGATGAGCGCAGAGTACGGGACTCATTCCGGACCGTTCGAAGCACGCTATCGCGCGTTTCTCGAGACGATAGCGCAGCTTCGTCCCAGTCTGCACCGGTACTGCGCACGCATGACCGGTTCTGCGATGGATGGCGAGGACGTTGTACAAGAGGCATTGTTCGAAGCCTATCGAAAGCTGGATCAGTTCGATGAGAGCCGCCCGCTGAGGCCGTGGTTGTTTGGAATCGCTCACAATCGCTGCATAGATTTTCTACGCAAGCGTGAAGTCCGAGCCGCAGCGGAACAGACAGCAGTCACCCCAGAAGCGGTTGAGTCTGCCGGGCCGGCCCGCCTTGATCTGGGCAATGCAGTGGAACGTTTGGTGATCAATCTGCCTCCCAAAGAGCGGGCCTCAGTACTCCTAAAGGACGTGTTTGACTACTCATTGGAAGAGATTGCCGAGTTGATCGGCTCCACAGTTGGCGGGGTAAAGGCAGCGCTTCACCGAGGCCGAACGAAGCTGGCCATAACGCCTTCTCCAACGAAAGAGTCTCGAAGTGTGGATCCCGAATTGACGCAGATCATGCGCTTATACATCGATCGTTTCAATCGCCGCGATTGGGACGGAGTCCGGGAATTGATCCGAGCCGATGCGCACCTTAACGTGGCTGACCGGTTTGCCGGCAAACTAGTCGACGCTCCTTATTTCAGCACATACGAGAACGTGTTGCCGCCCTGGAAATTGACAGCAGGGAAAGCCGATGGCGAGCCGGTGGTGATCGTCCTAAAGGCCACTGCGGACACCTGGTCGCCGCATTCGATCGTTCGCTTGAGCTTTTACGGCGATCGCATCGATCAGATCGTGGACTACTGGCACTGCCCGTGGCTGCTCTCGACCCTAAACACTCTGGAAGTAACAGCCTTCAGTTGATCAGAACTCGGTGTTTGGCTGAACGATTCGCTGCAAAGTTAATCCTGCGTGATCGTCTCCAAAGCGAACGATTCGCGCTTAGTCAACTACGGCTGGACCAATAACCAGGTCTTCACTTCTGGTGTGCAAATGCGAGGATCAGGATTTCAGATTCACCGATGCGATAGAAGATGTTGAAGGGAAATCGCGCAGGACCAACTTTCGCGTTCCGTGATCGGCCAATGGATAGGCGTTCGGCGCTATCCTGACGCGAGAAACCGCCTGATCAACTGAGTGGACGAAGGCGAGTGAGCTGAGAGGACTGCGCTCGTAATACCAGTTTCGCGCCTCAATAAGTTCAGCACGAGCCTCTGGGTGAAGCCTAACTTTCATTCGGCTGAGCGAACAATTCGGCTCGAACCTCTTCCCATGGAATCAGCTCGACTGTGCCCGCATCGACCTCAGCCAAGCGTCGCTTGATCTCTTCTGACCAAGCCGCTTCAACATCGGGCTCGGAAACTGGATCGAGTGTGTCAATGAGTAGGCCAGCCAGGGTGGCTCGGTCTCGTTCGCTCAATTGCACGGCGTCTCGAAAGACTTCCTTGAGGTTTCGTTCCATCGCTGAATCTTACTCCAAGCTTATTAATCACGCTACTTAATGCTAGAAGTGCGCAGCAAAAACGCGAGGCTGGGGGGCCAGCCTCGCGTTATTTTGTTCTTCGCTATTTCGACTCTAGTAAGGGGTACCGCCACCAGCGGCGGCACTGCGTGTCAGTTCGCCGGTCTTCTGACTCCACGCAACCGGGATGCCGACAAACTTCTCGACTAACGAGACGGGCACGGCGATGCGGCGGCCGTCTTCCTGTTGGAACACGATTCCGCCGTCGTCAGCCTCCAGTATGCGGCCCCGATATATTGATCCCTGCGTCCGCGTGTGAAGTTCGCATGGCTGGTTGTTGTTCCTCAGTTCTTGCGCCTGATGCTTGAGAAAGCGGCGCTCCGCGTCGTCATATTGCATAGTAACATCCATCAGTCATTTTCCTTTCTTTGGATGAATTTGTTGCAGCCGGGACTTTATCGACGGGAATTAACGCAGCGGCCGTGACGGGAATGCCCAATCTTGCTTGAGGCTGAAACCGCTGACGTGGGTGCGACGCACTTGTAGCCCGTCACGTTGCCCACGTCGCAGTTATGCAATGAAGGATCAACAAATCGGTGGCAGTCACGGTAATCATGGAGAAAATCACTTAACTCTATTGCAGTTTAGAGGCAGCCTCGTAGCGTTGAAACGAGGATTGTGCAAGAAAATAATAACTTTGATTTCAAATGAACTTCTGATGGTCACATCTCGAGATTGTCAGCAGCATTCGACCTGGCTCAACTACTGCGCACAACAAAGTAAGGCTGGTTGGTCAAGTCTTTTGAGAAGCCGGGATACAACTGCATGGCTCCGTCAGCTCGAGTGACCTCGAAATAATATTGCAGCGGGTAGAACGAGTCTGTGAAGGCGGCCGGTATCGCCGCCCGATAGCGTTGTCCATCGCGAGTCATTGGGGTGAAGTTGAATCGCTCAGCCTGATTCACGCGCCGGTAATAAAGATTCGCCGCAGTGATTGGCATCTCGACAGTCAGCTCAATCGCTAATGCCTGACCGCGCGTAAAGTTGGGCGGCAGGGCGTGAAGGCATCTCAGATCTTGACGCTGAGGACGTTCGAGGACTTTGCTGATTACGTTTGTAAGCTGGTTAGAAGCCACCGATTGTTTGCTGCCATCCAGCCTGTTCGCAACCGCGTCGATGTCTTCGTCAATTCCCTTCACACGATCAAGCCAATGCCCATGAAGCTGTGGCAATTCACCGACGGTGATATCGGACATGTACACGTCCTTTGCCAGGTTCGCGAATTCAACCCAGGCGGCTCGAGCTTTCCGATATTGGCCCAAAGCAGCTTCAAGGGCGACACGCGCTTCCGTGGTTTCAAAGATTCTGTACAACACCGCAGCGCGAAACTTGGCTGCGAAGAAATGCCCGAGTCCCGCCTGAATCGCAACATCAGTGGCCAGCCGTTGATACTCAGAATTGTGTTTGTCCTTTACAAGCGCTGCCGCCTGGGCCAGATTTTTAGCCGCGGCTTCGGCGTAGTCCTCGATCCATTGCGCGACTTCAATTGGAGAGTACTTTCCGCCAGGTTTGTTATGGAGCAGTTCATCGGCAAAGTCGTTGACGCGCGAGAACAACTGCGGATCGAGTGGGCTCACATTGCCGAACACCTTTGGCGCGGGCGTATCGCTGTAAGAGCCCGGATGCGCTGCATCGTTCAAAGAGTGATCCCGGTACATCTCGGGCCAGTAATTGTTATTCGCCGCCGACGGGCAATGCGCGGTGGTGATGATCGGAAGAATGCGGCTGGCGTTCGCAAGCGCTGATTCGACCTCACCTGCACTCGGTCCAAAGTGATGAGTCAGATAGCGTCGACAC
>Ga0126384_10000677_pt1 | contig 19371 bp, 16 predicted proteins | sample PanSoiMetPlot_36_FD_92543 | JGI IMG/M metagenome (GOLD analysis project Ga0126384, IMG submission 92543) | Tropical forest soil microbial communities from Panama - MetaG Plot_36 | ecosystem: Environmental > Terrestrial > Soil > Tropical forest > Bulk soil | place: Panama | collected 2016-02-17 | reverse complement strand
GCCCTTCGACGGCTCTGGAGGTTCGGCGTCCGCGGATGTCCAACGTCCCTTCGCGGATAAGCTGGGGCTTTCGATCGAGGCCGGGCGGGTGGTGTTCGCGCGGCCGGCGGCCGGTGCCGATGAGGTTGCCGACAGTTTTGCCGCGGTCCGGGCTGCCGCCAAGGACGCTCGAAAGGCAGTGGCCCGAGCGCTGCGCCGCAGGCTGATGGAGCTGGATCCACGAACGCTCGAAAGGGCGGTGGTGAAGTGCCTCAAGGCCTTGGGCTTCCACGAAATCCGCGTGCTGAAGCGCTCGCGCGAAGGAGCCTTTCTGAGCGCGAGGAGGCGGGATGGCAGCGCGGAGCTTCGGTACGGAGTTCGGCTGCTCAAGGCCCAGACACCCGTGGATCGGCGTGCGGTCCAGGACCTGCGGCGCGAAGGCAGTCGGCATGGCGCGCAGCTGGCGCTGTTGGCGAGCCCGGCGGACCTCAGAGGCGAGGCGCGATCGGAGGCCCAAAGCAACGCCAGCCCTCCGGTCATCTTGTGGTGTGGTGAGGCCTTGGCCGATCGGTTTCTGGACGGGAAGACGGCGGTGTGGACCACGCCGATCGAGTTGTTTGAAATCAACGATCGCTTCTTCGTGACCGCACAGACCGAGGCTGAAGAAGCTCAGCGGCGTCGAGAGGACCGAACCCGAGAGCGTCACCGCCCCGAGCCAGCTGCTGCCGATGAGGCCATTTCGGGACAAAACGGCGAGCCGATCCCGCCCCCCGAATCCCCGACCGAAGAACCAGCGCTGGCCGCGCTGTCCGAATCAGCTCCAGGGCCCGACGAGGTGACTGGCGGCGGTCCCACCGCGCAGCTTGACGAAAGCGACGCCGAAGAGGAATCGGACCTCGAAGAAGGCGAAGAGATGCCCTCGGGCGCGGCGGAGCCCGAATCGACCGTCCGCCAGGGTTCCGAGAAACGGCGCCGCCGTCGACGTCGCCGCGGACGACGGGGAAAAGGACGGCCTCCGGCCGCGGCGGCTCCGACCTCCCCCGACGCGGCAGCGCCCGCGCTGGCCGTGGAGGCCGCGCCGCCTGTTCCGGACGAAAAGCCCAATCCCGAACCGTCGGGCGGCGGCGATGAAAAGTAGCAGCTATGATGGGCGATGATGAGGACTCGGATCGCCCTGAGCCTGCTGTTGACCGGCGCGCTGATCGGATGCTCGCGCCGCGCGACGCGGCATTACGTCGAGCGGCTCGAGGTCCTGGTGCCCGCGCTTGCCGAGGCGGACGCGCTGGGAATCCGCCCCGAGCGCATTCAAGCGATGGTGTCCGAGGAGCTCAAGGCCAACGGGCACTTCGAGTTCCCAAAGCCGGACAAGGCGGGCGCCAAGCCGGGACATCCAACCAAGTTGGAGCTCGAGGTGGCTCCAATCCACGAGGGCACTGTCGACGGTCGGGCGGGCAACTACCTCGTGCTGGAGGCCTCGATGCTGGTGAAACGGCGGGGGGAGGATGGCTGGTCGAGCTATGAAGTCGGGGAGCGGGTCCAGGAGAAGATCTCGGGAGCCAGTCTCGAGGAGCGCCAGGCGGCGGCAACCCGAGCCATCAAGGCCGCCCTGCATGAGACGATACTGATGGCCGATTTGCAGCTCGACGCCGTTGAGAAGTCCGATCGCGAGTTGATCCGAGATCTCAACGCGATCAACCCCCGATTGCGGGACGCGGCGATCCGGGTCCTCGCGGATCGAAAGAATCCGGCGGTTCGCGGAGCCCTGATCGAGAAGCTGAAGGGATCGGACGTCGACGGAGTACGAAGGGCGATCGGCGGCCTGGTTGCGCTGCGCGACGCTCAAGCGGTGCCCGCGCTGATCGAGCTGGCCCGGGGTAAGGATCCGAGCTTCTTGCGCGAGATTTTGTTCGCGCTGGGCGCCATCGGCGGAGAGGAGGCCCAGGCGTACCTGTTCACCGTCTCCCAGGGACATGACGATTCGGAGATCCGGCAGGTGGCGGAGCAGGCGTTGTCGGAGCTCCAGTCCCGAACCGCGGCGGGCGAGCAGCGCCGCGAGAGCGGCAAGCAGCACGTTCAAAGGAGCACCAAGTGAACGCGAATCGGTTGGTGGCGCTTTCGGCGGTGCTGGCCCTCTCCTGCGCCAAGCGGGTCGAGACCGCGGGCTCGGCCGCCTCGGTCCCGGCCGCGGCCTATTGTCCGTTGGCGGTGGGCAACCGTTGGGTTTACCAGGCCAACTTCCTGGGCGAGAAGACCGAGCGGACGGTGCAGATCCTCAAGGAGGAGGACGGGTTTTTCCTCGACAACCAAGGCGGTGCGCTGGGCGTCGATGCCATCGGCGTACGCGATCGCAAGCGATACCTGCTCCGGGAGCCGGTGGAGCCGGGCCGGACCTGGAGCAACGTGGTGTCGGTCTCGTCCATCGAAAGGTACAAGATCCTGGAGCTCGGACCGTGCCAGGTCCCGGCCGGCCGGTTCGAGAGCTGCGTCGGAGTCGAGAGCCGCAACCGCGTCGACGATCAGACGACCTTGGTAAACGAAATGACCCTCGCCCAAGGCGTGGGCATCGTGAAGATTGAAACCGCCGCCGAAGTCCGCGGGCAGCGGATTCCGCAGAGCCAGATGTTGCTGACTCGATTCGAGCTCCGGCCGATGCCGGCGGCGCGTTGAGCGTGGAAACCTCGGATCAAACCAGCGAAGAGATGATCCTGGCATTCCTCACCGATGGCGCGGACCAGTTCACCTCCGGAGAAGCGCTGTCGGGCAAGCTCGGCTTGTCCCGGGCCGCGGTCTGGAAGCACGTCGAGTCGCTGCGGAGGAAGGGATACCGGATCGAGGCGGTGTCTTCGAAGGGGTACCGATTGCTCGGCATACCGGATCGGCTCACGCCCCTGGAGCTCACCGCGCATCTGGAAACCGAGGAGATCGGTCGGACGATTCACTACCGAGACAGCCTCGAATCCACCAACGAGCTAGCCTTCCAGTTGGCGGTGGAGGGCGCGGCGCATGGCGAGGTGGTGATCGCCGACCAGCAGACCCGCGGCAAGGGGCGCCGCGGACGGTCCTGGGTTTCCCCGCCAGGAAAGAATTTGTATTGCTCGGTGATTTTGCGACCAGAGCTCATCCCCCAGCGAGCGCCAGAGCTCACCTTGGTGGCGGCGCTGGCGGTGGCGGCGGCGCTTCGCGACTTCGGCGCCGAGGCCCAAATCAAGTGGCCAAACGACTTGCTCCTCAATGGCCGCAAGGTGGCGGGGATCCTCACCGAGCTTTCAGCCGAGCAGGACCGGATCCACTTCGCGGTGCTTGGAATCGGGGTGAATCTCAACAGCGACCCCTCGGAATTTCCCGAGGAGCTGCGTTCGGCGGCCACCTCGATGTGCCACGAGCTGGGAAAGCCGGTGGTTCGCGCCGCGTTCGCGGCGGCGTCGTGGGCCCATTTGGAAGAGTGGCTTCGCCGTCATGCGGAGCGCGGGTTTGCTCCGGTGCGCGAGGCCTGGAAACAGATCTCTGCTACCCTGGGAAAAAAGGTTCTGGTCAAGAGCGAGCGGATTGAGCTGCAGGGAGTTGCCGAGGACATCGACGAGACCGGCGCCCTCCTGGTGAGGACGGCGCAGGGGACGCTGGAGCGGGTAGTCGCCGGGGACCTCGAGCAAGCAGTCGCGGCGCGGGAGTAGAGGATGCTGCTGGCGATCGACGTAGGAAACACCAACGTGGTGTTCGGGGTGTTCGAGGGGCGGAAGCTGATCGGCCACTGGCGGCTGGAGACCGACGTCCGGCGCACCCACGACGAGTACGGTGTGCTCTTCCGTCAGCTGTTGTCGGATGCTTCGCTTCAAGCGCGCCAGGTCGACGCGGTGGTTATCTCCAATGTCGTGCCCCCGCTCCAATTCACGTTGCAGCAGGTAGGGGAGCGATACTTCGGGACCCGGCCGCTGTTTGTCGGGCCGGGGGTGAAGACGGGGATGCCGATCCTCTGCGACAATCCTCGCGAGGTGGGGGCAGACCGGATCGTCAATGCGCTGGCGGCCTACGAAAAATACCGGGAAGGGCTGATCGTGGTGGATTTCGGAACCGCCACCACTTTCGACGCGGTCTCCCCCAAGGGGGAATACCTCGGCGGGGCGATTTGCCCGGGGATTGCGATCTCCATGGAAGCGCTGTTCCATAACGCCTCGAAGCTGCCGCGGGTGGAGTTCTCGCAGCCTCCGCACGTGGTCGGGCGCAACACCGTGCATTCGATCCAGTCGGGTTTGGTGTTTGGCTACGTCGGCCTGGTGGATGGCATCTGCGAACGGATGCGCGGCGAGCTGGACTTTCCCGTCCGGGTAGTGGCGACCGGAGGGTTGGCGCCGCTGATCGCCAAGGAATCGAAGGCGATCCGCTCGATGGACGAATTCCTCACCCTCGAGGGGCTGCGGATCATCCACGAGAGGAACCAGTCCACTTGAGCGAAGCCTCCCCGGGATCGGCGTCCACCTCCGCCCAGCCGGATTCCGGCCCGGGCCCTTGCCCGCTGGGCGCCGAGTTTCTTCCGCCGAACCTTCGCAAGCACGTGGATCCCCAGGCGCCGGTCCCGCTGCGGATGATGGCCGCGAAGGGTCTGGTCCCGTTCTCTGCCTCGGACATGGTGGGAGCCCTGTACCTGCTCGGCTTCGATCCCGACGACTCGGTGCGGGCCACCGCCGCCAAGACGCTCACCACGCTTCCGGACCGCCTGCTCAGCACCGCGCTGCGGGATGAAGAGATCAAACCGCAAGTGCTGCGGCATTGCCTCGAGGCATTCGCGGATCGGAACGAGTACGTGGAGCTGCTGGTCCTCAACGCTGGAACTCCCGATGACGCGGTGGCGAAAGTTGCCTCGGTCTGCCAGCTCAGAGTTGCGGAGATCATCGGGCAAAACCAGCTTCGGATTCTTCGCTACGACGACATCCTACGCAACCTCTGCAGAAACCCGAACGCGCTGGCGTCCTTGATCGATGGAGTTTGCGACTTCGCGGTGCGCAACGGGATGGTGCTCGAGGACGTGCCGCAGATCCAGGCGGCGCGGGTGCGGGTGTTTGGGCCTCGGGCCTTGGAGAAGCCGCCGGAGCGAGGGCCTACCGCGGAAGAAGTGGTCGCCGAGAACGCGGAGCTGCGAGAGGAAGACGCTCCTCCGGTGGAGGAGGGCAAGCGACTCACGCTCTCGCAACGGGTCGGCAAGATGAGCGTTTCGGAGAAGATCAAGCTGGCCACGATCGGAAACAAAGAGGCTCGCGGGCTGCTGGCGCGCGATCCCAACCGACTGGTCGGGGTGGCGGTGATTCGCAGCCCGCGGATCACCGCCGGCGAGGTGCTCGGGATGGCCAACAACCGAGCGGTGATCGAGGACGTGCTGCGGGTGATCTACAGCAACCGCGAGTGGACCAAGAATTACGCTTTGAAGCTGGCGCTGGCCAAGAACCCGAAGACGCCGATGGCGATTGCGATGCGCCATCTGTCGAGCCTGCGCGAGGCCGATGTGATCAGCCTCTCGCGCAACAAGAACATTCCCTCCGGGATTCAGATGGTGGCGAAGAAGATGGTCGAGAAGAAGAACGCCCCGCCCAGGGAGAGGTAGCTTCTGGTTCAGGCGGCCGCCGGTTCGTCCTCGCTGTCGGCGCCTTGCTGCTCGTCGAGAAGCTGTAGGGCGATCGACAACGCCTTCTTGGTCTTCTCCCGCACCTTCTCGTCACCCTTGATCCGTTGAAGGAGCTTGTCGATGCGCTCCTCGTTCTTGACGGAGGACGACTCCATTTCGCGAATCTTGTTCCGCAAGGACTCGGCATCCTGGGAGAACACCGAGGCTTGCGTCGCAAGCTGGCTTCGAGCGGAATCCAGATCCGAGCGGGCTTGGTGCAGTTGACCTTGGATACCCTGGAGCTCGCGCTTGGCGGCCTCCAGTTGATTGCGAAGCTCGGCCAATTCCCCTCGGGCCTTCGAAAGAGCGGCGTCCCGTTCGGCTACCCGCGCCCGCTCGGTCGCCAGCTGCGAGTCCCGCTCGGCCAAATTCGCCGCGATCTCGGCGATCTGCTGTTCGAGGTTCGTCTCTTGATCGTGCAGCTCCAGAATCTCCTTTTCCCGCTCGGTGAGCTGGGTCTTGAGCTGCAGGATCTCCCGGTCGCGCTTGCTCAGGCCATCGCGAAGGGCAAAGTAGTCCTTGTCGGATTTCCCCGGGGGAGCGGGCTTTCCCTCGGAAGCGCGGGCCCGCGCTTCCGCCTGTTCGGCTCGGCGCTGAGCCTCTTCGAGCGCGGTTTGAGCACTGGCCAGGGCCTGCTGCAACTCCTCGACCTGGCTGCTCAGGTGGGGGTCGGAGCCGTTCCCGGTCTCTTCGGTGCTCGCCTGATAGTCTGCCGCGCCCGCCTCGGTGGCCTGATCCCACGCGCTCACCGGGTTGAGCTCCTGGGAAGTTTCCTGTGGCGAGCCGCTGTCGAAGGCGGCGTCGATGAGCGCCAACTCGGGGTCGCCCTGGATGGTGGCCTCCTGGTCGACGCTCACCACCTGCTCGGGTGCGACCGTCTCCTCGGCGTCCAGCAGCTCGGCAAAACCGGGCTCCTCTTCGATCGCCGGAAGTGGATCCGGAAATCCGATCAACCGGCCGATTCGAGCCACCAATTCCTCGGGCTCGAAGGGCTTGGCAACGTAGTCATCGGCGCGGGTCGTCCTGAGCTTGCTGTGCTTTTCGAAGCCGTCGGGAGGACCGATGATCACCACCGGGATGTTCTTCAGCTCGGAGTCCTTCTTCAGCTTGGAACAGATCAGATATCCGCTCTGACCAGCCCCCAGATCCACCGCCAACACCACCAAATCCGGTGGGGAGCTGCGGATGATGTCGATGCATCCTCTCGCGTCGGCGGTTTCTTCAGCCGAGAATCCACTCGCCTCCAGCGCGGTCCGCGAGGCGTTCGATACATCCGAATCCACTTCGACGATCAGGACTTTCTTGGACATGGACGCTCGGGCTGAAACCGGCCGTTTTTTGGGCCTGATTTCGGGAGGGCTGGTTAGACAAACGGTACCGATACCCACCACGCCCCGTCAACATTGCCCCGGAGCGGAGACTACCGCTGCACCGAAGCTGGGCGAATCAACGAGTTGGGCTGACCCGTCCTGGACTTGGCCTCCGCTTCGAGCGTTGCGGTACTGAGCATCTGTCGGATATCCGCCTCGGTCAGATCGGTCACCAACTCGTACACGATGTCGTTGTCCCGCCAGAGTGCGACATTGTAGCCATGGCTGCTGTTCAGCGCGACCGACGGCAGCGGGGAGGCGGGGACCTCGCCCTTGGTGTCATCGAAGACGAAGAGTCCAATGCGCCGCGGCGGAGAGCCCGGATACGAGACCGAGTTGTATGCGATGTAGGCGGCTTCCTTGTCGTGGACGTTTGAAAGTCGGGCTCCGGCCAAGGTGGCGTTCGGCAGCTGCGGCACCGGCACGCGATGATTCAGTTTGCCAGCGAACCAGGCTTCGAAGTTTTCGGGGGAGACCTGCTGGATCTCCAGCGGCAACGCTTTCGCATGCCGCCGCGCCGCGTCTTCGATGAACACCATGCTCGAGGCGGGTCGGTAATAGTAGTAAGCGGCGCCGGCCGAGAAGAGGACCATTGCCGCCGCGCTGAGCTTGAACCAAGAGCTCAGCTTCGCTCTGCGATCCTCTTGGTGAAAGCCCGCTTCGACGCTTTGCCTGAGCGAATCCGGAGCGCGAATCGCCGCGGCCACTTGACTGGTCCGCCGCAGTAATCCTCTGAACGCCATTTCCGAATGCACCCGTCTTGCGCATTCCGCGCAGCCCGCCAGGTGTTGCTCAAAGTTCAATTGCTCATGCGGCTCGAACTCTCCATCGAGGTACGGATGCAGGAGACTGTCGAGCTCGGCGCACGTCATGCGACTTCCAGGGAACCTTATCCGGTTTTCTTCCGGTTCCGATATTTGTTTAAATCCGTCGGCTCCGGGGCTGCTTCATCAACATCATTTAAAACGCCCTGTCCAAGAGCGTATTCCCTCAAGGTTTTCTGAAGTAGCTTCCGCCCGCGGAAGAGCCGGCTCATCACCGTCCCAACCGGGCAATCGAGGATTTCGGCGATCTCCTTGTAGGAGAACTCCTGCAAGTCAGCGAGGATCACCACCAGGCGAAAGTCGATGGGCAGCCCGTCGATCGCCCGAAGCACGTCGTCCGAGAGCAGGCGGTCGAACAGGTATTGCTCGGGGTTGGCGGCGAAATCGGTGGCGTCGCGGCTGATGAAGCGTTCGTGGACGGCGTCCCGTTCCGAGCCCTCCACCACATTGCGTTCTTTCACCTTGCGGCGATATCTGTTGATGAAGGTGTTGGTCAAAATTTTGAAGAGCCACGCCTTCATATTGGTTCCACGCTCGAATTTGTCGAAGAACCGAAACGCGCGCATGCACGTGTCCTGGACCAGATCCTCGGCGTCCCGATCATTCTTGGTGAGGCGCAGGGCCGCGGAATACAGGGGGTCCAGGTGCGAGAGCGCAAGCGCCTCGAATTCCTTCTTGGAATGATTGGAGCGTCGAAAGTCCAGCATGTTGGAAACCTCGAGAAGTTATACCGAGAGACGTTGCCCAGGGTGCGATATTCCGCCTCGGGTCGCTCTGCACTGGTCAAGGCTGGGCACGGTTGACATAGGTACGCTACGCGCGTGGGTTGATTACGACATGCGGCAGAAAAAACAGCAGAAAGATTTTCTGCGGCAGAAAATCTTTCTGCCATTCTTTCTGCCGCTGCCTCACTCAGCCAGTAAGATATTGATTTTACTCGGGGTGGTTCGGTGCTGAAGCTTTTGTTCGCCAGCCCGGAAGGTGTGGTGATGGAACACCCCCAGTTCGTCGCGACGCTGCGGTCTGGAGAAGACGTCCTGCCGGCAGTGCAGGGAGCAATCAGCCTTCCCCCCCACGCGAAGCTCATCCAGCTGCCCGGACGACGACCGATCGGGATTGATCCTCAGACCGGTCGAATGGAGCTCGTTCGAAAGGTTTTGATTCGCGGCAAAAGGGTGTCGGTCAGCGCTGTCGGGGCCTTACTCCCGCCCGGCTTTACCCGGACCTTCTTGCCAGGGGCGGTTTACGACGACGGCCCACTTCTGCCGCAGTGGGCATACGCGGCGGCCGCCTGGACCAAGGAAGGACCTGTCACCTGGGCGCTGCGAACAGACCGGCGCACCCACTGGAATCCATCGCGGTATTCGACCGCGGATCTGCCCGGGAAAATCGATGCGCACCTTCAGCGATTTCCAGGAAATCCGGTTCTGGCTCAACTTCAAAAATGCGCGCTCATGTACCGGTGCTTCACCAGCCAGAACATCTTCTACGTCCGCGACGAGGGCGCCATTCCGGCCTCGGTGGCCTGCAATGCGCGCTGCGTGGGCTGCATTTCCGAGCAGCCGAAGGAGGGTCCCCCGGCCTCGCATCAGCGGATCGAGGACGGCCCATCCGCTGAGGCGATGGCCGAAGTAGGCGCCTATCACCTTGCGCATGCATCGGGTCGCGCGATGGTCAGCTTTGGACAGGGGTGCGAAGGAGAACCCCTGACGCGACATCGCGCGATCGCCCAGGCGATTCGGTTGATCCGCAAAGCGACATCCCGGGGGTCGATCAACATCAACAGCAACGGAAGCCTGCCCAACGCGCTGGACGCCTTGCTTTATGAGGGTCTGGACGCGGTGCGGGTCTCTCTCAACTCCGCGGTGAAGGACCTCTATGAGTGTTACTACCAACCGATCGGCTACGGTTGGGAGGACGTCGAGCAGTCGCTCGCGCGGGCGAGGCGAAGAAGGACGTACATCGCGCTCAACCTGCTCGTCTTTCCGGGAGTCACGGACCGGCTTGGCGAGGCGGAGGCGCTGGTCGATCTCGTACGACGCCACCGAATCGACCAGGTGCAAACCCGCTCCTTAGCCATTGACCCGATGCAGTATCTGGAGGCGGTTCGAGGCCGTGGCGCAGCGGGGCCCGCGATCGGCGTGGATCAGCTCATTCGCAGGCTCAAGCAGGCGGCGCCATGGTTGGTGGTTGGAAATTTCGCGCGGGGTTTGAACGAGCGTTTTCGTTATAAGATGGCGGTGGAACAAGCATGACGACGACAAGGTTTTCGATGTTTCCCGAGTGCTGCCGCAAGCTCCTGGTGGAGCTTGAGAAAGAAGGCCGGCGGGGCGCCCGCAACTGCCCGAAGGGGCATGCGATAAGCCTCGAATACGCGCTGCAGGTGGAGCAAGCTGCGGCGAAGAAGCTGGCTAGCGCGGGGAGTTGAACAAAGCTCAGCCGTCGGCTTTTTCAATCGCTTCCGGCGTCTTCGACGGGTCGAGATAGAGCGCCAATTTTTCCTCGAGGTACTTCCTCGCCTTGTGCCGAAGGAGGGCCCCGGGGTCGCTGGCTTCTCCGCGGACCGACTTGTCGTTCACCTCGAGGACGGCTTGGAGGCTGATGCCCAGAACTTTCCCATCGAGCCGAGCAACGTCGCCTTCCCAGCTGGAGCGAACGCCGTATTTGCGCTGCCAGCGCTGAGTCAGCATCTCCATCCGCTGTTTGGCCGACGCCCGATCCAGGGCATGCGGGACTTCGATGTTCAGCATCTTCACGGCAGTCACTCCTTTGGCCAGCGCACTTAAACAGGTGCGTCGGCTGAGGGCACTCTGCATCATCTATGCTTATGAATCTTGCTTCTTCAACCCCTCTCGCCGGCGAGTCGCTTAAAGCTCGTCTCAAGAGTGCTACCGGGGTGTTTCGGCAGGTCCCGGGAACCTTTCGCCTGGTTTGGCAGGCGGATCGACGCAGCGCCATTGCGATGGCGGTGCTTACGCTCATATCCGCCGCGCTGCCGGCGGCCATTGCGTACGTTGGCAAGCTGATCGTCGACGCCGTGGTGACCGCGGCCCGAACCGGAATGGCCACGGATCGCCGGCAAGCGCTGATTTACGTTGGGCTTGAGCTTTTGCTGATGGTGGGTTCGACCACCGTCAACCGCAGTCTTTCATTCTTGCGCGAACTGCTACGAGCCACGCTGGGAAACGTCGTCAACGTCCAAATTCTCGAGAAAGCGCTCTCGCTCGAGCTTCGACACTTCGAGGACGCCGACGTCTACGACAAGATGCAGAATGCGCGGCGAGAAGCTTCCTCGCGGCCCTTGTCTCTGGTGCTTCAGGTCTTCGCCATTGCGCAGAATGCGCTGTCGCTTGCGACCTACGCCATCTTGCTGATCCGCCTCTCGCCGTGGAGCGTCTTGGTGCTGATCGCCGCCTCGATCCCCGCGTTCATTTCCGAGACCCGGCTCGCCGCCGAGTCCTTCCGCCTCAACTCGTGGCGAGCTCCCGAGGGGCGCAGGCTCAACTATCTGGAATGGATTCTGACCCGCGACAGCCACGTGAAGGAGGTCAAGCTCTACGGCATCAGCAATCTGATCCTGGATCGCTACCGGCGCCTGTTCGAGAAATTCTTTCGCGAGGACCAGCGGCTGGCACGGCGCCGCATGGGTTGGGGAATGCTGCTAGGCCTTCTGTCCCTCGCGGCGTTCTACGGCTGCTACGCCTTCGTGGTGGGGCGCGCCGCCGCGGGCCGAATAACCCTCGGCGACATGACCTTGTACCTGGTGGTGTTTCGCCAAAGCCAAAACGCATTCCAGTCGATGTTGTCTGCGATTGGCTCGATGTACGAGGATGCGCTCTTCATGTCGAACCTGTTCACCTATTTTGCCATTCCCACTGGCGGCGAAGCGCCTCGCCAGATGCCGCCTCTTTCGCCTCCGCGTGGCAGACACAACCAGATCGAGCTCAGAAATGTCTCGTTTCGATATCCGGGGAAGGACGTCTGGGCACTTCGCCACATCAACCTCACCTTGGCGCCGGGCGAGAAACTTGGGCTGGTGGGAGAAAATGGGGCGGGCAAAAGCACGCTGGTCAAGCTGCTGTTGCGGCTCTACGAACCGACCGAGGGCGAAATCCTCTACGGCGGCGTCAACCTCAAGGACATCGATCCGATGGACCTGCGCTCCCGGATCGGAGCCGTGTATCAGGACTTCGTTCGCTATCAATTCACGGCAGCCGAGAACATCGGCCTGGGGGAGGTGGCCCACGTTGAGGACCGGCCGAGAATTGAAGAGGCGGCGCGCCGCGGGGGTGCGGACTTGGTGATTCACTCATTGTCGAAAGGGTACGACACGGTGTTGGGCGGATGGTTCGAAGCCGGCCAGGAGCTTTCCGCGGGGCAGTGGCAGAAGCTCGCCGTAAGCCGCGCCTTCATGAGGGACGCGGAGGTGTTCATCCTCGATGAGCCGACCGCAAGCATCGATGCGGAAGGCGAGCACGAGCTGTTTCAAAGGTTCAAAGCGCTCGCGGCGGAGCGCATCGCGATCATCATTTCGCATCGATTCTCGACGGTGAGAATGGCTGACCGGATCGCGGTGCTGCACGGGGGACGACTCGAGGAGCTCGGCAGCCATCAGGAGCTGCTGGCCCGCGATGGCCGATATGCCCATCTGTTTCGGCTTCAGGCGCAGGGATACCTGAACTGACTTTCCTCGCAGAAGACTCCAGGTCCGCGAAGACCCATACCGCAAGTGTCTCTGGCGGCGGACACCGAAAACAGTCGCTTCGCTCGTATTCCTTGGCCCGCCGCTTAACGTTGCCTTTCCTACACTAATGTGAGAAATAGCCGCACCCTGCTGTGGGTGAGGGTGGGAGTTGAAGCCGTATAAGAGCGCTGAGTGGGGTGCATCCACCGAGCGCTCGTTGACCAAACGTGACTCGATGCTGCAGCCGTCCCGCACCGCGAAAGTGGTCTATTCGGATTATCGCTCAGCGCCCTATCTCGCTCCCACGGCGGTCAAAACTTAGCCGCAGAGGAGTCTCCATCCATGGTTGATCAACGTTCGTGTAGCCTCACACTGACGCTTCTCGCTGTGTCCGCATTGGTCTGGGGGCTGGCCTGTAACTCCAACCCGACAACCTCGAGCTCCGTTTCGAACAAGGCATCGGCCGAAGCTCAAAGTGGAGTTCGAACCGGAGCGACGGTTCGCTGGGCCGAAGGTCCGAGCTTGTCTCCACCGTTGAGCTTGATCGCCAATGTCGCAATAGATGCTGAGGAGGGAGGACCGGACGCTCCGCTGCCGCGTCCGATCGGCGGAAGGCCGGTTCCGAACTTTGTCGAGAAGAACATCGACCGGGGCTCCCGTCGCGTTAGCCCAGACATGCCGCCGATCATTACCAACTTTGCGGGGCTGGGTTTTGGCTTCCCAGGCTTTAGTGCTTCAGGCACGCCGCCGGACACCAACGGCGATGTGGGCCCCAACCACTACGTGCACATCGTCAATTCGTCGTATGTCGTCCTCGACAAGAACGACGGACACGTCTTGGCCGGTCCGCTTCGCATCAACATCCCATTTGCCGGCTTCACCGGCGCCGGCGGGGCCTGTGCGACGACCAATCAGGGCGACCCCTTAATTCGATACGACAGCCACGCGGATCGTTGGGTGATCAGTCAGCTGACGCCAGCGGGAAGCTTTGGAGGCGGTCCGCACTGGGAATGCGTCGCCGTGTCGCGAACTGGGGATCCCACCATGTCTTCGCAGTGGTATCGTTACGCCTTTGGCCCTTACACGGTGCAGGGCGGCGGCAATGCGCTCAACGACTATCCCAAGACCGCAGTTTGGCCCGACGGCTACTACACCACGTACAACATGTTCACTGCCGCGAGCGGCGGTTTCCGAGGCGCGAAGTTCACCGTTTGGGACCGAGCCGCAATGGTCGCCGGATTTCCGGCTCTCGAAATTGATTTTCAAACCTTCAGCGATCCGCACGGACAGGATGGATATGGCGGTGCACTGCCGAGTGATTGGGATGGCAGATTTTTCCCTCCCGCAAACGCCCCGAACCTGGTCATTTCGGACGACAACACGCCCGCCGGTCCTCACGGAATGGGTCCAGTCCTTCAAGTTTGGAAAATTCACGCAGACTGGATCAATCCAGATCAGTCGACGATCACGGATATCGCGGGGAATTGCCCATCCGCAGTCCTCACGGGACCCTGTCCGATCTTGGTCCCCGCGAACGACTTCAAGGTTCCTTGTAACAATTTCGAAACCACCGCTACTTGCGTTCCCCAGCTCGGGACGAACAACAGGCTCGACACGTTGGGAGATCGGCTGATGTTTCGACTCTCGTATCGGAACTTCCCGGGTAACCACGAGTCGATTCTTGTGACTCGTTCAGTTGATCCGGGCACCAATGCGCCGATCGCTCTTCGCTGGTACGAGCTACAAAATCCGGTGGGCGGGACCTTCGCCGATGGCCAGCGAGTGATGCAGCAGGCCACCTACGCGCCTGGCGATGGGAAGTACCGCTGGATGATGAGCATGGCGCAGGACCATCTTGGCAACATGGCGGTTGGGATGAGTGAATCGAGCGCCAACATTTACCCCGAAATCTGGATCGCCGGGCGCAAGTTTGACGATCCTCCCAGTACCCTGCCCCAAGACGAGGTCCAGATGTTCCAGGGGACGAGTTATGCGAACGATCAAGTCCGCTGGGGCGACTACAGCATGATGACGGTCGATTCGACCGACGACTGCACCTTCTATTACACCCAGGAATACATCGCGGCTCCGCAAACCTCAGACTTCAACTACAGCACCCGAGTTGCGAGCTTTAAGTTCGACGGCTGTCAAGCCAACGAAGACAACTACCAGTTTGAAATGCCGGATCGGGTCAACGTGGGTACCTCGACCACGTTCAACATCACCAAGCGACATAGCGACGGCACGATCGACGATCAGTACAATGGAACGGCGGATTTGCGCACCACTGACCCGCGAGTCCAGGGCCTACCCGCCAGCGTCACCTTCACGGCCGGGCGCTCCGACAATGTCCCGGCAACCTTCCTCACCACCGGCTTCAGGTCGGTGATCGCCACGGATCACACCACTCTGACTTGGCAGGGGTGGGGGAACACCATCGTTGATGGCGGCCCCCCGGCGACCCTCGCGGTGTTGAGCCGCTTCCCCGCGCACCTGAGATCCGGCTCGGCAGGCTCAGTGACATTCGTAGCGCACGACGCTCTCGGAAATATCGCGAGCGGATACACTGGCACCGCCAACGTCACGTATTCGGATCCCAATGCCACCGGCCCAGCGACCCTGACGTTCGTCAACGGCATAGGAGAGCTGCTCAACGTGACCATGATCAGCATGGGCGATCAGACGATTACGGTTTCCGATCCGGCGCAGCCCGAATTGACGACCACCGCGAACACCACCATCGACCCGTACAAGTACTTCTTCTCGAACGTGCCTACGATGCCCACCGCGGGCCAGTCGTTTAGCTTCCACCTCCAAGCACGAGACAGAATGAACCGGCAGTCGGCCGCCTATACCAACCGACAGGTTCGGTTGTCGGCCAGCTCGGATCCGAGGGCCCAGTTCCCTGCGACTGTGACGTTCACCAATGGCGACGCCGACGTGTCACCCGCTACGTTGTTCCTTGCCGGCGGCCGTACGCCAATCACTGCCACGGATACACTGAATGCCCTCTCGACCAGCAATACCAACGCTCAAACAGATATCGGCCAGCCCTTGGTCAGCCCAGCGGTTCAGCCCGCGGCTACTTCCACCTTCACGCTGCGCCAGAGCCCAACCGTCGACTTCCCGACGGCCTTGACCAATGGCACATCTGTGACGGCCACCTGCGCTTCGCGAGACCCATACGGCAACATCACGACCGCGAACGTGACCGTCCATTTCACCAGCGATGATCCAAATGCGGACCTTCCGGCAGACGCAACCTTGGTCAATGGGCAGAGAAGTGGACTGGTGTTTACGTTCCATTCGGACAGCACGCGGCACGTGACGATTACCCAAGTGGACGATCCTTCGATCCGTGGGACGACCGCCGGAACCTACGTACATCCTGACCACATCGACTTTGATGCGATCAGCGGACAAACCTGTTCCAACACGAACGTCCATGCCACGGCGCGGCTGGCAAACGGGAGCGTCGATACGACGTACCATCAGTTGAATGCAACACCCTCCAGCAGCGACCAAAACGCAACGTTCAACCCAACCACGGTGACGTTCACCTCTGGCCAGGCCACGTTTGCAGCGAGTTTCCATCAATCGGGAAATCCGACGGTCACGCTTAGAGACGCCATCCTCACGACGTTCACCGCGACGTCTAGCCCGGCCAACGTCACGCTTGGTCCGGTAACCACGTTTGGGATAACCGGACTGGGCTCGTCGGTTACCGCAGGGACAGCTCTGTCCTTGACCGTATCGGCAAGAGATTGCGCAGCAACGCGCAACGATTACGCCGGTCGTGCCAACGTGACCAGCAACGACACCCAGGCCTCACTGCCAACATCGCCGGTTCAGTTCACCGGCGGGACTGCAACTGTGAGCGCCACCTTGAAAACGGCTGGAACGGGCAAGACGGTAACGGTACAGGATGTTTCCAACGGCAGCGTGACGGCAACCGTCTCGACAACGGTGAACGCTGCGCCAACGTCGTCACTGGTGTTCAACGGAATTCCTGCGACTGCTCAAAGCGGTAGCGCGGTGACGTTCAGCCTTTCCGCGAAGGACGCCTACAACAATGCCACAACCGATGCCACGGTGCATTTCACCAGCGATGACCCGCAGGCAACTCTGCCCGCTGACAGGAGCTTCGCAGGTTCAGGCGGGACGGTGTCGAACTTGAGCGCTACCTTCAACACGGCCGGCAATCACACGATTACCGCTACGAAGGTCGGTGGCGGCGCCTCGGTAACGTCAACGGCAGTCAACGTGACCGGGACCACGCAGCAGCCGCCTCAGAACCAAGCCTCCAGTACTGGGGGCTGCTCCGCTGCGGCGGGCGGAGCCTCTGGGCCGTTTGCGCTGATGGGCCTATTGCTGGCGGCCTGGCACCTCGCTCGCGGCGAACGGTCGCGGCGGCGCCGCGCGGGGTAGGGCTACTGAGTTAGGAGCAGATGGATGGACGCCTCTGGGTTCGCGAGGCGTCCATTCTTGTTTTCGCCGACGTCAAAGAACGAACGAAAAACCGAGCCAGCCGGCTGGAAGGTTCGAGTGATACTTTCAAAAATGCACATTTGTGCAGAGTTCGCGTCAGTGCATCGACGGGAGCGCTGAGGGACCAGCTGGCAAACTTTGCGCCCTGGATTTTTAGGGACCGATACGTCGCGAGGGCGCTCTTGCTCGCAAAGGAAAAGTTGCGATCTGAAAAAGGTTCGCGAGTGCGAGCAGCGTGGCGCAGCCGATGACATTGTACCAAAGGAAGCCGATGTTCGTGTACGCAAACACCAGCAGCACGACGATCTGGGCGAGCACCGTGGCCCAGAATGCCGGGGTGCCGCGGATCCATTTCATGAAGAAGCCGAGCAGGAAGACCCCCAACATCGGACCGTAGAAGATCGACCCGAGGATGTTTACGGCCTGAATCAGGTTGTCCAGTTGCGACGCAAACGCGGCGAAGAGCATCGCGACCACACCCCAGAACACGGTGAACCAACGAGCTGCGGACAGGTAGTGTTCATTGCTCGCATCGGGCCTGACGGTGCGCCGGTAGAAATCGACCACCGAAGTCGTGCCCAGAGCATTCAGCGCCGCGGCGGTTGCGGACATCGCCGCGCAAAAGATCACCGCAATCAACAGTCCAATCAGCCCTGCCGGGAAATAGCGGGTGACAAAGCTGATGAAGACATAGTCCGCATCTTTCTTTTCGACTCGCGGATTGACCCTCGCGATGAGCTCCCTGGCTTGGTTGCGGATTTGCTGCATCCGCTCGTCCGCACCGCGCATTTGCTGTCGTGCGAGCCCCGCCAGGTTCGAATCTCCCGAATGTTGGGCCGAGGTCCACGCCTGCAGGCTCGCGTTCTTTTCGGCGAAGGCCGCGGAAAACGAGGACTCGATTTGCGGCAGGTGAGCAGACTCGGACGAGTGGCGAGCTTTCTCGAGCTCCGCTTCATTGAAGAAAACGGGGGGTGGGTGAAACTGATAGAAGACGAAAACCACCACGCCGACGAACAGAATCAGAAACTGCATCGGCACTTTCACCAGTCCGTTGAACAGCAAGCCGAGGCGACTCTCCTTCAAAGAAGACCCGGACAAATAACGTTGAACTTGCGACTGATCGGTTCCGAAGTAGGCGAGCGCCACCAAGAGGCCGCCGGCCATACCCGACCAAAGCGTGTATCGGGTCTTCAAATGCGTCGAGAAGTCGACCACATTGAGCTTGCCGAGCGCTCCGGCGATCCCGACCGCATCTGAAAATGAAACATTTGGCGGAAGCCGCCACAGGATGAAGACGAATGCCAGGCCCATGCCCACCAGCATGATGATCATCTGGTACATCTGGGTGTAGTTGACGGCTCGGGTTCCTCCGGAAACCGTGTAGATGATCACCAGTAGGCCGATGATTAGATTCGTGAGCTGAAGCGGCCAGCCGAGAACCGTGGATAGGATGATCGCGGGCGCGTAGATGGAGATCCCGGCCGCCAATCCACGCTGGAGGAGAAAAATGAAGGCGGTGAGCAGCCGCGTTTTCAGATCAAATCGCCGCTCCAGGTACTCGTACGCGGTATAGACCTTGAGCCGATAATACAGCGGCACGATCGTCGCTGAGAGCAGCACCATCGCGATCGGCAGGCCAAAGTAGAACTGGACGTAACTCATTCCATCTTCGTAGGCCTGCCCAGGCACTGAGAGGAACGTGATCGCACTGGCCTGAGTGGCCATGATCGAGAGCCCGATCGTGTACCATTTGGTGTCGCTCCCCCCGCGAAGGTAGCTGTCGACGCTCTTGATGCCGCGGGTCTTCCAGGTTCCGTAGGCGACGATCGCGACCAGGGTGATGGCGAGCACCGCCCAGTCGATCGGCTTCATTCATAGACCTTGGTGAGCAGCGCAAAGAAGGCGACGAGAATCGCCAGCGTGCTCAGAACGACCAGGTACATGCCGTTCCAAGTCCGGAAGAATGGCGGCTTGTCCGGCTCATTTTCCATAGGCGATCAGGTTCGCAAACAGCCGATAGGCGCCCGGGACGCCCGCGGGTAACTGCCGAAAGAAGGCCAGCCCGGTGTAGATGAAAGCGCCTTTGCCAAAGCGAGTGACCAACAGACCGCCCTTTTTCTCGGGCTCGCCCGGATCGTGCATCGAGAGTGGTGCCTGGTAGTGCGGATCCCACTTGTCGGCGAAATAGAGCCCGCGCTCCTGGACCCAGCCCTCGAAGTCGCTCCCGCTAAGCTTGTTGGGAGATTGAAGAACGGGATGGCTTGGGACCTCGAACGTAACCTCCGCGGTTTCATCGGTGACCCGATCGCGGGAAATTTCGAACGCATAGGGTCCAATCTCGGTGGGGGCCTTGCTGACGAAGTTGCTGGTGTT
>Ga0126384_10000676_pt1 | contig 19398 bp, 17 predicted proteins | sample PanSoiMetPlot_36_FD_92543 | JGI IMG/M metagenome (GOLD analysis project Ga0126384, IMG submission 92543) | Tropical forest soil microbial communities from Panama - MetaG Plot_36 | ecosystem: Environmental > Terrestrial > Soil > Tropical forest > Bulk soil | place: Panama | collected 2016-02-17 | reverse complement strand
GGCCGCGACCGCGCCGCCCGACATGATGGCGCAGCGCGAGCCCCAGGTGCCGGTCGAGTAGGGCGTGAGAGCGGTGTCGCCGTGCACGAGCTTGATGCGTTCGTGCGGCACGCCGAGCGTCGAATGGGCAATCTGCGACAGCGTCGTCTCCAGGCCCTGGCCGTGGCTGTGTGCGCCGATGCGCAGCTCCAGCCCGCCGTCGGGCGTGAAGCGCGCCTGGCATTGCTCGTGGCCGGGCACGAACGGGATGCCCCAGGCGGCGTAGACGCTGGTGCCGTGCCCGGCCTGCTCGGAATACATCGCGAGCCCGACGCCGACGCGTCGGCCGTCCGGCTCGCCGCGCTTCTGCCGCGCGCGCAGCGCGTCGAGCCCGATCGCCGCGGTCGCGCGGCGAAGCGCTTCGGGATAGTCGCCGGAATCGAAGTGCCGCTTGGCGATGTTGTCGAATGGCATCTGCTCGGGGCGCACCAGGCTGTTCATGCGCAGCGCTGCAGGCTCGATGCCGATCTCGCGCGCCAGCGCGTCGAGCGTGAGTTCGAGCGCGAAGCAGACGCCGGTCCGGGCAACGCCGCGATAGGGCAGGATCGGCGGCTTGTTGGTCGCGACCGAAAACGTGCGGCAGCGGTAGTGCGGGAAGTCGTAAAGGCCAGGCAGGATGCTGCCGACCTGGCCGGCCTCGAGACAGGCCGAGAACGGATAGGCCGAGTAGGCGCCGGCATCGACGGTGGCGTCGCAGTCGAGCGCGAGCAGCCGGCCCTGCGCGTCCGCATAGGCCGTGACGCGATAGTGATGCTCGCGGCAGTTGGCGCCGGCCGTGAGGTTCTCCCGCCGGTCCTCGATCCAGCGCAACGGCACGCCGAGCTTGCGGGTCCCCCAGGCGAGCGCCACCTCCTCGCCGAGCAGCACGCCCTTGTAGCCAAAACCGCCGCCGACGTCGGGCGCGATCACGCGGATACGTCCCTCGTCGAGGCCGAGACACTCGGCGAGCCCGGAACGCACGATGTGCGGCTGCTGGGTCGACGAGTACATCGTGAGCTGGTCGAGCCGGCTGTCCCAATGCGCCAGCACGCCGCGCCCTTCGAGCGGGCTCATCACCTGGCGCGAGGTGCGCAGCTCGCGCGTCACCGAGTACGCCGCCTTGGCCTTGGCGGCGGCGAAATCGACGTCGATCTCGGTCGTGAGAAACAGGTTGTCGCCCCAGGCCTCGTGCACGAGCGGCGCGCCGGGCGCACGCGCCGCCAGCATGTCGTTGAGCGCCGGCAGGTCCTCGAACTCGATCTCGATCTGCGCGACGAGGTCCTCGGCCTCGGCGAGGCTCGGCGCGACGCACATGGCGACCGGTTCGCCGACGTGGCGCACCTTGCCGGCGGCGAGTATCGGCTGCAGCGAGGACTTGAAGCCGGCGAGCGCGGTGTCAGCACGGATCGCGGCCACGCCGTCGAGGTCAGAGGCAATGAACACGCGGTCGCGAATTGCCGGCGGAATGCGAATCGCCGTGAAGCGTGCATGCGCGCGCGGGCTGCGCAGGAAGGCGACATCGCACATGTGCGGCAGCGACATGTCACCGACGAACTGCCCGCGGCCGCGCAGGTAGCGGTCGTCCTCCTTGCGCGCCAGCCGCGCGCCGATACCGTGGTGGTTCAAGCTTGGTCCTCGCGCGTGTGGAGTCGGCAGCCGAGCCGATGTCATCTTTATCGAAAGGCGAGTTTCCTGGGCAAGCGTAGCGGCGGATTTTTTGCCACGTTTGTGGTTTCGACTAAGCCGCTGCATGGGCAGCGGGGGACAAGCAGCGGGGGACAGACGGTGTTGGAGCAGCGCGGCGATTATCGGTACGGCGACAGCCAAAGCGACATCCGAGATGAGGCTCTGAACTATAGCAAGGCTGTTGGTTACCTGGCGCATCACTTCGCGGACGCGGTCTGCCGGTGCGGCGGGCGCGCGTTCAAGCTTTTGCTCGACGATGACGAGGGAGCTGCCGTCCGCCATTGCGTGCACTGCAAGGAGCGACACGCGATCGGAGACAGCGCGGAATACCTGGATGACGCGGAGCTCGCCGAATGCGCGTGTCCGTGCGGGGCAGAGGAATTCGAGATCACCGTCGGCGTCTCGCTTTACACGGGCAGCGAGGATGTCCGCTGGCTCTACCTTGGTTGCCGCTGCACGCGGTGCGGCCTGGTTGCCATCTATGGCGATTGGAAGAACGAGTTCAATGGCTATCAAGCGCTGCTGGCAAGCATCTAGGTTTGCTGCGGCAAGGTGAGTCATCCATCGGCTGGAAGCGCTTTGCGGGATTCAACACCTGCGAGGCCATTGCTCGTTCGTTGGACAAATTGCTCGTTTCTTGGACAAGCCGCTGGCCGCCCGTTTCGTCACTTGTCATCGGAAATCCGGCACAATAGTCTTTTTGCCTTGCCGGTTGCTTGCGAGCGGTGTGCCTCTGCGCACCGCGATCGACCGTGCTGGCTGCCGTCGCGCATGTCGGGCACGGACAACAAGGAGCGGGGATATGAGAAAGGGGCATAGTCTTTCTATCATCGGTGTTCTCGTCGGGTTGTTGGCGGCCGGCCCGGCGCGTGCGCAGGAGACGATCAAGATCGGCGTCACGCAACCGCTCACCGGTGCGTTCGCGGCGTCGGGCAACTACGTGGCACAGGGCGCCAAGCTCGCCGAAGAGGACATCAACAAGGCGGGCGGCGTGCTCGGCCGCAAGATCGAGCTGATCGTCGAGGACAACAAGTCGAACCCGACCGAGGCGGTCGCCACCGCCGAGAAGCTCATTCAGAAGGACAAGGTGCCGGTCATGATGGGCGCGTGGAGCTCGACGCTCACGCTCGCTGTGATGCCCAAGCTGATCGAATACGAGGTGCCGATGCTGGTCGAGACCTCCTCGTCCGGCAAGATCACCACCTCGGGCAATCCCTGGATCTTCCGCATCAGTCCGACCTCCGAGATGGAGGCGAAGGCGTTCGCGCCGCTGGTCAAGACGCTCGGCATCAAGAAGGCAGACCTGCTCGGCACCAACAATGATTTCGGCCTCGGCGCCATGCAGGAATTCGAGAAGATGCTGAAGGCGGCCGGTGTCGAGATCGGCGCCAAGGAGACGATGGATCCGAAGGCGATCGATTTCTCGGCCCAGCTTGCCAAGATCAAGGCATCGGGCGGCGACACGCTGTTCGTCACCACCGACGTCTCGCAGGCGACGGTGATCCTCAAGCAGGCCAAAGAGCAGCAGCTCAAGTCCCGCATCATCACCACCGGCGGCTCGGTGTCGCCCGACCAGCTGATCGCGCAGGCCGGTGAGGCCGCGAACGGCTCGCTGCACCTCGTGTTCTTCACGCCGTGGTTTCCGGACGCGGTCAAGAATGCCGAGATCGCAACCAAGTTCGTCGACGAGTGGAAGGCGAAGGGCCACAATGTCGGCGGTCTGACCGAGGGCTTCCGCGGCTATGACGGGATCTCGACGATCGTCGCGGCGATCAAGGCGGCCGGGGTCGCCGATCCGAAGGCGATCCAGAAGGCGCTGTGGGACGTGAAGGTGCACGGCATCAACGGCGACATTGCCTTCATCAAGCAGGGGCCGGCGGGGCAGGAAAGCGCGCAGAACGTGCCGAGCGTCTATCTGATCAAGATCGACAACGGCAAAGTGGTGAAGATGTAGCGCGGGTCTCGCGGCTTCTGCGGGCACGGCGCCTGCACTCCCTCTGCCCACCGAACTCGGGCCTGCCCGAGTTCGGCATTAATAGTGCGCAGGTCGGGCAGGCCCGACCTTCGTGGGAGAGGGGCGGGGTGAGGAGCTCTCGGGGCTGGAATGGAAACGCCGAGCGGCCCTCACCCGGCTCGCTCGCTCGCCCCCCTCTCCCCTACGGGGAGAGGGAAATATGCATCCGTCCGGGGCCTCGCAGTGGACCAGTTCCTGCAGCATTGCCTCAATGCCGTCATGCTGGGCGGGACCTATGCGCTGCTCGGCATCGGCCTCACGCTCATCTTCGGCATCATGCGCGTCGTGAACTTCACTCACGGCGAGCTCTATGCGTTCGGCGCCTACATGACTTACGCGCTGGTGATGCGGCTCGGCGTCGACTTCTTCGCCGCGCTCGTGCTCGCGGTCGCGCTCGGCGTCGTTCTGGGCGGTGCGCTGGAGGTGATCCTGCTCCGCGCGCTGCCCAGCCGGGACATCGACATCACCATGCTCGTGATGATCGGCGCCTGGATCGTGCTGCAGAACTCCGAGCAGCTCGCCTGGACCGGTGTGGCGCAATCGATCACCACGCCTTTTCCGGCGGACCCGATCGTGATCGGGAGCCTGTCGGTGTCGTGGAATCGGGTGTTCGTCTTCGCGGTCGCAAGCCTCCTGATCGCGTCGACCTATCTCCTCGTCAACCGCACCAAGCTCGGCAAGGCGATGCGGGCGACGTTCCAGGATCGTGACACGGCGGCGCTGATGGGGGTGCGCATCGAGCGCATCCACACCGCGACCTTCGCGCTCGGCTCCGGGCTTGCCGCCGCGGCCGGCGCGCTGCTCGGGCCGGTGTTCGTCGTCACGCCGACGATGGGGGATCTCGCCGCCACGAAAGCCTTCGCGATCGTCATCCTGGGCGGGCTCGGCAACGTGGTCGGCGCCACCATCGGCGGGTTCATCCTCGCCTTCGCCGAGGAGATCGGCGTCGCCTACGTCTCGTCCGGCTACCGCGATGCCATGGGCTTTCTGCTGATCATCATGATCCTCCTGGTGCGCCCGACCGGCCTGTTCGCCCAGAAGGAGCGGATCAGTTGAGACCAGGAGGACCCTCACGCCGTCATTCCCGAAGCCACGCGAGGCGTGGCTGTCCGGAATCCAGCGGCATGCGCGGAGTCCATGGATTGCGGGCTCGCGGGCTTCGCCCGCGCCCCAGAACGCGCAAGCGATCGAGCGCCGCATGAGCCGCTGGCCTGGGTTTCTGCTGGTCGCGGCGCTTGCCTCCATTCCACTGTGGCTGAGCAACTTCTATTTTCTCCACATCCTCATCGTCACCGGCATCTTCATCATCGCGGCGATGAGCCTCAACCTGCTGCTCGGTTTTACGGGGCAGCTGTCGCTCGGCCACGTCGCCTTCTTCGGCATCGGCGCCTATGCGAGCGCGCTGGTCTCGCTCGGTTTCGAGATCCATCTCACCGACGACATCGTCGTCGGCCTCGCGCCGAAGTCGGTCTGGCTCGCCATGCTGGTCGCCGTGCTCGTTGCCGGACTCTGCGGCTTCGCCATCGGCAAGCTCGCCTTCAAGGTGCGCGGCGCCTATTTCGTCATCGTCTCGATCAGCTTTGCCGAGGTGATCCGGTTGGTGGCGGTGAACTGGGTCGAGCTCACGCAAGGTCCGATGGCGCTCAACAACATTCCGTTTCTCCGCCTCGGCGTGCCCGGGCTGTTCGAACTGTCGTTCCTGCGCAAGCCGGCCTACTATTACCTGGTGCTGGTGGTGGCGGTCGCGTGCTACGTCGTGATCCGCCGGCTGATCCGCTCGCAGGCCGGCCGCGCAATGATCGCGCTGCGCGAGAACGAGTCGCTCGCCGTGTCGGTCGGCATCGATGTCACGCGGTATCTGGTGCTCGCCACCGTGGTGTCGGCCGCGATGGCAGGCGCCGCCGGCGCGCTCTATGCGCATTACGTGCGTATCGTCGATCCCGACATCTTCCTGTTCATCTACACCGTGACGATGGTGATCATGGTGATCACCGGCGGCAAGGGCACGTTCGCGGGTCCAGTCGTCGGCGGCGTGATCTTCGGCGTCGTGCCGGAACTGCTGCGCGCCTTCGCGATCGAGCCGGAGGTGCAATGGATCGTGTTCGGCGTCCTGATGATCGTGGTCGTCTTCGTGCTGCCGCAGGGCATCGTGCCAGCCGTGCACGGTTGGTGGCGGCAGCGCCGGTGGCTGCGGTCCCGTACCGGACCGCAGGTCGAGGCTGCGGCGGAGACGCCGCAATGAGCGCGTCCGCCGCAACCGCGCTGTCGGTCGCGCGCCTGTCGATCCGCTTCGGCGGCCTCGTCGCGATCGACGACATGACGTTCGCGGTTCGCGAAGGCGAGGTACTGTCGCTGATCGGGCCGAACGGCGCCGGCAAGACGTCAGCCTTCAACGCGATCACCGGCTATCTGCGGCCGGCCGCTGGCGACATCGTCCATCGCGGCATCAGCATCGTCGGCCTGCGGCCGCACGCGATCGCGGCGCGCGGTATCGTGCGCACGTTCCAGAAGACCAGCCTCTTTGGCGGCGAGACCGTGCTTGCCAACGTGCTCACCGGGCTGCATCTGCGCGCACGGCAGCGGCCGATCGCGATCATGCTCGGGCTGCCGGCGGTGGCGCGCGAGGAGCGCGCGCTCGAAGGCGCCGCCTGGGACGTGCTGCGGTTCATGGGCCTGGAGGCGCGTGCGCACGAGATTGCGTCCGCGCTGCCTTATGGCGAGCAGCGCCTGCTCGAGGTCGCGATCGCGCTGGCTGCGCAGCCGAAGCTCTTGCTGCTCGACGAGCCGGTGTCAGGCATGAATCCGGCCGAGAAGGCACGCTTCATGGGTACCCTTGACAAGATCCGCCGGCAGGACATCACGGTCCTGCTGGTCGAGCACGACATGCGCACCGTCATGGGCGTGTCCGACCGCGTCATCTGCCTCAACCATGGCCGCATCATCGCAGACGGAACGCCGGCGGAGATTCAGGCGAACCCGGAGGTGATCCGGGCCTACCTGGGCGAAAGGAGCGTCCGTGCTGCAGGTTGAGCAATTGCAGTGCCGCTACGGCAAGGTGGCGGCTGTGCGCGATCTGTCGATCGTCGTGCACCCGGCGGAACTCATCGTGCTGATCGGCGCGAACGGCGCCGGCAAGACCACGACGTTGAAGGCGATCTCCGGGCTGATGGCGCCGGCGGCGGGCCGCATCCTGTTCGAGGGCAGGGACGTCACCGGCGCGTCGGCGCGTGACATGCTTGGGCTCGGCATCGCGCATTGTCCGGAAGGCCGTCGGGTCTTTCCCTACATGACGGTGCGTGAAAATCTCGAGATGGGTTGCTATCTTCGGCGCGACCGGGCTGGGATCGAGCAGGACATGACGCGCATGTTCGAGCGCTTTCCAGTGCTGCGCGAGCGTTGCGACCAGGCGGCCGGGACCCTCTCGGGCGGCGAGCAGCAGATGCTGGCGATCAGCCGCGCGCTGATGTCGCGCCCCAAGCTGGTGCTGTTCGACGAGCCCTCGCTCGGTCTGGCGCCTGGATTGGTGACCCGGACTTTCGATATCATCCGCCAGATCCGCGCCGAGGGCGTGACGGTGGTGATGGTGGAGCAGAACGCGTTTGCGGCGCTCGAGCTGTGCGACCGCGCCTATGTGCTGGAGCAGGGCCGGGTGACCAAGTCGGGCGACGGTGCCGAGCTGCTCGGCGATCCGCACGTGCGCACCGCCTATCTGGGCATCGGGGAGCCGGATTTCACGAAAGGAAGCGCGCCATGAGTGCAATGTCTGTCTACGATCTGCTGCTGCAGGGCGGACACGTGATCTGTCCGGCGTCCGGCATCGATGGCGTCATGGACGTCGCCGTCGCGGGGAGAAAGATCGCCCAGGTCGGCAGCAGCATCCTGCCGTCAGCGGCGAAGCAGGTGATCGACGTGCGCGGCAAGCTGGTGCTGCCCGGCATGATCGACACCCATGCGCACATCTACCGCTATGTGACCGGCCGTTTCGGCCTCGACGCCGACATGGTCGGTGTGCAGAGCGGCGTGACCACCCTGATCGACCAGGGCGGCGCCTCGTGCATGACCTTCCCGGGTTTTCGCCATTTCATCGCCGAGCCGGCGGCGAGCCGCTGCCTCGCGTTCATCTCCGCCTACCTGGTGGGTGGCCTCGAGGGCCACTACTACCCGCAGCTCTATTCGCCGAGCGGCGTCGACGTGAACGCGACAGTCGCGGCGGCCAAGGCGAACCGCGACCTGGTCAAAGGCGTGAAGGCGCATGCAGAGATCGGCGGCTTCGCGCGCTGGGGCCATGCCGTGATGGCGATGGGAGCGCAGATCGGCCGCGACGCCAACCTGCCGGTCTACGTGCATTTCGGGCAATTGTGGTCGCTGCCGCCGGAGGGCGCGAACGGCGTCGACGCCGACACCATCGTCGAGCAGACCGTGAAGCTGTTACGGCCGGGCGACATCCTGGCGCATCCGTTCACCCGCCACCCGGGCGGCTTCGTCGACCGGAACGGCAAGGTGCACCCGATCGTGCGCGCCGCCATGGACATGGGCCTCAGGATCGACGTCGGACACGGCAGCCATTTCTCGTACAAGATGGCGCGCAAGGCGCTCGACGCCGGTGTCGTGCCGCACACGCTCGGCGCCGACATGCACGGCTACAACACGTTCCTGCCGCCGCCCGCCGGCACGCCGTCCGAGCACCCCGACGACGAGAACCATCCGTTCGCCGGGCAGGCGCGCTTCAGCCTGACCCAGGCCATGAGTTCCATGCTGGCGCTCGGCCTGACGCTGCAGCAGGTCGTGCCGATGGTGACGAGCAATGCGGCCGTGATGGCGGGCCTGCCGAACGAGATCGGCGCACTCAAGCCCGACATGGTCGCCGACGTGTCGGTGCTCAACGACGTGCGCGGTCGCTTCAAGCTGCAGGACAACGAACGGACCGAGCTCATCGCCGAGCGCCTGCTCGAGCCCGCGTTCTGCCTGCGCGCCGGACGGCGGTTCGATGCGACCGCGCCGATCCTGCCGCGCGCCGTCGCCGCCTGATCGGACGCGAAGGAATTCGCGATGGGCATCCCGGGCTGGTCGACGCTGAGCCAGGCGGCGCGCGACGCCGCCTACAACAACAACCTCGCGGTCGCCAACAGCGCCGAGCTGATCGAGCGGCGCAATGCCGCCTCGGCCGCGTTTCGCATGGCGCATTCCGCCGGCCTCGACGTCCCCTACGGGCCGGCGCCGCGCCAGCGCTGGGACCTGTTCGCCGCGAAGAGTGTCGCGGCGCCGTGCCTCGTGTTCATCCACGGCGGCTACTGGCAGCGGAACACGCGCGAGGACTTTTCCGCCTTCGCCGAAGGAATCATGAGTCACGGCTGGTCGGCCGCGATGGTCGGCTACACGCTCGCGCCGGATGCGCCGCTCGCGGCGATCGTCGCCGAGATCCGCCAGGCGCTCGACTGGCTGGGGCAGAACGGTGCGAGGCATGGTCTCGCCAGCGGCCCGGTCGTCGTGTCCGGCTGGTCGGCGGGCGGCCATCTCGCCGCCCTGGCGCTGTCGCATCCGCGCGTGGCCGCCGGGCTTGCGATCTCCGGCGTGTTCGACCTCGCCCCCATCCGCGAGACCTATCTCAACGAGAAACTGTGCCTGACCGACGAGGAGATCGCGACCCTGTCGCCGCTGCGGCTGCCGGTCGTCGCCAAGCCGCTCGCCATCACCTACGGCACCGACGAGCTTCCGGCGCTGGTCGCCGACAGCCGTGACCTGCATGCGCGCCGCGAGGCGGCTGGCGCCCCCGGTCCGCTGATCCCGATTGCGGGCGCCGACCACTTCACGATTTTGGAGGAACTGCGCCGGCCCGACGGCGCGCTGGTCGGCGCGGCACGCGGGCTTCTGGAACAGGAGGTCGCCTGACCGCGCCGCAAAGCGACGCGGTTGCGCGACGCGCGAATTGTGCGGGTTGTTGCTGACGCCGCAAGGCAACGGCGTGCCATGTTGGCCCGCTGCGCCGCGCGCTTCGGCGGGCCAGGACGCTCGGGCCAAGGGACTCTTGACGCATGACCGCCATGCCCGCGACCCCTCGATACTGATTTTAATCCAGATGCGGCCATATATGGTGGAAGGACGGGGCGGCGGCGCGTGACTGCGAGCGGGCGGTCAGGCCGATCGCCCCGCGAGGCAGGCTCATGGCTCGAACGGATGCGATCGTGCTCGGCGCCGGCATCGTCGGCACCGCGATCGCGCTGCACCTCGCCAAGCGTGGACTTGCAGTCGCGCTCATCGATCGCCGTGCGCCGGGCGAGGAGACCTCTTACGGCAACACCGGCATCATCGAGGCCAACACGATCTTCCCGCCAGCCTTCCCGCGCGGGCTCGCGGCACTCGCCCGGGTCGCGTTCAAGCGGGCGCCGGAGGCGAACTATCATCTGGGCTTTCTGCCGAGGGTCGTGCCCTGGCTGTGGGCGTTCCGTGCGTGGTCGCGGCCCCAGCAGCTTGCCGAAACCGCGCGGGTGATGCGCCCGCTGTTCAAGCGCGCGATCGCCGAGCACGAAGCGCTGATGGCGGAGGCGGGCGCGACCTACCTGATGCGCAAGACTGGCTGGCTCAAGCTTTACCGCACCGACGAGAGCTTCAAGGCGACCCTGCGCGAGCGCGAGGTGGCGCAGCATTTCGGCATTCCGATCCGCGTGCTCGAGCCCGCCGGCGCGCGCATGCTCGAGCCGGCGCTCAAGCCGGTCTTCCGCCACGCGCTCAACCTCGAAGGGGCGGCCAGCATCTCGGATCCGCTGGCGCTGACGCGCGCCTATGCGGCGCGGTTTGCCGCGCTCGGTGGGGTCATCCTCACGGGCGAGGCCCGCACGCTCCATCGCGACGGCGCCCGTTGGCGCGTCGACACCGCGGAAGGGCCAATCGACGCCGCCAACGCCGTGATGGCGCTCGGACCGTGGTCGCCGGATCTGCTCGCGCCGCTCGGCATCAAGCTGCCGATGGCGGTGAAGCGCGGATATCACCTGCATTTTCGCCCGCGCGGCAATGCGGCGCTCGCGCGTCCCGTCCTCGACGCCGACAACGGCTATTGTCTCGCGCCGATGGCGCAGGGCATCCGCCTCACCACCGGTGCCGAATTCGCCGATCGCGATGCACCGCCGACACCGGTGCAGATCGATCGGTTGATGCCGGCGGCGGCCGGCCTGTTTCCGCTCGGCGAAGCGGTCGAAGCCAAGCCCTGGATGGGCAATCGGCCGTGCTTTGCGGATTCGCGGCCGGTGATCGGGTCGGCGCCCGGCAAATCGGCGCTGTGGCTCGCCTTCGGTCACGCCCATTGGGGGCTGACCCTCGCCGCCATCACGGGCCGGCTGGTCGCCGATCTGGTCACCAAGATGGCGCCGGTGGTGGACCCCGCGCCGTTCGCGGCGGAAAGGTTTTCGAACTGACTTTCACGCCTCATGCCCGCGCCTGTCGCGGGCATTCGCGTGGCGGCTTAAGGCGTGGCCTGAGACACAGGCGAGCGAAGCGACGCCGTTCTTCGAACGGCCATCCCCGGCCATGACGGCAGAGTTACTCGCTGATCGTGCGCACCACGCTCGAGGTCGGGCGCTGGTCGACTGTCGGCAGCTTCTGGTCCTTGACGACCATCTCGTCGTATTCCGGGAGTGTCTGCAGCGAATTCTGCGGCACCATGTGCACGACCTTGTAGCCGCCGGCCTTGAGGTTGGCGAGAATCTCGGGCAACGCCTCGGCGGTCGCCTTCTGGAAGTCGTGCATCAGGATGATGCCCTTGCCGTGCTTGGCGACCTTCTCCATCACCGATTTCACCACTTGGTCTTTCCGGTGCATCTTGAAATCGAACGAGTCGAAGTCGGCCGAGAAGATCGCGACGTTGCGGTCGCCCAGATAGGTCACCAGCTCGGGCGGATGGCGCAGCGCCGGGAAGCGGAAGAACGGCGCAGTCGGCCCGCCGACCGCCATGCGCACCGCGCTCATGCCCATCTCGATCTCGGTCTTCGCCTCGTCGACCGACTTCTTCGACAGGTCCTTGTGCGACCACGTGTGGCTGCCGACGGTGTGGCCGGCCGCCGCCACCTGCTTGAGGATCTCCGGATAGTAGGTCGAGTGCAGGCCGATCGGGAAGAAGGTCGCGCGCACGCACTGGTCGGCCAGCGCCTTGAGCACCATCGGCGTGTGGTTGAGCCAGGGGCCGTCGTCGAAGGTTAGCACGACCTCCTTGTCCTGAAGGAAGTCGTGGGTGCGGAAGTGCTCCATGCCGAAGCCGGGCCCGCCGGTGGTGTCGATCTGCACGGTGCGCGCGAGGCCGAGGGCGTTCGGATTGTTGCAGACGATCGGCGGCGCCTTGGGCATCGGCGGTCCGCTCGGCATCGGAGCGGCGGCCGGCGCGGCTTGCGATGTGGGTGCGGCTTGCGCCGTCGATGGGGCCTGGGGGGCTGCGGCGAGCCTCTGCGCCGGCGCGGACTGCGAGTCCGATGGCGGGACGTCCCCGACCACTGTGCGCGGTCCTGACGGCCGCGCGGGTTGGCCTTCGGCTGGCGCTGCCGCCGTGGTGGTCCCACCCGAGCCGACCAGGGCTGGCAAGATCACGCTCGTGATCGGGTGCTTTCGGGCTTCCATCGCGCCGATTGCCCCGAGGGATCCGGCCACTAGCAAACCGCCGATAATGAAGACCGCACGCATCTAGATGCCTCCTCGCCGCGATCGTCGTCGCGGCACGACATGACCGGGCAAACACCACCCCCACCGCACCCCACATGCCCCTGGGTACGGCCGATCAGCCCAAGCTCGGATTCGCAGAAGTTTAGCCGACCTCGGCGGGCGAATCGAGAGGCGCTTTTCGGCGCATCGGACCCGTTTGCTAGAACATGGTTAGGATGGTCAGGGTTCCGTCTTCGCCAGCGCCTCAGCCGCCGAATCGATCGCGCCAGGCTGGGTGCAGGTCGTCACCCGGTACCGCCGTGGCCGCAAACACGCCGCGCGCGATTGCTCGGGCTACCACCTGCATGGCGATTGCGCCGATGCGCATCAGGTCGCGGACCGGGTCAGCAAGCGCGCTGCGTCCGACCGACGCGGCGAAGACGAGGTCGCCATCGACCGGCGTGTGCGCCGGATAGATCGCATGGGCGAGCCCGTCCTGCGCCATAATGGCGAGCCGCTTCGCCTGCGATTTCGAGAGCGCCGCATCGGTTGCGACCACGACCAGCGTGGTATTGGCGCGGACCACTCCCTTGGTGCGCAGCTCGAGCGCACCGAGCGGCAGCGGCGACGGAAAGCCGCGTCCGCCGAACTCCTTGTCCTGCTCGAAAAGCGCCGCCCAGAACCACGGGCCGTCGGCGACCACGACGCTGCCGACGGCGTTCGCAACGGCCAGCGCGCCAACCGTGAACCCATCACAGGTCGCCGACGCCGAGCCGATGCCGCCCTTGAGATTGACGGTGGTCGCGCCCAGGCCGGCGCCGACGCTGCCGAGCGCAAAGTCGGCGGTCGCCGCGGCCGCGGCGGCGTAGCCGAGCTCACGATAGGGCGGGTAACGGTCCCAGTGCCGGTCGCCGCCATCGTTGAGATCGAACAGGATCGCGCCCGGCACGATCGGCACGCGCGCGGTTCCCACCGCAAATCCGCGGCCTTGCTCGCGCAGCCAAGCCTGGACGCCGCTCGCCGCGTCGAGGCCGAATGCTGAGCCGCCGGAGAGCGCGAGGGCGTCGATGTGCTCGACCAGCGTGCCGGCATCGAGCAGATCGGTTTCGCGCGTGCCCGGAGCGCCGCCGCGCACGTCGACCGCCGCCACCGCGGGCGCGTCGAACACGATCGCGGTCGTGCCCGAGGCGCGCCGCACATCCGGCGCGTGTCCCACCCTGAGGCCCGGAACATCGGTGATCAGGTTGCGCATGGGGGCCGAGTGTCCCGCTTTCGCGGGTCGCGTCAACCGGCCGCCTCACGTCCCGTTCACAATCGAGCCATCACGTGCAACGCGGCTTGCATCGCGGCCACAGTCATCGCATGTAGACACATGGCTGCCGACGTCACCATCGCCGCCGCGCTGTTCGCGGGCATCCTGAGCTTTCTGTCGCCCTGCGTGCTGCCGCTGGTACCGCCCTATCTCGTTTATCTTGCGGGTGCGTCGCTCGAACGCTTCGCCGACGCCGAGGCTGGGCCGCGGGTGCGGCGCGCGGCCGTGTTCGCCGCGCTGCTGTTCGTCGCCGGCTTCTCGACCGTCTTTGTCGCGCTGGGCGCGAGCGCGAGCGTGATCGGGGCGCTGGTGCAGCGCTATTCGGACAAGCTCGCGATCGCGGCTGGCGTCGTCATTATCGTGATGGGGCTGCATTTCCTCGGGCTCACCCGCATGTCAGTGCTGATGCGCGAGAAGCGCTGGGGGATGGCGAAGCCGGTCGGTCTGTGGGGCGCCTACCTGATGGGGCTCGCCTTCGCGTTCGGTTGGACGCCGTGCATCGGCCCGATCCTCGCCGCGATCCTCGCGGTGGCGGCGTCGAAGGAGACCGTCGCCAAGGGCGCCGGCCTGCTCGCGGTCTATTCGGCCGGCCTCGGGATCCCGTTCCTGATCGCCGCTTTTGCGGTCGAGCCCTTCATGGCCTTCCTCGCCCGCTTCAAGCGCCATCTCGCCTGGGTCGAGCGCGCGATGGGCGCCCTCATGGTGCTCACAGGCATTGCGTTCCTCACCGGCTTCGTCAGCGAGGCGAGCTACTGGCTGCTCGAATGGTTCCCGGCGCTGAGCAAGATCGGCTGACGGCGATTCATCGCCGTCATCGCGAGCGCAGCGAAGCAATCCCGCTTCGTTCGCAATGACGGCCGAAATTCCTTATTGATTCTCCACGTAGGTGATCCGCCCGTTCTCGCCCTTCTTCCAGGTGTAGAGCACGTAGCGGTCCTTGTTCTTGCCGGCGACGATGTAGCCGGTGATGTCGCCCTTCTTGTCGAACGAGACGTCGCCCAGCACGGTGTTGAACACCTTGCCGGAATGCATCACCTCGGCGACCTTCTTGGGGTCGATCGATTTTGCCTGCTCGGCGGCCTGCTTGATGATCTGCACCGCCGCATAGCTGTAGAGCGTGTAGGCCTGCGGCTCGAACCCGCGCTTCTGGCGAAAGAGATCGACGATCTCCTTGTTCTTCGGATTGGTGCGCGGGTCGGGCGAGAAGGTCATCAGCGTGCCTTCGGCGCCCGGACCGGCAATCGCGGCGAACTCGTCGTCCGCCATGCCGTCACCGCCCATCATCGGCGTCTTGAGGCCCTGGTCGCGCATCTGGCGCAGGATCAGGCCGCCGGTGTCGTGCAGCCCGCCCCAGTAGACGAGATCCGGATTGGCCGCCTTGAGCTTGGAGACGAGCGCGGTGAAATCCTTGTCGTCCTTGTTGACGCCCTCGAAGAACACCTCCTTGAGCCCCTTGGCGTTGATCGCCTTGCGGGTCTCTTCGGCGAGGCCCTGGCCGTAGGTGGTCTTGTCGTGCACGATCGCGACGCGCTTGCCCTTGAACTTGTCGGCGATCAGCCCCCCGGCGACCACGCCCTGCTGGTCGTCGCGCCCGCACACGCGGAAGATGTTCCACATGCTGCGATCGGTGACCTTGGGATTGGTGGCGGCCGGCGTGATTTCGAGGATGCCGTTCTCCTGATAGACCTCGGAGGCCGGAATGGTGACGCCGGAATTGAAATGGCCGATCACGTATTTCACGCCGTCGGCGGCGAACTTGTTGGCGACCGACACCCCCTCCTTGGGATCGGCGCGGTCGTCGCCGTTTGTGAGTACGAGCTTCTGGCCGAGGATGCCACCGGCCGCGTTGATGTCGGCCACCGCCTGCTCGGTGCCCTGCTTGAGCTGCGCCCCGAAGGCGGCGCTGCCGCCGGTCATCGGACCGCCGACCGCGATCTTGACGTCGGCGAGGGCATCCCCCGCGACCGCGGCGCCGAGGCCGAGCGCAAGGCCGAATGTGACGAGTTTTTTCATGGGTGGTCTCCCCTCAATGGCTTCTTGCGGCGAACCGCGCGCCCGCGCGCAAGTGATACGGTAAAAAGCCGCCGAAATCCACGGGCCGCGCGGCCACTGCGTCAGGACGCGGCGTCCTGCCGCGTATGCGGGTCGAGGAATCCGTATTGGCGCGCCATCTGGCCACGGCGCATGGCACGGAACCCGAGGCCCGCCGACAACACCGCGACACCGGCGTCGACTGCGTAGAAGTGCAGCGACAGCAAGGTTCCGCCAAACAGCGCAAAGTGGATGAAGCGCACCGCGAGGCCGAGGATCAGCATGTAGGCGACTACGCTCCACCACGGCCGCCAGGTCTGCGCGATGGCGCGCCCGGCGAGCCACGCGGCGCCGCCGCCGAGCACGACGGTGGCAAACAGGAAGCTGCCGAGATGGTCGCCCTCGTAGAGCAGGTCGTTCATCGCTCTCCTCGCGCCGGGCTCAGTGGCGCCCACCTTCGAGATACGCCGCCTGCACCTCCTGGCGCTTGAGCAGCTCGGCGCCGGTGCCGGTCAGTGTGATCATGCCGTTCACCATGACGTAGCCGCGATGGGCAAGCTTGAGTGCATGGTAGGCATTCTGCTCGACCAGGAACACCGTGATGCGATCGTGCGCATTGAGCTTGCGGACGATGTCGAAGATCTGCTGGGCGATCAGCGGCGCGAGTCCGAGCGAGGGCTCGTCAAGCAAGAGGAGGCGCGGTCGGCCCATCAGGGCGCGCGCGATCGCGAGCATCTGCTGCTCGCCGCCGGACAACGTGCCGCCGCGCTGGCTGCGGCGCTCGGCGAGGCGGGGAAACAGTGTGAACACGCGGTCGAGCTCGCGCGCGACGTTGCCGTCGCGATCGACCGCCGCGCCCATCTGCAGGTTCTCGAGCACGCTCATGCGCGGAAAGATGCGACGGCCTTCCGGCGACTGCGCGATCTTCATGCGGGCGATCTCGTGCGTCGGCAAGTCGGTGATGTCCGTCCCTGCGAACACGATGCGACCCTCGCGCGCCCGCGGGTTGCCGAAGATCGTCATCATCAGCGTCGACTTGCCGGCGCCGTTGGCGCCGATCAGCGTCACGATCTCGCCCTCGTGGACGTCGACATCGACGCCCTTGAGCGCCATCACGCGGCCGTAGAACGACTTGACGCCGCGCACGATCAGCATCGGCGTCTGGGCGGACGCGGCGCTCACAGCCCGACCTCCGCCTCGGCCGCCGCGACCTCCTCGTCGGCGACCCCGAGATAGGCGGCAACGACCTTCGCGTCGTTGCGGATCGCGTCCGGCGTGCCGTCCGCGATCTTGACGCCGTAGTCGAGCACGATCACGTGGTCGGAGATCTCCATCACCACCGACATGTCGTGCTCGATCAGCAGCACCGAGGTCGCGTGCTCGCCGCGGATCGCGATGATGAGCGAGTTGAGCTCGGCGCTTTCGCGCGGGTTGAGGCCGGCGGCGGGCTCGTCGAGGCAGAGCAGCACCGGATCGGTGCACATCGCGCGCGCGATCTCCAGGCGTCGCTGCGCCCCATAGGGGAGCTCGCCGGCCGGATCGTCGGCGCGTGCCGTGAGGCCGATGACGTCGAGCCAATGGCGCGCCTTGTCGATTGCGGCGCGCTCGGCCGCCGCATAATTGGCGAGCCCGAGCACGCCGAGCAGCGTGTAGCCGGACGCCGCCATCAACGGATTGTGCTGGGCGACCAGCAGGTTCTCCAGCACGGTCATGCCGGCGAACAGCCGGATATTCTGGAATGTGCGCGCGACCTTTGCGTGCTGGGCGACCAGATAATCGGGCATGCGCTCGAGCAGAAAGAGCGCGCCATCGGCAGTGCGCGCGCTGCGGTCGCCGCGGCGGGTGAGCGCGTCGAGGTCGCCCCAGGGGGCGGCGCCGTGCGCGAGCGCAAGTCGGCCCGCCGTCGCCCTGTAGAAGCCCGTGATGCAGTTGAAGACCGTGGTCTTGCCGGCCCCATTCGGTCCGATCAGCGCCGTGATCTCGCCGCGGCCCGCCGTGAACGACAGGTCGTGCACCGCCACGAGGCCGCCGAAGCGCATGGTGAGATGCTCGACCGCGAGCAGCGGATCGGCGCGCATCAGCCGTGGCCCTCCTTGACGAGGCTGCCGGCGATCGACTTGCGCTCCTTGAGGAACAGCGAGGGTGCACGCGTCGCAATCAGGCCGCGCGGTCGCCACACCATGATCGCCACCATGGCGAAGCCGAACAGCAGCATACGGTACTGGGTTGGATCGAAGTCCGGGCCGAATACGTCCTTGAGCACGTCGAGTTCGCGCAGGATCTCCGTGCCGCCGATCATCACGATGGCGGCGATGGCGACGCCGACCTGGCTGCCCATGCCGCCGAGCACGACGATCGCGAGAATGGTCGCGGATTCGAGGAACGTGAAGGATTCGGGGGAAATGAACCCCTGGCGCGCCGCGAAGAACGAGCCGGCGAAGCCGCCGAACATCGCGCCCATCGCGAAGGCGGTGAGCTTGGTGTTGGTGGTGTTGATGCCGAGCGAGCGGCAGGCGATCTCGTCCTCGCGCAGGGCCTCCCAGGCCCGCCCGATCGGCAGCCGGCGCAGCCGCACGGTGACGAAAGCGGTGAGCAGCGCGAGCGCGAGGATCACGTAGTAGAGAAAGATGGTGCGGTAGATCGGGCTGAACTCGAGGCCGAAGATCGCCGCGAAGCCGTCGTCGGCGGCGTTGAATGGAATGCCGAAGAAGGTCGGCCGCGGAATCCCGGTGATGCCCGCATAGCCGTTGGTGAGGTCGACCCAGTTGATCAGCACCAGGCGGATGATCTCGCCGAACGCCAGCGTCACGATCGCCAGATAGTCGCCGCGCAGCCGCAGCACCGGAAAGCCGAGCAGGATCCCCCAGAACGCCGCGAGGCAGCCGGCGAGCGGCAGCAGCATGAAGAACGAGAGGCCGAAGGTCTTTGCCAGCAGCGCGTACGCATAGGCGCCGACCGCATAGAACGCGACGTAGCCGAGATCGAGCAGGCCGGCGAGGCCGACCACGATGTTGAGCCCGAAGCCGAGCATCACGTAGATCAGGATCTGGATGCCGAAATTGTCGACCCACTTTACGGCGCCGCCGAATCCCGCGAGGCCGAGCACGATGATCGGGTAGACGATGACGAAGCCGATGGCGCCCGGCGCGAGCAGGCGCTCGATGCGAGCCCGCACGCGCGCCGCGTCCTCGCGGGGTGCGCGCGTACGCCGCGCCCGCCGCTCGCGCCACCGCAGCACGGTGAGCGCATAGACGAACCGTCCCCCGGCCGCGAGGGCGACGAAGACGAACAGCAGCGGAAAGCGCGTGTCGAGTGCGAGCTCGTTATGGATGTTCTGGACCGTCTTGAAGCCGATCAGCGGCAGCAGCAGAAAGAAGGTCAGCAGCGCGGTGAGGCCTGCGTCCTTCGCGGCGTGCCCGATGTCGATGCGCGCGGAAGGCGCGTCCATCTCAGACTTTCTCGACGTCCGGCCGGCCGAGCAGGCCCTGCGGCAGGAAGATCAGCGTGATGGCAAGCACCGAGAAGGCTGCGACATCCTTGTAGTCGATCGAGAAATAGGCCGACCACATCGTCTCGATCAGGCCGATCAAGAGACCGCCGATCACCGCGCCGGGCAGCGAGCCGATGCCGCCCAGCACCGCGGCCGTGAAGGCCTTCACCCCCGGGACGAAGCCGTCGGAGAAGTTCACGACGCCGTAGTACATCAGATACATGG
>Ga0126384_10000675_pt1 | contig 19411 bp, 30 predicted proteins | sample PanSoiMetPlot_36_FD_92543 | JGI IMG/M metagenome (GOLD analysis project Ga0126384, IMG submission 92543) | Tropical forest soil microbial communities from Panama - MetaG Plot_36 | ecosystem: Environmental > Terrestrial > Soil > Tropical forest > Bulk soil | place: Panama | collected 2016-02-17 | reverse complement strand
CGTCACCGGCGTCGAGATGTTCCGCAAGCTGCTCGACCAGGGCGAGGCGGGCGACAACGTCGGCTGCCTGCTGCGCGGCACCAAGCGCGAGGAAGTCGAGCGCGGCCAGGTGCTGTGCAAGCCCGGCTCGGTCAAGCCGCACACCAAGTTCAAGGCCGAGGCCTACATCCTCACCAAGGAGGAGGGCGGCCGCCACACGCCGTTCTTCACCAACTACCGTCCGCAGTTCTACTTCCGCACCACCGACGTGACCGGCGTGGTGGAGCTGCCGCAGGGCACCGAGATGGTGATGCCGGGCGACAACGTCGCGATGGAAGTCACGCTGATCGTGCCGATCGCGATGGAGGAGAAGCTGCGCTTCGCCATTCGCGAGGGCGGCCGCACCGTCGGCGCCGGCGTCGTCGCGTCGATCATCGAGTAACGGGCGCATGAGGGGCGCGGCATGCCGCGCCCCTTTGCCGTGTAGAGAGCCGGGAGAAAAAGCGCTATGAACGGCCAAAACATCCGCATCCGGCTGAAGGCGTTCGATCACCGCATCCTCGACGCTTCGACGCGCGAGATCGTGGCGACCGCCAAGCGGACCGGCGCACAGGTGCGCGGGCCCATCCCGTTGCCGACCAAGATCGAGAAGTTCACCGTCAACCGCTCGCCGCACATCGACAAGAAGAGCCGCGAGCAGTTCGAGATGCGCACCCACAAGCGCCTGCTCGATATCGTCGATCCGACCCCGCAGACCGTCGACGCGCTGATGAAGCTCGACCTCGCGGCCGGCGTCGACGTCGAGATCAAGCTGTGAGGCAGGCGGACAGGCAAGGAAAACTCCGATGCGTTCGGGAGTGATCGCACAGAAGCTGGGGATGACGCGGGTCTTTACCGAGGCCGGCGAGCATGTGCCCGTCACGGTGCTGCGGCTGGGCAAGTGCCAGGTGCTCAGCCATCGCACCAAGGAGAAGAACGGGTATGTCGCGCTCCAGCTCGGCGCCGGCACCCGCAAGGTCAACAACGTGCCGAAGGCCGAGCGCGGCAATTTCGCCATCGCCAAGGTCGAGCCCAAGCGCAAGCTTGCCGAGTTCCGGGTGAGCGACGACGCGCTGATCCCGGTCGGCGCCGAGATCACGGCCGACCACTTCGTCGTCGGCCAGTTTGTCGACGTCACCGGCACCTCGATCGGCAAGGGCTTTGCGGGCGGCATGAAGCGCTGGAATTTCGCCGGCCTGCGCGCCTCGCACGGCGTGTCGATCTCGCACCGCTCGATCGGCTCGACCGGCGGCCGGCAGGATCCCGGCAAGACCTGGAAGAACAAGAAGATGCCGGGCCACATGGGCGTCGACCGCGTCACCACGCTCAATCTGCGCGTGGTGCAGACCGACGTCGAGCGCGGCCTGATCCTGGTCGAAGGCGCGGTGCCGGGCGCCAGGGGCGGCTGGATCACGGTGCGCGACGCGGTGAAGAAGACGCTGCACAAGGATGCGCCCAAGCCCGGCAAGTTCCGCATGCCGAACGGCGAGGGCGGCGGGTCCGAGCCGGCGGCGCCAGAAGCGGCCGAGGCGCCGGCCAAAGAGGGGGCGTGACATGGAGCTCAAGATCACGACGCTCGACGGCAAGCAGGCGGGCTCGGTCAACCTGTCCGACGCGATCTTCGGCCTCGAGCCGCGCGCCGACATCCTGCAGCGCTGCGTCACCTGGCAGCTCGCCAAGCGCCGCGCCGGCACCCATGCGGTGCAGAATCGCGCCGACGTGTGGCGCACCGGCAAGAAAATATATGCCCAGAAGGGCACCGGCGGTGCCCGCCACGGGTCGGCGCGCGCCAACCTGTTTCGCGGCGGCGGCCGCTCGTTCGGTCCGGTGGTGCGCAGCCACGCGATCGACCTGCCCAAGAAGGTGCGGGCGCTCGCGCTCAAGCATGCGCTCTCCGCCAAGGCCAGGGACGGCGGCATCGTGGTGATCGACAAGGCGGCGGTCGACGGCGGCAAGACCAAGGCGCTCAAGGCGAGCTTCTCCAAGCTCGGGCTCGACAATGCGCTGATCATCGACGGCGCGGAGATCGACGCCGGCCTCAAGCTCGCGGCGCGCAACCTGCCCAACATCGACGTGCTGCCGATCCAGGGCATCAACGTCTATGACATTCTGCGGCGCACCAAGCTGGTGCTGACCAAGGCCGCGGTCGATGCGTTGGAGGCGCGGTTCAAATGAGCACGACTGATCCGCGCCACTACGACATTATTCTCTCGCCCATCATCACCGAGAAGGCGACCAACGCGTCCGAGCGCAACCAGGTGATGTTCCGGGTCGCGCGCAACGCGACCAAGCCGCAGATCAAGGAAGCGGTCGAGAAGCTGTTCGACGTCAAGGTGAAGAGCGTCAACACGCTGGTGCGCAAGGGCAAGCACAAGGCCTTCCGCGGACGGCTCGGCGAGCAGTCGGACGTCAAGAAGGCGATCGTGACCCTCGAGGAGGGTCACCGCATCGATGTGACCACGGGACTCTGAGGCAGGGATCGACGATGGCACTCAAAAACTACAAACCGACGACCCCGGGCCAGCGCCAGCTGGTCCTGGTCGACCGCTCCGGCCTCTACAAGGGCAAGCCGCTCAAGGCGCTCACCGTCGGTAAGACGTCGACCGGCGGGCGCAACAATCTCGGCCGCATCACGTCGCGCTTCCGCGGCGGCGGCCACAAGAAGGCGTTGCGCACGATCGACTTCAAGCGCGCCAAGCACGACGTGCCGGCGACGGTCGAGCGCATCGAATACGATCCGAATCGTACCGGCTTCATCGCGCTGATCAAGTACAAGGACGGCGAGCTCGCCTACATCCTCGCGCCGCAGCGCCTCGCGGTCGGTGACACGATCGTCGCCGGCGACCATGTCGACGTGAAGCCGGGCAACGCCATGCCGGTCGGCAACATTCCGGTCGGCACGATCGTGCACAACGTCGAGATGAAGATCGGCAAGGGCGGCCAGCTCGCGCGTTCGGCCGGCACCTATGCGCAGATCGTCGGCCGCGACCAGGAATACGTGATCCTGCGGCTGAATTCCTCCGAGCAGCGCCTGGTGCATGGCCGCTGCATGGCGACTGTCGGCGCGGTGTCGAACCCCGACCACATGAACATCTCGATCGGCAAGGCCGGCCGCAAGCGCTGGATGGGCCGCATGCCGCACAACCGCGGCATCACCATGAATCCGGTCGATCATCCGCACGGCGGCCGCACCAAGGGCGGCGGCCATCCGACCACGCCGTGGGGCTTCCCGACCAAGGGCAAGAAGACCCGCAAGAACAAGTCGACCACCAAGTTCATCATCTCCAGCCGCCACGCGCGGAAGAAGACTCAGTAAGGCGAGGACGTCCTCATGGCGCGTTCGATCTGGAAAGGCCCGTTCGTCGACGGCTATCTGCTCAAGAAGGCGGAGACCGCGCGCGCGTCCGGCCGGCACGACGTGATCAAGACCTGGAGCCGCCGCTCGACCATCCTGCCGCAGTTCGTCGGGCTCACCTTCGGCGTCTACAACGGGCACAAGCACATTCCGGTGCTGGTGACCGAGGAGATGGTCGGCCACAAGCTCGGCGAGTTCTCGCCGACCCGCACGTTCCACGGCCACTCGGCTGACCGCAAGGCCAAGCGCGCGCCGGGCGCGCCGTGAGCGAGGAAAGGTCATGAGCAAGAAAAGCCATCCCCGCGCCCTTGCCGAGAACGAGGCCAAGGCGGTCGCCAAGATGCTCCGCGTGAGCCCGCAGAAGCTCAACCTGCTGGCCCAGCTCATCCGCGGCAAGAAGGTCGCGACCGCGCTCGCCGATCTCGAGTTCTCGCGCAAGCGCGTCGCCAAGGACGTCCGCAAGTGCCTGGAGTCGGCGATCGCCAATGCCGAGAACAACCACCAGCTCGACGTCGACGATCTCGTCGTCGCCCAGGCCCATGTCGGCAAGGGACTGGTGATGAAGCGCTTCCACGCCCGCGGCCGCGGCCGCTCGGGCAAGATTCTCAAGCCGTTCTCGCACCTGACGATCGTCGTGCGTCAGGTCGAGGCGGCCGCTTAGGACTGTAAGGAGAGGGCCCGATGGGTCAGAAGGTCAATCCGGTCGGCCTGCGTCTCGGGATCAACCGCACCTGGGACTCGCGCTGGTACGCCGGCAAGAACGAGTACGGCCAGCTGCTGCACGAGGACGCCGAGATCCGCAAGGAGCTGCACGATCAGCTCAAGCAGGCGGCGGTGTCGCGCATCGTCATCGAGCGCCCGCACAAGAAGTGCCGGGTGACGATCCAGTCGGCGCGGCCGGGCGTCGTCATCGGCAAGAAGGGCGCCGACATCGAGAAGCTGCGCCGGAAGGTCGCCGAGCTCACCGACTCGGACGTCGTCATCAACATCGTCGAGATCCGCAAGCCGGAACTCGACGCGCAGCTCGTCGCCGAGTCGATCGCCCAGCAGCTCGAGCGTCGCGTCGCCTTCCGCCGCGCCATGAAGCGCGCGGTGCAGTCGGCGATGCGGCTCGGCGCCGAGGGCATCCGCATCAACTGTTCGGGCCGCCTCGGCGGCGCCGAGATCGCGCGCATGGAGTGGTATCGCGAAGGCCGCGTGCCGCTGCACACGCTGCGCGCCGACGTCGACTACGGCGTCGCCACCGCGTTCACGACCTACGGCACCTGCGGCGTCAAGGTGTGGATCTTCAAGGGCGAGATCCTCGAGCACGACCCGATGGCGCAGGACAAGAAGCTGGCCGAGGCCGACGCCGGCCGTCCGCGGCGCGACGCCTGAGGCAGGCGAGCGAGTCTGAGAGAGGCGCACTGCCATGCTGCAACCGATGAAGACCAAGTTCCGCAAGGCGCACAAGGGCCGCATCCGCGGCCTTGCGACCAGCGGCGCCTCGTTGTCGTTCGGCGAGTACGGCCTCAAGGCGCTCGAGCCGGACCGCGTCACCGCCCGCCAGATCGAGGCCGCGCGGCGCGCCATGACGCGCCACATGAAGCGCGCCGGACGCGTGTGGATCCGCGTCTTTCCGGATGTGCCGGTGTCGAAGAAGCCGCTCGAGGTGCGCATGGGTTCCGGCAAGGGCGCGCCCGAGCTGTGGGTCGCGCGGGTGAAGCCCGGCCGCATCATGTTCGAGATCGACGGCGTTCCGATCCAGGTCGCCAAGGAGGCGCTCGCGCTCGCGGCCGCCAAGCTGCCGATCAAGACGCGCTTCGTGGCGCGCATCGCCGAGTGAAGGAAGTGGCCGCCATGCTCAAGCCCGACGATCTGCGGCACATGACCGTCGACCAGCTCGACGACGAGCTGCTGAAGCTCAAGAGGGAGCGGTTCAACCTGCGCTTTCAGCGCGCGACGGGCCAGCTCGAGAACACCTCGCGGGTGCGCGAGGTTCGCCGCGACATCGCCCGCATCCGGACGGTCGCGCGGCAGAAGCGCGCCGCCCAGCCGAAGTCGAAGTAAGGAGGCCGAAGTGCCGAAGCGCATGCTCCAGGGCATCGTGGTGAGCGACAAGCAGGCGAAGACGCGCATCGTGCGGGTCGAGCGCCGGTTCACCCATCCGCTGCTCAAGAAGACCGTCCGGCGGTCGAAGAAGTACTTCGCCCACGACGAGCAGAACGAATACGCCGTCGGCGACGTGGTGTGGATCGAGGAGCATCGCCCGATCTCGAAGCTCAAGCGCTGGACCGTGGTCCGGGGCGAGAAGAAGAAGACAACGTGAGCGCGGCAGGCGCGAACGCAGAGAGGACCGGGATAGCATCATGATCCAGATGCAGACCAATCTCGACGTGGCGGACAATTCCGGCGCGCGCCGCGTCATGTGCATCAAGGTGCTGGGCGGCTCCAAGCGCAAATATGCGACCGTCGGCGACGTGATCGTGGTCTCCGTCAAGGAGGCGATCCCGCGCGGGCGCGTCAAGAAGGGCGAGGTGATGAAGGCCGTGGTGGTGCGCGTCGCCAAGGACATCCGCCGTCCCGACGGCTCGATCATCCGCTTCGACCGCAACGCCGCGGTGCTGATCACGCCGCAGATGGAGCCGGTCGGCACCCGCATCTTCGGACCGGTTCCGCGCGAGCTGCGTGCCAAGAACCACATGAAGATCATCTCGCTCGCCCCGGAGGTGCTGTGATGGCCGCCAAGATCCGCAAGGGCGACAAGGTGATCGTGCTGACCGGTCGCGACAAGGGCCGCACCGGCGAGGTGATCGAGGTGCGCCCCGGCGAGGGCCGCGCGCTGGTGCGCGGCGTCAACGTGGTCAAGCGTCACCAGCGCCAGACCGCGCAGCAGGAAGGCGGCATCATCTCCAAGGAGCTGCCGGTCCATCTGTCCAACATCGCGATCGCCGATCCCAAGGACGGCAAGCCGACCCGCGTCGGCTTCAAGATCCAGCCGGACGGCAAGAAGATCAGGATCGCCAAGCGTTCGGGAGCCGAGATCGATGGCTGACGAAAAGAAGCCCAAAGCCGAGAAGTCCGCGAAGGACGAGAAAGCCCCCAAGGCCCCCAAGGCCGCGAAAGCCGACAAGTCGGCGGCCGAGGCCAAAGGCGGCGACAAGGCGCCCAAAGGGGCGCCCAAGGGCAAGGCCGACAAGGGCGGCGAGGGTGGCGTCCCCAAAGGCAAGCCGAAGGCGGCGCCGGGCGGCGGTCCCACCCGCATGCGCAGCCACTACGAGCAGGTGGTGCGCAAGGCGCTGGTCGAGAAGTTCGGCTACAAGAACGCCATGCAGGTGCCCACGCTCGACAAGGTCGTGCTCAACATGGGCATCGGCGAGGCGGTCGCCGACCGCAAGAAGGTCGAATCCGCCGCCGCCGATCTCGCGATGATCGCGGGGCAGAAGGCGGTGATCACGCAGTCGCGCAAGTCGATCGCGACCTTCAAGCTGCGCGAGAACCAGCCGATCGGCTGCAAGGTCACGCTGCGCAAGGCGCGCATGTACGAGTTCGTCGACCGCCTGATCAACATCGCGCTGCCGCGCGTGCGCGATTTCCGCGGGCTCAATCCGAAGAGCTTCGACGGCCGCGGCAACTACACGATCGGCATCAAGGAGCACATCATCTTCCCGGAGATCGACTACGACAAGACGGCCGAGATCTGGGGCATGGACATCACGGTCTGCACGACCGCGCGCACCGACGACGAGGCGCGTGCGCTGCTGACCGCGTTCAATTTTCCGTTCCGGCAGTGAGGCGGGCCCGAGCGTGATCCCGAAAAGTGGATACCGGTTTTCGGAAAAGATCACGCTCCACGGATAACTCCCTCAGACGCGGAAAGGGCAAGGAGAGCCGAATGGCGAAGAAGAGTTCGATCGAGAAGAACAACCGGCGGCGCAAGATGAGCAAGTCGCAGGCGGGCCGCCGGTCGCGCCTCAAGGCGATCGCGATGGACAAGACCAGGCCGATGGAGGAGCGTTTCGCTGCCTCGCTCAAGCTCGCGGCGCTGCCGCGCAACGGCTCGGCGACCCGCATCCGCAATCGCTGCGAGGTGACCGGGCGGCCGCGCGCCTTCTACCGCAAGCTCAAGATGAGCCGCATCGCGCTGCGCGAACTCGGGTCCAAGGGCATGGTTCCCGGCCTCGTCAAGTCGAGCTGGTGAGGAGGGGCGGGCCATGGCGATGACAGATCCGATCGGCGACATGATCACGCGCATCCGCAACGCGCAGGAGCGCGCGAAGTCGAAGGTCTCGACCCCCGCTTCCAAGCTGCGCGAGCGGGTGCTCGAGGTGCTCAAGACCGAGGGCTACATCCGCGGCTACGCCACCGTCGCGCACAGCGACGGCCGCAGCGAGATCGAGATCGAGCTCAAGTATTTCGACGGCGCCCCGGTGATCCGCGAGATCGCACGGGTGTCGAAGCCGGGGCGGCGCGTCTACGCGTCGGTGCGGGCGCTGCCGCGCGTCAACAACGGCCTCGGCGTGGCGATCGTGTCGACGCCGAAGGGCGTGATGGCCGATCACGCTGCGCGCGACGCCAATGTCGGCGGCGAGATCCTGTGCACGGTGTTCTGAGATAGGCGACACACGAAGGGACGAACGACATGTCTCGTATCGGCAAGAAGGCGGTCGCGATCCCGAGCGGCGTCACGGCGAGCGTCGAGGGACAGACGATCAAGATGAAGGGGCCGAAAGGCGCCCTCGAGGTCGTGCTGCCCAACGAGGTCGTCGCCAAGCTGGAGAAGGGCAATCTCAAGGTCGATCCGCGCAACGAAAGCAAGCGCGCGCGCTCGATGTGGGGCACCTCGCGCACGCTCGTCTCCAATCTGGTGACCGGCGTGACCAAGGGCTTCGAGAAGAAGCTCGAGATCACCGGCGTCGGCTATCGCGCGGCCGTGCAGGGCAAGAACCTGCAGATCGCGCTCGGCTACAGTCACGACGTGGTCTATCCGATCCCCGACGGCATCGCGATCGTGACGCCGAGGCCGACCGAGGTCTTGATCAGCGGCATCGACCGCCAGAGGGTCGGCCAGGTCGCCTCCGAGATCCGCGGGTTCCGTCCGCCCGAGCCGTACAAGGGCAAGGGCGTGAAATATTCCGGCGAATACATCTTCCGCAAGGAAGGCAAGAAGAAGTAACGGGAGCCGATCATGGCGAAGCTCAAGAGGCAGACCGACCGGCGCAAGGCCCGCGTCCGCCGCGCCGTCAAGGCGGCGGCCGGCACACGACCGCGGCTTTCGGTCTTCCGCTCGTCGAAGCACATCTACGCGCAGGTCATCGACGACCGCAAAGGCGAGACGGTGGCCTCCGCATCCTCGATCGAGAAGGACATGCGCGGCGGACTCAAGACCGGCGCCGACATCGCGGCCGCCAAGGCGGTCGGCAAGCTCGTCGCCGAGCGCGCCTCCGCCAAGGGCGTCAAGGATGTGGTGTTCGACCGCGGCAGCTACATCTTCCACGGCCGCATCAAGGCGCTCGCCGAGGCGGCGCGCGAGGGCGGGCTCAACTTCTGACGGACGCCCGGGGATCGGGCGAACGACAACAGAAACGGATCTTTGTCATGGCACGTGAACGCGAACGCGATCGGAACCGGGAAGAGCGCGAGAGCGAGTTCGTCGAGAAGCTCGTTCACATCAACCGTGTCGCCAAGGTGGTGAAGGGCGGCCGGCGCTTCGGCTTCGCGGCCCTGGTGGTGGTCGGCGACGAGAAGGGCAGGGTCGGCTTCGGCCACGGCAAGGCGCGTGAGGTCCCGGAGGCGATCCGCAAGGCGACCGACGCGGCCAAGCGCAATCTGACGCGCGTGCCGTTGCGCGAGGGCCGCACGCTCCATCACGACGTGGCGGGCCGGCACGGCGCCGGCAAGGTCTTCCTGCGCGCCGCGCCTCCCGGCACCGGCATCATCGCGGGCGGCCCGATGCGCGCCGTGTTCGAGACGCTCGGCATGCAGGACGTGGTGGCCAAGTCGCTCGGCTCGTCCAATCCTTACAACATGGTGCGCGCGACCTTCGACGCACTCAAGCACCAGGATTCGCCGCGCTCGGTCGCGGCGCGCCGCAACGTCAAGGTCTCGGCCCTACAGGCGCGCCGCCGCGAGGGCGCCGAGGGCGAGGCGGCCACCGACTGATCCTGACACCAGCCGAAGAGTACGAGAGCCGCGATGACGACGAAACCCAAGGCCACCGACAAGGCGGGCGGCAAGACCGTCAAGATCGAGCAGATCGGCAGCCCGATGCGGCGGCATCACTCGCAGCGCGAGACGCTGATCGGGCTGCGGCTCAACAAGATCGGCCGTGTCTCCGAGCTGCAGGATACGCCCGCGGTGCGCGGTATGATCGCCAAGGTCCAGCATCTCGTGCGGGTCGTGGGGTAGACGTCGGGTTTGCCGTCATGGCCGGGCTTGTTTGCGGCCATCCACGTCTCGCGCCGGGCAAGATTGGCGTGGATGCCCGGCATAAGGGCGGGCATGACGAGAATGGAATACTGAGGAGAGAGCGATGAAGCTCAACGAAATCGCCGACAAGCCGGGCTCGCGCAAGCACCGGCACCGCATCGGCCGCGGCATCGGCTCGGGCTCGGGCAAGACCGGCGGCCGCGGCGGCAAGGGCCAGACGGCGCGCTCGGGCGTGCGCATCAAGGGCTTCGAGGGCGGCCAGATGCCGCTGCATCGCCGCCTGCCCAAGCGCGGCTTCAACAACATCTTCGCCAAGAAGCTCAACGAGGTGAATCTCGGCCGCGTCCAGGCCGCGGTCGACGCGGGCAAGCTCGACGCCAAGGACGTGGTCGACGCGGCGGCGCTGGTGCGGGCGGGCGTGCTGCGTCGCGCCCGGGACGGCGTGCGGCTGCTCGGCTCGGGCGAGATCAAGGCCAAGCTGAATTTCGAGGTCTACGGCGCCTCGAAGTCGGCGGTCGCCGCGGTCGAGAAGGCGGGCGGCGCGGTCAAGATTCTCGCCCCCAAGGCGGAGAAGGACGAGAAGGCCGCCTAGGTGAGCGCCGGCCTTGTGCCGGGCATCCGCGCCGCATACGTCTTGCGGGTTGCGGGTGGCCCGGGGGGGCCGGCGTGACGCGGCGGGCGCAACCGGGAGCCTCGATCCATGGTCTCAGCAGCGGAACAACTTGCAGCCAACCTCAACTTTTCGGCGCTCGCCAAGGCCGACGAGCTGAAGAAGCGCATCTGGTTCACGCTCGGCGCGCTGCTGGTCTACCGGCTCGGCACCTACATCCCGCTGCCCGGCATCGATCCCGCCGCCTGGGAACAGATCTTCCAGACCCAGTCGGGCGGCATCCTCGGTATGTTCAACATGTTCGCGGGCGGCGGCATCCACCGGATGGCGATCTTCGCCCTCAACATCATGCCCTACATCTCGGCCTCGATCATCGTCCAGCTGATGACGACGGTCTCGCCCACGCTCGAGCAGCTCAAGAAGGAGGGCGAGCAGGGCCGCAAGATGATCAACCAGTACACGCGCTACGGCACCGTGATCCTGGCAGCGGTCCAGTCCTACGGCATCGCGATTGGACTGCAGGGAACCGGCTCGGTCGTGTCGGATCCCGGCATCTTCTTCACCCTGTCGACCGTGATCACGCTCACGGGTGGGACCATGTTCCTGATGTGGCTCGGCGAGCAGGTCACCTCGCGCGGCATCGGCAACGGCATCTCGCTGATCATCCTGTCCGGTATCGTGGCGCAGCTGCCGACCGCGCTCGCCGGCACTCTCGAGCTGTCGCGCCAGGGCGCGCTGTCGCCCGGGATCCTGCTGCTGGTCGCCGTGATGGCGGTGTCGGTGATCGCTTTCATCGTGTTCATGGAGCGCGCGCAGCGACGGTTGCTCATCCAGTATCCCAAGCGCCAGGTCGGCAACCGCATGTTCGAGGGCCAGTCCTCGCACCTGCCCCTCAAGCTCAACACCTCGGGCGTGATCCCGCCGATCTTCGCCTCCTCGCTGCTGTTGCTGCCGACCACGGTCGCCAATTTCAATTCCGGCCACATGCCGGACTGGTTGAACACCATCGTGGCCCAGCTCTCGCACGGCCGGCCGCTGTTTCTCGTGTTCTACGTCGGGCTGATCGTCTTCTTCGCCTTCTTCTACACCGCGATCGTATTCAACCCGACCGAGACCGCGGATAATCTCAAGAAGCACGGCGGCTTCATTCCCGGCATCCGGCCGGGCGAGCGCACCGCCGAGTACATCGACTATGTGCTCTCACGCATCACGGTGGTCGGCGCCGGCTATCTCGCGGCGGTCTGCCTGTTTCCGGAAATCCTGATCTCGTACGCGTCGGTGCCGTTCTATTTCGGCGGCACCTCGCTCCTGATCGTCGTCAGCGTCACCATGGATACCGTGGCCCAGGTCCAGGGCTATCTGCTGGCGCACCAGTATGAAGGTCTCATCAAGCGCGCGAAGCTGCGAGGCCGGCGCCGATGAGATTGATACTGCTCGGCCCTCCGGGCTGCGGCAAGGGCACCCAGGCGCTGCGCCTGGTCGAGCGCTACGGCATCGTCCAGCTCTCCACCGGCGACATGCTGCGGGCGGCGGTCGCGGCCAGGACGCCGGTCGGCCTCAAGGCGCGCGACATCATGGCGCGCGGCGAGCTCGTGCCGGACGATGTGGTGGTCTCGATCGTCGCCGACCGCATCGAGCAGCCCGACGCCAAGAACGGCTTCATCCTCGACGGCTTTCCCCGCACGGTGCCGCAGGCGCAGGCGCTTGACCGCATGCTCAAGGAGAAGGGGCTCGGGCTCGACGCCGCCATCGAGCTCAAGGTCGACGAGGGCATCCTGCACGAGCGGATTCAGAAACGGGTGGCGGAGATGAGGGCGCGCGGTGAGACCGTCCGCCCCGACGACAATCCCGAGACCCTGGAGAAGCGGGTGCATGCCTACCGGGTACAGACTGCACCGCTGGTATCTTATTACAAGGAACATGGTTCCCTCCGCAGCGTGGACGGCATGGCGCCAATCCTGGAGGTCTCGGCCGCGATCGACCGCGTGCTGGGCGCAGCCCGGGCGGTGGGCGCGGCCGCCAAGTCCCCGACCGTCAAGTCGGCCGCCCGCAAGACGGCACGCAGGGGCGCCGCCAAGCGCACCAAGGCGAAGGCCAAGCAGGCCAAGGCGGGCCCCAAGGCAGGCACCAAGGCGCGCGGCTCGCGCCGCCCGGCGGCCGGCCGGCCGGGGGTAAAGAAGGCCCGTAAAAAAGCCATTAATAAAGGCGGGCGAAGAGGTTGACGCGGGTGGGAAGAGTTCGTACATACGCCGCACCCAGTCGGAGAAAGTTCACGCACGATGCCGGGCCCCCGGAAGGCGGGGTGGGCGTCGTGTTGGCGTTTATCGTGTCCGATGCCCCGCCCGGTCGAGGCGGGGAGATTTTAGCAAAGCGCCGGCGCGCGCCGGCAAGGGAGTAGCGGCTGTGGCCCGTATCGCTGGTGTGAACATCCCGACCAACAAGCGCGTGGTGATCGCGCTTCAATACATCCACGGCATCGGGGCCAAGAAGGCGCAGGAGATCATGGACAAGGTCCACCTGCCGCCGGAGCGCCGGGTGTCGCAATTGACCGATCAGGAAGTGCTGCAGATCCGCGAGGTGATCGACCGCGACTACCTCGTCGAGGGCGACCTGCGGCGCGAGGTTCAGCTCAACATCAAGCGGCTGCAGGACCTCGGCTGCTATCGCGGGCTGCGCCATCGCCGCAACCTTCCGGTCCGCGGCCAGCGTACCCACACCAATGCGCGCACCCGCAAGGGGCCCGCCAAGGCGATCGCCGGCAAGAAGAGGGCGACGTAAGGCCGAGCGCAACATCGAGCGCAAGACCGGGATCACGATTGCAGTCCGGGATCGCGACAGTTCACGACACCAGGCTCGGCGCCGCGCGAGCCGCGAAGGGAAACAGGAATGGGCAAGGAAGCCACCCGCGTCCGCCGCCGCGAGCGCAAGAACATCGCCTCGGGCGTGGCGCATGTGAACGCCACCTTCAACAATACCATGGTCACCATCACGGACGCGCAGGGCAACACCATCGCGTGGTCGTCGTCCGGGACGATGGGCTTCAAGGGATCGCGCAAGTCGACGCCCTATGCGGCGCAGGTCGCGGCTGAGGACGCGGCCAAGAAGGCGCAGGAGCACGGCATGCGCACGCTCGAGGTCGAGGTCGCGGGACCCGGCTCGGGCCGCGAGTCGGCGCTGCGCTCGCTGCAGTCGGCCGGCTTCATGATCACGTCGATCCGCGACGTGACGCCGATCCCGCACAACGGCTGCCGGCCGCGCAAGCGCCGGCGCGTCTAGCGGTGATTGCATCCGGCGGTTGATGATTGCCGACCGCCGCCGCCGAACTGGCCCACGGGCGGAGTGGGACGCGCGGACATCCGCGCTGCCAAACGAACGGTGATGACGTGACGATCCAAAAGAACTGGCAGGAACTGATCAGGCCGAACAAGCTGCAGGTGACGCCCGGCACGGATCACAAGCGATCCGCGACGGTGGTCGCCGAGCCGCTCGAGCGTGGCTTCGGCCTCACGCTCGGCAATGCGCTGCGCCGCATTCTGCTCTCGTCGCTGCAAGGCGCGAGCGTCCAGTCGGTCCATATCGACGGCGTGCTGCACGAGTTCTCGTCGATCGCCGGCGTGCGCGAGGACGTGACCGACATCGTGCTCAACATCAAGGACATCGCCATCAAGATGCAGGGCGATGGGCCGAAGCGGATGGTGGTCAAGAAGTCCGGCCCGTCCGTGGTCACCGCCGGTGACATCCAGACGGTGGGCGACGTGGTGGTGCTCAACCCCGATCTCGTGCTCTGCCATCTCGACGAGGGCGCCGAGATCCGCATGGAGTTCACCGTCAATACCGGCAAGGGCTACGTGCCGGCCGAGCGCAACCGTCCCGAGGACGCGCCGATCGGCCTGATCCCGGTCGACAGCCTCTACTCGCCGGTCAAGCGCGTCTCCTATCGGGTCGAGAACACCCGCGAGGGCCAGATCCTCGACTACGACAAGCTCACCATGCAGATCGACACCAACGGCGCGGTCAGCCCCGAGGACGCGCTCGCCTATGCGGCGCGCATCCTGCAGGATCAGCTCAACGTGTTCGTGAACTTCGAGGAGCCGCGCAAGGAAGTCGCGATCGAGGCGATCCCGGACCTCGCGTTCAACCCGGCCTTCCTCAAGAAGGTCGACGAGCTCGAGCTGTCGGTGCGCTCGGCCAACTGTCTCAAGAACGACAACATCGTCTACATCGGCGACCTGGTGCAGAAGACCGAGGCCGAGATGCTGCGCACGCCGAACTTCGGGCGCAAGTCGCTCAACGAGATCAAGGAAGTGCTCGCCCAGATGGGCCTCCATCTCGGCATGGAAGTCCCCGGCTGGCCGCCCGAGAACATCGACGAGCTCGCCAAGCGCTTCGAGGATCACTACTGAGGCTGAACGCGCGTCACGGCCAGGCTTGTCCCGGCCATTCACGCCTTCGGGCATGGGAAGCAAGACGTGGATGCCCGCTTTCGCGGGCATGACGATGGAAGAGAGTTGAGAAAGGATCACGGCGATGCGTCACGGTCACGCCCATCGCAAGTTCAACCGCACGGCCGAGCATCGTCGGGCGATGTTCGCAAACATGTGCGCGGCGCTGATCAAGCATGAGCAGATCACCACGACGCTGCCCAAGGCCAAGGACCTGCGTCCGATCGTCGAGAAGCTGGTCACCCTCGGCAAGCGCGGCGACCTGCACGCACGGCGCAAGGCGGTCGCCGAGATCCGCGACGTCCCGATGGTCAAGAAGCTGTTCGACGTGATCGGCCCGCGCTACAAGGAGCGCAACGGCGGCTATACCCGCATCATGAAGGCGGGCTTCCGCTATGGCGACAGCGCGCCGCTCGCGGTGATCGAGTTCGTCGATCGCGACGTCGATGCCAAGGGCCAGGACTCCGGTCCGGTCGAGGAGAAGGCCGCGGAGCCGGCCGCCGCGTAACGCGGAGCCGTATATGGCGCGATCAAGGGGCCGCAAGGCCCCTTTTTCATGCGCGGTTCTCCTGCGCGGCGGTTGGCCGTCGCGATGACGCGCGGTAGGTTGGTGCTCTCGGCCCCAGTCGGGGGCACCCGCCGATTTTCAACAAGCATGGGGATACTGATGATCCGGCAGATTGCGTTCGGAGTTCTTGCCTTGGCGTCGAGCGTTGCGGCCGCGCAGGCGCAGAACGGCGCGCTGGTCGCGCGCGGCAAATATCTCGTCGATACCGTGATGACCTGCCACAACTGCCATACCCCGCGCGGCCCGAACGGCCTCGCGATGGACAAGGCGCTGTCCGGCGGCCTGCGTTTCGACGAGCCGCCGTTCGACGTGACCGCCTCCAACATCACGTCCGACAAGGAGACCGGGATCGGCGCCTGGAGCGAGGCCGACATCAAGAAGTTTCTCACCACCGGCGTGCGGCCGAACGGCGTGCCGGTCGCGAACGTGATGCCGACCGGATTCTACAAGGTACTGACCGTGCGCGACCTCGACGCGCTCGCGGGCTATCTGCACACCGTCTCGCCGGTGAACAACACGGTGCCGGCGCCGGTCTACAGGATCGCGCTGCCGGCGACCGTGGTGCCCGATGCGCAGAGCCCGATGAGCGAGGCGGACCTCGGCGACAAGGTGAAGCGTGGCTTCTATCTCGGAACGATCGCGCATTGCATGGAATGCCATTCGCCGCTCGGCCCGAAGGGGCGGGACTTCTCCCGCACCGGGGCGGGCGGCTTCGACTTCAAGGGACCGTGGGGGGTCTCGACCTCGCGCAACATCACATCGAGCAAGGCCAAAGGCCTGGGAAACTGGACCGATGCCGACATCAAGCGCGCGATCACGGAGGGCGTCTCGCGCGACGGCAGCAAGCTCAAACCGCCGATGGGCTATGCGTTCTACGCCAAGATGACGCCCGACGACCTCGACGCGATCGTCGCCTGGCTGCGGACCGTGCCGCCGGTGGAGTGAGGGACGCTTCACCCTCCTCTGCAGGGGGAGGGTCGCTCGCGGGCGCGACAGCGTCGGCGAGCGGGTGGGTTGAAATCGCCTGCGGCGCGCTCGGAGTTGGGCTTGGCACCCCACCCCGGCGCGCGCCTCGCTTCGCTCGCTGCCCGCCGACCCTCCCCCTGCAGGGGGGTGAAGCGCTCGAGGGGAGGGTGAAGTGCGTGCGCGGATGCGCGCCCTTCAAATGCCGCGCTCGGCCATTTATATGTTCCAGCGGATTTTGGGAGATTCCTCATGACGTTGCGCCGGCTTGTGGCGATCGCGCTTCCGCTTGCCCTTTCGCTCGGTACGGCCCGCGGGCCGGCCGTGGCGCAAGACCGGCTGCAGGAGCGGGTTGTGCCGACCTCGCCGGCCCAGCTGACGCTGTCCTACGCGCCGGTGGTCAAGCGGGTCACCCCCGCGGTCGTCAACGTCTACGCCGCAAAGGTGATCGAGAACCGCAATCCGCTGCTCGACGATCCGATCTTCCGCCGCTTCTTCGGCAATCCGGGCGCCCCACACGAGCAGATCCAGCGCTCGCTTGGCTCGGGCGTGCTGGTCGACCCGTCCGGCCTCGTCGTCACCAACAACCACGTCATCGAGGGCGCCGACAAGGTCAAGATCTCGCTCGCCGACAAGCGCGAGTTCGAGGCCGACATCGTGCTCAAGGACGCGCGCTCCGATCTCGCGGTGCTGCGGATCGGCGACAAGCGTGAGCGCTTCCCCGCGATCGACCTCGGCGACTCCGACGCGCTGCAGGTCGGCGACGTGGTGCTCGCCATCGGCAATCCGTTTGGCGTCGGCCAGACCGTCACCCATGGCATCGTGTCGGCCGTCGCCCGCACCCAGATCGGCATCACCGACTATCAGTTCTTCATCCAGACCGACGCCGCGATCAATCCGGGCAATTCCGGCGGCGCCCTGGTCGACGTCAACGGACGCCTGGTCGGGATCAACACCGCGATCTTCTCGCGCTCGGGCGGCTCGCAGGGCATCGGCTTCGCGATCCCGGTCAACATGGTGCGCGGCGTGATCGCCTCGGCGCAGGGCGGGTCGACCGTGGTGCGGCGGCCCTGGCTCGGCGCCAAGCTGCAGGTGGTGACGCCCGAGATCGCCGAGGGCCTCGGCCTCAAGCGGCCGAGCGGCGCGCTGGTCGCGAGCATCACGCCGAAGAGCCCGGCGGCGCGCGGCGGCCTCAAGAGCGGCGACCTGATCGTCGCGGTCGACAGCCAGGTCGTCGACGACCCCAATGCGTTCGATTACCGCTTCGCCACCAAGGCGCTCGGCGGCCAGGCCCAGCTCGCCGTCATGCGCTCGGGTCACGAGGTCCGTCTCGAGGTCGTGCTCGAGTCCGCGCCCGAGAGCCCGCGCAACGAGCTGGTGGTCAGCTCGCGCTCGCCGTTCCTCGGCGCGACGGTCGGCAACCTCTCGCCCGCGCTCGCCGAGGAGCTCCGTCTCGACAGCGCCGCCCAGGGTGTCGCCGTGCTGTCGCTTGCCGACGGCTCGCCGGCGCAGAACCTCGGCTTCCAGAAGGGCGACGTGGTGCTGCAGGTCAACGGCACCCGGATCACCACCACCGCGGACCTGCAGAAAGCCGTGGCCCAGCAGAGCCGGGTGTGGCGCATCACCATCCTGCGCGACGGCCAGCAGATCTCCGTCGTGCTCGGAGGCTGAAAGGACGAGCGATGAGCCCGCGCGCCGAGCGGGGAGGAAACCTGTTCGCTGCCGCCGGTCTCGACCGCGACGCGCCGCGCCCGCTCGCCGACCGCCTGCGCCCCGAGACGCTCGCCGACGTGGTCGGCCAGGACCATCTGCTCGGGCCGGATGGTGCGCTCGCCCGCATGCTGGAAACGCGCTCGCTCGGCTCGCTGGTCTTCTGGGGACCGCCCGGCACCGGCAAGACCACGGTGGCGCGGCTGCTCGCCGACGCCACCGACCTGCATTTCGAGCAGCTCTCGGCGGTGTTCTCCGGCGTCGCCGACCTCAAGAAGGCGTTCGATGCGGCGCGCGCGCGGCGCGAGACCGGCAAGGGCACGCTCCTTTTCGTCGACGAGGTGCATCGCTTCAACCGCGCCCAGCAGGACTCGTTCCTCCCCGTGATGGAGGACGGAACCGTGGTCCTCGTCGGCGCCACCACGGAAAATCCCTCCTTCGAGCTCAATGCCGCGCTGCTGTCGCGGGCGCGTGTGCTGGTCTTCAAGCCGCTCGACGCCGCTGCGATCGAGAAGCTGCTCGCCCGCGCCGAGACGATCGAGAAGAAGGTGCTGCCGCTCGACGCGGACGCGCGCGCCGCGCTGGTCCGCATGGCGGATGGCGACGGCCGCGCCGCCCTGACGCTTGCCGAGGAGGCGTGGCGCGCCGCCCGCCGCGACGAGATCTTCGATGCCGCCAAGCTGCAGGACATCTTGCAGCGGCGCGCCCCGATCTACGACAAGTCCCAGGACGGCCACTACAATCTGATCTCGGCCCTGCACAAGTCGGTGCGCGGCTCCGATCCCGACGCTGCGCTCTACTATCTGGCCCGCATGCTCGATGCGGGCGAGGATCCGCTCTATCTCGCGCGCCGCATCGTGCGGATGGCGGTCGAGGACATCGGGCTCGCCGACCCGCAGGCGCTCGTGGTCGCCAATGCGGCCAGGGACGCCTATGACTTTCTCGGCAGCCCGGAGGGCGAGCTCGCGATCGCGCAGGCCGTGCTCTATGTCGCGACCGCGCCGAAATCGAACGCCGCCTATATGGCATTCGGCGCCGCCAAGCGCGTCGCCAAGGAGGCGGGCTCGCTGCTGCCGCCCAAGCACATTCTCAATGCGCCGACCAAGCTGATGCAATCCGAGGGTTATGGCGCAAGCTACGACTACGACCACGATGCGCCCGACGCGTTCTCGGGCCAGGACTACTTTCCGGAGGCGCTCGGCCGCCAGACCTTCTACGACCCGCCCGAGCGCGGTTTCGAGCGCGAGATCAGGAAACGGTTGGACTACTGGGCGAAGCTGCGCCGCGAGCGGGGCGGAGGGTGATCCGCCTCACTTACCCTGCCAGTGCCGGGACGG
>Ga0126384_10000674_pt1 | contig 19418 bp, 23 predicted proteins | sample PanSoiMetPlot_36_FD_92543 | JGI IMG/M metagenome (GOLD analysis project Ga0126384, IMG submission 92543) | Tropical forest soil microbial communities from Panama - MetaG Plot_36 | ecosystem: Environmental > Terrestrial > Soil > Tropical forest > Bulk soil | place: Panama | collected 2016-02-17 | reverse complement strand
TTGATGAGCTACGCGCCGGATATGACCGACCAGTGGCGGCGCGCGGCTGTGTACATTGACAAGATCCTCAAGGGGGCCAAGCCGGCCGACCTGCCGGTCGAGCAGGCTTCCAGGTACCAGCTGCTCATCAATCTCAGGACGGCCAAGGCGCTAGCGCTGCCGATTCCGCCGTCGGTATTAGCGCGGGCAGATGAGACATTGGAGTGAGTCGCCACGCTGCCCAACATCACGCTCCAACGGCCCGGGAGGCTCGCGTTGCTCGCCCTGACGGCCACGAGACAACTCGATGCACGATAAGCAGGTAGCGGAGCCGGAGAATACCGCGGTGCGCGTTGCCTTGTGGCGGGCGCTGCACTTGCGGATCGATTCGCCGCCGCACGTGTTCGTAGACGAAGTCGGCTTGAAGCTGGTCGCTCCAGACGATGGATGGCAGAGCCGTCCAGACATGAGCACTTTCACACGGCCCTTCCGCGCCTCCATCGTGGCCCGTGCTCGCTTCATCGAAGATCTCGTCGAGGAACAAGTTGCGCGTGGAGTGGGACAGTACCTCATTCTCGGAGCGGGTCTCGACACCTTTGCCCAGCGTCGGCCCGAGCTAGCTTCCCGTCTGCTCGTCTTCGAGATCGATCAGCCCGGACCTCAGGCATGGAAGCGTCAGCGGCTCGTCGACCTCGGCCTCGGCATCCCGTCGTTCCTGAGACTCGTGCCCGTCGATTTCGAAGCGGGCGACGCGTGGTGGGAACGGCTGGCCGCGGCGGGCTTCGATCCCGGAAGGCCGGCAGTCGTGGCGTCCACCGGCGTGAGCATGTACCTGACCAAGGACGCGATCGCGGCGACACTGGGCGAGGTCGCGGCCCTCGCAGCGGGGTCCACGCTCGCCATGTCCTTCATGCTTCCCATCGAGCTGGCGGACCCCGAGGTGCGTCCGGGGATCGAGCGTGCGGCAGCCGGGGCGCAAGCCAACGGCACGCCTTTCATCAGCTTCTTCACACCGACAGAGATGCTGACGCTAGGCCGAGATGCCGGCTTTAGGGAGGTTCGGCACGTCTCGGCCGCCACCCTTGCCCTCCGATACTTCGCGAACAGAACCGATGGCCTTCGTCCGCCAAATAACTCAGAAGAACTGCTCGTGGCGACCACCTGACTCGCGTTCGACCACTCGACAATGGAGCGGGAGGTCCTGGTGGTCCCTGAACGTCGGAGGACTTGAGCTCGGGAGAGTCTCGAAAATTCTCCGAGGGAGGAGATAACACTGATGGGTCGATCTACGGCGTTTCAGAGCTTGGCCCGAATCATACGCATCGCCAGCTTTTGCGATCGCCACGGCATGGCGACGCGCGAGGGGGTCGAACGTGCGGCGGCCCTCGAGGCGGAGGCTCGTGGTGCGAGCCGGCGGGAGTTTCTGGCCGGAGCCGCCAAGCTGGGGGTGGTAGGGGCGATCGGCGCGGTGGCCGGCCCGCCCGGCTGGGGGTTTGCGGCGCCACGGCGGCCGAGCGGCGACGTGGCGATCATCGGCGCGGGCCTTGCTGGGCTTGCGTGCGGTGATGAGCTTCGGCGGCATGGGGTGCTCGCGACGATCTACGAGGCAAGCGATCGGTCCGGCGGCCGGTGCTTCTCGCTAGGCGGCGCATTTCCGGGTCCGGTCGAGTTCCCCGGTCAGGTGGTCGAGCGCGGCGGCGAGTTCATCGACAATGCGCACAAGACAATGATCGGCTACGCGAAGAGGTTCGGCCTGGCCCTCGAAGACGTGACAAAGGGTCACGCGGACGTGTTCTACTACTTCTTCGGCCAGCATCATTCCGAGTCGGAAGTCGTCGACGAGCTTCGTGCGCTCGTCGACGCCATGCGCGATGACCTGCGCACGGTCGGCAAGCCGACGGCGGACAGCTTCACATCCGCGGACATCGTGCTGGACCGCACGAATCTCGAAGAGTACTTCGAGACGCGCCGCGCGGGAAGGCTGATCAGGGCGGTCATCGACGTGGCGTACACGACCTCGTACGGCCTCGAGATCGACCGGCAGAGCTGCCTCAACTTCCTGCTGTTCATCCATGCGGACCGGCGTTCGCTGGTCTCGGCGGGCAGATCCGGTACGGGATGAACCTGCAACGGGCGGCCAAGACGGCGGCGGGTCGGGTTGAGCTGACCTTCCGGAGCGGCTCGTCGACCGTCCGCGCGACGCACGACGCGGTCGTCTTCGCCATCCCGTTCTCGGTGCTTCGCGAGGTCTCGCTGGAGGCCCTCGGCCTACCCGAGTGGAAGCGCTTTGCGATCCAGAACCTCCAGTACGGGACGAACGCCAAGATGATGCTCGGCTTCAACAGGCCGATGTGGCGTGACCTGCGCAGCAACGGCCTGTCGTTCTCGGACCTCAGGAACCATCAGAACACCTGGGAGACGAACCCCAGCCGCGCGACGAGCGCGCACGCGGTGCTGACGGACTATTCTGGGGGCGACCGCGGCGCACGGCTCGACCCGCGACGCATGCAGGGAGAAGCTTTCAGCTTTCTTGCTGATCTCGATAAGGTCTACCCGGGCGCGCTCGGGGCCGCGACGCGCGACGCGAGCGGGAATTTCCTCGCCCACCTCGAGGACTGGCCATCAAACCCGCTCACGAAAGGCGCGTATACCTGCAATCAACCCGGCTATTTCACGACCATCGCGGACAACGAGGGGAAGCCGGTCGGCAATCTCTTCTTCGCGGGGGAGCATACCAGCTCGTTTTACGAGTCCCAGGGCTTCCTGGAGGGCGGCGTGGTGTCAGGACTGCATGCGGCGGCTGAAGTACTGCAGGCGCTTTAGAAGCCAACAGCCCGCGGCATCGACGGCCGCACGCTCGTAGCAAACGATTCGCGGTCTCGAGGGGATATCATGATTGAGTCCCGCACTCTCCGGCAGCTCGGTCGCGTAGCTCTCTGCGTTCTTACCATGTCGCTGAGCATCACGCCGGGCTTGGCCGCCGGCGATTCTGAGGAGGGCTGGGCTGCGCTCGCCAAGGGAGGCCATGTTGCACTCATTCGTCATGGCAACGCGCCCCCCGGCTACGGCGGCGACCCGCCCGGCTTCAAGATCGACGACTGCAAGACGCAACGGAACTTGGACGAACAAGGACGCGGAGAAGCCAGGGCACTTGGCGAGGCCTTCCGCAACCACGGCGTGCGCGTGGACCGGATCGTGTCGTCGCCCTGGTGCCGCTGCCTGGAAACAGCCCGCCTGATGGCCGTTGGCCCAGTTGAGAGCTCGTGGGCCCTTGTTCCCGACAGCGACCCGAGAAGCCCTGTACGCCTTCCGGAGTTGAGGGAATTGGTATCTGGTTGGCACGGACCCGGCACGCTGGTGCTCGTAACTCACGCCTTGACCGTTCGGGCGCTGCTCGGCTTCCTGCCGACCCAAGGCGAGACGGTGGTACTCAAACCTGGCTCGGGAAGCACGGGGGGCGGCGATCTTGTTGGTCTGATCGCTGCTCCCGAATAGAGATGGATGAATGACCTCGCGCTCACGTTGCTCGCGCACTCAGGGGATGGAGCCGCTGTTTTAGCGTGTCATCCAAGACGCCAACTCCTGCGACACACGGGCGGCTGCCGAACCACGTCTTGCCGCCGACCGCCGCAAACAGGCGCCGCACGCTTGCGGTTCCCTCGTCGCTTCGTTCCTCGGCGGCGGCGGAAGGCGGGCGTCCGCCGCACGGCGAGAACAAGGCGGGTCGTAAGCCGTCCCTCCGCTCGCAAAGGGGCTGCGGATTCGGGCTCTTTCCCCGCGCTCACCAAATCATAGAGTAATGAACCGGCGGACATTCCTCTGCGAGCTCATCGCCGTCGTCTTCATGGTGCCGCTCGGTACCGAAGCGCAGCAAGCAGCAAAGTTCTACCGGGTCGGAGTTCTTCACCTCACGCCGGACTTGTCACGGATGGAAGCGTTCCGCCACGGACTGAGCGAGCTCGGCTACATCGAGGGACAACACGTCGCCATTCTGGACCGATTGGCGGAGGGAAAGGTGGATCGTCTACACGAGCTGGCCGCCGAGTTAGTGGGCCTGAAGGTCGACGTCATTGTCACGGGCGGTGCGACAACGACCATGCTGCGAAGAAGGCGACCAGCAGCATTCCCATCGTGATGGCGGCCGATGACAATCCCGTCGAGGATGGATTCATCGCGAGCCTCGGACGGCCTGGCGCGAACATCACCGGATTGACCACTCTCGCGCGCGAGTTGAACGGGAAGCGGCTGGAGTTGCTCAAGGAGGCCGTGCCCAGGATCTCTCGGGTAGCGGTTCTCTCGAACCCCGCCACTCTCTCTTCCGGGCCTGGCCTTGGCAGAACAAGGGAGGCGGCGCGGTCCTTGGGTCTCCAGCTCGAAGGATTTGAGGTTCGAGGGCCTGAGGAGTTCGACAGCGCATTCTCCGCCATGGCCAAGGCGCGCGCCCAAGGGTTCTCGCGCATCAGGACCCACTCTTCCACGTCCACGCCCAACAGCTCGCGAGCCTGGCTCTCAAAAGCCGGTTGCCGACGGTCTTCTATGTGAAGGACTTCGCAGAGCAGGGGGGGCTCATCTCATATGCACCGAACTACCAAGACTTGTTCCGGCGGGCTGCCGTGTATGTCGACAAGATCCTCAAGGGCGTCAAGCCGGGTGACCTTCCCGTGGAACAACCGCAGAAGTTCGAGCTGATTGTCAACGCCAAGACCGCCCGCGCTCTCGGGCTCACCATCCCGTCGTCACTGCTGGCGCGGGCAGATCGTATCATCCAATGAACGCCCGGACACCCGCAGCGAGCCTTGGGCGTCTCGGAGAAGGTCACGCGGATGTCGTGGTTGAGTTCCTAGCGCGAGCCCTTCGGGAGCGTGATTATTTCAGCCAAGCCGCACTCGATGCCCGAGGGGGTACAAGCCATGCCCTTCAGCATATCGACCTTGCTGATCCGCAATCTTCACGACGTCTTCGGTGAAAACGACCCGGCGCGCCGGCGTAGGGCCATCGACGAGATTTTCACCGAAGATTGCGTGTTCTACGATCCCAGCCAGGAAGTCTACCGTGGTCGCGCCGAGATCGATCGTGTCGCCGCCATGATCAAGGCCACTCACCCTGACTTTCGATATCAGCCACTTGCCGAGCCCGAGGAATTGGGCAACGGCGGGCGTGTGCAATGGGTAGCGGGCCGCCCCGGTGAGGCGCCAGCTTACGCCGGGACTGATTTCATCATCGCGCCGGACGGTCGGATTGCCGCCCTCTATCTCTTTTTCGACAAGCGACCCTAAGCTGTCGGCGATGCCGAACTTCATGGCCCGGCGGCTCCGTCGAATGCCTTGCCACTGATCCGGCGCGTTTTGGCGCAGACGCCAAGGGGTAGGCCTAGAATTCTCAGAGAGAACCTTGGTACCATCCAGGCCGGAGAAGCGCTTGACGATGCGTATTCATCCAGATGAATTTCGCGCGCGCCCCCTTCGCGTGCACGCACTGCTGCACGACGTTCCGCTGGAGGACGCCTGGGCAGTTCCGCTTTCTGGGGGCGGCGCCGGCCGCACGATCCTCGACGTGCGGGCCGTGATGGTGGCAGGACGCGAGGCGGCGCCCGCGATGGTCAGAGGGCTCTTCTGGCTTCGGGGCGCCATCGGAACCCTGTTCGGGTGGGATAACCAGCGTCTTGCTTGGCAGGCTGAGTCCTACGTGGATCGTCTCAGCCCGGCGGATCGCGCCCAGTCTCTCGTTCCTCCTGGCACACCAGACGGAAGCTTCAGCCTCCTCTACCGGTTTGAGGACGAGCAGTTGGGTGAGTTGCGCAACGCGACGGTGCATGCCTTCGCGTCGCTCTCGATCCGGCCAACACCGGGTGGGTACCTCGCCTACCTTGGCGTCTTCGTGCAGCCCGTGCATCGGTTCACCAGGAGATACATGGCAGCGATCGCGCCCTTCCGCCGTCTGGTCGTCTATCCAGCCATCATCCGAAAAATGCAGAGGGCATGGGCCGAACGCTATGGCGGACATGGCGGTGCCGAGAATCCGTCGGCCGTGTAGCCGGTGTCAGCAGTCGGGATTTCCATGCGCACCGGGCTCAGGCTCATCTCTCAGGTAGCTTGATTCCTGTCGTAAAGACAAATCAAATCACTTCACGATCCTGGATGAACTGAGACTTCCCAACGGTGGCCTGACACGCGCGGTCTTGGAGTTGGCAACATGGTGAGGCGTAGGCTACTTCTGGCGACGGCGTTGGGCGCGATTGGCTTGCCGCAAATGTGGACGGCCCGCGCCGGGGCACGACGTCCCTCTCCAAGCCCGCCGCTGGAGCCGCTCGTCTGGCCGCTCGTCGGCGACGAGCGACCCAGCACGAGGACATTCGACGGGCACACCAACACCGTCCTGGATGTCATCGGTCGGATCGGAATTCCGCCGAGTCTCGTGATCTATACCGAGGGCAATCACCTCATGGTTCTGCTCAGCAAGGACATCCTTGGCGCGTTCCCTGGTTGGGCCAGAACGCAACCGCAGTATGCCCATCTCAGCCTCGACAACATCGTGGTCGTGACCATGCCCCAGCCGATCGTCGTCCAGATGATCCGCACCGGCGCCGTCGCCCTTGGCAACCTCACGCTCGACGTCAGCCGGGCCTCCGGCCTCTTCCCCGATATCGTGATGGGCGGGCCGGCTCCGCAGCGGGAATTGCGCGCGCTCGGTATCGTCGAGCCGAAGGCTCGCTACTTCTCGCGAAACCGCGGTCGTGCGCTGCTCGTCCGCAAGGGCAATCCCCTGGGCATTCACACCCTTGCCGACCTGGCGCGAACGGGCGCGCGTTTAGCGCAAGCAGATTCGGTCGAGGCCGGTGCACGCGCCGGCAACCGCGCCGCGATCGCGAAGCGTTGATCGGCAAACCGGCAGCCGACGCCTTCTTCGCCAGAGAAGTGGAGCGCTTCCCTGGCCGTCTCGGCATCACGCATCGAGATGTTCCCGAGATGATCGCTCGCGGCTATGCGGATGTCGGCCTCACGCAGTACCATCTCATATCCTATTGGGTGCGGACCTTCCCCAATCATTTCGAGCTGGTGCCGATTCCTGGTGCCGAGCGATTTCCGGTCAAGATCGCCTTCACCCGGGTCGTTCGCCCAATGCGTCCTGAGGCCGCGAAGGCATTCGAGGAGTTCTTCTTCAACCGGGCGAGGGACGTCTACCCGCGGTACGATTTCGCACGCATGAGCGACGACGAGTACGGTGCACCATTGGCGCTCGACTGACCGGCTCGACGGGCCGGCTTGAGACTCCGCCGATAAGAGTCTCGAGCTGGGCAATGACGCAGAAAGGCGTCGATGATATGAAGAAGCATCGTCTATACCTCGCGCTGTTGTTCTCTCTGACTCTGTGGGCGTCCTCCTTCCCAGGGATCAAAGCCAGTCTGGATGGCTATTCGCCCTTTGCCGTGGCGGCTCTCCGGTTTCTGATCGCATCATTGATCTTGGCGGGCGTAGCGCCCTGGTTCAAGGTCCGCCGGCCGCGGCCGCAGGATCTCCCATTGATCCTGGCCCTCGCGTTCATCGGCGTCGCCTGCTACCACATCGCGCTCAATTACGGGGAACTCACCGCCACGGCGAGTGCCGCGGCCTTCATCACCAACCTTGCTCCTGTGTTTACCGCGCTGCTGGCCTGGTTGTTCCTGGGCGAAGCCATGCCCTGGCGTGGGTGGATGGGCGTCGGGGTGAGCCTCGCTGGTGTGGTGCATCGCCTGGGCGCAAGGTGGCTCCTTCGCGATGGGAATCGGCACTTTCGTCCTGCTGAGCGCAGCACTGTGTTGGAGTTGCTTCTTTATCCTGCAGAAACCGTTGTTGACGTACTATACGCCGCTGGAAGTGACCTGCTATGCGGTCTGGATGGGTACTGTCTTTCTGAGTGTGCTTCTCCCGCAAGGCGTGGAGGCGACGCGCTGAAGCGCGCGGCTCATGCCCGGCGTTAGGCCCGCGCTACTCGCTGATCACGTTTTCTCCACGAGGAGGTCAGGAACCATGAAGGCTCAACCGTTTGTCGTAACCCCCAAGGACTATGACCCCGCGTTGAACGTACTCGGCATCAGGCTGACCGTGCTGGCTTCCAACACGGCGACACACGCCTACGAAATCACCCGGCAGCAGGGGGAGAAGGGAATGGGTCCGCCGCCGCATAGCCACAACTGGGACGAGTCGTTCTACATCGTCGCGGGCGAAGTAGAGTTCACCTGCGCGGGCAAAACCAACGTATGCCCACCCGGCACTCTCGTGCATGTGCCGGCCGGCACGGTCCACAGCTTTCGCTATCTCACCGACAGCTGCGACGTGCTCGAATTCACCGGGCAAGGCAGCAATGCCACGCAGATGTTCACGGCGGTTAGCAGGGAGGTTCCTCCGGGTCCCCCTGAGATCCCAAAACTGCTGGAGGTACTGAAGCAGAACGGCGTCACCGTGCACGCTTGAGATCCACCGGCAACACGTGAGTGGCAAGGGCGGCCAGGGCGCGCAGAGGCAAAGATGGGCCAATGATCGCGATCGTGCATTACCAGCTGATGTGGCCGGAGCAGTTCGCGAGCCTCGGCCGAAGCTTGCGTGAGTCGCTTGAGAACCCGGCGCTTCGCATTGACCATATCGGGTCCACGTCGGTGCCTGGACTGCCTGCCAAGAACATCATCGACATTCAGCGCGGGACGGAACGGCGAGTGAATCTTCACGTGCGTGTGGCGGGGCGGGCGACCCAGCGCTATGCGGTGCTGTTTCGGGACTACCTGCGTGCAAACGGCGCGGCGGCGTCAGCGTACGGGCAGGTCAAGGTGACGCTGGCCGGGTATCACGGAGAGGACGTGGACGCGTACTACGCGATCAAGGACCCCGTGTGTGACATCCTGATGGCGGGAGCCGAGGCGTGGGCAGCGACGGTGGGGTGGATGCCAGGGCCTTCGGACCAGTGACGCCGCGCGAGCAGCTCCCCGGGAGAGTGGCGGCTCTTCGCACCCGAAGTGGCCGTGGCAAGCTCTTACGCGTCATGACTTCCACGCCAAGACGCGAATACTCCCGGACTCAACCAGGCACGGCACCGTGCCTTCATGTCGAATGATCTCGCCCCAGTCCCAGGTGAGGGCCTCTAACATGTCGTTTGACGTGCCGATCGCCCCTCCTCGCCTTCAGCTCGCTCAGGCGCTCGCGGGTCAACAGCGGCGCTAGCCGTCGGGGAGAACGTGTGGTTCCATCTGACGGTGTGAACCGGGGCGGCACCTGACCGCGACCATGCCGGCACTGCCATCAGGCACGGTGACCTTTTTATTCACGGACGTCGAAGGCTCGACGCGTCTCTTGGAGAGGGAACCCGAGGCCTATCGCACCGCCATCGCGCGGCATCACACGATGCTGGGCGAGGCGGTGACGCACAACGGCGGCGCAGTGTTCGAAACGGTCGGCGACGCCGTGTATGCGGCGTTCGCATCTCCCCGCGACGCCATCACGGCAGCGCTCCGGGCCCAGCACGCTCTCCATGACGCCTCGTGGGGCGAGGTGGGTCCACTCAAAGTACGAATGGGACTGCACACGGGAGCGGTCGAGCGGCAAGGCGACCACTATTTCGGGGCGGCCCTCTATCGGTGTGGGCGGCTTACGAATGCCGCGCACGGCGGGCAGGTGCTCCTCTCTTCGGCCACAGGCGAGCTGGTGCGGGACGCGCTGCCGGCCGGCGCGGGTCTGCGCGATCTCGGTGAGTATCGGCTCAGGGACTTGCAGAGACCCGAGCGCATCTTCCAGCTCGCGGCCGCCGGTTTGCCGGTGGACTTCCCGCCGCTCCGCACGCTCGAGAGTTTCCCGAACAATCTTCCGGTCCAGCCCACGCTCCTCATCGGTCGCGAGCGTGAGCTCGCTGCCGCGCGCGACCTTCTGAAGAATCCCGAGACGCGCCTGCTCACGCTCACCGGCCCGGGTGGAGTCGGGAAAACCCGCCTGGGGCTTCAGGTCGCTGCTGACGCCCTCCGCGAGTTCCGCGACGGCACGTTCTTTGTCGACCTTGCTTCCGTCATCTCTACGGATCTCGTGATCCCGAGCATCGCCAGGGCGCTGTCGGTCGAGGAAGGCACCGACCGGTCGATCCTGGACAGTCTCAAGGGGTATCTGCACGATCGCCAGCTCTTGCTCGTGCTGGACAACTTCGAGCACGTCCTCGCCACCGCGGCCCAGGTGGCCGACCTCCTCTCCAAGTGCCCCGGACTGAAGGCTCTTGTCACCAGCCGGGAAGCCTTGCACCTGCGCGGCGAGCGTCAGTTGCCGGTGCCTCCATTGGCCCTGCCAGACCGCTCGCGGGCGCAAAAGGTCGTCGAGTTCACGCGGTACGAGGCGATTCGACTGTTCATCGAGCGGGCGCAGGCCGCCATGCCCGATTTCACCGTCTCCGATCGGAACGCGCACGCCGTCGCCGAGATCTGTCACCGCCTCGATGGCTTGCCTCTGGCCATTGAGCTCGCCGCCGCACGCGTCAACGTGTTCTCGCCTCAAGCGTTGCTCGCGCGGCTGGAGCATCGGTTGGACGTGCTCACCAGGGGACCTCGCGATCTCCCCGTTCGCCAGCAGACACTTCGCCGGGCGATCGCCTGGAGCTACGACCTGTTGACGCCGGACGAGCAGTTGCTGTTTCGCCGGCTCGCGGTGTTCGGCGGCGGCTGCACGGTGACCGCCATCGAAGCCGTGCTCCGAAGCGGCGGGCCGGATGCGAGCCTCGATGTGGTCGACGGAATAGCGTCCCTGGTCGACAAGAGCCTGCTGCGCCAGGAGGAACGGACGGGCGAGCGTCGCTTCAAGATGCTCGAAACGGTTCGCGAGTACGCTCTGGATCGTCTGAACGCTACCGGAGAAGCCGATCGGTTCCAGCGGGCCCATGCCGATTGCTATCTCGAGCTAGCCGAAAAAGCTGAGTCTGGCCTCCTCGGAGGCGGGCGGCAGGCCGAGTGGCTGGATGACCTGAAGGAAGACCACGATAACTTGCGCGCGGCGCTCTCCTGGTTCGTCCGACACGGCCCGGCCGACCACGGCCTGCGCCTCGGCGGTGCCCTCCGCCGCTTCTGGCGCAGCCGCGGCTATCTCGTCGAGGGACGGGAGTGGATGACGGCTCTGCTCTCGCTGCCGGGGGCCCAGGCTCGTACCGCCGCCCGAGCCAAGGCCTTGCAAGCGGCGGGTGGATTCGCCAACCAGCAGGGAGAGTATGCGGAGGCCCGCGCGTTGTACGAAGAGAGCCTCGCCATCTACCGCGAGCTCGGTGATGTGCCTGGGATCGGTTGGGTCCTCGTCTCTCTTGGGATACTCGCTCGCTATGAGGGGAACCATCTGGCCGCCAGGTCGCTGCTCGAAGAGAGCGTCGAGTTGCTCGAGCAGGCTGGTGACTCCGAGGCGATGGCGGCGGCGCTGGGCAATCTCGGAGTCGTTGCGCGCGATCTTGGTGAGGCCGACCTCGCTGAGAATCACCTGGGCCAGAGCCTGGCGCTGTGGCGGGAGCTCGGCGACCGGATCGGCATGGCCTGGACCCTGAGCAGCCTCGCCATGGTCGCCCGGGCGACAGGCAAGCTCGACGTGGCGCGGGCGCGCACCGACGAGAGCCTGGCGATCTGGCGCGAGCTCGGTGACCGGCAGAACATCGCCAACGTGTTGAGCACGGCCGCACGCCTGGCCCGCGATCAGGGTGACTACGCCTTGGCCCGCGCGTACCTCGCCGAAAGCCTGCAGGTCTTCAGCGACATCGGAGATCGACGAGGTTTGGCCTTCGTCCTCGAGGGCTTGGCGGGCCTGGCGGCCGACGAGGCCCAGCCGCTTCGTGCCCACTGCCTCGCCGCGAGCGCGGCAACGCTCCGCCGGATCATCGGCGCCGGCCTGCCCCCCGCCTGGCGTGCCGATCTCGAGCGCAGCCTGGAGGCGACGAGTCGCGGAGTGAGTCGTGCCGCAATCGAAGAAGCGAACGCCCGGGGACGTTCGATGACGCTGACCGAAGCCATCGCGTTGGCCCAGGAAGGAGCTTCACCCCTGCGCGCGTCACCCGAGCCGACTGATGCCGAATAGTCGGGACATTCGTGACGGCCTGCCGGCTCATGTCCGTATGCAGGTGACGGGCGGCGGCCGACAGCTTGCGAGCACAGAGGTGTTGGCGTGCGCTCGTCGCGCCTGATGGCTGGGCGTTGGATGGCATTGCAGCAGTTGCGATGACGCCTGGGAGGGGATTGTGTCGCTAGCGATGACGAAGCAGGAACGCGAAGACGATCCCTCTGTCGGAGCCCTGTGATTGCCTAAGGTGAGCCGCAAAAAACAAAAAGAACGGAAAGAAGGACACACGATGAGGAAGAGCGGGTCTCAGAAAGTAAAGTCTCCCTCCCAGAGGATAGACGAGAGGATCACGGAGCTGGGCGACTGGCGCGGCAAGATGCTCTCCCAGCTCCGCAGCTTGATCAAGCAAGCCGATCCCGAGGTAGTCGAGGAGTGGAAGTGGAGAGGGGTGCCGGTGTGGTCTCACGACGGATTGATCTGTACTGGCGAGACGTACAGGAACGTCGTGAAGATGACCTTTGCCAAGGGGGCCGCACTGGAGGACCCATCAGGCCTCTTCAACGCGAGCCTCGCGGGCAACACCCGGCGTGCCATCGACTTCCACGAGGGCGAGAAGATCGACGCGAGGGCCTTGAAGGCGCTGATTCGCGCGGCGGTGACCCTGAACACGTCCCGCGCCCGTGGGTGATCGAACGAAGCAACAGCTCCCACCTCGGCGGCCGGTGGAGAGAGAGCGCATGCCTGACAAGCAAGAAGCGGTGCCAGACGACACTGCGGTGCGGGTCGCTTTGTGGCGAGCACTGCACGTGGAAGTCGATGCGCCGCCGCACGTGCTCGATGACAGAGTGGGCTTGACCTTGGTGGCTCCAGACGACCGATGGCGTAGCCGTCAGGATATGAGCCCGTTCACCCGGCCCTTCCGAGCATCCATCGTAGCGCGTGCGCGCTTCATCGAAGATGTCGTCGCGGAACAGGCTGCCCGCGGCGTGGAACAGTACGTCATTCTCGGAGCGGGCCTGGATACGTTTGCCCAAAGGAGGCCGGAGCTTGCCTCCCATCTGCACGTGTTCGAAATCGATCAGCCGGGTCCTCAGGCGTGGAAGCGCCGGCGCCTCGTCGACCTCGGCCTCGGCGTCCCGTCGTTCCTACGCTTCGTGCCCGTGGACTTCGAGACAGGCGACGCGTGGTGGAAGCAGCTGACGGCGTCGGGCTTCGACTCAGGGCGGCGCGCGGTCGTGGCCTCTACCGGTGTCAGCATGTACCTGACGAGGAAAGCGATTGCCGCGACCCTACGCCAGATTGCGACGCTTGCTTCAGGCTCCACGCTCGTGATGTCGTTCCTGCTTCCCATCGAGATGGCGGACCCTGAGGTGCGTCCTGGGATTGAGCGAGCGGCAGCGGGGGCGCGAGCAAACGGTACGCCGTTCATCAGCTTCTTCACGCCGACGGAGATGCTGACCCAGGCCCGCGAGGCCGGTTTTCGAGTGGTCGAGCATGTATCGGCAGCCATGCTTGCTGAACGCTACTTCGCTGGCCGGGCAGACGGCCTTCGTCCGCCCAACAATTCAGAGGAGCTGCTCGTCGCCGCCACCTAGGAGAATGTGCGCATGCGGGTATCCGTTTCCTCCGGGTCTCCATTCGAGCCCCGCGTTGGGTTTTCTCGCGCCGTTCGGGTGGGGTCGTTCCTCGCCGTCGCCGGCACTGCACCTATCGCCCGCGATGGAAGTGTGGCGTCCCCCGGTGACGTATACGGTCAGACCAAGCGTTGCTTGGAAATCGTTGCGCAGGCCGTCATCGAGGCAGGGCTCACGCTGGAGAACGTGGTCCGGACTCGCGTCATGCTCACCGACATGTCGCGGTGGTCGGAGGCGGCGCGCGCGCACGGCGAGATGTTCAGCGCTATCCGGCCGGCGTGCACCTTCGTCGAGGTCAAGGGCTTCATCAACCCGGAGTGGTTGGTCGAAATCGAGGCAGACTGTGTCGCGCCGAACACTGGCGCCTAGCCCCTCCATCGGACGTTCGCCGTCCTCGCATGCGCCCTGTGGAGCAGATGATCGCGGAAGATTGATGGACTGAGGGTAGAAGTTGGCCACAACGCCGTGGGACGTGGGGGAGGATTGGAATGGGTACACAGGGGATTTTCGTCTTGCCAGGACAGGGTCCGGTCTGGAACATATCGCCTGGCCGATCGATCGTACTCAAACTCTTAGGCGGCCCGACTGGCGGCAGCATCATGCTCTTCGAAGAGACGGTTCCTGCCGGGACGAAGAGCTGGTTCCATCTGCACCATGACAGCGACGAGGTGGCCTACGTTCTCAGCGGTGAGGTCACGTTCAAGATCGGCGACGAGGTCGTCGTCGGTGGCGCCGGCAGCTGCGCTTTTATGCCGCGCGGCGTCCAGCATGCCTGGAAGAGCAGCGGCGCCGAGACGGCGCGCGTGCTGTTCCTCTACACGCCGGGTGATGCGGGCCGATTGGTCGAGGAGCAACAGCGCACGCAGGACGCCATCGCTTCGATGAGCGAACGCGAGAAGGCCGAACAGCGCCAGCGTTACGGCTGGGAGATCGTCGGACCCAATCCGCTCTAACCAGAGCTACCAAGCCCGGCGCTGCCGAAGCGGGCTAGACCACAAGAGAGCGTGATGTCGGTCAGAGCGTTCTACGACGAGTTGGCGCCCCTGTATCACCTCGTCTACCAGGACTGGGAGACGACCGTAACGCGCCAGGGTGGGGCGCTGGCATCGTTGATCGGCGAACACTGGGGAGCAGGCCCGCACGCGGTGCTTGACGCCGCGCTCGGCATCGGAACCCAAGCTCTGGGCCTTCTCGCGAGGGGCTTCCGTGTCGTCGGCTCCGATCTCTCTGTCGGTGCCGTTATCCGGGCTCGACATGAAGCGGCGGTGCGGAGCTTGCCGCTCGTCTCTCTCGTCGCCGACTTCCAGGCTCTACCCCTGCGATCGTCAGCCTTCGACGTCGTCCTTCTTTGTGACAACCCCCTTCCCCATCTTGATAGCGAGGCCGACATCCATGGCGCGCTCGCCGAATGCTTCCGCTGCGTGCGTCGAGGTGGTGGATGCTTGATTTCCATGCGCGACTACCAATCGCCACCTCCAACCGGAACCGTCGAGGTGCGGCCGTATGGCGAGCGCCTCTGGGCTGGTCGCCGGTATCATCTGCGTCAGGTGTGGACGTGGAACGGTCCGCGATACGACCTGTCCTTCGAGTTCACGCCGGCCGAGGGAGAAGGAGCCGAGGCCATCATCCTCAAGACCAGCTATCTCGCGATCCCGGTGGAGCACGTCGCGGCACTGATGCGCTCCGTCGGCTTCGCACACGTTGGCCGCATCGATGGCCGATTCTTTCAACCAGTGCTGGTCGGCACACGACCAGCGGTCTAAGAGGAGGCCCGCATGTCGGAAGAGGAGAACAAGGTGACGGTCCGGCGCTTTTTTGAAGAAGTGTGGAATCAACAGAAGGACGACGTCATCGACGAGATCTTCGCTTCGAATGTAATCTTCAACGGGCAACCGATCACCCGGGACGCGCTCAAGAAGACTCTCGCGGGTCGTCGTACCGCCTTCTCCGACATCCATGTGACGGTGGATGAGCAGGTCGCCGAAGGCGAGAGGGTGTCGACGCGCCGAACCTGGCGAGCTACTCATCGGGGCCCGTATCGGGGTGTTGCCCCCACGGGCAAGCAGGTGACGTGGACACAGATTAGCGTCGTGCGATTCTCGCAGGGCCGGATCGTCGAAGATTGGGCCGTCGCCGACGAATTGAGCGTCCTTCAGCAGCTCGGCGCCTTGCCCACGTGAGGCGTGACCTCACGGGCGACCGGCCCAGGGGCAGTCTCTGGTTTCTGCTGCTCGTGGGGTTGATCGATGGCCTCCTGCCCCTAGTCCTATTGCTCTGCATCGCGCCGACAGCGAAAGCAGCGCCGCCCTGGAACGTCGGCTATCGCAAGATCGATGTGCAAGACGCGCTGACGGGCGAGTCATTCCCGGTCGCGCTCTGGTATCCGACCACCGCGGCGCCTGCTCCTCTCTTCGTGACCGGCTCACTCTCGCTATGTGGGTTCCCCGCGATCCTCTGTCGATGGATCGCGTTCGAGATGCCGGTGGCACACGATGCGCCAGTCGCGGCAGGGAACTTTGGTGCGATCGTCGTCTCGCATGGGGCCGGCGGCATGGCCTTGCTGCACAGAGATCTCGCGATGGCGCTCGCCTCGCAAGGCTATGTCGTCGCGGCGCCCACGCATCCCCGCGGAAAGGGCGCCGACATTTCCGGTGTCGGCGTGTGGGTCGGCCGCCCGAAGCAAGTGTCCCGCGTCATTGATGCGGTTCTGGAAGACGGAACGATCGGGCCTCGGATCGAGCGCGAACGCATCGGAGTAGTGGGCCATTCGAATGGCGGCTACACGGCCCTGGCCGTGGCCGGTGCCCAACCCAGTACCAGGGCAGAGGCCGCGCATTGCCGCGACCATCCCGACGACGTCAGGTTCTGCGGCTTCGGTGGTGCTGCCGCTCGGGAAGCCAGCCGCGAGGTCGGCCACCTCTCCGAGCTCCGTGATCCGCGGGTACGGTCCGTCGTGCTCATGGCGCCGAACGCGGCGCGCTTCACCGACGATGCACTGGCGAAGGTCACGATCCCCGTGCTTGTCTATGCCGCGGAGAAGGACGACCTGACGCAAGTGCGGTACCATGCGGAACGCTTGGCGAGGGCCTTGCCTCGCGGGGAATGCGTCCTCGTCAAGGGTGCCGGGCACTTCTCCTTCATAGCCCGCTTCCCCGCGGCGGTGAAGATCGTCGCTGGTGAGGCCGCGCGAGACCCGGACGGCTTCGACCGTAACGCGTTCCATGAGGCGATCAATCGCGAGATCGTCGGATTCTTCAACCGCACGCTACGGCCGGCCGGGAACAGTTTCACCACGGGCGCTCGAACGCCGTCATGTCGATCGCTCGAGGTTTCCGGGGAGGGAGCGCGGAATTGAACGTGTCCTGGCCCCGAAGTTTACGTTCCAGCGGACTGCGGCTTGCGTTGTTCGCCCCGGCCGTTGGGGATGCCCGTTCGGCCGCGATGACAACACCGCTGGCAATGGAATAGCATCGGGCCGGCCGGAGTGCCTTGATGCCGCTGCCCTTCTAACTTCGAGGCAGGGAACTGCATGCCCCCTATCAATGGCCGCGTGAGTATCCTCACCCGGGCAGATGTCGCGAGGCGCGGCCGGCACCTCCAGTACGTCACGATCCTGTGGAATTCCGCCGAGTGCCTGGTCGCCCTCGTCGCTGGCTTCGTGGCGGGCAGTATTGCGCTGGTGGGATTTGGCTTCGACTCCGCGATCGAGGTCACCAGCAGCCTCGCCGCTCTCTGGCGTCTATCGCTCGACGCAGACGAGGCGGTGCGCGAACGTGTCGAGCGTCATACGCTACGGATCATCGGCGCGTGCTTCATACTCCTCGCGGCATATGTCCTGTATGACGCCGTGCGGACCCTCATCACACGTCAGCCACCCGATACCTCCGTCGCCGGCATCATCATCGCGGGCCTTTCCCTCGTCGTGATGCCAATCCTCGTTCGTGCCAAGCGGCGGATCGCGAGCACCCTTCGGAGCGGCGCGCTCGAAGCCGAAGCGCGCCAGACACGCGTCTGTGCGTATCTCTCGGCCATTCTCCTCGGCGGCCTCGGCATGAATGCCGCCTTCGGCTGGTGGTGGGCTGACCCCGCCGCCGGGCTTGCCATGGCCCCGCTAATAGCCTGGGAAGGGTGGCAGGCTCTCACCGGGCGCACCTGCTGCAACGACTGACGGCGAAATCGCCTCCCGCGTAAACCGCCAACTCCCGACACGACGGGCTTGCTCGACTACGATCGAACGCCGTAGAGGGCTCCTGCTTAGGGCGGCTTCCTCACCGGCCGGCTTTCCTCGCCTACGACTGGCCGGCTCAGAGGCGGAGGCGTCCCTCGATGAGGGCCCGCGCCCGCGCTCGCGCCTCGGCGGGGAGCGTGTGGCGGCGTGCATACTCGCCGAGCGGCCGGGTGGCGTCGATGGCCATCTTGGCCGTGGTGCCCGCGCGCATGGACGGATCGAGGATGGCCCCCATCATGTTGGGCACGATGAACACGTCGCGATCCGCTTGCATGCGTGTGGCCACCGCCCACAGCACTTCCTCCTCATCGAAGACGTCCACGTCGTCGTCGACCACTACCACCAGCTTGAGGGCGAGATCCTCGCCGAAGGCGGTCATGGCCGCGTTCCTGGCCTGCCCTTCCGCGGAGGGCTTCATGGAGACGTAGCAGTGGAGCCGGCAGGTCCCTGAGTGCGGATAGGACACCGCGCGCACGCTCGGATACTGGCCGCGCAGCACCTTGAGCATGCGCGCTTCCTGCGGCACGGCGAGAAGCTGGGTGTGCTCGGCGGAGATGCCGCCCACGATGTCCTGATAGAGAGCATCACGCCGGTGGGTGATGGCGCTCACCTCGATCACGTGCTGGGTGAACTCGGCGAACGCGCCCTCCGGCTCGCGCGTGCCGGAAAGGATCCGGCCCTCCAGCACGAACTCCGCCGCGGCGGGTGATTCTACGGGCACGGTGAGCCCGGGCACCACCTCGAGCGGCTCCCCGAGGAAGCCGCCCGCCACCTCGTACTCGTCGGCATCGATCGGCCCCTTCCAGAGCCCGCTCCCGAAATGGAAGAGCGGATGCGCCCCGATCACCACCGCCACCGCGAGCCCCTCACCCCGCTCTTCGGCGCGCCGCTGGTAGTCCCAGAGATGGCGGCGGCTGTGCAGGCTGGTGCCCACGCGGTTGCGCCCGCGCAGCTCCATCCGATGGAAGCTCGCGTTGCGCACGCCGGTATCCGGATCCTTGGCGACGACGATGCCGTTTGTGATGTAGGGGCCCGCGTCTTCCGTGAAGTGATCGATGATGGGCAGCTCGCCCAGGTCCACCTCGGCGCCCGTCTTCACCACCTCGCGCACCGGCCCGCTCTGGCGGAGGACGGGGGCGAGGCGCCGCTCGCCGCGCCGCATCCACTCGTCATGCAGGCTCTCGAGCGGCACGCCGAGGGCGCGAGCATAGCGCCGGCGATGACCGAAGAGGTTGGTCACCACGGGAAAGCGCGAACCGCGCACCTTCTCGAACCACAGGACGGGATGCTCGCCGCGGCGCTCCAGCTCCAGCACGAGGGCGGTGATGTCGTGGCCCGGCTCGATCTCGCCGGGGATGCGCCAGATCTCCTCGGGTGACTTCGACTCGAGGTCTTGCAGGAAGGCGCGCAGGTTCATTCGTCGGGTCCGTCCCACAGCGTGAGCATGGTGCCGACCCCCTTGGCCTCGGCCTGCGCGTGGATCCACGCGCCGAGGACGATATCACTGATGGCGAAGCCTCGATGCCAGAAGATGATGCGCTC
>Ga0126384_10000673_pt1 | contig 19460 bp, 27 predicted proteins | sample PanSoiMetPlot_36_FD_92543 | JGI IMG/M metagenome (GOLD analysis project Ga0126384, IMG submission 92543) | Tropical forest soil microbial communities from Panama - MetaG Plot_36 | ecosystem: Environmental > Terrestrial > Soil > Tropical forest > Bulk soil | place: Panama | collected 2016-02-17 | reverse complement strand
GAAGGGCGATCTGAAGCCGGTCGTGAAGGAAGGGCGCCCGTCCTGACCGATACACCGTCGCCCGCTAGCGAGCGGACGGCGGCCTCCGGCTAGGACTGCTGGTAGTCCGGCATAAACCGGGCGTCTTGGAGCCTGAGTTCAATCGGCCAGCCCAGGTTGACGCCGCTCGCGGCGGGCACAATAGTGCGCGGTATCGCCTGGGCGGACTTTCCACGAACACGACGAGCGGCCGCGCAACGTGAACCCGAGTTTCTTGACCGGACAGTGTGCGAGTGCTGTGTCGTTGCCCTCGTCGATGGCGCCACAGCGCATCCGGAGTGAGCGGCGGCAGATTCCAATGAGGCCAGCGCGGAAACTCCGCCCCACGATTACCGGCGCCCCGCGCCGGAGATCTTAGCCTGGTGCTCCTCGGCCCAGTTGACGGTTCTAGCTCGTGTCCCGCTCCAGCGCAGTCAACAACGCGAGCTCGATGCTGGATTCGATGTCGTAATGGTCCGACAGATAGGTGGACCGATTGTCGGGCAGCAAGACGGGCTCCTGGAATGCCAGCTTCGCATGAGCGACAACCGTCTGGGACGGCGACGGACGCACGAGCAGGCGGTCGATGCCCGAACGGTGCCAAGTCTCGGCGTGGGACGATGATCGCGGCCAGGCGTGCGTGGTTAACTGTTAACCCCTTCTTAGTCACCTCGTCAGGCGGCTGGGTCGTCGAGGGACCCCGCCGAGGCGATGGCGGCGCACGACAGGCCCGGTCGGCAGTGGGATCAGGTCGGTCGGCTCACAGGGTCGCCGCTGCTCGATCCCCTGCTGGGGCCGGGCGTGGTTGTAGTGGTCGATGAACTCGGCCGCACCTGCTCCAAGTGCCGGCGACCGAAGATCAGCCTGGGGTCAAGGCACCGGCGGCGCGCTGGGCCGACGAACCCTGTCGGCGATGGAGTTTCGCTCGGGGGTGACCGGAACGGTAACCGGATGACCTCGGCGCCCTCGCTCTTGAAGACCTCGTCGAAGGCGGCGGCGAACTTAGAGTCTCGATCCCGGAGCAGGAACCTGGCCCTCAGGACACCTCCTGGCGCTTCCAGGCCAGGTTCCGGGTCTGCTGGACCACCCACTCGCCGCTCGGGTTGTTGTGACAGAGGGCCTAATGTCACACAACCCGAACTCCCGCCGAGCATCCTCCTCCTCAACGGGCCCGAGATGAGGATCAGGCCTGTTGACTCCCGGGTGGACTGGTAATCCGGCTCACTCTCGAAGGGCATGGCTGACCTACTTCACATCCGTGCGGCCGCGTCTCCCGCTGCTCACATAGGTGGCCGCCGTTCGCCGTCCGTTGCTGTCAAATGCCCTGTCAGGCTCGAGCACTCCGGGTGTCGTTGGACGACCCACTCAACTGGATTTTGGCAATCTGGACTGGAGTGGTGCAACAGTTCAGGCGGTCTTCATCGCCGTGACCGGCCGCCCACAGCTCGGAAGGGAGCAAGGCGAAGCTAGCGCGCCCTGAAGCATACTCACTGAGTGACACGCATCACCGTAAACACCAGCTCGTCGTCGGCGAGGCCAACCTCGTGAGCTACGACCTACGCGGCGAGATGAACACAGCCAGCGCCCGCAGGACTGAGCGAGTACGCCATCTCGTGCGATCGGTTGGTGTCGAACTGGAGGGTGGTGCCCGTGTGTCTTACTTCGTCGAGCCCGCGCCTGGCAAGTTTCGCCGCAATCCCAACCTGCAAGGCGTCGAGGTCAGCGACGATCGACTGCGGACGCTAACAGTGCCAGCCCAGACGGCGGCCAAGATCCCTCCTGGTGGCCTGCCAGTCGAAGTCCTCAGGTATCTCATCGAGATCGGCCCGAACATCGAGCATGGTTGACGGACGCTTGGAGGGCGGCGCAAAGACGACTGCTCGATCTTTGAGTCTGATAAAGTGACGGGCCGCCTGCCTCCAGCAGGTTCTGGCGGTGGTCAGTACTCGCTCTCTCGATCAGGACCGCGCGCTCATCCCATGTTCGAGAGCAAAGGAGACCACGGTGTCTACTGGCATTATGAAGAGGTCGCATCCGAGCGCGGCTTCGGGTTTATCGAGGCTCCGGATGGCAAGGAATACTTCTTCCACCGCCGTGGGATGGACGCGTCCGTCAACTTGGATTCGCTCATGGGCAGTGAGAAGGTCATCTTCGAGATCGCATCTATGTCGAGCTGCTCGTGTACTTGATGGGCCCTTGGTCAGCGCTTCTCGTCATCGTCATCCACATGGCGGTGGGCGGCGTCTACCTGGCGTCTGTGGTCGCGCCGAATCACAAGGGGATGATGCAGACTGACGACAACAGCAGGCTCGACTTTCTGCCTGCCCAGGTACTCACGTCCCGGAACATTCGCGGGAGCTGGTGGGCCGACATCATTTGTGGGTCGCTCAACTACCAGACCGAGCATCATCTGTTCCCGACCATGCCGCGCAACCGGATGACTCAGGCGAACAAAATCGTGAGGGAGTATTGCGAGCAAGTCCGTGTCGCCTATCACGACACATCGATGCTGAGGTCTTATGGCGAGCTGCTCGGGTTCCTGCACACCATAGGGGCGCCGCTGCAATTGCCACGGCCGGTGGTCCCACCTAGTGCGATAGGGCCGCGAAAGACGCCCGGCACCTCGTGGGCAAACCCCTGCATGGGCTAGAGGCGTTGGAGTGCCTGCCCCCGGCATAGTCGATGCGGCGAACCAGGTTGTAAGCCTGGCGCATCCTCGACGATCCAGGCCGCTAGGCGGGCGGGCGAGTCCATGAGGCCATAGGCGAGCGTCTGCGGCTTGGTGCCCTGGATGAACTGGTAGGCGGTCTCGCGGCCCGGGCGCTCTTTTCGCTGCGGCAATCCAGGCCTCCTCCTCCGATGTGGCTGGCGCGCTCCCCCCCGCCCCGGTAGGGGCCCGAGACCCATCATGTTGATGTGGATTGCCTCGACGCTCTCTGATGAGTCGATGCCCAAACCACAATGTCGCGAGGCTGTCCCAGTCGCCGCCCTCTGCGACGTACCGGTCATAGCCCGGCGACGTGGCCGTCACATGAGTCCAGCCGGGTTGTCGTCTAATCCAGGTGAGCGGACGCCCAACCCTGACGACCTGCCGTGCCCTGCGCCGTGGCCTTCTCGCCCTCCTCTACTCCATAGTCCGCTCATTCCTTGGGCCTCGGTCAGCGCCGGCCCACGTAGCCAGCGGGCATGGTCGCCGTCACGGTCGGCCGGGTTGGGCGCTGACAGCCAATGCCTGACAGTCGCCTACGGTGGCCGGACAGCTGCGGGCTGACCATGGTGGGCCCGATCGAGCTCGTGTTATGGCCCAGGTGAGATTTCCATCGCGTGAGGACGTCACCTGCCTGACCTACTCCCAGAGAACTGGTCCATGAGCGACGCCATCAGACCTGCGGTGGCCCGCGCCAGCTGTGGAGCTGCGCCGTCGTCGAGCGGGCTGGTCGGAGCCACGAGCGTCACCCGCCAACCATGCCGCGTTCCCAGTGAGGTGCAACCCGATGGCGTCCGCCAGGAGTCTCCCCGGGGTGCGTGGCGGTGGCTAAACTGCGGGTAGTGCCTCGTTGACCCTAGAGCTTTCGAACTAGGTCCCGTCGGTTCGCCCCGAGTTCGCTCGGTGGTGGCGCACGTGCACCCCCGTGCATCTTCTCGGCTGGTCGGTTCCACAGGGTTGATTTGGCTCAGGAGGCTAATTCACGATGCCAAGCAGCGATGGCGTTGAGGGGCGCGTGTTCGACAATCCGATCAGCGGTGAGCGGATCGTCATTCGCGAGAGCGGCGTGCAGAACGGCGGCCGATTGCTCGCCTTCGATCTGTTCCTGCCGGCCGGTGGCCACGTTCCCGCCCGACACTTCCATCCCCTCCAGGAGGAGAGGTTCACCGTGGTTGTGGGTCGGATGCGTTTCCGCCTCGGCCGCCGCACCATCCTCGCGAGTCCGGGCGAGACCGTTCTCGTACCGGCCGGGGCAGCACACTGGTTCGGCAATGCCGGCCAGGAGGTCTCGCATGCGCGAGTCGAAGTGCGGCCGGCCCTGCGTATGGAGGAGTTGTTCGAGGCCACCGAGGCGATGGGCCGCTCCGGACACATCCCCGGCACCCGGCTGCCCCGCCCAGCGGACCTCGCAGTCATCCTGCTCGAGTTTCGGCGAGAGCTCGCCGTCCCAAACGTGCCGCCCTTTCTGGTCGAGGCACTGCTGACCCCACTGGCCTGGCTCGGGCGGCGCCGTCTCGGCGGCAGGACCCGGCATGTCCAATAAAGACCCGGTTGCTGGTCGTCGCAGGCCTTGCACTGACCATATGGCTGGCGGGAGTCCTCTTCACCACTGACCTGGCAGTACCCGTGCGCGATGTCAGACGCTTCAAAAACGTCCTCATGGTCTTCCCGCATGCCGATGACGAGACCGTGAATTGCGGGGGCGCAATTCGTCGTTTCTCAACCGCTGGGGCGACTGTAACCCTCCTGCTCCTGACCAGCGGAGAGCGGGGGAACCCGGAGGGTACGCCGGACGCCTCTCTCAAGGCGCTGCGCCGCCGGGAAGCCGAACAAGCTGCCGGCATCCTCGGCGTTTCGCGATTGATCCAGGAAGACTTTGGCGACGGCCAGCTGGGTGACCGAAGAGAGCAGGTCACTGCGTACCTGTCGCGAGAAATCGCACAGATCAACCCCGACCTGATTCTCACCCACGACCTTGCCGGACTCGATGGTCACGAAGACCATGTCGCGTGTTCGGAGATCCTCAGAGAGCTCAAACGAAGGGAACTCCCGCACGTGTCGCTCTGGTACGCCGCCCTGCCTCCCAGGGTCCTGCGGCTGCTCCAGCTGGTCGGACAGCTAGCCACTGATGCGAGCCTCGATGCGAAGCGGGCTATCCCCACGCACAGGCTGTTCATCGGGTCTGAAGTCGCGCCGAAGGTCCAGGCCTGGTACGCGTATCGGAGCCAGCGTGGCTCCCTTGGGAGGGGCCTCTGGAGGTTCCTTCCAGCCTGGATTGCTCTCAGCATGCTGCAGTACGAGTACTTCGCAGAGAGCACCTAACGTGTGGAAAAGAGGTTCACGTGGTCGATCACGTGCCGTGTTTCACGGTATCGGCATGGCGCTCGCGGCCGCTGGTGCAATCGCGGTGCCTCTAGCCATGGAGACGCGAATCGCGAGATCCGTACAACCCTTGACCAGAGCCTGGGAGGACCTGCCCGTCGGGCCGCGCGGTGCGACGCTCTTGGGGATCAGCTTCCGTCCTTTCCAGGTCGAGGCGTTCGGACTGGACGCCCGGGCAACCCTCCAGACGCTGCTTGCCTACCCGTTCCAGCTGATCCGGCTGGGGGCGTACTGGAGTCGCATCGAGCCGCGGCCCGGTGAGTTCGACACCAGCCAGCTCGACTGGCAGATCGAAGCCGCCGAACGCGCAGGGAAGCAGGTGGTACTTGCGGTCGGGGCCGTCAAGACCTTCGGCTATCCCGAGTTCTTCGTCCCCGGGCATTGGCTCCCGCAGCCACTGCGGGAAGGTTCGTTGGTAGGGCCAGCAACCCATGCAACCTTGCTCTTGGGTGCAACGCAGTTCATCACGCGCATTGTGACGCGATACAAGAATCGCGCCGCGATCGTCGCCTGGCAGTTGGAGCACGAGGCAGTCGACCCTCTCGGATTGGAGCACACATGGCGGCTGGCTGATCAGTTCGTAGAGAGCGAGCTCGAGGCGCTGAGAGTTGCAGATCCTACTCGCCCGGTAATCATGAGCGGCTTTCTCCCCACCTCGTCAGCGGTGGGGCTGTCACAGTGGTGGCGCACACGTGATCAGGGCGACTCCGTGACCGTCGCCGCACGGCTCGCGGACATCGTTGGCATCGACTATTACTCGCGACATGCGCTGATGAGCCTCGGACCCCGAACGCTGTACCTGGCGGGCGCTGACCTGCCTTGGCAAGCTGGGCTCCGTGAGAGGCGGTTCGCGTCCATTCGAACCCGGGGCAAGCGGCTGATGGTGGCCGAGGGGCAGGCTGAGCCCTGGGAGACCATGACGACGCCACCAAACCCTAAACGGCAGGCGATGTACAGCTGCCCGCCAGAACAGCTGGTGAGCAACTACAACGCGGCGATTGGCTGGTCGCGCCGCGACGATCCCATCTACGCCTATCTCTTCTGGGGTGCGGAGTACTGGCTGCTCCGAGACAAGTCCGGCGACTCAAGCTACCTCCAGGCCTTCTCTCGAATACTGGACCAGGCGTGACCCAGTATCTGAGCTCGGAGCCGGCCGACGAGCTTTGGGCGCCGGCCGTGGAGCGGATTCAGGCGGCTCGAGGCTGGTCGCTCCTGGCCATGACTGTGCGTGCGAGCCCGCGAAAAGACCCCCGCACCTCGCCTGCCAAAGGAGAGCAGGAACCGTCATCCACAAGGCGCTCGCGAACCTCTGCCGTAAACCCCCGGTCAGTTCGACTCGCCGACTCAGTAGTCGGCTGATCGTAAACGTCTATGATCGCGTGCCCAGGCCGCCCCGGCGGCCCCACCCCGCGGTTAGGCCGGTCACCGCGCGCACCGCGCTGGCGGCCTGCTTATGCGGCGCCAGGCGGGCTCTGCCGCCCGGGCCTCGTCCCCGATGCTCGGTAGCAGGGAAGAGGGCCTGGCCAGCAGCCGGCTGAGGCCAGCCAGCAGGATGCCGGTTAGCAGGGTGCCAGGCAGGCTTGCCGCCCCCCGCACTCGAGGAGGCGGAGCTGATGGCGGAGGGCAAGCACCTCGGCGCGGCTTAGGGCGTCGGAGCGGGTGCGGACATGCACGAAGTCGACGACGAAGAGGACGAGCTGGTAGGTCAGGCTAAAGAAGCATGACGGTGGAACGCGCCCACCGCCGTGACGCCGAGACACGATCCCGACGCGGGACTCCAGCTCGGACTCTTCCCGCCGGCCGGCAGGCCCGGCCGGGCAAGGACAATGGCGTGGTAGTGGTGGGCAGTGCCACGCAGTGGTCATTGGCCATCGTAGCCGCGTCTGCCCGGGCGGGGCGGGGTGAGGAGGATGCGGCTGAGGGCAGCGAGGATAAGCTGATCGCTGGGCTGGTAGCGCGGCCGACGGATCTGTCGGTCGAGCACATGGAACTGGTGAGGGAGAGCGAGAACCTCCGGAGCGCGGCGCCCCTGGTCCGGCTCAGAACGAGGAGGTCGAGCAGGGACCGGAACGAGAATAGAGGAGGCCCAGGACCATAGTGGTGCGGCGGGTTCATGGACGCTTCACGACGCCGGAGAAGTCGTACCGGGCGGTGGGTTGCGCCGCCACCGCCTGGTACTTGTCCCCGATCAGCCCACTGCATGAACTTGTCAGCCGAGTACACCTAGGACCCGGCTCGGTGGGCCCTAAGGAGCCCCAGTACCCCTCTGGCGAATTCGTGGCTACTGTTCAAATAGTGTCCCGTCCTCCCGACCTTCTGCGACCAAACGTTCCTTTTTGAACTCAGCCGACGACCGCGGGCTGTCGATTTCGCCTATGGCTGACAAGCCAGGGAAGACCTGAGTCATCGACGCACGGGTCAGGACCCTGAGGCGGTCGCGCCGCTCTTGCTGATAGACGACCGAGATCAACACCGGGCGTCTCGCATCTCGCGGCTTTTAGCTCGGCTCAGCTCGCTCTGGGAAAGCATTCGCTCGCGTTGGTGCCTTGCAGCGCATGCTCGGCCCGAAGGACAATCCAAGCCCGCGCACCGTGTGAAGCTTCGGATCGAAGCGGCCGACCTTGCGCCGGCCGCAGAGGAGTCTCCACAGGTCGAGGTCGTCCGAGCTATCGCGTTCGAGAATCGGTCTCAGAATGTCCTCAGCGTCCATGAGGAGAATCACGGACCCGCCCAGAGGGGCGCTGACTCTTGGCTCGATTCCTGGCTGCCAGACCGGCACCGGTCTATGTCGGGTTTTGGCAGCATGACCGATCGCGACCCTGCCGCCGTGGCCCGGATAGTGCTCGAAGTTTGGTTATGGCCGGCTGTCGGGCGGTGCTGCTGTCCGGTTGGGCCGGCCTGGCGGCGGTTGGCGATCGGCCCGATGTCCACGTGGCCGGCGACGTGCCCCGCGACTGGCTTCTCCCATGATGGCGGCCGTGGTCGCGGCGGGCACCACCCATGCCGGTCTCGGTGCCGGGCTGCCGAACGTCGTCGTGCCCTTCTTCACAGACCAGCCGTCCACGCAGGATCCGCTAGCCTAAACCTTCTCATGTATGTGAGACGGGAGGGAAAGCGGGCCTTGAGGCCGCGCTTCCGGGTGCTGTTGGGCCTGGTCGCTTTGTTAATCATCGGGGGGGCCGCGGCAGGTTTCTGGTTCAAGACCGCCGCCGGCGTGAAGCTGACACTGGCCGCCCAGCCACAGCAGACGGCTCAGGCCGGGGCGTCGGTGGCCGGTGCGCCGGGTGGACTTCCGGTCCCGGCTGTCGCCCCATTGGTCAGTGCGCCGCCCGCTTCGAGTTCCCCACCCGTCCGCCTTTCCATTCCCGTCATCAAGGTCGACGCTGCGGCCGAGCCACTCGGTGTGGACGCGCAGGGTCGAATGGCGGTGCCGTCCAAGCCCGAGGATGTCGGCTGGTACAGGCTCGGCCCTAGCCCCGGTGAGCCAGGCAACGCCGTGATCGACGGCCATCTCGACTGGTGGACAGGAGCAGCGGTGTTCTGGCAGCTGGCCCGTCTCAAGGTCGGGGACGAGATCGTGGTCACCAGGGCCGACGGTCAGAGCGTTCAGTTCGTGGTCGATGCGACGACGACAGTTCTTTATGACTCACGGCCGCCGGGCCTCTTTGCCACCGATGGCCCGCCGAGCCTGTCGCTCATCACCTGTTCTGGGTCGTGGGACCGCCAAAAACAGACCTACTCGACCCGTCTGGTGGTGCACGCCAGCCTGGCGCCTGCGCGACCGACACAGACGCCTGGCGACGGCGGCTGAGCAACATCAGGTTGCCCTCCAAACCCCTGGCAAAAGGGTTAAAGTACGTTGCCTATGCGGAGCATTGGGAGGGTGTCCGCGTGCGGCATGCTGGCGCTTTTGACGCTGGCTGGCTGCAGCATGCCGATGACCCCTAACCAGATCACGATGGGGCCCGATCTTCTGATCGGAGTTCCTCTGTCCTTGACGGGCACCCAGTCGAAAGAGGGGGCGCTCGCCAAGCAGGGTTATGACCTCTGGGCGGACTGGGTCAACGATCACGGCGGCATCACGGTGCAAGGGGTGCATCACCGAGTGGTGCTGCGTTACGCAGACGACGAGAGCAAGGCCGACGTATCGGCTCGGGTGACGCAGCAACTGATCACCGACCTGAAGGTTCCCTTCCTGCTTGGCCCATACGGATCCAGCGCCACTGCGGCCGACGCTGCCGTGGCGGAGCAGAACCACGTCCCGTTCATATCTACAAACGGCGCCGCCCAGGCAATCTTCGCACGCGGATACAGGTACGTCTTCGGTGTGATGTCGCCGGCCAGCAAGTATCTGCAGGGCGTGCTGGACATGGCCGCCAGCATGGTTCCCAAGCCGACTACGGTGGCCATGCTCTCGGCGGATGACTCCTTCTCGCTGGAGGTCGCTAAGTCGGTGCTCGACTACGCTCCCCGGGTCGGTCTGCAGGTCGTCTACAACCAGCAATACCCGAGCGGCTCAACCAACCTCTACACTCAGCTGGCTGCGGCCAAGCAAAAGAATCCAGACGTTGTGCTCAACTCGGGACATCTGGTTGAGGCGATCGCTATGAATAAGGCCGCCAAGGACCTGCGCCTGGGTGCCAAGATCTACGCCTATTCGGTCGGGCCGGCCACACCCGACTTCACTCAGGCGCTCGGCAACGACGCGAACTTCGTCTTTTGCGGCTCGCAATGGAGCTCGCAGGTCAAATACCGGCCGGTCATGTACATCTCGCCGCCTGAGTACGTCCAGGCCTATAAGAAGAAGTTCGACACCAAGGACGAGCCCGCTTATCAGGCTGCAGACGCCACGGCAGGCGGGCTCGCGCTGGAAAAGGCCATAGAAGCGGCCAACAGCCTGGAGGCCGAGAAGGTGCGCGACGCCCTCGCCTCCCTCGACATCATCACCTTCTATGGCCGGATCAAGTTCGATCAGCAGGGACTCAACACGTTCAAGCCAATGGTCGTGCAGCAGATCCAGGACGGCCTGTTGGCCACCGTCTGGCCGGCAGAGCTTGCCACCGCCAAGCCCGTCTACCCGACGCCCACCTGGATTGCTCGCGCCGGTCCGCTTGCCGATTCCAGCAAGCCCGCCCCAAAGGTGCCGGCGACAGGCGTGCCACCCCTCAAGCATTAGCCCCTCGTAAAGCAGGCGCACCAGCCCATCCGCGAGGGCGAAGCGGCGTACCGGATGAGCTGCTCGAGGACCTCCGACTCCCTTATCTCAGCGGTGGCGTCGGCTGAATGTTGACCAATCGAGCTGACCTACGTAGGTCATCATTCCAGCGCTGCCGGAGCACCGGGTCGGTGATCGCTTCGCACGCGCACGCCAGCTGGTCGACCTCAGTGCATCGAGGGTCCGCAGCCCGCCCAAGCAGCCGCTGCAGCCGAGAAAGGGCATGGCGACATAGAAGATCTGTCCGCTGATGGCCACGCGCATGTGCTGACAGCCAACAACGACAGTCAAGGTGACAGCCAACCCGACAGGCGTGCCTGGATTCACGCGGACGAGCACCCTTACCCAAAGCGCCCGTCCGCAACAGCCTCGCCGGCATCGAGTCTGCGGGTTCCTCTTGCCGGCGCTTCCGAGCCTTCAACAGCCTGTCCGTGGCAACGCTGAAGAATCCCAACGTCGGCGGAAGAACGGCGGACCTCTTCTACTGCGGGCCCGATGATGCCGATCGCGAGGCAGTGGAACGTCTCATCCGGGATGCCGGCCTCAACCCAGTCCGCGGCGGTGACCTCGAGTGGGCACCGGTCGTCGATGCGTTGGGCGGGCTCTCGTTCGCGTTGGGACGAAGCCGGCCGGGACAGCGGTTGGCCCTGGCGCTCGTCACCGAGTGATGCCTCGCGCCCGCAATCGAAGGGAGGATATCGGTAAGCCAGTGTGCACCGAGGTAGAGCCGCGACGCCCCGACCACCAGTGTGATCACTGCCGCGCCCATCCACACGACGACTCCAACAACCGGAGATCCCCTGGTGGACAACACGATCGCCAACATGCCGTAGAAGGCAACCGCCTGTGTTGCATGGGCTGACGGAAAGGCGGCTCCAATGTACTCCCCGATCCACAGCGTCGACGGCGGACGCGGTCGCTCGACCGCCACCCTGACGACGTTGTGCAGGACAACGGCACCAGCAACCGCAGTGGCGAGCAAGACGGCAGACTGCCAGTCGCGACCCCTCACGACCAGGACGGCCACTATCAGAACGAGCGCTGGGACGATGACGGCGGTCGACGCGAGCCAGGTCACTGACTTCATGGCGTCAGTGAGCCACGCGGTTCGAACCGCGACGATCCACTGCTTCGCACGGGGATCGAACAGAGCCATCTCGTCGTGTCCGACGACGTCCTGGGTCAGTCCAGCGAATGCCAAGGCAGCAAGTGCGCCCCCGGTTAGGGTGAACGTGAGCCAGAACCCCTGCGGAGTCGTCGTGTCGAGGCGACGCCCTACCCACGCCACTTCCTTTGGGAACCGCATGCATACCCAGGTGGGCAGTGGCATTGCAGCCAGCCGATCGCCGAGGGCCCACGACGATTGAACTGCCCCGGGTTGATTGGAGGCTCCATTTCTTGGGAATAGGAGCAACTTCATGTCTACATCTAAGCGTCCCAGCCAGCGCCGGTACCCGCCGGAGCTGCATGAGCGGGCGGTCCGGATGGTGCGTGAGGCCATCGCTGAGAACGGCGAGCGCTTCGGCGTCGTAACGCGGGTGGCCCGGCAGTTGGGGATAGGACCCGAGTCGCTGCGCAACTGGGTCAAGCAGGCGGAGATCGATGAGGGCAAACGGCCGGGAGTGACCTCGGAAGAGCGCCGGCGGATCGCCGAGCTGGAAAAGGAGAACCGGGAGCTGCGGCGGGCGAACGAGATCTTGAAGAGTGCGTCGGCTTTTCGCGGCCGAGTGTTGACGGCGCCTTTGTATGGGTACGGCCCCGCCGATGATGGCGGCGCTGAATGGTGACGGCGACAGGCGAGGCTCGTGATCAGGGGGGATTGACGGATTGAAGTAGGTGACCCTCCAGGAGGTGATGACTCCGGGAGGGTCGGTGGTGGAGATGCAGTCCACCATTGTCGATCGTATGGCTCTGTCCTCTGGATGTCGATGCCTACATCGAGCATGGTCGTGAAGTCGAGGCACCACGACCGCCCTGCCCGCTCTGCTCGGGCCCGACACCAAGCTGGTCAGGCTATGAGCGTCATCTCCGGGACGAGCGTGATCGGCTGATCTGGATTCCGCGGGTGCGTTGCGCGGCGTGTGGGAAAACGCAGGCGCTGCTGCCCTGGTTCGTAGTACCCGGGCGCTGGGACGTCATCGAGGTAATCGGCCGAGCCCTGCAGATGTTCGCCGAGGGATGCGGCCATCGAAGGATCGCGGAGGTACTGGCTCGGCCGGAGACGACGGTTCGGGGCTGGTGTCGTCGCTGGCGTCGGGTGGCTATTGCCATGGGTCGCGAGCTGCTGGCCAAGGCGGTGAGTTGGGGCTGGTCAGGCTGGGAGGTGCCGAGCTCACCACTGCTGCCTTGTTTGGCTGCGATGGAGGCCCTGAGCGGCCAGTGGAGTCGACGGCATGGGCCGGTATGGTCATGGCGGCTGGCGAACCTGATCACCGGCGGGCGGCTGCTATCGACCAACACGACCTCGCTCTTGGCGGCCGGGGAAAGAGTGCTCTTGGATGTCGGCGAAGTCCAACCAGGAGGTGCCGAGGGGCCCCTGACCCCGCCGAAGAGCTCGCCCTGTGGCGCTATCACCTGATCGCAGAGGCGCTCGACCGCCGAATCGGGAACCGAGAGCGTGGCCTGATCGTCCGGCGCCTGGCCAGCCAAGAGCACGTGGCCCCGAACGGCGAGTCGCGCACGGTCAGCCGCAACACTCTCGACCGCTGGGTCCGCTCCTACCGACAGCACGGGCTGGCTGGTCTCAGGGACCGGCCGCGCTCCGACCAGGGCAGCACTCGACGCCACGCCGAGCTGATCGAGGAGGCCGTCAAGCTCCGACTCGAACAGCCTGCTCGTTCAGCCGCCCACATCGCCGAGATCCTATCGCAGCCTCACCTCGAAGGAGTCAATCCCGGCACGACATCGACAAGGCTACAAAAATCACGAGCCCGTGCTCTGGGCGCTGGCAATCGGCCATCTGCTCTTGCGATGAGTTTGGGACCACTTTGTGTCCTGTTGGTGAAAGGTGATTGACACCTCGCAAGGGAGATAAAAGGAGACTCTCTTGTGCGGAGAATTATCGAATACACTCTCATCTCGCTAGACGGCGTTTTCGCAGGAGCAGCGGCGAAGAGGTTCTCGAAAGGCATTGTGAAGCTCACCTATGAAACACAGCACTGATTCGCCAGCGCATGCTTTTCAAGGCTTGATGGGTCATGAGTACCCACCTCTTAGAGCCAGCCAGCCTCTTTGGCAAGTTCGGACACAGCTTCGATTACCCGTTGGATGAGTGCAAGCTCGTCGTTATGCCATACAGCCTCGAAAGTCAACGTCGCGCCTGGAGGTGCCAGGTTTACGAACACGACGCTGCGTGGCGCCGGTTCCATTACGGAGACATTGATCAGTGTCACGCCGCGTCCCCGTGCAAGGTTGCGCCAGACCGTGTTGCCCGTGGCCTGTTCATCGATCATTGGCTCGAAGCCGGCAGCGCGGCAGTAACCGACGATGGTGTCGAACAAGCCAGGGGCCATTTCACGGGGCCAGATCTCAAACAGTCGGTCGGCGACCGTTGCGAGTTCGATTCGCTTGCGCCTTGCGAGCCGGTCTGTTCTGCTGAGGGCAACTCCCAACGGCTCGCGCCGCACTACTCGCGTGTGGAAACCCCGCGGGTACGAGGTCCTTGGGGCGATGGCCAGATCGAACCGGTCAGACAAGAGAAGCTCACCGATCTCGCCTCCGATAACCTCGCGCGATTCGATGCGGATCCGCGGGTAACGCTCGCCAACGTGTGCCAAAAGCCTCGGGACTGTCTCCCATGCCGCGCTGTACGTGTAGGCCAGACGTAGCGTGCCAGCCTCACCCCGCGCGACCGCTTTGACTGCGCGTGAAGCGTTGTCCGCTGCTGCCAGAACCTTTCGAGCGCCCTCGAGCAGCGTCGTACCCTCCGCTGTGAGGGCGACATGTCGTGAGGTGCGGCGCAGGAGCGTGACGCCAAGTGCGCGCTCGAGCGCCTTGATTTGCTGGCTGACCGCTTGCTGCGCGATGTTCAGGTCATCCGCGGCTCGGGAGAAGTTCCTCCGTTGCGCCACAGCAACGAAGGTGCGCAGCAGACGAAGCTCAAGACCAGAGTCATGCACAAGCGGCACTCTAACACCCCGTGTCCTAGCAACTACAAGCGATGCTTGTGGTAGATCAACAAACTGCGCTTGTTCTTGCTCGGATCGCGAGATAACGTTCAGGCCGATGTCTGGGCAGATTTGTCAGGTGGACCGCTTCGTGAGCTGACGGATGGAGGTGACTAAGTGATGGCGAATGTGGCGGGCGATTCCCGCTCGGCCAGGACCTGGACGGTGGCGCTCACTTCGCTCGCCTTCTTCTTGGTGCAGATCAGCTTGCTAGTGGTGGTTACAGCGCTGCCGGCGATACGTCACGATCTGCGAGCGAGCTTATCCACCCTGGGCTGGGTCCTCAACGCGTACGGCCTTGCGTTCGGAGCCGGCGTGATCACGGCTGCGGCAATCGGGGACCGCCTGGGCCGGGTGAAGGTGTTTACGGCGGGCCTGGCTGTCTTCACCGTGGCGTCAGCGATTGGCGGATTGGCTCAGGACACGACCGTCCTGATCGCGAGCCGTACTCTGCAGGGCGTCGGCGCGGCGATGATCATGCCGCTCAGCTTGACCATCCTGTCCGCCGCCTTTCCACCCGAGAAGCGAGGAGTCGTGATCGGACTTTGGGGTGGGATCGCCGGCATCGGCGTCGCAGTCGGTCCGATCATCGGTGGAGGTGTCACCCAGGGCCTGGACTGGCACTGGACGTTCTGGCTTCTTCTCCCGGTCGGAGTGATCCTGGCCATTCTGTCCCCGCTCTTCCTACGCGAGTCCAAAGGTGCAGCGTCCGACCTTGACATGGTTGGTGTCGTCCTCATCACACTCGGCGCGCTCGGCTTGACGTGGGCTGTCGTGCGAGGCAACGACGCCAGATGGAGCAGTGGTGAGGTCCTCGGAACCGGTGGTGCTGGAGCTCTGTTGATCCTGGGTTTTGCCTTCTGGCAATCGAGAGCACGCTCGCCACTCCTACCTCCAAGGCTGTTCAGGAGCCTGACCTTCGTCGGTGCCAACGTCACCAGCTTCTTGCTCGTCGGAACGCTGCTCGGATCGGCGTTCCTCCTGATCCAGTACTTCCAGTTCGTCCTCAGGCTCTCGCCCCTTGATGCCGGCGTTCACTGGCTCCCCTCTACCGCAACGCCCATCGTGATTGCACCCATCGCTGGTGCGCTCTCGGATCGTGTTGGCCGCCGACCACTCATGGCCTTGGGCATGCTCGTTGCTGGAATTGGCCTCGCCTGGACAGGCCAGGTGGCGACCGCGACCGTGGACTACGTCCAGCTCATCGTGCCCATGATCCTCGTTGGGGCGGGCATCTCCATGGCCCTCCCTACGTCGCCCGCGGCTGCGCTCGGCGCCGTCTCTCCCGCCGATCTTGGGAAGGCGTCAGGTGTGAACAGCACCCTTCAGCGGTTCGGCGGAGTGTTCGGTGTGGCAATCGCCTCGGCGGTGTTCGCCTCCTACGGACACATCGGAACGCCCGACAGCTTTACTGCAGGTTTCAGACCGGCGATGGGTTGGCTGGCGGCTATCGCGATCGTGGGAGCAATATCCGCGTTGGCGGTCAGGGCCCGGCGCGCAAGCCCAGCCGTGACTGCTCCGGCGCCGCCGATGCCCGCCAGTACCGAGTGATGTGCGGGAGGTACAGGAATGACTGTTGAGCTTCGGGCCGAGCCAAGCGATCTACCAGAAGCGCGTACCGCGCTGGTCGACTTCCTTGTCGTCGGATCAGGCCTCCGGCGGTCCTCCTGATGGGAATGGCTACTGCAACAAACCGCGCGTATTGCCTCTCGGGTACAAAGACCCCATTTGCGACCGCAACAACACTGCGTCGACCTCGCAATGGATAACTGCTGCCGAAGCCTGGTTCGACGAGAACCGCCAGGCCATATCCGACGATGCACATGCAGCAGCGGTTGCTTGTGGGACAGCCACCATTGTGCTTAGCCTTTCGGGCAGCGAAGGGCCTAATGTGCTGACAGCAGCCTGTACTGAACTGCCCTGGGTTCGATGGAGACTCCATTTCCTGGGAATAGAGGAGTCACATGTCCACATCGAACACGAGCAAGCACCCCAGCCAGCGGCGGTACCCGCCTGAGCTGCGGCAGCGCGCGACATTGGCTAAGCAAGCTGGGATGGGACGAAAGGGAACGAGCCATGCCGCAGTATCAGCACGAGCCGCGCAAGGCCACTATGCGGGTATGACCGCCGCGCTCGAGTTCGCAGGCCAAGTGACTTACGGCCACGAGCTCCTCGACACTCTGAAGAAGAGCCTGGGTCAGGGTTAGCCACTTATGAGACACGTAGGGCCTCACCGCAGGCCCAGGGACCAGCTAAGTCCAGGCAAGGAGTTTCGATCTCAGGACCGATGGCTGGCGCTGGCTGCGGTTGCGGTCGTAACCGTAATGCTGGTCGCTCTAATGTTACAGGTTGACATCGCTAGCCCGGCGGCGAAGTCCGTCTTGATCACCTTCCTCGCTCTCGGGTTAGCAACGGCCATGATCGCGATAGTTGGCTGGGCGATCGCGTCGATACGATTCGGGAAAACAGAGGTTGGAAGGGCTGCCGCCGACGAGGTCGCCGCGACTGCACCGGTACGCAACCGTTGGCATATGCCCTCGCAATCGGGGCCGGCCTCACCCCCTCGGGTCTGGGTGTGCTGGCCACACAGACCGACACCACCTCGCTGCTGGCGGTTCAGGGTGGGCACGGGGACCTGGAGGAGAGCATCAACAGCAGTGGCGTCCCGCAGGGCAGCTTCGCCTACGACCCATTCGGCAACGCCCTGAGCGGTGGCAGCGGCAGCAGCGTCTTGGGCTACCAGGGTGAATGGACGGACTCCGCCACAACCAAGGTCTCGATGGCCGCCCGCTGGTACGACGCCGGCAGCGGCCGCTTCCTCAGCCGTGACACTGTACAGCCGCCAATCCAGGGCGGACTGGACACCAACCCCTACGCATATGGCGGCGCCAACCCGCTGGTCAACGTCGATCCCACCGGCCACCAGGACGTATTAGACAGCGACGGTGGCGGTGTCGGGGGTATTGGGGGCATTTATTTCCCGCCGATCGATTGGGGCGCCGCAGCTGGAGCCTTGGCCAGATGGGGCCTTGGGATTATCGGAGCGGGAGCCACCGCTCTCGGATTAGGCCGCGATAGCTCTGTCCAATCCAGTGCCAGCACCGCCAGCGCGTTGCGGGTGGTGGATCGCTGGTGGGAACACCTCACCTTTAGGACTGACACCCCAAGTACGCGCTCGGGTACCGACACCCCGACCCCACGGGAGGGGGGCGGACAGTCTGGCTCAGGTGCAGCGGGCGCGGCAGGGCGAGCGTTGACCTATCTGCCACCACCCGCGGCTGTGATGAATCTGGGCGGCGGCCGCCTCTTCCTGCCGACCGGGGCCACAGTGCCCACTGGCCCCACGAGTCTGCCGGGCGCGACGTCCTGGGTGCCGCAAGACACCGGGTGCCAAAGCTGCACAGAGCTCAAGGCCAATGGGTCAGGTGCGACGAGCGTTCCCTTCGGAGCCTTTGCTCAGTCGGCCACCGGAGACCCCTGCGGCATGGGGCTCTCCATGCTCGCCCCCAGGCCGCGGGTCTGCCTGAACAACGGTAAGTCGATGGTGGACCAGACCAAGGATCTTGCCTGCACCAGCTTGCAGGCCACCCTGTCGGACCCCAATCTGGCGGGCGTCGTGGTGCCGTCTGCATGATGTCGTCGGCGGGCGGCGGTGGAGGTGCTGGCGCAGAAGGACTAACCCGACAGATCGTCAGCCGGGGATATCCGCTGGGCTTCGAGAGCCGTGATGAATTCGAAGCGATTCTGGAGCGAATCCGAACTGCCACCGGCGTCGATGACGCGCAAGCTGGCATCCGTGGGAGTTCGGTGACCGGGCGCTCGTACAAGGAGCCTGAGAGGCAGTTTGGCCCAAAAAGCGACCTGGACTTCTTCGTGGTGAGCGACACGCTGTACGAGCAAGCAGTCGCCCGCGGCGCGAAGCCGGCCAACGGTCTCATAAACGTGAGGGAGACCGCAAGATTTCCTGAGTTGCGCCGCCTCGAGCGACAGCTGACAACTGAGCTGGGATGAGAGAGTTCGATCCGGATCTTCAGCCGAGGTGGTTTCGCGCAGGAGTCGTCGGGTGCTGAGATCTTGGGACCATGATGGTCACAATCTTCATCAAGTTCTCGCAAGACATCGACACCCTGGCGGAAACGATTCGCGAGCTGTTTAACATGCCGCCCGTGAATCGGTCGCCCGGGCGGCGCGATCAGCGGCGGGACAGCATGAACTACGGCGGCGTGTACTACCTGTTCGAGGTGCTGGCGATGCACCTACGCCTCGTCCACAACGCAGACGCCATGCTCGAGTCGCAGTTTGGCGACTACCCGTATTACCTGATCCTCGATGAGGCCGACCAACCTGCGCTGAAGGCGATCGCCGCCCACCTATCACGTCACCTTCGTGAGGCGGGCATTGACAATGCCGTCGAGGTAAGACTATGACTAGGTGAAGGGTCGGATTCACCTCAGCACTCAGCAACCCTGCGGTGCCGGTGATCGGGGCCAATTGACACTGCATTGACACGAGGCTGACGCACTATTCGTGCAGCCATATCGACTGTAGCCAATGATCGCGGCTAGCTAGTCTCGACCTCCGGCGTGAGCGGCAGCTCCAGCTTCAGCTATGACCGGCGACGGGCAGCTGGTCAACCGCACCGACGCCTCCGGAAGAGCCAGCTTCGGGTGGAGCTCAGGGGTGAGCTGACCTCCATCAGCGAGCCACTGACGGGAGTCCAAGAGACACTCACTTACGACGACGCCGGCCAGCTCAGCCACATCACCTACGGCACCGGTGGTCCTACTCGTGACTACCAGTACGACGCCTTGGGCCATCTGACCTCCCACCTGGTCAAGAACCCCGCTGGTGCGCCTGTGTACCAGGCCAGCTACGGCTACGACGCCAACGGCAACCTGACGCAGAAGACACTGGGCGCGGGCCAAGCCGGGGCTGGGACACAGAAGTACACCTACGACTGGTCCAACCGGTT
>Ga0126384_10000671_pt1 | contig 19467 bp, 18 predicted proteins | sample PanSoiMetPlot_36_FD_92543 | JGI IMG/M metagenome (GOLD analysis project Ga0126384, IMG submission 92543) | Tropical forest soil microbial communities from Panama - MetaG Plot_36 | ecosystem: Environmental > Terrestrial > Soil > Tropical forest > Bulk soil | place: Panama | collected 2016-02-17 | reverse complement strand
GATCGATCACGCTCAACGGCTCCGACCTGCTTTCCCGGCCCGCAAGTCGAAGACCCGTCAACATGGTCTTCCAGAACTACGCCCTGTTCCCCCATCTCACCGTCTTCGACAATGTCGCGTACGGCCTGCGCATCCGCGGCGTGGAGCGCGCGGAGGCGGCGCGCCGGGTCGGCGAGGTGCTAGCCATGGTGGGGCTCGCGCGCTACGAGGGCCAGCAGCCGCATCAGCTCTCGGGCGGCGAGCAGCAGCGTGTGGCCCTAGCGCGCGCCATCGTGATCCGCCCGCGCGTGCTGCTCTTCGACGAGCCGCTGTCGAACCTCGACGCCCGCCTGCGCGTGCAGATGCGCGAGGAGATCCGGCGCCTGCAGAAAGAACTGTCCATCACCGCGGTGTACGTCACGCACGATCAGGAAGAGGCGATGGCCGTCTCGGATCGCATCGCGGTGATGAGCCAGGGCGTGGTGGTGCAGGAGGGACGGGCCGAGGATCTCTACCACCGTCCGGCCTCCGCCTTCGTGGCGCAGTTCATCGGGCGCGTGAACCTCCTGCGCGGGCGCGTGCTGGAGCGCGGCGGGGACGGCGTGGTGGTGGAAGCGGCGGGCGGACGGGTGCGCGTGGCCGGCGATGCGGGGCGCGCCGGCGAGGCGGTGCGCCTGGCCATCCGGCCCGAGGCCCTGGGCATCGAGGCGGACGGCCCGGGCGCCGGGGGGGAGATCGCCGGCCGCGTCGTCGCGCGGACCTTCCTCGGGGAGAAGGTCGACTATCAGGTGCGGGTGGGAGAGGAGACGCCGCTCGTGACCCGCCCGGACCCGGGTCCCGTCGCGCTACTCGCCGAGGGGCAGGCGGTGCGGCTGCGCCTCCCTGCCGACCGCGTGTCGCTGCTGCCGGCGATGGAATGAGGCGCCTCACCGCCGCCCTGCTTGCGGGCGTGGCGCTCGGCTGCGCCGTGGGGGCCGCACGCGCCCAGGTGCCCGCCGCTACGATACACGGCGAGAATTCCGTCTTCGCCACCGACGACGTGGCGATGGTGTGGGCGGTGCTGCGCGCGGCCAACGAAGACGACACGCAGGTGGTGATCCGCGTCGCGGCGCCGCGCTTCGCCGCCCTGCGCGTGGAGGCGGTGGACCCGTTCGGCGGCGGCCGTCGCGAGGTCGCGCCGCGGCGCGCGCTGACAGGCCCGACTGAGGTCCGCCGGCGCCGCGCCGATTTCGCCGAGTTCCCCCGGCTCGAGGCGCGGCTCGAGCCGGCCGAGGGCGCCCGCGAGCCGGCGCCGCTCGTCGTGTACTACCTGGGCGTACCCGACACGACGCCCGAGTTCACCGCGGAGGAAGCCCTTCAGCGCTATCTCGACGAGGCGCTCACAAAGGCCCGCGGCCGCCGCTAACCGCCGGGAAACCCTGACACGGCGGCCGGGCGAGTCCTACCAAATCCCGTTGGGGCCACCAGTGAACTTGAATAAACTAAGCCTGTGAATAGCTTTGAGCGGGAGATGCAGCGCGGCTGATCTTCTCGCGACCTTGTCGTCGCGGGCGCTGCCGGCGGATGATGAGCGCCGCACCTCTTCGTGAAGCCGCGCCGGCGCGACCGGCGGACCCGGCTCCTGTCCGGGTTGGACGGTTCTCCCTCGTCTCGACCGCGATCGCCCTGACGGCGGTGGTCGCATCCGTGCAGTTCGTCGTGGCCCGGGGTTTCGGCGACCCGGACGGGTACTACCATGTCGCGATGGCCGAGCTGTTCGGGCAAGGCGCTTCGGGCCCTACCTTTCCGTGGCTGCCCTACACGCTCCTGGGGGAGCATTTTTCCGACCAGCACTTTCTCTACCATGGCCTGCTGAATCTCTTCCTGCGTGTCCCGCGCGGCGCGCAGTGGTCGGTGGTGGCCGTCTTCGTCGCGATGCTGGTCGTCCTGGCGCGCCTCTTGAGAGACATGGGCGTGCTTCGTGTGCCGCTCTGGCTCGCCGTGTTCACGCTGGGCTCGAGCGAGCTCCTATTCCGGATGAACCTGGTCCGGCCATCGTTGCTGGGAGTTTTGCTCGTCACCATGGTGGTCGCGGCTCTCTACCGGGGGCGTCTCGGGTGGATCTTCTGTCTCAGCGTCCTGTTCCCCTTGGTCTACGGGGGATTCATCGTGCTGCTCCTCGTGGTGGGCGTGTGGGAGCTGGTACGCATGGTGTACGGGGCCTCGAGGTTTCCCTCGGCGACTGGGCTCTGCGTGCTCGGTCTCGGCCTCGGCATAGCGTTGCATCCGCATCCGTGGGAGTACCTGCGCTATCTCCATGCGCAGCTTCTCGTCGCGAGCGTGGGCTCACCCGAAGCCATGAATGCAGGAATCGAGTGGCGGCCCTATGGCCTGGCGGCGTTCGTGAAAACGAACATGTTGATGCTCGTGGTGTGGGCGATCGGCATCGTGGTGTTCATCGCTGCAGATACCCGTCGGGACGTAGATCGGCTGATCCCCTGGGTGGGCACGTGGCTATTCGTCATGAGCAGCGTGCTCTGCGCGTGCGCGCTCGCGAGCAGGCGATTCGTCGAGTACTGGGCGCTCTTCGCCCTCCTCATGAGCGCCTCGGTGCTGGCGCCCTCCATGCGTGGCGTGCCGGTCAGAGCCGTGTGGGCCGGGCTCCGCACGCGCCGTTCGTCGGCGGTGCGTGGAGTGGTCATCGCAGGCGTGGCCGTCTTTCTCGCCGCGTGGAATCTTGACACCGTGTTCGCTCATTACAGCGCCACTCCCCGCTACGACATGTTTCAAGGGGCCGGCCAGTGGCTGGGAAGTCACGCGGGCGCCAAGCAGATCGTGTTCAACACCCAGTGGGAGCAGTTTCCGTCGTTGTTTCTGTGGAATCCCAACAGCGCGTACATCGCGGGGCTGGATTCTCGCTTCCTGTCTGCGAGAGACCCGCGGCGATACTGGCTCTGGCGACAGGTGGCGGACGACCGAGTGATGACGATGCCGCCGCAGGAGCTTCGTCGCATCGTGCGGGACGAGTTCGGAGCGCGCTTCATGCTGGTGGAGCTCGGGCGGAGTCCCCGCCTGCTCGAGCTGCTCGATTCGCCCGAGGGCAAGCAGCACTTTGAGAAAGTGTTCGAGGACAGGGGTGTCACGGTGTACCAAGCGCAATGATCGCCGGCTCCGGCCGCGCGTCACAGCGACCTCGGTGCGGCTGGCGCTACCGGAGAGTCTCAGGGAGCGGGAAGGAGCCTCGACGCCTGAGTGGGGAGCACGCCGCACCAATTCTCACCTGCCGAAGCCCACTGAACCGGACCGGGATGATCGAAGCGATGCTTCACCATACGTTCGCCTTTCGGCGCGACAGCTCGGACGGGTAGGCATCCTGTAAGAGGAGCCGGTTGAGGCGCTGCAGATCCTCTCCCTCCGGCTCGCGCTTGAGCAATTCCTCGGTTTCGGAGCTCAGATCGACCTGCTCGAAGCGCTTCTCGTCGTAGAGGGCAGGGCCGCAGACCAGGGCGTTCAAATCTCCCACGAGAGCCTCCGTCAGGTCGACATCCGCGCCACCCTCATACTTCGAGAGCAGCGCTCGTGTCTCCACCGAGAACTGACCGAAGAGGTGCCCGGCGAGCGGACCCCCGTCCCGTAACTTGGCAACAAACGAGGGTAGGTCGGCGAGATCCTCCTCCGCAAAGCTCGACGACGCCACGGCCCGCGGCCGCTCGATGGTCGATGGGGGAGGCTCGTAGTGGGGCGAGCCCTTCGGCGGGTAATCGAGCACGTCTCTGAGCCTGTCACGCTCTCGCTCCGAGAACTCGGGGAAGGGCAAGCGACCCTGCGCTCGCCACAGGCTCACCTGTGCTTCCGCCGTGTCTCGGCGATTCTCTTCGAGGTCTCTGTCCCGAGAGAAATACGTCCTCTGCGCGGGGAAGGCGAACCCGCTGCCGCCCTCGAGAACAATGTCCTCGACTCGCAGCAAAATGTCCTCTTTGAGGGCGAGGAAGGTGTCCTGGTCCTGGCAGCGGAGGTAGGCGAAGACCTCCACGTCTTTCGAGTAGGCGCCGAAGCCAACGAAACGGACACGCGCGGGCTCGGGGGTGATAAGCGGATGGCCGAGCAAGAGCGCGCGCAGCTTGGCGAGGATCCAGCGCATCTGCTCGGGCGTCGTCTCATAGCGGAGCTGCAGAACGGTGTTCAGCAGTCTCAGGTCTCGCTTCGCGAAGTTGTCCAGCTTCATCTGGGAGAACTCGGCATTGGGGACGGTGACGGTGCTCCGTTCGAGCGAGCGAATCCTCGTCGAGCGTAGGCCGATCTCCTCGACCGTGCCAATGCTGTCGCCATAGTGGCAGAAGTCACCGACGCGGACCGGTTTGTCGGCAAACAGAATGAAGCCGCCGATGACGTTTTCCAGCGTGGGACGCACCGCCAGCGCGATGGCAAGGCCACCGATCCCGAGGCTGGCGAGCAACGGCGCCGCCGGGACGCCCAGCGAATCAGCGACCCAGATGGCCAGGGAAATCACGGTGCCGATGGCGAGCAGGCGCACGACGACCCGGACGAGCGCAGCATCGATGCTGCCGGAGCGCGCCTCACGCAGGCGGATGATGAAGGCGCCGACGACCTCGAGGGCAAGAACGATTGCCCAACTGACGGCACTGTACAGTGCGACATCTAGCACCCCGTTCACCACGAACAGGCGGCGCCCGGTCAAGTTGACGGCGTCGTCGAGGACGCGGGTAGTGAACCCCAGGAGTGCGATTGCGGCGATCGTCGCGACCAGGCGTGCGAGATGCCCTTGGTCGCGGCCCATGCTGGGAATCCCATCGATCCTTCGGGCGAGACGGTACACGAGCAAGATCACGACGGCCGTGAGCCCTATAGTGGCGCATGCCGCCAACCACTGCCACACCCTCTGATGCCAGACGACGATGTACGCGAAGGCAGGCAGATTCGTCGTCCAGCCTGCTGGAAGCCAGGGACCGGGCGCATAAGACCATTCCTCGTAGACCCCGGCCAGGGAACCGGGCTTGGGCGGGAGGTGCTTGACGAGTTCGTAGAAGGCCGGGAGCTGCTGCACGGTGGCCCAGGTGAACTGGAAACGGCCGGCATCCCTGCCCTCCTCGGTGCGGGCGATCGTGATCTCGGTGTCCGGTATCGTCCACCGTTTCACTCCGCTGGCCTCGACAGCCGCAACATCGGGAATCTCCGCGAGCGGCGGCAGCGCGATGCGACCGAGAATATCCAGTAGGAGGGTAGCGCGTTCCACTCCCTGGTCCACCCGCTCGGCGGGCGGAAGTCCGCTCAGATTGAGAGTGTCCAGCACCTTGGCGATCGCGCGATCGACGTCGGCGGGCGACAGACGAGCGCGATGCCTCCGCACCACCTCTCGCGCTGTCTCTTCGAAGCTCCGCAACGTCGCCTGGGGGCTTGCCGTGTCGGCGGGTCGGAGTGGATGGTCATTCAGACTGGTGTCGTCCGTGGATGAAGCTGCCAGCGCCACCGACGGCTGGAGAAGAAGCAGGCACAGACCAAGGCCGACCGCCCCGCCCAGCAGCACCGAAATCCTCCCCTTGGAGCGCCCGAGGACACCATATCCAATCACGCAGCCCCCGGGACCGACTTCCATGGGTTGATCCTTTCGACGACGACGATCACTCATCCCGCTTGCCGTTGCTGGACCCGTGCCCGTGCCATATTCCCCGTTCCGTGGCTCTCTCCTCCCCGGCTTTGAAACGCGGGAGGGCGCAACTGTGACGGAGCCCCGGGAGGGTTTGCATCATCCGTACCACACGCCGTCTGGTGCTGGAGCCACCTTGCTTAGCGCCAGACAAGTCTCAAACACTTCCAATCGCCTTCCTCCGGTCCTCGACGTTGTCGTTCTCGTAAAAAATAGGTACGTAAAAAATCGGTACGATGTGTAGGAAGAAACGACAGACCCATAGGGAGCGCAGATGCCCCATCCACCTGAGGGCGTATGGTGCTTTTACGCTCGGCACTTCATCTTGCCTTCCTCCCGATTGCGGGTATCTTCGGGGCCGTGGCGATGTGTGGCGCGATGCTCGGGGGGTTGCGACCAGCAGAGTCACTGCCGTCGATGGATTCTTGCGGAGGTGTCTTGTGACCCCGGCTGCATGCACATCGGCCAAACCCGGCGCGGGATGCTGGAGTACATGCAGGCCGACGTGTATCGCTGCGACGGAAACACGTGATCAGCTGACCGACGGACGAGCTTGCGATCGGAGCGCAAGGCGATGATGACTAAGCGCCGGCGTCAACCCGCTGCCATCGCACTCGCGGCTGGACTCCTGGCGGGCTGCACGCCGGTGCAGGTCTGGGACACGCACACTACCTCGACGGCGACGTCGGTCGTGCTCGACGTCGCCGATCTTGCGCGTGAGCCCGTGGCGACTCTTGGCGTCGTCGGGCCCGCGGGTCCTCAGGCTCTCGGACCGTTTCTCATCCATGCCCTCGTCGCCGCGCTCGAGGAGACGTCCCCGCCCCTACACACCATGTCCGTCCCCGAGATGGTGAACGCGCTCAACGAGCACGAGCTCGTCACCGAATACACCGACATGATGTCGAGCTTCGCGCGCGGGGGCATGCTGGATCGTCAGCGCCTGCGCCGGGTCGGAGCAGCGCTGGGCTCTCGCTGCGCTCTCTCGCTGCGCTCTCCTGCCCGGCGTGGCCGACTTCAATCAAACTCTGGTTGACCGCTTCGAGTTCGCCGGCATCAAGATCGTGAGGAATCGGGTCGTCACCTTGCGGCTCTGGCTGCAGCTCTGGGATACACGGGCGGGCCGGCTCCTGGGAGAGTCGAGCGGGGAGATCACGACGGCGACGCCGCTGCTGTCTCCCGGACAGTCGGTTCCGCTCGACACGATCGCCCGAAGGCTCTGGAAGAAGATGATTAACGACGACCTGCTCCCGCGCCAGCCTCGGCAGAGCCGAGCGTTCAGGAGATTGGAATGAGCTTCGCAGACTATCTGGTGCACTTCTCGAACGCCCTCCTGCTCGTCGCCTACTCGGTCCGGGACATCCTGTGGCTCCGCTGGTTCGCCGTCGCCGCCGCGCTCACCAATATCCCGTACTTTCTCCTCCAGCCGCAGGTACTGTGGCCGCCCGTCGCCTGGGCCCTCGTCTTCATGGCCATCAATCTCTACCAGATCACGCACATTTACATGGAGCGGCGGGCGGTCGTGCTGTCCCGTGATGAGCAGGCGCTCTACGACATGAGCTTTCGCTCGCTCCGCCCGCGGGAATTCGTGTCGCTCTTGCTGGCCGGCGAGTGGAAGAACGGGGGCCCGGGCGACAGAATCTTGACGGAAGGAGCGCCGGCCGCGGCGATCTGCATCGCCATCTCCGGCGACCTAGACGTTCAGAAGCAGGGCCGGCCCGTGGGAACGCTGGCGCCGGGACAGCTGGTCGGCACGGCGCTCGCTCTCACCGGCGAGCCGTCGCCGGTGGAGGCCACGTTCACCGGGCCCGCACGCTACATCTGCTGGCCGCTCCAGAACCTCCGGACATTCCTCGATCGACGACCGGAGCTCCGCACGATCTTGCAGAATCTTGTGAACCGCGACCTGGCGGGCAAGCTGGGAGCGGTCCTGCAGTGATCGAGTCGGCCGCGCCCGGTCATCGCGACGCCGCCAGGTCCTCCAGCGGATCCTCGATCCGGTTCAGCAAGAAGACCGCGTTGGATAGAGCTCTGACGACAACGCCGGCGAGGGCGACATCTTGCGCGACACGTCCGGATACTTGGCGAGCACGACCGTCTGCGCGATCGCGTCGTCGAGCTGGTTGTCCGCGCGCTCGGTGAGCTCGAAGCGGGCTTACTTGCTCGCTACTGCTGACTGAGGCCCTTGTTCACCATGATCCTGACTTCTACGCGGCGGTTCTTCGCAAGACCAGCGGCCGTCGGCGAGGTGTCCAGAAGCTTCGTCTCACCATAGCCCATCGGGATCATGATGCGCCGTAGCGGAATGTGGTGCTTCACCGTCAGGTACTGCGCAACTGCGTCGGCGCGGTCCTGGCTGAGCTTGAGATTCTTGTCGAAGTCTCCGGTGGGGTCGGCGTAGCCCTGGATTTCCACCAGGTAGGTCTTGGCGCTGGGTGCCTTTGACGCGAGTTCATCGAGCTGCGCTTTCGCGGCATCCGTGAGCTTGGCGCTGTTGAGGTCAAAAGGCAGCGTCACGACCTTCACCAGCTCATATTGATCGAGTTCATTGATGCGCTTGTTGGTGTCCACCACTTGTTGGCTGGTCTCGGTCAGCTGCTTGTTCGTCTCGGCAAGCTGCTCCTTGGTCTCGGCCAGCTGCCCTTGAGTTTTCGAGAGCTCTTGGCTGGTTTCTGCGGCCTGCTTGCGGACGGGAGCTGTCTGGGCATATGAGGTTATCGCCGCCTTGAGATCAGCCTCGGAGAATTCGACGGTTTCGGCGACGAGACGGCCCTTTGCGCCCTTGCCGTTGACCTGCACGATGAGACCGGGCACGAGCACCGTCACATCAAAGGGCTTGCGTCCCCGAAAGAGGCCTTTCCGCTCGGTCCGTATTTTGGTGGCATCCGTCAACATCACGACCGTATCGGTCCGCGACAAGTCCCGCAGGGTGAACGTCTCACCCTCGCGCGTGAGAATAACCCCTTTAACCTCAAGTGGCTGGCCTTCCATGATCATCCGCTTCTGACCGGGTGGGAATTGACTGTATCCAGCGTCCGGAAACGCCAACCCGACCAGGAGCGCGACGCTCAGGCTGGTCACCATCGAGGCAATTCTCTTCGCATGCGGATGTCCCATTGTTGGCCCTTTCTCTTTTTCTACAGACGGTAGCGGCGATGGCGACCTGCTCGTCGTCAGTATCCCCTACATGTCAACCACTTTGCAGCTCGACCTGCGGTGAGTACGGTGAGCCTCGCGGAAGTCGGACGGGGAGGCAAAAACCTCGGGGAAGACCAGATAGCGTGATTCAGCGTTCCGGCCGGTCGACGTGCCGGTTGACGGTGAGGATGCGCCCGCGTAGGATCCGGCTCGATCCCGCTGGCATGGTCTGCGCGCGCTCGGCTGCTCATGTGCGCTGTGCCTGCGGCTCCAGCGGTGTCCCCAGGGACGGAGCTGGAGGTTGCGATGGCAGGGAGGCAACGGCATGGGGTGCGGGAGCGGGAAGAGAGCCTTTATGCCGACTCTCCTCCTCGACGGCAAGTTCGTCACCGTGCAGAAGGTCCCGGTGAAGGAGGCATCATGCGCGTGCGAGTGAGAGCGAGTAGATGGCTGGGCGCGTGGCTCTGCGTTGCCGGCGTGCTGGGCGCAGGGCTCGCGCACGCGCAGTCGGCGCCCGACGCGAGGGCCCTGCTCATCAAGATGGGCGAGTTCATCGGCAACACGCCGCGACTGAGTGTGACGGTCCGCTCGTCGTACGACACCGTCCAGACGTCGGGCGACAAGATCGAGTGGAACGAGGTACGGACACTCACCTTGAGCCGCCCGGATCGGCTCCGGATCGAGACGGAGAAGAGCAATGGCGCGCGCACCCTCATCCTCTTCGACGGCAGGACCATCAGCGTCTACGACGAGGCCGGTCGCGCCTACTCGCAGACGCCCCAGCCCGGCGGCATCGACGAGACGCTCGTCTATTTCGTGCGCGACCTCGGGATGCGCCTGCCGCTGGCCGTCTTCTTCGTGAGCCATGCGGGAACGCTGCTCGACCGCCGGGTGCGGTCGGTGGAATACGTGGAGAAGACGGGGATCCTCGGCGCCCCTGCCCACCACCTCGTCGGACGGACGGACACCGTGAACTTCCAGATCTGGATCGCAGACGGCGATCAGCCGCTGCCGCTGCGCCTGGTGCTGACGTACCCGAAGGCGCCAGGCCAGCCACAATTCCGGACCCAGTTCGTCAACTGGAACCTGGCGCCCGACGCCGCGGACTCGCTCTTCGCGTTCGCGCCGCCCGCCGGCGCGAACCGGATCCCCTTCGCCGCTGCGCTGGCGCAGGCCGGCCGCGCATCGACCGACGCGGCGGGGAAGAAGGGAGCAAAGCCATGACCTCGCGAATCCGGCCCGCGGTGTTCGCCACGGCACTTGCCCTCGCGCTCGTCGCGCCGGCCATGGACGACGCGGCCGCGCAGCGGGCAGGCGGTCGCGGTGGCGGCCGCGGCGGAGGCGGTGCCCAGGGCGGCTTCTCGCGCGGCGGCCCGGCCGCGAGCGGCGGCCTCTCGTCCTCGGCCGGGTCCGGGCAGGCCACGCAAGCGCGCGGCCAGAACCAGGCGGCCCGACAGGAGTCGCAATCAAGCGCCCAGGCCAGTCGCCAGGAAGCTGCGTCGAGCAGGCAAGCCAGTCGCCAGCAGGCCGCGTCGAGCATGCAGTCGAGTCGACAGCAGGCCGCGGGGCAAGCCCTCGAGGCCTACGACGACCAGCAATGGGACGCGGGGAAGGGACTCGCCATCGCTGCGACCGGAGCTGCGGTCGCTGGTACTGTCGCGGCCGTGTCGGCCGCGGCTGCTCCCCCGCCACCGCCCGTGGCCGCGGCGCCCGCGTTCACAAGCGCTCCCGCGACGCCGCCACCACCGCCACCACCACCGCCATGCGCGAACGCGACGACCATGGAGGCCGGAGGCGTTGCATATACCAAGTGCGGGTCCGCGTGGTACACGCAGGCCTATGGCGCCGATGGGGTGACCTACGTGCAGACCGTGCCGCCGCCGGGTTCGTAGACTCCCCGATCATCGGTCGTCGACGTCCGGGCGATCTCCGCCGCCCCTTCGGGGACGCAGCCACCACGCGACGAGGGCTGCAAGCTCGTCGTCTCCGAGACTGTGGTCGACCTTGAACACGCGGAGTTCGACCGATGGGAAGCCCTCCGCCGTCAGGTGGCCGGCCACACTTCTCATGTACTCGACGGTCCGGACGCGATCCCGGTCCCCGGTCGAGAGCCAGACCCGCGGGTGGAGACGTCCCAAGGAGCCCAGCACGACGTGGCCGTGCAGGACCGCGAAGGCAGTGAAGAGACTCTCACGGGTCGCGATGTAGGGTGCGACGTTCCCGCCGACAGGGAACCCGGCAGCGAGAACGCGTGCAGCATCGATACGCACGCCAGGAGTCCGAAGCACCTCGCGCACGCAGTCCATCACGTGGCGATCGTCCTCGGTCACGTTCTCAGGGTGCTGCCCGACCGACCAGACGCCTGCGACGCTGGCCGAATCGGGCGCGAGGACCATAAACCCCTCCCGCTCAGCTAGTGCCTGAAGGCGGAGAATCATCAGGGAGCCCTTCCCACCTGTCCCATGGAAGGTGACCATCAAGGGCAAGGAGCGGGATTCGTAGTCACTTGGCAAGTAGTAGGCTCCCTGCCGGCCAGTGCTCGTTGCGGCTTGGACGATGTGCGTGATGCCCGTCTGGCCACCCTCGGCCAGGCGTAATCCAGACGGCCGGATGGGAACGTGGAGGTAGCGCAGGTTCGCGTCACCGCCGAGCACCACAAGGAGCGGGACGACAACGGACAGCCGGCTCCGCCGACCATGGGCGATCCGTCGCAGAGTTTAGTGCGGTCACCCGCGGAGGAGAAAGCGCAGGAACCGCACTGCCACAAGGGCCAGGAACACGACCCCGAAAGCCAAGTGCACACTCGGCGGCATCGCCTCTCGCCGAGAGTAGTTCATCCCATCTCGCCGCCAGCCCTGGAATGGCCACGAGACGGCGCTCCCCGTGCTTGCAGGGGACGGCGCGCTAAAATTGCGCACGCTCGGGCAGGCCAGTAAGCTTGCGGGCAGACAGTCCGGCCTTCATACGGGCACGCATCGGCGCGAGGGGGATCGCAGACGCCGGACTGGGTCCGGCCCGCTCTACGAGGCCTCTTGCCGACGTCGTGACGGTACGTCGTCCGCGTCAGGGCGGCGGAATGGATCCAGCGGCGGTCAGCACCGCGTAGGCGACCTCGATGCGCCGGATGTCACTATGATCCTGGATGATGTCCGCCGAGATGTTGTGGACCTTCCCGGGCTGGAACGAATATGCGGTACCGGGCAGGCCCAAGGTAAAGATGTTGTCCGCCTCCACCGTGTTCTGCGCCCCATTTCGACCCATCCCCCCGTACGGGTCGTTCTGGTCGCCGAGGGCGGCGGCATTCTGACCCGCGATGCGCGAGGCCAGTGGATAGGCGATGCCCACCGCCTTGTCGTTCTTGGTATGGGTGATGATAATCGGCCCGGAGATGCGCCTCTCGTCGACCAGCGCGCGATAGAACCCTTTGTCTCCCTTGTCTCCGAACTTCCCGGAGAGGCTGTTGTGCGAGAAAGCCGCCTGCAACAGGCTCAGCGTCACGAGGCCGGTGTTGGCGGGAAAGGCGTGGGCCGCGGCCGTGACGAGGCGTCCTCCGAAGCTGTGTCCGACCAGATGGATGCGAATGTCGGGTTTCACGGCCCGGACGTGACGCAGCAGGTCCGCCACGCCTTTGCTGCCCACGGCGCCGGCGCGCGCTTTCATCTGATAGTAGGTCGCGAAGTTGGCGATCCGCCGGGCTGCCGCCTGAGCTCCGTGCAGCAGGTCGCCGAGGCCTGCCGCTCCACCACTCGGCATGGCGGCTCCGCTTCCGCCTCCCGCCGCCGCGGGCGCCGGCGCGACGACCGGCTGCTCCGCATTGGCGAACAGCGTCTCTGCGGGAGCCGCAAAAAAACCAGCTGACGCGTCGTCGTTCTCCTTCGCGGAGGGATCGAGGATACTGCGGAGAAGGGTCACGAACTCCCGCTTCGCCTCGACGGTGGCGAGGTTCGGCACGAGCGCCTTGGCCTTCTCGATCGCCTCCTCGTGCGCGGGATTGCGTTCCCCTCCCCCAAGAACTTTCGGCTCATCCCTCAGACGATCGAGGACCCGGTTCACCGCGGCCGCGTTCTCCGCTTCGGCCGCGACGCTGGCGGCACCGCCTCCGGGAATGAGGTCGGCGTCGGTGAACCGCTTGCTCGGCCAGAATAGTCGGACAGCGGCGAAGTTTCGGCCGCGCAGGCGTTCGATGAACTCCTTCAAAGCCGCGGGGACGGCTTGGGTTCGCAGGTCGAGCAGTTTGTCGATATTGCCGAGCAATTCGTCGTACAGCGCCGAGGCGTCGGCCTTGTCGTTGTTCCATCCGTGCGAGAGCACCAAGAGGTCGGTGATCGGCGCGAGGCCCGCCACGAGTGCATCGACCTGCGACGACTGGAAGACGTCGCCGTCCTTCGTGAACTCAACGTCGAATGTGGGGGTGGCCATACCGATCGCTCCTTGTCAGACGGATTGGATGGCGCGAATGAGGTCGATGAGTCCGTGCCCCTCAAAGTAGCGTTCGCGGCCGAGGGGGCTGGCCGTCGACAGGAAGATACGTTTCACGTCGAGCGGCTTACCGATGAACTCACGACGAATGGATAGGAACGCGGCGATCGCGCCGGAGACGTGCGGGGCCGCCATGCTGGTTCCACTGTCCTCCATGTAGTACGCGGCGTTCGGGCTGTCGCTGAGGCCCGCCGATTCTCTCGCCCTTTTGAGGCGCTTGCCAGCGCCACAGGACGTGATGCGTTCCCCGGGAGCTACGAGATCGGGCTTGAGCCGACCGTCTCCCGTCGGCCCCTTGGAAGAGAAGTACGACACCCCAAACGTGTACGGTGAATCTCGATGGGTGGCTCCCACGGTGATCGCCGATTCCGCGTTTCCCGGGTCGTTGATCGTGTTGGAAAGTCCCACCTTGGTCGCCCGAACCGAGGCGGCGACGGCCCCGTATCCGGTGTTGCCGGCGGCGGCTACGACAACCACGCCGGATTGGACGAGGCGATTCACTTCTGCACAGATGGGACTCTGTCCACAGGCAAACATTTCCGCGTCAAACTCGTAGCCGACGCTGAGATTCACGCCATGGACACGCAAGAGCTTCGGATTGTCGTTGAGCCGCTCTCGGACGTAGTCGAGGGCGCGGATCACGTCGCTCGAGCGTCCGTCGCCATTTCCGTCCAACACGCGCAGGCTGATCAATCGGCAATTGGGCGCCATGCCCCGAACCTGCTCAGGCGGGAGGGTTCCCGTCTGCTGAAACTGGCCTCGTTCCAACTCTCCCTTGCTGTTCATCTGCTCGACGCGCTCGAGCAGCCGCACGTCGCGTCCCGCCTTGGCGGCGCCGGCAATGATGCCCGCCACGTGCGTGCCATGCCCGAAGTCGTCGGCCAAGGCCAAGGTGCGATGCTCTTCGATCAGCGTTTTGCGCTTGTCGAGAAATGCTTTGTGGACTTCCGGACCAGCGTTGCTGGCAGGGCGCTCCAGCGAGTCTGGATCGGCCGGCGCGGGCGCCAGGAAGGGCACCCCGGCAAAGGTCGACTCGCTGTCGACGAAGCAGCGGTGCAGGTCCCGCACCTCGGGAGACATGAGCGTGTGTCCCCCCTTGTCGAGGTCGAAGTGGGGATGGTCCCCGGCGATCCCCGAATCGATAACGGCCCACACGATTCCCGCTCCAGCCGCGCCGAAGGACCTGTTCGCGGCGTCCGACTTGATCGTGGCCACCGAGCGGTAGATCTGGCTCTTGACCGGAAAGTCCGGCCACAGCTTGTAGATAGCGCGGTAGCGCATGGAGTCGCCGGGCGGAATAGGTTGCCGTGGCCCGGTCGGGTTTTCCGTGCCCGCGGCTTCGCGGGCGAGGCGCTCAGCTTCCTCTCCATCTTTGGCGAGTAGCCGCTGCCACTCGTCGACGGTCAGAAGACAGCGCACGTAGGTCTTCGAGATGTGTTGCGGACGGGGCGGCGATGATCCATCGGGATTCAGGGCGTTCAACCGCGCCTCGAGCGAGGCGATCGCCCCCGGAAGCCCTTCGATGTGCTGCAGATTCAGCTCGATGACATAGGGTCCACGGTCCCCGTCGTGGCGGCCGAGCTTCCATTCGCGCCGCTTTTGCGGATCGTACAACTCGGGTGGGGCGAAGTTTCGAGCGAAGGTGTCGGCGACTGGGCGCTCGGGCCATTCATCGGGCATGTGAATGTTCCCCTAGGTCAGATGCGAGCGGGTTGCCGCTCGGCGAGGATGGCATCGGTGACTCCTTCGCGCGCTCGAGCCCGACGGTCAACGCTCCCCGTGGCTGCGTCTCTCGGCCGCCCGCTTGACGCACGCCCCGGACGAAATCGCGCCGACTCTGCACTGGAGGCATCGTCCCTCCTTCGGATCACGGAGGCTGCAGAGTCTCTGGTAGGCGTCGCATGATGTCAAGCGGAGGTGGGGGCTGATAAGCTCGTGATTGTGAGGCGGCCTACTTCGGAGCCGGCTCCACGGGTGCGATGCTGTTGATGACCTGCCTGCCGTCCTGTTGCTGATAGCGAAGGCGAACCTTCTGGCCCGGGGCCAATCCCTCGAGCTGACGCCGGTCTGTGGCCCACACCTCGAGATCTCGCTCCTCCATGACGATCCGGTTCCGTGTCCGATCCACCACTCGAATCTGCCCCACCATCTCCGTCGGAGGCGTTACGAGACTGGTCCCTCTGGCCCAGACCAAGGTCGGGTCGCACCACGACCCGACGAGCAGCAGTAGGACGAATACGATTCTCTTGCCCATGGCGACGTCTCCTGGTGGCGCCGGTGGTCCCAGCGTCATTGAGGCCTGGCGTGCTCGTGGCACGAGTGGCCGGGTGATCTGACTCCGGCAGGATTGCTCATGCTGCCTCCTTACTCGAATCGCGGGAGAGTCTAGCAGAGACGCAGGACACACATGCCGGAAAGTCGGCCCCTACTGCTCTCTCGGGCCCGGTGTAAGGGCAAAGTGAGTGTGGCACATTACGTCAGGGGCCGGCAGCCACCCGGGAGGTGCCGCCGCGTGCTAATGTTGCCTACGCGCCCGATGTGGGCATAATCAGCCGCAGAGAGAGTCCTTATCCGCGCTGTCGCGAGGTAGGAGGCGCTAACGAGAACGTAGGCAACATTAGCATGCTGCGAAGCTACGCCCCTCCGCTGGGTGTCAAGCTGATGACCGTACGGACACCAGCGGCGCATATTTGCAGCCGCGGCGACGGCGGCAGGCGCGTAGGGGCGCCGCGCGCCGGAGGTTCACGATGACCATGCAGCTCGCGGACTATCTGGTGCATCTCTCGAACATCCTCCTGCTTGTGGCGTATTCGGTGCGGGACATCCTCTGGCTGCGGTGGTTCGCCGTCGCCGCCGCGCTCATCAACATCCCGTACTTTCTCCTCCAGGGCACGGTGCTGTGGCCGCCGGTGCTCTGGGCGCTCGTCTTCACCGCCATCAACCTGTTCCAGATCACGCGCATCTATCTGGAGCGCCGCCCGGTGGTCCTCTCGGCGGACGAACGGAAGCTCTACGAGCTCGGCTTTCAGTCGCTTCGCCCGCGAGAATTCGTGGCGCTGGCGCTCGTGGGCGAGTGGAAGAACGCGAGGCCCGGCGAACGGGTGGTGACCGAAGGCGAGCCGGTATCAGGCGTCTGTATCGCGATCACCGGAAGCGCAGAAGTCCGCAAGCAGAGCGATCGAATCGGGGCGCTCGGACCAGGACACATCATCGGCACCGCGCTCGCCCTTGCGGGCGCTCCGTCGCCGGTGGACATCGCCTTCACCGAGCCCGCACGGTACATGCGCTGGTCAGTCCCCAACCTCCGCAGCTTCGTGGACAAGCGGCCCGATCTGCGCGTGACGCTGCAGCAACACGTCAACCGCGACCTTGCCGGCAAGCTGGAGAAGCTGTTAACCGCGCGATGACCGGATTCCGGCTGAGGGCGCGCATCGTCGGGGCGACCCTCGCATCGGTGGCCATGTTCTCTGCCGGCTGCAGCACGCCGCTCCATGTGTCGGACGAACACACCACGTCCGGGCCGCGCTCGCCGTCCCTCGATATTGCGCTCTTGGCGTGTCAGCCGGTCGCGACCCTCGGCGTCGTCGCCCCGGGCGGGATCCAGGGCCTCGGCCCCACCGTCTCGCATGCGCTCACCACCGCGCTCTCGGAAGCATCCCCGCCCATCCGGGCCGTGCCGACCGCGGAAGTGCTGAACCGGCTCACCGACCAGGGGCTGGCCGGGGAGTACGCCGAGCTCCTCGCGAGCTACAGCCGCAGCGGCATCCCCGACCGGGCGAGGCTCCAGCAGATCGGCGCGGCCCTCGGCTCCCGCTACGTCCTGCAACCGGGGCTCGCCGAATTCAGCCAGGCCATCCTCGACAAGTTCGAGTTCGCTGGCCTGAAAATCGTGCGGACCCGCGCCTCGACCTTGCGGCTGTGGCTACAGCTCTGGGATACGCAGACTGGTCACATCCTCTCGGAGTCCACTGGAGAGACGACGCTGGCGACGCCGGTCGTCTCATTGGACTCGACCGTGTCGCTCGACGCCACCGCGCAGAAACTCTGGTCGCGCATGATCAAGAAGGATCTGCTGGAGGGGGCGAACGAATCGTGGCGCTGCCCTTGAACGGCCCGCGAAGGAGCCGGGCCTCAGCGGGGCGGTGGCTGGATCGGTTATTTTGAGCTCGATGGCCAGGTCGTTGACGCCGTGGTGAGAGGCGCTTGACGGCCTCATGGTGCTGCCCGACAATCCTCGTGCCGATGAGCGGGCCCGTGCCGGACACGCCACGGCTGCGCAGAGCGCGACCGATAGAGAAGAGGCGTCGGCGCATAGGAACCATACGGATCCTTCTACGAACAGGACGAGGATGACGTCGCCTTCGGGACCTTGCCGCTCGTGAACGTCCACGTCAGCGCCCGGAACGGCATTCGCGAGTTCGTCTGTGAGCCGGGCGAGAAGATCCTGCACGCCGCCCTCCGCAACGGCGTCGAGCTCCCCTACGAGTGCGCGACCGGCACCTGTGGTACCTGCAAGGCCACACTCCTGGGAGGGCAGGTCGAGAGCGAGTGGCCGGAGGCCCCGGGCGGCCGGTATCTCAAAAGCGCAGCAGAGCTCCTCATGTGTCAGAGCGTGGCTCGCGACGCGTGCCGACTCGAGATCGCGATCGCGCTGAAGGCGCCTGAGCCGGACGTGCCCTCGCCGTGCCCTCTCGCCGGTGTCGTGCGCGCGCCCCACCACCTCACCCATGACGTCGCCGCTTTCGACGTGGAGCTCGACGAGCCCATCGATTTCGAGGCCGGCCAGTTCGCGCTCCTCACGGTGCCGGGAATCCGCGGGGCGCGCGCCTATTCCATGGTCAATTTCGACCGTCAGGCTGGGCGCCTCTCGTTCGTGGTGAAGAAGAAGCCGGGTGGCGCGGTGAGCGAGTGGCTCTTCGGCCACGACGTGGAGGGGGCGCGGCTCGGCATCTTCGCGCCGGTGGGCCACGCGACCTTTCGCCCTGACATCCGCAAGCATATCCTCTGCATCGCGGGGGGCAGCGGCATCGCAGGGATGATGTCGATCCTCGCCCGCGCCTGCGGCGCCGATCATTTCGCGGGCTGGGATGGTCATGTCTTCTTCGGTGTCCGCACCGCGCGCGACGCCTTCTTTCTCGACGAGCTCGAGGCGTTCCGGGCTCGCTATCCGACGAAGCTGGCCATAACGGTGGCGCTCTCCGACGAAGAGGTGCCGCCGGCGCTGGCGGCCGCCTATCCAGGGTTCGCGTTCGCGGGAGGTCTCGTCCACGCGGTGGCCGGAGAGCGCATGAAGGGCCGGTTCACCGACATCCGCGCCTATGTCGCCGGCCCACCGCCGATGGTGGACGCCAGCCTTCGCCTCCTGCTGCGCGAAGGCCGGCTCCCGCCCGCCGACATTCGCTACGACAAGTTCAGCTGAGCAAAGGAGGAATCATGGGCCAGTACGAGTGCCACGTGTTCGTGTGTACGAGCGGCGAGACGTGCCCAACCCAGGGCGACACCGAGAAGTACGTGAAGGTCCTGAGGGCGGGGGTTCAGAAAGCCGGGAAGCAGGTCGAGGTCCGCATCAACAAGACCGGCTGCTTCTCGCAATGTGGCCACGGTCCCATGATCGTCGTCTATCCGGACGACGTCTGGTACGCGGGGGTTCAGGAGTCGGATCTAGACGAGATCCTCACCTCACACATCCTGGGCGGTCGTCCGGTCGAGCGGCTTCGCTACGCGCCCGGCGTCCCGGGCGCGAACAAGATCGACGTCGAGAAGAAGGACCTGGCGCCGCGAGGCGTCGACGCCGGCGCCGCGCGCCCCAGCTCGACCTGGAAGCGCGTGTGCCGAGTCGACGAGGTGGCCGCGAACGGGATCAAGCAGTTCAGCGTCGAGGGCACCGATATCGTGGTAGTCAACGCCGGCGAGGAAATGTTTGCCTTTCAGGCGCTTTGCCCCCACGAGGCGGTGTCCTTGGCCGAGGGGATTCACGACGGCTGCGTCCTGACCTGCCTGGAGCACATGTGGCAGTTCGACCTCAGGACCGGCGGTCCCATGGGCGATGCCGAGGCCGGGTTGACCGGTTATCCGCTCCGACGTGAGGGGGAAGAGCTATACGTCGACTTCGACGGCGCCGCGAGCCGAAAGGGTGCGTGAGTGGCCACGATCCCGAAGGCGCTCCACGAACATATCAACACGGCCTTTCCCGCCCACGTCTGCCTGGTGGCCACCGTGCTGCCGAACGG
>Ga0126384_10000670_pt1 | contig 19481 bp, 13 predicted proteins | sample PanSoiMetPlot_36_FD_92543 | JGI IMG/M metagenome (GOLD analysis project Ga0126384, IMG submission 92543) | Tropical forest soil microbial communities from Panama - MetaG Plot_36 | ecosystem: Environmental > Terrestrial > Soil > Tropical forest > Bulk soil | place: Panama | collected 2016-02-17 | reverse complement strand
GCATAGCCGTCCTGGTTTTCCAGGCTCTTTATGAGTACGTCTACTTCATCGCCACGCTTAACCGTAAGATTTCCCTGATGATCGAGAAACTCCTCGCGAGCTACAACGCCTTCGGACTTGTAACCGATATCGACCAGCACGTTTTGATCTGAGATACCTACTACAATTCCGCGAACGATCTCGCCTTCCTGACGGGAAGCGGCGCTCTCTTTTTCGTAGGTCTCGAGCATCGCGCTGAAATCCTGCGCTCCGCTCGGCTCAGCCTCGCTGGTCTGTTCAGGTGATGTTGCAGCAGCAGCAGCCGCTGAGGTTGTGGGAGCTGCTTCTGATGACGTGTTGTTTGCCGCGTCTCCCGATTGAGTCGTTTGCGTAGTATCGGCCGCAGCCGGTTGCTCAACCGGAGCGGTGTCTGGGCCGGTGCTCTGATTGGGCGTGGCGGGCTCTTCCCTGGCGCTGTCGGCCGCCGCGCTCGCACCGGACTGGTTTACGTTCTCTGTCGCCATTAATGCTACTCCTCCCGAACTGCCGTATTTAGAATTCATCGGAATGGTGTTACCGGACCGATTGAACTGTTTTGCCATAGTATGCTTGAACGGTCTTTAACGTTCAAGCCCACGACCGGGTATGAAGTACGAGCATCAAACGTCGTAGTAAAGAGAGTCTTTGCGCGGCCGCGCTGAGAAGCTTGCCTGAACCTCTTCCGTCTCGTCGAGACAATGAACGAGTCGGCTGAATCAGGTTGATGGCTTAGCTGATTCTGCGGAACTCCCCTTGTAAGAGAGAACGTGGCAGGACTCTGAGTACACGCGCCTATGTGTTCCTCGCTTCATAATGCTTGTGGCAAGGCTGAACTCTACACTCTGAGGATAGGTGTGTCAAGCATTTGCAAAGATCGAGTTCATTACATTTATGTGAATTTTTTCGTTGTCCTAATCGCTTTCAGAGAGCGTGAAAATTTATCTAATCAATCATCCAAAAAGGTACCGTAGACTGTCCTGTCTCTGGAAATTGGCATGCGTTGGATAATGCTGCGAATCATGCCATTCCGCGGACCTGGACAGGCTACGGTACGGTGACACAAAGTTCGTTTTTCGGCGGCGCTTCTAATCTGTATAATCACGGACTCACATCACAGCCGGTTCACTTGAATTTCCATTGGTGTGAAATCCGATTAGCGATAATAGTCTTCGCACGACGTCGAAGATTATGTCGAAGACTAATGAATGAGACGAGGAACCAAATACCTGATGCTGGTGATTGTGGCGATCGCGGTCATCGGCATATTGCTGTTGAGCGCTTCGGGAAACCCTGAAGGTCCGCGGCAGCCGATCGAATTTGATCACTGGCAGCACGTGACCAAAGAGGGCGAAGAAGCGCCACAACTGGAGTGTACTTTCTGTCACGAAGGCGTCGATAAATCTTCGCACGCCACCATCCCAAACATAACTACTTGTATGGGTTGCCACGAGTCAACGAAGACCGAAAGCCCGGAGGTTCAGAAACTCGCGGCGTATGCGGAGAGAAAGGAACAGCCTCCATGGAAGCGCGTCTACTGGTTGGAGCCCGATGCGAACGCTTACTACACGCACAAGCCTCACATCCGAGCTGGAATCGACTGTGTGACTTGCCACGGTCAGATCGGACAAATGCATCGCGTTCGCCGCGAGGTCAATCAGACAATGGGCTGGTGCATGGATTGTCACCGAGCAAGGAATGTGAGTATTGATTGTTACGTTTGTCATAGATGACAAACGCTGAACGTTGAATGTTCAGGGTTCAGCGTTCTGCGTTCCTCGTATCTGCGTAATCTGCGGATGAGTAGGTTTTGAAATTCTATAAACTGATTATCTGCAGATCGCGCAGAGTACACAAATAAGAGGGGTCTAATCTGGAACGCTGAATGATAAACGGTGAACGTTTAACTAAGAAGCTATGAAACGTCGCGAATTCATAATATTGAGCGGAATCGGAGCGACAAGCGCGTCGCTTTTGTCGGCGTGCGGCCATCCTGAAGAAAAGCTCATCCCCGCTCTGATCCCCGATGAAGAATATGTTCCGGGAATCGATTATTGGAAACCGAGCACCTGCGGTATGTGCTCCGCCGGATGCGGGATCGTTGTTAGAACCCGCGAACACAAAGCGAACAAGATAGAAGGCAATTCGCTGCATCCGGTTAATCGCGGCGCTTTGTGCGCTCGGGGTCAGGCGGGCCTGGAAGTTCTCTACAATCCTGATCGAATCAAAGCACCAATGAAGCGCAGCGGCGAGCGCGCCGAAGGCAAGTGGCAGGAAATCAGTTGGGAGGAAGCAATTCAGTTATTGGGAGATAAGCTGAGCGAGATCAAATCCCGCGGCGAGGCCAACAATATCGTATTTGCCACGTTTGATACTCAGGGCGTTCTGGGTATTGCGTTAAAGTCACTCAAGGCGGCACTTGGAGCAAAGTTTTGGGTAACCCAGGAGCGCTGGAGTCATCCTTCGAGCTACGGGAGCGGTGTCAATCCGGTTTTCGACATAGCAAACGCGAGTTATCTGCTTTCATTCGGAGCAAGATTCCTCGAGACGTGGCATTCACCGGTCAGGTATTCACTGGCCTATGGTGAGTTTCGACGTTCTCAAGGCAAGGCGCGCGGGAGGTTCATACAGATTGAACCGCGAATGTCCCTGACCGGAGCGAATGCTGATGAGTGGATCCCAGCCGCTGTTGGATCCGAAGGCCTCATAGCCCTCGCCACAGCACAGGTAATCACTCGTGAAGGTTTGGCTAAGGATTCCAATGCGATTAAGTCGCTCAATCAACCTCTCGATTCCTTTAAACCCGAAGACATAGCATCAACAACCGGCATCGACTCCGAACGTATCATTCGCCTAGCGCGTGAGTTTGCATCCGCGGAACGCCCGCTTGCGATTGGAACTGGCACCAGTTCTTCAAGAGCGGTAGGGGATGCCAGCGATGCGGCAATTCAGCTCTTAAACAAATTAGTTGGAAACCTCAATAAACCTGGAGGCGTGCAGCTGCCCGACGCTGAACGATTCGATGCGTTAGATCGATTACCACAGTTTGATCACGCCGGAGAGATTGTTGACTGGGGTATAAACGATCTTTCAATTCGACTGAACAACTCCAAGTCGGTTAATGTACCTGCCCTTCTGGTCCACCGTGTTGACCCCCTTCGTATCGCTCCCAGATCAGCGGAATGGATCAAGGGGATTCCTTTCATTGCGAGTTTCTCATCGTTCATGGATGAGACGACAAATCTGGCAGATCTTGTGTTGCCCGATCACACCCAGCTTGAACGTTGGGACCTCGTTTCATCAGTGGAGCCAGGATCAAAGGGCGTAGTCTCTCTTGTCCAGCCTGTCATCGCGCCTCTGCACAAGACTATGCAAACCGAAGACGTGTTGCTCAGTGCTTGTAGGACTCTTGGTTTTAAGGAACCTGACCCGGAAGCGTTTCAATCAGCCGAGTCAATGGTGAAGTATGCAGGGCAGCGATTGAACTCCAATGGCCAGAAGACTGAAGGCGAGGATGACCAATTAAAGAGCTTCACCGAAGCCGGGGTTTGGGTAGGCGACTTGCCGGCGAAAGGTTCTTCTGGTCAGCAGCAATCTGGTGTAAGCATCTCGCCGTTCGACGCACTCAGGGAAAACAAGGTCAATTCACCATCCCTCACGTTGTTGTGCTACGAGCACGCGGTGCTCGGGATGGGTGATTTTGCTAATTTACCTTCGCTTCAGGAACTACCCGATCCGATGACGTCGGTGATCTGGGGAAGCTGGGTCGAAATAAACCCGCAGACCGCGGCCTCGCTTGGAGTGAACGACGGAGATCTGGTTGAGATAGCCACTGATCACGGATCGGTACGAGTCCCGGCCGTGCTCTATCCGGCAATCAGGCCGGATGTGATAGCAATTCCTTACGGTCAAGGGCACACAAAGTACGGCAGGTATGCAGACGGACGGGGCGCAAATGTATTTGACCTTAATCCATACGGCGCACCTGGTGAGGCGATCGCCGCGAAAGTTACCAAGGTTGTAGGCAAGGGCGAATTGATCCGCTTCGGAACGGACCTCTGGCAACAAATGGAGATAAAGCGTTAATCGATGAAGGAAGAGACGAAATCAAATAAACCGCAATGGGGCATGGTCATCGATCTCGATCGGTGTACCGGCTGTGAAGCCTGCGTTGTTGCCTGTCGCGTCGAGAACAACATTCCGGCGGTGGGTCCTGAAGAAGCGGCGAAGGGCCGCTCGATAAATTGGATTCGAGTAGAACGTTATGTTGAAGGCGAATATCCGGACGTCAAAGTCAAATTCATGCCGGTGCTTTGCCAGCATTGTGAAGAGGCGCCTTGTGAACCGGTGTGTCCAGTCTATGCGACTTATCGAACAGACGAAGGCTTGAATGCGCAAGTCTATAACCGATGTGTGGGGACTCGTTATTGCGCAAACAACTGCCCGTACACGGTGCGATTCTTCAATTTCTTTGATCCAAAATGGGATGCGCCGCTTGAAAAGGCGTTAAACCCTGAAGTCTCGATTAGGCCTCGTGGAGTGATGGAGAAGTGCACGTTTTGTATTCAGCGAATTCGGAAAGGTGAGGAGAAAGCCAAAGACGAAGAACGTGAAGTCCGCGATGGTGATGTTGTGCCAGCGTGTGTTCAGACGTGCGAGACGAAGGCGATGTACTTTGGGAACCTGGCTGATCCTACGAGCGAGGTGTCAAAACTCTCAAAGAGCAACAGAGCAATGCGTTTGCTGGAGGATCTGGGAACCAAGCCGCGCGTAATCTATTTGAATAAGGGAGACTAGCAGTTCTAGATCAGTTGGTAATCGTTGGAAACCGATGAAGGATCTACAACCCAACTCCAATAGTGAAACGATTACTGCGGACCTCTTAAGACCGCTTAGTAAACCCGGCTTGGGTTGGTACACAACTGTCACGATCAGTGGGTTGCTTGTCCTCTTGGCCGCAGTCGCTCTCGGCTACCAGTTCACCAAGGGCCTCGGAGTGTGGGGCATCAACCGACCGGTCTTCTGGGCTCTCGACATCACGAACTTCGTCTTTTGGATTGGCATATCCCACGCAGGTACCTTGATCTCCGCAATTCTTCGGGTGACCGGAGCGGAATGGCGCAGGCCTGTCACTCGTTGTGCCGAGGCTATCACCGTCTTCGCGTTGATGATTGGCGCGCTCTTTCCAATCATCCATCTCGGGCGTCCACAGTTCTTTTACTGGCTCGTGCCTTATCCAAACGAGCGGGGTTTGTGGCCGAACTTTCGTTCGCCGCTCGCCTGGGACTTCTTTGCAATCAATACCTATCTGCTTGGATCTATCATTTATTTATACCTTCCGTTGATCCCTGATCTCGCGTTGTTGCGAGACAAATCAAGCGGGCTGTTTCGACGAGTTTACGGCGCGTTGTGCCTGGGCTGGAGAGGAACACAGCTTCAATGGGACAGGCTCGAGCGCGCAGTGCGCGCCATGGCAGTTATTATCATCCCTGTCGCGGTGTCAGTGCACACGATAGTCTCGTGGGATTTTGCGATGACCATTCGCCCGATGTGGCACTCGACTATGTTCGGCCCTTATTTCGTGGCCGGCGCGATCTTTTCGGGAATCGCTGCGCTGATTCTGGCGATGGCGGTCATCAGACGCGTGTTTCATCTGGAGAACTACCTGCGCCCAGTCCATTTCAACAATCTTGGATTATTGCTGCTCACGATGAGCCTGATCTGGTTTTACTTTACCTTCGCGGAGTACCTGACATCGTGGTACGGCAACGAGCCTGAAGAGATGGCAGTGTTTCGCTCGAAAGTTAGCGGTGTGTACGCGCCGCTGTTCTGGGGCACTGTAGTCTGTTGTTTCGCGATTCCTGCGCCGCTGCTTGCAATAAAACGATTCAGAACAATAAAAGGTACGATGGTAGCGTCGGTGCTGGTGGTCATCGGGATGTGGTTCGAAAGATTTCTGATAATCGTCCCGACATTGACTCAACCGAAGTTCACTTTCAATTGGGGTTCTTATACACCGACCTGGGTCGAGCTATCTTTGACCGCGGGGACCTTTGGGTATTTTGTTCTACTCTATTCAATATTCTCACGGCTGTTTCCGATAATCGCGATATGGGAGTACAAAGAGGGCCTGCCCCTGGGCGAACACGGCGAGCAGACTGTTGTTGGCGTGCCGGACGCCGAGCTCGAAAGTGTTTGAAAGTATGGATACAGAAGTCAGAGTTCTAAATAACAGGCATGAAGCAGTGGCAGCACTGCAACAGCTGGAACGTGACGGCGTTCCGAAGTCGGCGATTACAGTAATGTCATCGGAGCCGTTGCATTTGGAGTGTGAGGGTCCGAAGACTCGAATCCCTTTGTTTGGGATAATCGGCGGGCTGTTAGGAGCTGCGTTTGCAATCCTGTTGACTGTGTGGACTTCTAAACGTGTTGGGCTCGTTACGGGCGGGATGCCTATCGTGTCGCCTTGGGCGTTTGGGATTATTGTGTTCGAGCTTGCTGCGCTTGGAGCGATATTGATGACGCTCGGTCGGATGGTGGTGGAAGCAAGACTCGCTCGGCGTGGGAGGGGTTCGGATTATGGAAAGATGGTAGCGGAGGGAAAGATCGTTATTGAGATCGATCCCGGCGCCACCAAGGGTTGAGACTGCGGGTCACTTTGCGATGTATACGAGTCGCTTTGCGATGGAATGAGCTTTGAGGCCGTAGAATAAACGCAAAGACGCTAAGACGCAGAGGCGCTAAGATGCTCCTTCCTTTATTAGCGCGCGGCCTATGACCATTCGCTGAATCTGGTTTGTACCTTCGTAAATCTGCGTGATCTTCGCATCCCTCATGAACTTCTCAATTGGATAGTCGCGACAGTAACCATAACCACCGAAAAGCTGGACCGCGTCTGTCGCAATCTTCATTGCGGTATCCGTCGCGAAGACCTTTGACATCGCAGAAATCTTAGAGACGTCCTTCACTCCAGCGTCGACCGCTCTTGCCGCGGCGTAAACCAGATGACGCGCAGCTTCCACCTGCGTAGCCATATCCGCGAGCATAAACTGAATTCCCTGAAACGACGCGATCGATTGTCCGAACTGCTGCCGGTTCTTGGTGTACTCCAGGGCCAAATCGAGTGCCCCTTGTGCGATACCTAAACCTTGCGCCGCAACAAAGGGCCGGGCGACATCCAGCGTCATCATCGCGTGTTTGAAACCGCGACCTTCTGCCCCGCCGAGCAGCTCAGCAGTTGACACTCGACAATCCCTGAAGTGCGTCTCGTTCACCGGCACGCACCGAATGCCCATTAGGTCCTCACGTTTGCCGAGTTCAAATCCAGGGGTGTCACGCTCGACGATGAATGCTGTAACTCCTCGAGTGCCTCGCTCGGGGTTCACCGTCGCAAAGACGGTGTACACGCTTGCGGCCGCTCCGTTTGTTGTCCACTTTTTGTCGCCGTTGATTACGTACTCGTCGCCGTTGCGTTCGGCGTGAGTTTTCAAGCTTCCGGCATCCGAGCCCGCGTTCTTTTCAGAGAGGCAGAAAGCAATCAGCTTCTTTCCGGAGGCGATCTCAGGCAAATACTTTTTCTTTTGTTCCTCGCTGCCGCCGAGCACGATGGGCAGCGAGCCCAGCGCGTTTACGACGTAAGTGCAGCCGATACCGCCGCACTTGCGTGAGATTTCCTCGACTACGATACACAGGTTGAGTAAGCCGGCGCCCGCTCCGCCGTAGTCTTTTGGAATCCACACGCCCATCATGCCTTCATCCTGCAGCGCTTTTATTACACTCCAGGGGTATTCTCCTGTCCGGTCGAGTTCGGCGGCGATTGGGCTGACGTGCTTTTCGGCGATGCTGCGGGCAAGATCGCGGTAGTAAATATTTTCTTTAGTTAATAGTTCGTCCACGTATTAATCCTCCATATGATAGCTAAATCAATAAACGTGAGAATTGCGGATTGTATAGGCCGGACGCGGTGTGAGTCAAAAGGGGTTTTCTTCGGTATCGTGTTAGAGACTGAAGATTTAGGGTCGTTATGTGAAGTAGACTGATTTTAAGTATTCGGTTTCGCGCAGAGACGCAAAGCCGCAAGGACGCTAAGGTTACTCAAGGGCCATCAATAGAACGCGTTCGTTACCAAGGGCAGAAAGTTGTTCCTCGGCGTGCTCGCGCAGTTCTGAGAGGCTCATTCGCACCATCTGTTCCATTTCGTATGTGCTTCTCACCTGCTTAACTACCTCGTAGCCTAGCAGGTACCCTCCTCGTGGAGGTGCATCGCCGAGATGCACATGAGTAAACCATTCCTGATATTCGGCCGGCGAAGCATTTTCTCGAATAAGCCTGAGGAACTGGAGCGAATTTTGCCGGAGGTCACGTTGTTGTTCTTTCAGCTCTCCGCTATCGAAATGGAGATAGACCTCGTGCGGGAGGTAAGGAAACACTTCTTCTGCGGCAGCCACCGCCATGCCTTCCACCATCAACGGAATGTGCGCAGTGGAGAACTCCGCGGTTGGGATCTCATCGACATCTTTGAACAAAAAAGAGAAGTGATAGAGGTGGAAGAACTCGTGAACAAGCGCAACAAGTGTTTGTTCGCGCGTGTAGCCAGACAGGACTTCTGCGCCAAGACACAACGTGTCAGGCTCGCCTTCATCGTTCTGAACGGGCCTGACGGCACCATCAAATCGATACATGCTCAGGCCTATATAGAGGTCACTCTCTTGCTTGTACTCGCGGAAGCGAGCTTTGAAATAGATGAATGCTTCGACCAGCGGGCTGGTGGAGAGGTCCGTTATATTCCGGTTGAACTCGCGAATCGCATCAACCTGGCTCGGGACACGAATAAGGAATTCATTGAGAATCTCTCGACGGACTGCCGGATCTGTTGTTCGATAGACGGCGCGATCAAAATAATCCCGATGCTTGTTCTCGACCATCCGACGAAACAAACGCCGTTGGGTCCTTAGCGGTTGATCTTTGGCTTCATCCCAAAAAAGCAGGAAGTCATCGACAATGTTGATAACGTGCTGGTTGTCGAGGAGCCTCTCGAGAACGGATTGATAGGAGAGCGGTTGAGTTTCGGAGAGCTCTTGAGTTTGAGCGAGCGGCGACTGGGTAAAGAACAGGATTACTCCGAATGCGATGATTACTCTTTTGAGGCTTGCCATTCGCAGCTCCCTTGCGACCTGTCAAAATCTCCGCCTCAAACTGTTGAACGATCAGACTACAAAAATTTGCAGTCCGATTACTCTACTCCTATTTCGCAAAAACACCAATAGATTTTATTACTTAAGGGTACAGGCTTTCGTACAGCTCAAACTCAGCTTCAGCAAGATCATACTGCTCAAGCCGTCGATAAGCCTTGCTCAGGTAATAGTGTGCTCTGGCGTGTTTCGGCTGAATCGACAATGCAAGCTTCAATTCCTCAACTGCGCGTTTTGTGAGAGCATCATCCAACGTGCGTTCAGATTGAATCTCATAGGCCGCGCCCAGCTGAAAGTGCCCTTCGAAATCGTTGGGAGACAGCTTAATAAACTCCTCGAGCATCTGCGCGGCCTCCGGGTACAGGTTGATTTGCATCAATGCGGTGCCGAAGTTCAGATAAAAGTTAGGGATTGACCGAGTGTAGTGTACGTCAGGGAGGGCTTTGCGGTACTCAAGCGCCGCCTGCTGATGATCACCCGCCGCCTGGTACGCGAGACCCCTCAGATGATGGGCTCTGGCGCTCGAGGGATCGGCCTGAATGGCACGATCGAGGTAGGGAATCGCTCGAGGCAAGTCCTGCTTCGTTAAATAGGTCTTGCCAAGGTCGATCAATGTAAAGAAATGGTTGGGATCAAGCGCAAGCGCAGCCTGCCACGCTTCGATCGCACCGGCTTCGTCGCCTCGCGACTGCTTTAACTCTCCAAGAATCCCATGTGCCTGCGCGTTTTCGGAAAACTGGAGCGAGTAGTTGACGAATTGCTCGGCACGCTCCCTATCATCTCGCTTAAGGGCGCAGAGCGCAGCCTGAGTCAGAAGGCCACCTCCGGTTCCATAAGAACTTTGACTGCTATCGACATAGTCGAGCGGCGAGGCCGCATATGCCAATAATTGGTTCAAATTTCGGACCACCGTTTCCTCTGCCGTGCCAACCCGCCGTGGAGCATTGAACTCGATCAACGCGTTGTCGTCCGTGTTTAGCTTTGCGCCTGCAGAAAGACGGGTGACATCCGCCGGACCGAGATAGTAGCGCGAGATCAGGTCGGCGGCATTGCTGGTACTAATGCGCTTGAGTTCAGTAGCGATCGTTGGGGTTTCGAAGTGAGACTTCAGAACGGAAAGATCGAGCCTGCGTTCATTTTTGCTCCCGAGCAACATCAGATCGCCTTCGGCGCCGCGGAACAGGTATACCTGCGGAAAGGCAGCGCGGAAGGTCGCGATCAGCGTTCGAACATCATCCGGTGACATCTCATAGATTTGAAGCCACTGGCTGAAAAGCCCGTCATCTTTAAGTCGCTCGGCGCCCTTCTTGAAATACTCGAGCGTAAACAGATTGGCGACGCCGGTAACCCACGGATTTGACGGCTCAGATACAATAACGTCGAACTTCTCGTCAGTCGTGTATATGAAATTACGACCATCATTCGAAATCATTCGTAAGCGAGGATCATCCAGCGGCGAGTTGTTCACATCCTGGAAGTGTTTGGATGCCTCGACGACCGCGGGCTCCAGTTCGACGCATGTAACTCGTTTGACCGGGAATTGTTCGACGGATCCGAGTGTAACGCCACTGCCCAGGCCTATCAGCAGAACATCGTCGGTGTGTTCACGAACCAACAACGGAAGCGCGCCGATCAGTATTTGAGTCGGCATATCTCCCGCTGTCGAGGCCTCAGGCTTTCCGTTGACCTTTAATACGCGTCCCCCAGCCTGACTCTGTACAGCCACGGTGGCAGTGATGCCTTCCTTGTAGAAAATCGTTTCGCCCTGACCACTCCTCAGGAAATCGAACAGTTCCTGACGGTTCTTATTGGCAAGCGATGGTGCGTAACGATAGACGGCGCTTGACATTACTTCCGGGTCCCACGGGGGATCGCCTAAAACAACAACGACGATGAGGAGCACCGACGCCGCGACACCTAAAATTGCGCCCGACTTGATACGGTGTGAGCGGTTGCGAGTACCTGATCGTTGCGCTGATGCGGTGAAAGCAACCCCGGCGACAAGGAAGTTGAGCGCAACACACAGCCTGAGGCTGCCAAGTAAGCCGAGCCAGGGCACCATGATGAATCCGCTCGCAAAAGAGCCGGCGATTGCTCCGAGCGTATTAGCGGCATAAGCGTCGCCGACAGTGCGTCCGGTGGCACGGCCCAGCTTTCGACTGGAGATAATCTTCACAACCAGCGGAAATAGCGAGCCGAGAAGGAGCGTCGGCACTATCATAACAAAGGACGCGATCAGGAAACGGCCGAATAAGATGAGACCGAAAGAATTGCTATCGACCCACCGATAAAGCTGGACAAAAACGTACGGGAGGTCATTAAAGACGTATGCACCAGCGAGCGAGGTTGCTCCGACGCAAACCTCGATTAACGCGAACATCCGAATCGGCGAACGAATCCGATCGACGAAGCGAGACGCGATCGTTGCACCAGCAGCCAACCCTATGAGAAAAGTCGTCAGCATGATGCTGAACGCGTAGACCGATGAGCCGATTATCAGCGCGAGCACGCGGCTCCAGATCACTTCGTAAGAGAGCGCAACAAAACCGCTGACTGCGAAACCGGCGATGACAACAGAAATTTCGATGGGATGCGGTTCGCGAGGAGCGGGTCTCTGCCGCTTGGTTTCGGTCTCTTCCTGTTCGGCTCCGCTCTCCCCAACAGAAGGCTCGCGTTCAACTCTGCGAGATACAAGCAGAGCAACTACGCCGAGAAGGATGTTCATTGTCGCCGCGGTTGAAGTCGCGGCTTTCATTCCAAGAAGTGGAATCAGCACGAACCCGGTAGCCGCCGCGCCAAGCACCGCTCCGAATGTGTTGATCGCGTAAAGCGACCCGACTCGCAAGCCGATTCGCGCAATGTCTCGTGCATAAAAACTGGACAGGATCGGCAGCGTCGCTCCCATGAGCGCTGTCGGCACGATCAACACCAGCGTCGCGAAAATAAATCGAATTATGCTCAGGGCGAAAAACGAGAGGTGCAGGCTCCAAAGGGAGTGATAAACTGTTGGTAGGGTCGCAAAGATTAGAGGTACTGCAAGGCTGTATACTCCGATGCCAATTTCCAGCAGACCATAGAGTCTCAGCGGACGAGTAACTGTTTCGGAGCGGCGGCCAAAATAGTAACTTCCGAGCGCCAGGCCTCCCATGAAGGCGGTTAGTACCGTACTGACCGCAAAGGTGGTAGCGCCAAAGACGAGAACGAGCTCTCTGACCCAAACAACCTGATAGACCAGCCCGCTCACTCCAGAGGCGAAGAAGCACAGCAGGATAGCCCACACCGTATCCGGCCGCCAATCGCTTCCCGCTGCTTTCGACTTCCGCATTCCTTTTTTAAGTCAGCTGCTGCGATCTAAAATGTAAACGCCCGAGCCCGCCACCTAAGGAGCCGCACGTATGAACACGACGCACGGGGCAAAAAGTTCCAAGCGGCCTAAGTGCATTTTTGCAGACCACGCGCGAAAGTGACAAGTCTGGATGAGCAGAGGTGTGTTCAAAAACAAAAATTTAACGCAATCACAATAGTCGAAGCTTCTTCGTGTACAGTTTCAGTAAGGCAACACGAGACGTTCGAGTTCTTTTCCGCTCACATCGACACACACGATTGATCGGGCCGGCGCCATGATAGGTACATTCGTTCCAGCAAGCGTTTTGTTTATTTTCTTAGCGGTATCGTTGATGTATGTCACGATCAAACGGTCCCTGGATTTTACAGCCCAGTAACTCTGATTGTCCCCGCCCCGGTAACTGATCACGTCGCCATTCCAGGCCAGCCTCGAATACAACTCGTATACGCGACCGGTTGGCGTCAAATGCCACCCTCGCGTGAGAGCATCCCCCGTCAATTTTTCATCGCGGCCGCCAACAACTGTCACGTACCGCCTACCGTTCGACCAGTAGAGCACCGAGTGAAATGGAACCGAATGCGTGTACATCGCAACAACCTCGGGACGGCTCATCACATCAGCCAATCTGCGTGCAAATTCCATTGCATATTTGTTTGTCAGATGCGGGTTCCCATCAAGGCCAAGACGAATGTTGAATTCGGTTATCAGATATCGAAGGTTCGGCGCGAACGGCCTCACCACCTTGTTGAAGGCGTCGATTGAGGCCCCACGCATTCCCCTGGAATAGAGGTGGACCACGCCGTATATGTCTGATCGTTTTTTCAAATCGATTCGCGTGGACAGCGCGCGAAGCATTCGCGTGCACCATTCGTTATCAGAAAGCTTGGTCGGAGTATTGTTGTCGGTTCCAGCCGTCAACGGTACGGCAAACTTCACTCCTAGCGACGTAAGTTGTTCAATTATGTCCGCAGCCCGCGCAGCGTAATCGCCGGGCAGCCACGGCCGGTAGTTCAACCAGGGCTCATTCGACAATTCGATGGCGACAATTCTCGATTTCAAGCCACGATCGATGAACTTCTGAACGGAAGCTCGCGCAACTTCCGGTCCTTCCTCGACATTTACTCCTACGATTGTGGTGAACTCGTGAGCGCCAATGAAATCGACATAGGCGTCGAACGGAAACCATTCGTATTGATTCGTCAGTTTATTCTCGGACTTTACTTGCGATGTTGCTTCCGGTCCACGTGGCGAATAGAGACCGTGGGACGAGAAGCGCAGGCTTTTCAAGCCCGCTGATCTGAATGCCGCCGCCATCTCGTCTCCCGCTTTCTTGTCCAACCAACCGTCAATCAGCGGAGACGGCGTAGACGCGAACGACATATCGGTTCCCAGTGCTGGCGCCGGGTGTGATGCGAGTTTGCCATCAAAGGCAGCGATAGCGGCTACAGTCAACGCGGCCCGAGATTGAGCCAACAAACCGGTGGGAACGAATAATCCGACAGTCAGCAGGATCAGGATTAGAATATTAGGACGGTACATAGTTCGTTAATTCGATTGGTTTCAACGAGGCAGAGAGCTAGTAGATAAGCTGTAGTTTACTTTGCGTGATAATCACATCGCCATCCGGATCATGTAGAAGTTCACCAAAATTGGGGCGGGGCTTTCTTGCTTTGCGACGTGGCGTCTCGTCGAGAACGCCTCTGTCAGTGAGTGAGAAGGTTGGCGCCGAAAAACGCGATCACAATTACCCGTGATCCAGGACACGGCCGACGGCAGATTGCGATGTCTGCTCCTGAGCTGGCTTGAATGTCGTATGAGGCGTCGTAATCGTGTACTTCAAAATGCACCACAGCGCTTTAACGCCGTCTTTCCAGCCGATCTTTTTACCCTCTTCATAGGTTCGCCCGTAGTACGAGATTCCTACTTCATAAATTCTCAATTTCATTCTGGCGATCTTGACGGTAACTTCCGGCTCAAACCCGAACCGGTCTTGCTCGAGCCTTATTGATTGAATTACTTCTCTCCTGAAGACCTTGAAGCCGGTTTCCATATCCGTGAGGTTCAGGTTTGTCATCATGTTTGATATCAAGGTTAGGAACTGGTTGCCGACGGAATGCCAGAAGAACAACACGCGGTGCTCTTTTGTCGTCAAGAATCGCGAGCCGTAAACGACGTCGGCTCTTCCATCTATCAGAGGTTTGAGCAGCATTGGGTATTCGGCCGGATCGTATTCGAGATCGGCGTCCTGGACCAGCACGTAATCACCGGTTGCCTGTTCAAATCCGAGCCGCAATGCAGCGCCTTTTCCTCGATTGCGCGGCTGTCGGAAAATTCGCATATTCGGATGTTGATCTTTCAATCCCTCGAGCACGTGATACGTGCCGTCTGTAGAACAATCGTCTACCACTACGACCTCTTTGGGGATATCTACAGCCTGAACTCGGGCGATCAACTCCGCAACGGTTGCCGACTCATTATAGACCGGGATTATTATTGAAAGTTTCATCGAGGAACTACACTTGTGTCAGAGTCTGAGCGATCGTAATAGTGGCCTCTCGCGAAAGTCAACTGTAGTCGAATTCCGTTCGGTATTAAAGAGTATTGGTTGTAGCGACTCTACGACATTAACTCGCACATTAACCCGCACGAAGATCGGGACCTGCCTGAAACAAAGTGCTCAAGTTTCTGCATTAGTGGGAATCCTTTTAAATCTCGCTAAACCGGCTCGCAAGCCGTTTGCAGCGGTAGTAAATAAGAGAGTCCAAACAATCGCCGCTAAAAGCATGAAGAAATAACGGATTGAAAGCGTATAGCGAAATTCGGTGTGAATAACAGATTGAAACAGAAGGTAATAAACTGGCACGATTAGAACAAGCAATGACCTGCGCAGGCTGCCGAATAGCAGAACTGGAACACCCAGCAACGCAAACAAAAGCCCCGTTTCTTTCGTCAACCGTTGAACTGTTCGTACGGGCGCACGCATCCAGGAGAGACTCTTACCAATAACAAGCGGAGATTGGCTTATAGTTTGCCTCTCGAGCTCCTGCCTCCTCGTTCGTTTTGTTTCTTTCGCGGCTTTCGCAGCGGCAACCGATTCTCGCAGTTTGGTATCACCACTGCGAAATACAAGAGTCGCAAAAGCACTGTCCTTGAGCATCTCGGCCATTCGACGAAACATTGCTCCAACGAACCAGACTGGTCTGTCGGCGATGACCTCCAGGCTACGTCGTACCCTACCGCGGTCGCGCATTATCCCATCCGGGGAAGCCCAGGACTCACCGTAACGTGGATCACCATACAGCTCGATCTCTTGTTGCATTGCTTCCTGATCGTTTCGCGCTCCAAACCTACCGTCGCTGACGTCCGCCAGACCTTCCCAAAGGTTCAACCCGACACCAAGCTGGATCGGGACGAACGCTCGATACAGCAAATAGTTTCTTATGGCGATGGGCGCTATCGTAAGCAGCGACGCGAGTGCCATCAAACCGGCATTAACTAAAACTCGTCTTCGAATACCTGACACAGCGATCAACAGCACTCCGCAAAATACGCCCAATAACATTGGGTTTGGTCTGATCCATGCCGATAATCCGAACAGGCATCCTGCTGCAACATACCGCATCCAGGATCCTCGTTCGTTAAGCCGGATTCTAACCAGAATGTAGACACCAATCAGAATTGGAAGCGGACATAGTGAGTCGCTCAGGATCATGTTTGAATAGTACGAGAGATGATGCGAGAACCCGGCGATCACACCGGCAACCGCGCCTACTCGCCAACTCAAAAGATTACCAGCGATTAAGAAGATCAGAACGGGAGTTAAAGAATTTACCGCATTCTGAATGAGTTGAACGGTAAAATAATTCCTACCAAATGTCGCATAAATCGCGGCCAGAAAAATTGAATAGCCTGGGGCGTGAGATAGAACAACTGTATCAGAACGGTCCTGGATGCTGGCAAGCAGAATACCTTCGCCGTCTAAAATGGCCACTGCCCGCGAATCGAATTCACTCGTCATTTCGCTGCCTATTTGCTCGGTGGTGTACATGAGCGGCTCCAGGTCAACCGCCTGCAGGGACTTCACACAGAACGACAGCAGGAAAATGCTCAAGGCTAAAATAAGTTTTGTTTGCAATCGGATTTGTTCACGCGTGGCCAGAGTGCGGCAAAGCCATCGCTGAAACGCAAACCTGTGATGGGAAAATCTCTTAGTAAGCACGGAGGCGAGATTCTAAGTTAGGATTTGCTTCTGACGCAAAGTCGCATCAATATCCAGCTCCGCAAAAGCGCACAGTTACAGAAAGATTGTCTTGGTGCCACTTCGTGTCTTAGAGTCTTTGCTGACCACAAGTTTGCCGAGAGAATCCGAAAGAAAGGGCATTGTTGAAATTGGAAAAGCCTGACATTAGCGATGTATTAATAGCGCGACGTCGTATTCAGCCTTATCTCCGGCGTACCCCAATGCATTCTTATCCGGCGATCAACGAGCTGATAGGCGCCAAAGTCTACGTTAAGCACGAGAACTATCAACCAGTCGGCGCGTTCAAGGTGCGCGGCGGAATAAATCTCATTTCTCAACTCGACGACAAAGAGAAAGCGAGAGGCGTGATTGCCGCTTCTACAGGGAATCACGGGCAATCGATAGCCTATGCTGCGCAGTTGTTCGGCGTCAAAGCTCGCATTGTGGTCCCGGAAGCCGCCAACCCTGGCAAGGTCGCTGCGATGAGAGGAATGGGGGCTGAGGTAATTCTCCACGGTGAACGCTTCGACGACGCACGCCTTCACTGCGAGGCGCTTGCCGCGGAGCACGGCTATCGATACGTCCACTCCGGGAATGAACCGCTGTTGATCGCCGGTGTAGCAACCGAGGCGCTGGAGATGCTCGAGGATGAACCGGCTCTTGATGTGATTATTGTTCCAGTTGGCGGAGGCAGCGGAGCTGCAGGCGTTTGCATTTCCGCAAATGCGATCAACCCTAAGATTCGGGTGATTGGAGTCCAGTCCGAAGCGGCTCCGGCCGCCTATGAATCGTGGCGAGCAAAAGGATTGGTCGAACGACCAGACACAACCTTTGCCGAAGGACTGGCAACCGGCACCGCTTTCGCTTTGCCTCAAGAGATTCTTTGGGAACGCCTGAAGGAATTTGTGCTGGTGGGCGAAGACGAAATCGCGCGTGCGATGGTGTGGATGATCGAACGGGCGCATTCCCTTGCTGAAGGGGCGGGCGCCGCGCCGCTTGCGGCAGCCTATCGAATGCGAGATGAGTTATCGGGCAAAAAGATCGGGCTTGTCTGTTCCGGAGGTAACGCCTCACTCGAGCAATTGAAACAGGTTCTCAAGGTTGGCTGATTTATTCGCGGATACAGACAACCAATGAAGGCGTGGACGGGTTACGTTCGACCCAAGACTTTCGTCGCTGACTGCTCAGCAAATCTACAGGGGTCTAACGGTTTCACTGAAAGTTGAACCCTGAACCCTGAACGATTATCGCTATTTCTTGAATGATTCTTCAGCTCGACGGTTCACCTCTTCCCATTTGACATTCTGTATGAACGCATCAACGTATTTTGCCGCCGCCGCACCGTAGTCCATGTGATAGGAGTGCTCGTACATGTCCAATACCAGCAAAGGCCTGCTCATCGGCGCGTTGTGCATATGATCCCAGGCCCAATAGTTGTGAAGCTCGCTGGTGTGAGCGTTGTAAGCAAGTATCGCCCAGCCTGAACCACCGCCCAGTGCATTGGCGGTTCTCTTAAACTCTGCTTCCCATTGGTCGTAGCTGCCGAACCATTGTTTGATGAGATCCAGCACAGAGCCCGCCGCTCGTCCGTCACCGCCAAGGTTGGCGAAATAGTACTCATGCAGTACCACTGATCCGGTGCGAACCAGTTCTTCACGTTTGACGTCGCCGTAGAGGTAAGCCGGCAGATCTTTGTCTTTCATCATCGCATCGAGCCGTTGCTCGACGACGTTCAGCGCTTTGACCGCGCCGGTGTAATTGTTTTCGTGGTGCGAGCGGATCAGCTTTTCCGAAAGCCCTTTCAGTTTTGTGGGATCAAACGGCAAGGGCTTTGGCTGATGCTCACCGCGAAACGCTCTCGATGCCTGAATCGGGATGGCGTTCTCCTCGGAACTCGTAAAGGCGCTTGCGGTTGAACCCGCATAGTTCGCGACCGCTATTCCGGCGCTTCCTAGCGCGATTCCTTTGATGGCTTCTCTTCTTGTTGGAGTCGACATTGTTTCTCCTTTGATTTTTCAAGTTTATGACTTAAGACTTCGTGGTCTTTCAGGGAGAGTGCATCTACGATGTTGAAACACGTTAGGTCCAAAATACCAATCGACCGCCGAAGGTGTTTTGTGGTCTAATCCAAAATCTTATGAGAACACATATTTTAGGCATTGATCTTGGTGGAACAAAAGTGTTGGCAGCGGTTCTCGACCGTGAAGGCCGAATTGTCGGGCGCGCACGAGCAAAGACCAGGGGATGGCGCGATGATGAAGAAGTATTCGCGACTATAGTGCAGGCAGGACATCGAGCAGTAGAGAAAGCTGGGATTGATCGGGACCATATTGCAGCGGTTGGCATCGGCTCGCCTGGCCCCATCGATTTCGACACCGGTTACATAATCGAGACGGCGAATCTTAAATTCAGGAATTTTCCGCTTGGTCCTCGCATCGCCGAAGCGTTCGGCCGACCGGCAATCGTCGAAAACGACGTGAACGCTGCGATATACGGTGAGTTTCGGGCGGGCGCGGCTCAGGGCGCTCAAGATGTTCTTGGGGTTTTTGTTGGAACAGGGATCGGCGGGGGACTGATTCTCAACGGCTCGCTATATCGGGGATTCAGTAAGAGCGCTGGCGAAGTCGGTCATACGATCGTGGATGCAGGCGGTCCTAAATGCGGCTGCGGTAATCGCGGCTGTCTTGAG
>Ga0126384_10000669_pt1 | contig 19493 bp, 13 predicted proteins | sample PanSoiMetPlot_36_FD_92543 | JGI IMG/M metagenome (GOLD analysis project Ga0126384, IMG submission 92543) | Tropical forest soil microbial communities from Panama - MetaG Plot_36 | ecosystem: Environmental > Terrestrial > Soil > Tropical forest > Bulk soil | place: Panama | collected 2016-02-17 | reverse complement strand
CGTTTCTCCGCTCGCCGTGCCGGTGATGCTGGAGATCGGCCGCGAATCCGTCTATGGCGAGGCTTCCGAGCAGCTGTTGGCCGAGGCCGAGGCGGCACTCGTGAACGAGGCGATGCGGTGATGCGATCGATCGACGGAGCTGCCTGTCCACCCCAGGCATGCGCGCACAGCGAGGCGGTACCTCCTCCCCCTCACGGCTTGCCGCGTTTACGCCCGTCTTCGACCGGCCAGGGTGAGTGGGCGTTTCCGCAGGCTCAGACTCGCGGGGAGACGGCGCCCTCACCGGTCCTCACCCTTCCCTTCCTCGCCGGGCCAGCGAAGGGTGTGGGCGACCTGTCCCGACAAGCTGGGAGCGGTGAAGGTGACCGACAACAGCCGACTTTGGTTCGGGCAGGGGCGGAGCTGGGCGTTGCGGGCGTTGCCGATGGGGCAGAGATTTCTGTCGCGGGCGTAAGTCTGGTGGCCGGCACAGCAGGTGCACTCTACTGGCCGGAAGAACAGCTCCTCGTCGTCTCAGACCTGCATCTCGAAAAAGGATCATCGTTCGCGGCGCGCGGCGTTCTGTTGCCACCGTACGACACCGCATCGACGCTTGAACAGCTTGCTGGCACGCTGTCAGGCTTTGCCTTGCGCATCGTGATCGCGCTTGGAGACAATTTTCACGACAAGGGCGGACCGGCGCGCCTTACGGCCGCTGACCGCGCCAAATTGTTGGGGCTACAACGCGGGCGCGATTGGATTTGGATCACTGGTAACCATGATCGCGAACCCGCCGACGGCGTCGGCGGCGTTTTTGCAAGAGCGCTCGCCTTTGGGCCGCTTGTGTTTCGCCACGAGCCGACACCGCAGGCAAGCCCAGGCGAAATCGCCGGCCATCTCCATCCGGTGGCGCGGGTGAGCCGGCGCGGACACATCGTTACGCGGCGCTGCTTCGTGAGCGACGGCGATCGCTTGGTGATGCCGGCCTTCGGGGCCTATACGGGCGGGCTCAATATCCGCAACAGGACTTTCGCCAATGTGTTCGGCGCGCATGCCTTCACTGCGCATCTGCTGGGTCAACGGCGGCTCTATGCGTTCGAGGCGGCGCGGTGTTTGGCGGACGGCGGTCCGTGATCAAACATCTGCGACGCTCCGAGAGCGGAAGCTTCAAAACGGAAGAGGACAAGCATTCCCGCTGCGGCAACGGCCCTTTCGTGCTGCTTCGAAGCACTCCTCTATGTTTCCAGTCGCAGCCCGGATTGAGCGAGAGCCGGGACGGCTTATCAATTCGGCAACGCTGTTCCCGCGTTTCGATAGTCTTGTCCAGCGCTCAACCTGGGTTACCGGCCGGCCGCGCGCAGGGCCGCGGCATTTCAATCCCGCCTGAAAACGATCGATGCAATCCAGCCTGTCATCACCGCCATCACGGCAGTCGCCACGCCGTAAGCAAGGCCGTGGTCCACAGCGGCGTTGGCAATGAAGCGCTCGAAGCCGACCGTCACGATCTCGAACGCCGAATTGGTGCGTGCGATCACGGCGCCCTCGGCGAATAGCTTAACGTCAACATCGTAATTGCCGACGAGCGCTTCACCCGGCACGAAAATCGAAGCGCGATAGAGAGTCGGCGTGAGGAACGTCACGCCGTTCGTGATCTCGCCATAAAGGTTGCGCTCGCGCTTGATACTCACGAAGCCCTGCCGGAATTGATCATTCGGAACCCCGTCGGCAATGTCGCGGCCGGCCCGCTGCGGTAGCGGTATATCGGCAATGCCAATCTGCTCACGGCGCATGGTTTCGGCATCGGCGATACTTTCGAACGGACGGGTCGCCAGCACTTGCAAGTAGGAGGGTACTTCAACGAAGGTTCGCGATTGCGTGTTCATCCAGATGCCGAAGATCCGCCCCTTGCGGAGAGCCTCCACGGACTCGCGCGGACCCTTCACCGTGACCACAATATCATAGCCACTGTCGTGTGGCACCGTTGCGTGATTGGTCTCTACGGTTCCGAACAGAGTGAGTTCGACGCCGGTGAAACTCGACGTGATCTGGACGATGTGCTCCGAAAGTGACGACACCAGGCGTTCCGCTTCGGCGGGCGGAGCCGAAAGCGCAAACAGCAACGATGCCATGGCGCATATGATCGTGATGCGCCGCCCAGGCCCTGGGTTGCAGCTCAACGATGCCGTGCGGTCCTCCCCTCCCCCTTGTGGGGAGGGGATCGGGGAATGTGACGCGGGATTGCCCCACGGCACGACCCCCCACCCCAACCTTCCCCCATAAGGGGGGAGGGAGTGCGCGCGGCTTGAACTAGCGCCTACGGGGCCACGTCGGCGCTCGGCCGCCATCACGGCCCCTCCCCGATGGTGCGGATCGTGTAGAGGTCGTTCGGCGCAACGATCAGGTCGAAGGCGAATCGCAGCCCGACCCCAAGCACCAGGATCCCGAGCAGAAGGCGCAGGCGCTCGCTCCGCATCTTTTGGCCGGCTCGGGCGCCGAATTGAGCTCCCGTCACCCCTCCCACCATCAGAACGAGGGCCAGCACGGCGTCCACCAGGTGATTGGTCACTGCGTGCAGAATCGTGGCGGACGCCATGGTGATCAAGGTCAGCACCATCGAGGTGCCGATCACGACATTGGTGGGCACGCGCAGGAAATAGATCAGCATCGGAACCAGGAGAAAGCCGCCGCCGATGCCCATGATGGCGCCGATGAAACCCATGATGAATCCGATCGCCAAGACCGGAAATGCCGACACATATATCTTCGATTGCTTGAACCTGACTTTCAACGGCAGACCATGGATCCAGGTGTGGCTGCCGGGGCGGCGCAGTTCCACGGGCTTTCCCTGCCGGGCACGCACCATCGCCCGCAGCCCCTCGGCCACCATCATGGCGCCGACCGAACCGAGCAGGAGCAAATAGGAGAGGCCGATCACGATGTCGAGGTGCCCAAGCCGGCGAAGGGCCGTGAATAGCAACACCCCTGCTATCGTTCCGGCGATCCCGCCCGTGAGCAGCATCGCGGCGAGCGAGATATCGATCGCACGACGGCGCCAATACGCCACGGCGCCGGAGAACGAAGAAGCTGCAATATGCGTCGATACAGTCGCGACCGAGACCGCGGGCGAAATGCCGACAAAAATTAGCAACGGCGTCATCAGAAATCCGCCGCCGATGCCGAACATGCCGGAAATGAAGCCGACTGCAAGCCCCATTCCCAACAGCAAAAAGATATTGACCGGCAGGTCGGCGATCGGGAGATAGATTTCCACTGTCTTAACCAGAAGGTGCGGAAGCGAACGCACGGCGGCAGGCAGCTTGCCTCGGGATCGCGGCAGCCGGCTGAACTGGTTCAATCGGTATCGAGTTGCGGCCCAAACGCAAAGCCTTTTTGGCTGCGAGCATAATTCATTCGCATTCCCCGTGGGTCGCAAGGCACCCCTCCTACCCCACCGCATGCGATGGAAAAGGTCAGGGGCGGGCTCGAAAAATTTTCGGTCGTGCCCTTCCTACTTTCCGGGGAAACGCTCTGGCCTGACGGTCGTCTTTGATTTTGTCGTCGCAGCTGCAACGGCCTCATCCCAACCGCCAGGCGGCGCCTTGATGGCGGTGGCTTCATCGGGTTGCGGTATGGCCACGAAAGCCTCGGCGCTCAGTCTGGCGCTTTCCAGTTGCTTCGGATCAAGCCACGTGGCGACCTCATCGCGCTTGCGAGCGGCATCCCTATCGCCGCCTTTTGCGGCCAAGCCGAACCACTTGTAGGACTCGGCGAGGTTGCGCTCGACACCGAGGCCGCGAGCGTAAAGGATCGCAAGATTGTATTCGCTATCGATGAAGCCGTGGATGGCGGCGCGGCGGAACCATTGCGCCGCGGCCACATAATCGGGCTTGCCGTCGAGGCCGCCGGCGTAGAGCACCGCAAGATTGTGCATTGCTTTGGCATGCCCCTTGTCGGCGGCCGCGACATAGAGGCGGCGCGCCTCCGTCAAGTCTTTCTGAACTCCAATGCCCTTTTCGTACATGCTGCCGAGGCGGAATTGAGCCGGCGCCAGGCCGCTTCGCGCCGCGCGGTCCAGCCATGCGGCGGCCATGGCGAGATCCTGGCCCGCATTGCGGCCCTGCGCAAACCGCATGGCGACTTCATAGCTGGCACTGGGGTCCCCCGCGGCGGCGGCCGCGAGAAGCGCCTTGCCACCGATCGTCGGCGGCAGTGGGATTGCCGCGAGATCCAGCGCGGCCGGTGGGGTGGATTGCGACGCCGGGTCATGACCGGCTGTCCCCTGGAGCAGCGCATGTCGCATCGGCGAAGAAGCCACGTCCCTACCCTCGCCCGCTTGCGGGGCAGGGTAGGGTGAAGGAGTGGCGGCGGGTGGCTGGGCACCGGTCGAGGTTGGGATCGCAGCGAGCACCGCCATCTCGGGCTGAACCCCCCAGGCCGGCGCCTGTCCAGGCATGGGCTCGTCTGGGAGGGTGTTCGTGTTGTAGGGAACCGGCGACTTTGGCGACTCGAGGTTGGCGCTTTGGCGGGTCCGCGGCTCGTCGGGCGGTGGTTGCTCTGAGCGGACTGACTCGCCGCTTCGCTCGGCGTCGATTTGCGTGACCGGCCGAACCGTCATCTGCTCCGCAGACGTGTGAAAAAAATCGAGCACAACGCGGAGCACGGCGACCATCAGCAGCACCATACTGACGCCGAGAATCACGGATTTTGCCCGCGGCCTCAAGCTCTTGAAGAACGTGCCAATACGCGGGGCAAAACGCGCGGCGGTTCCTATGTGGCCGCGGCCGGGCTTGCCCCGGCCATCTTGATGATCGGCGCGCAGTGTCCCTCGCCGTCCGCCGCGAGCGGCGGAGAGGGACGGGACAAGCCTGGCGATCACGAACCAGCCGCCACGAGTTTTGCCCCTGCTACGTGTGCCTGGTTGCAGATTATGCGCCACCTCCCGGCCGGGCTTCTCGCCCCGGTCCGCAGGCGTTCCCCTGTGCTCGGTCACCACCGCCCGCCGTGCCGCCGCAACAAATTTGGCGCACGCCGGGGATGAGGCTTCGGCAGGCTTCGGGATCCCGCTCACGGCGTCCGATGCCGCAATCCGATCCGTCGCGTCAGCTGCGGCCCGAACTCGACGGGCGTCGGGGCCCGGCTCGACGGAGGCAACAGGCGCAAAGTCGGGAACGGCGGGACGGCGAAGCCTCGCGGTCGTCGTGGACGGATGAGGGGGTAAAATATTGATCGGGGCCATCGCCGCACAGTTATGCTCGGCCTGAGGCTTAAGGGCTGGCGTGGGCTCGGGTGCCGCCGATGGCAAGAGGACTGGGGTCTCGCCGACCATTGCGGGCATTGCCGCATCCGTACCCTCCCTAGCGCCCCGCTCTGGCCCTCCCCCACAAGCAGTGGAGGGAAGTGTGGGGGCCGGGGGATGGTAGGGAGCGGGGAGCGGCTCGCTGCGCCATTTAGGTTCGTCAGCCAAGTGATCCGCATGCATAGCAAAATGACGATCCTGAAGCTCTTTCTCGATAACAGCGAGGCGATCCACGACCTGTTCGATCGTGCCATAGACAGCCTCGAAGGTGTCCTGAGTTCGCCGGTCCACCGATGTCTGAATTTCCTTCAGCGACGCCACGTCGCGGCGAATCGATTCTGCCGGATTGCTGATGGCGTCCACCGCGCTCGCCGCGATCTCCCGCCCGAGTGCGGCAAGCCTGCTTTCGTGCTCGGCGCGCAGTTCCCTGAGTTGCATCAGCAACTCTTCCACGCGGCGATCGACCCCGTCGCGGCGGTCCGACTGAGCCTCGATCTTGTTGCCGAGCCTTCTGATCTCGTGTGAGAGCACGGCGACAGTATCCCGCGACGTGACCTGAGCGGCGAGGCCCTGAAGCGCGCTGAAGGCATGTTCAAGCTGCCGCATCTTCTCCGCCGCCACGCCGCCTGTCGCAATGGCGTCCGCCTTGCTCGACAGCACTCTGACAGCATTGCTGAGTTCGGCGAGAGACCGCCTATAATTGCCCGCTGCAGTGTCGACCACGAGCGAGTTCAGCCATGTGCCGACGGAAAGCCCGGAACGGCGCGCGGCGTAGCTGGCGGCTTCGCGCAGCTCGGGATGAACTCCTTTGACGCGCCAAGGCACGTATCTCATGCTCGCTCCGCCGTCTCGGAACTTTGAACACGGATTTTTCGCCAGCCGGGTCCTCTGTTGACCAGCGGTTACCCAAATCTGTACGAATGCTCCGCAGCCTTGATCCGGACTTTCTGTGGGTCACGGTAAAGAAAGAGTTAATGTGCGGGCGATTTACGATTGATATTTGGCCTCAAAAGAGCATGAGCGGCGCCGCCCGCCAGCGAAGCTTGACATTCACATCAACCGGCGTTCGTTCAGCGGGGCTCGAACCTTTGTCGATTACCTGACATGAAAGCATCCGAACTGTTCGATCTCACCGGCCGGGTGGCGCTGGTGACCGGCGCGTCGCGCGGCCTTGGGGCTCGTTTCGCCGAGCTTCTAGCAGCCAACGGCGCCGCCGTCGGGTTGGTGGCGCGGCGCCGGGAAGGGCTCGCCGGCGTGGCGTCGCGGATCGAGACTGCGGGCGGCCGCGCCGTCGCGGTCGAGGCCGACGTGCTCGACCGCGACGCGATTAACCGCGCGTTCGACGTCGTCGAGGCGCAATTCGGCACAGTCACCATCCTGATCAACAATGCCGGGATTGCCCATGCAGATCGCGCCATCGATATGCCGGAAGCGCAATGGCGGCGCGTCCTTGGCACTGATCTCGATGCCGTCTTCTTCTGCGCCCAGGAGGCCGCGCAACGTATGCTCGCGGCCGGAACGCCGGGCGCCATCGTCAACATCGCGTCGGTGCTGGGCTTTGGGGTCGCGAAGGGCGTAGTAGCCTATGCGACCGCGAAAGCTGGGGTTGTGCAGCTGACGAGGGCACTCGGCCTCGAACTCGCCTTCAAGGGCATTCGCGTTAATGCGATCGCGCCCGGGTGGTTCCTGACCGACCTCAACCGTGACTATCTGACGGGTGAGGCTGGCGAAAAGCTCAAGCGCGAAATTCCAGTCGGCCGGTTTGGCCAGGACGGCGACCTCGACGGCGCCATACTTCTGCTTGTGTCAGACGCAGGTCGTTTCATCGCGGGCGCTACCGTCGTAGTTGACGGCGGCCAGATGGTGGCCTTGCGCGGGTAGCAGTGCATTGCCAAGCTATCCTCGCCTGCAGAAATCGCAATGTTCGCAGGCTTTTGCCGGCCGAGCGTTGCGCGAGCTTCGATGTCGCATCGCTTAGCAGACCGACGACAACGGCATTTGTGTCCACAGGCTCAAGAATCCCCGCACTGCCCCATTGGCGGCGAATGCACACCTTTCCCCGGGCCCCGGGGAAGTGGAAGTCTCTTTCGGGAAGCGCAGTTGCTGGATCGGGGGACAGGACCAGAAAAGCCCTGCTCGTTCCATGATCCATGACTCCCATGCATATATCAATGATATATAGCACCCCTCCCGACGAACAGACTGCGCTGGCGGCATGGGTGATTGCACGTCCGAAGGGCGATCGGCACTCAACTCACAGCTACAGGCTTTAACAACAAAAAGTCCCGCCGTCCCTCTCTGCCGCAACTTTCTTTTCTCACTTTGCCCACAACGGAATTTGACTCGGTGCGTTGTAATGCCAGTCTTCCGCCAAATCAGGCGGGAACTATATCAATTCACCTCAAGCGTTTAAGCTAGGCCTTCGCCCCCAGGTCGCGGAGAACGCGCATGCCGCTCGAACCTGTCAGCCTTGACGACAAATATGATCTCCGGAAAAGCCGCATCTTCGTAACCGGCTTTCAGGCGCTGGTGCGCCTCAGTCTGATGCAGAAGGAGCGGGACCGGCGGACCGGCCTAAACACGGCCGGGTACGTGACGGGCTATCGGGGCTCGCCGCTCGGGACGCTCGACCAGCAATTCATGCGCGCCGGCGCAGTTCTCGCAAAGAACGACATCAAGTTTCACCCCGCTGCCAATGAGGACCTGGCGGCGACTGCGCTGTCGGGGTCGCAACAAGCCGAATTGCGCGGCGAGGGCAGCTTCGACGGCGTATTCGGCATGTGGTACGGCAAAGGACCGGGCGTTGATCGTACCGGGGACGCATTCCGCCATGCCAACTTCTCCGGCACCTCACGGCACGGTGGCGTCATTGCCTTGATGGGCGACGACCATACAGCCGAGTCGTCCACCACAGCGCATCAGTCCGAGTTCCACTTTGTCGACGTGATGATCCCAATCCTCAATCCTGCGGGAGTTCAGGAGATCATCGACTACGGGCTCTACGGCTGGGCGATGTCGCGCTTCACGGGGGCCTGGACTGCGCTCAAATGTATGCACGAGACGGTCGAGTCGACCGCCGTGGTCGACGGCAGCGTCGATCGGGTAAAGATCGTCATCCCCGACGATTTCACCTTGCCGGCGGGCGGCCTCAACATCCGGCTTAACGATACCGTTCTGGGTCAGGAAGCCCGCCTGCATGATTTCAAGCGTGACGCTATGCTGGCCTTCGTGCGGGCGAACCGCCTCAACCGCGTGATCTGCACCGGCGGGCCGGCGCCGAAGATCGGGGTCATAACGGTGGGGAAGAGCTATCTCGATGTCCGGCAGGCGCTCGACGAACTCGGGCTCGATGAGGTGAGGTGCAGCGATTTCGGCCTGCGTCTCTACAAGGTGGGTTGTCCGTGGCCGATCGGCCGTCAGGACCTGATGGATTTTGCTGCGGGCCTCGATCTCATCATCGTGGTCGAGGAGAAGCGCTCGCTCATCGAAGTGCAGGTCCGCGAAGAACTCTACGGTACGGCCAACCAGCCGGTCTGCATCGGCAAGAAGGACGAGAAGGGCAACTGGCTGTTCCCCGTCAAGGGCGCACTCGATCCGAACGACATTGCGATTTGTATCGGCGACCGGCTGCTCGGCTACGTCCGCAATGACGATCTTGCGGCTCGGGTCGTGCGTCTCAAGGAGGCACAGCGCATCCTCGTGGAGACACAGGATGTCGCGGTGCGGCTTCCCTATTTCTGCTCCGGTTGCCCCCACAATTCTTCTACCGTGGTACCGGAAGGCAGCCGCGCTTATGCGGGCATCGGTTGCCACTATATGGCCCAATGGATGGACCGATCTACTTCGGGGTTTACCCAGATGGGTGGCGAAGGCGCGAATTGGATCGGCGAGGCGCCGTTTTCAAAGCGGGCTCACGTGTTCCAGAATCTCGGCGACGGCACTTATAATCATTCTGGCTCGCTCGCCGTCCGCGCTGCGATCCAGGCCGGCGTCAACATCACCTACAAGATTCTCTTCAATGATGCGGTCGCTATGACGGGCGGCCAGCGCGTCGACGGCGATATCTCGGTTCCGCAGATCGCCCACGAAATGGCGGCCGAAGGCGCGAGACGTGTCGTCGTCGTCACCGATGAGCCGTGGAAATATCCCTCCGGCACCAAATGGCCCGCGGGCCTGAAAATCTATCACCGCGACGACCTCCAGGACGTGCAGAGAGAACTCGCCCAGGTGCCGGGATGCACGGTGCTGATCTATGATCAGACCTGCGCGGCCGAGAAGCGCCGCCGCCGCAAGCGCGGCCAGTTCCCGGATCCGGACAAGCGCATCGTCATCAACGAGATGGTGTGCGAGGGCTGCGGCGACTGCGGCGTGAAGTCGAACTGCGTTTCGGTGCAGCCGCTGGAAACCGAGTTCGGGCGCAAGCGGACCATCGATCAATCGAGTTGTAACAAAGACTTCTCCTGCCTGAAGGGGTTCTGCCCGTCATTCGTGACGGTCGAAGGCGCCAAGCTCAAGCGGCCGAAAGCCATCGCGCTGCCGGAAAACGCGACGGCGCTGCCCGAGCCGGTCCTGCCGCAAATCAATCAGACCTATGGTGTGATCGTCACCGGCATTGGTGGCACGGGCATTATTACCATCGGGGCAATATTAGGAATGGCGGCGCACCTCGAAGGAAAGGGCGTCGGCATCATCGACATGGCGGGGATCGCCCAAAAGGGCGGCGCCGTCCACAGTCACATACGGTTCGCCAACAGCCCTGAAGGCATTCATGCGATACGGGTCGCGGCGCGCGGCGCCGATCTGGTGCTCGGCGGCGATATGGTGGTGGTCGGCAATAAGAAGGTGCTGGCGGCTGTGAGGCCCGGGACTACCATGGTGATGAACCTCGCCGAGGTGTTGCCGGGCGAATTCACCCGCAATCCCGAGTTCTCGCTACCGACCGAGCGTATCAAGCGCACGATTTCTTCTCTTGCGGGAGCCGCGCACAGCCATTTTGTCGACGCGTCCCGGCTCTCCACCGCGCTGCTCGGCCAATCGCTCGGCGCCAATATGTTCATGCTGGGCTATGCGTATCAACTCGGCGCGCTGCCGGTGTCGGCGGAAGCGATCGGACGGGCGATCGCGCTCAACGGCGAAGCTGTTGATATGAACCACGCAGCGTTCCGGTGGGGCCGCCGCGCCGCGGTCGATCTTGCCGCCGTCGAGGCGGCGGCCAAGCCGGCGCCGGGTGCGCGGGATCCGGCGCGCGTACTCTCGACCTCGCTCGATGAAATCATCGCGCGGCGTGTGGAGTTCCTTACGGCCTACCAGGACGCCGCGTATGGGGCGCGCTATCGCCGGCGTGTCGACGCTGCGCGTGCGGCCGAGGCCGCTCGCACGCCTGGTAAGAGCGGGTTGGCAGAGGCGGTGGCCCGCTACCTGTTCAAACTGATGGCCTATAAGGACGAATACGAGGTGGCCCGACTTTACGCCGACCCCGGCTTCCTGCGGCAGGTCAGGAACGAGGTCGACGGCGACAATCTGCGTTTCACTTTCCACCTCGCGCCGCCGCTCCTCGCCCGGCGCAACAAGGTTACCGGCGAGCCGCGCAAAATGAGCTTCGGACCATGGGTGCTCGCGGTGTTTGGACTGCTGGCGAAGGCGAAGTTCTTGCGCGGCACCGCGCTTGATCCTTTCGGTTATGCGGCGGAGCGCAAGACCGAGCGGCAACTGGTGCGCGACTACGAAACGCTGCTTGATGAGTTGCTCGCCGGCCTCGCTTCCGACAATCATCACCTCGCGGTCGGCCTCGCGGCGATCCCGGAAAAAATCCGCGGCTTCGGCCACGTCAAGCTGCGCCACCTCGCGGCCGCAAAAGCTGACGAAGCGGCGCTGCTCGAACAATTTCGCGCCGGGGGAGCGCCGCTGCTCAAGGCAGCGGAGTGAAGCGCATTCCAGGAGTTTCGAACGCGATTTGGATCTACTTAACGAAAATTACGTGGTGTGAATTTGCCAAGTTTTTCCTGACACAACGGAGCCTCGCTCGTCTGTTTGTGCCGAACTTGCCTATGCCGCGTCACAACAGCGTAATTAGGTTGCGACGGCGTAACGCGTGAGATTTGCCTCTGGTAATGAGTATAGCTTCGCTCCAAGGGATCCCTTGCAGATGCAAATCCTAACAGTCGCTGTGCTCTGCTTCGGCGGATCAAAACGGGGGACGCTAGGAGATCTGCGACAAGGAATACCTAATAGACAAGGCCAGAATGCTAAGCCTCCGGCCCCAACCCTTGGCCTAAAAGGCCATACGGCAACATCACCTCCACCGCCTTACAGACATCCCGTCCTCTAGACGCTCACGGCTGACCGAAAACACTCGTGTCCTTGTACCATTTCAGGAATTCCTCGAATAGCGCCTGACGCTCGGCGGCAGTGAGTTGCCGGCTAAGTTTGTCGTCCTTTTCGGGGGTACCTTGCACCAGCACCTGATCGTGTCGCGCGCTGGCGAGACCGCTTGTCGTGGGCGGCGAGTCGATCCGTGAGCGCTCCCGCCTCGCTATTTTGTTGGCCCTCGGATGTCTGAGCGACGCGGTATTCGTTACGGTGCTTGATTTGTCCAAAATACCGCGTTGCTGCGGTTCCGATGAAAAGGACGACATACTGCTTTGTTGAGGTTCGGACGAGAATGCCGAAATATTGCTTTGTTTTTGTTCTGCGGAAAAAGCCAATATACTCGTTTGGTTCGGTTGTGAGGAAAAGACTTGTGCCAGTCCCGCAGCGAAATGAAAAAACCAAGACTCGGAATCCGCCTTTGCGGCCGGCACCTGATCAGCGGACGAGGGTACACTGTCCGGCACCTCCGATGTTTCAAACAACCAGCACCGTCGGTGACGCACGCGGTCAGTGCGGTAGTACCAATGGCCGGCCTGCTTCAATTCAAGATTCGGTTTTCCAATGCATTCGTCGGCCGCCGATACTGGCGAATTGGCAGTGGGCAGCATCGCCGCCGCGAGCGAACTCGCAAAAACCACGGACACCAATGAACTGACTCGATGTGGCATCACACCCTCCGAGCCCCCAAGCAATTCCCACGAAACACGTCAGCTCAGGCAGAAGTGAGTGAATAATTTGGCGATTTTGTGCGAAATTCAGTTGTATGGTATTGACTTTACATATTTTTGGGGTTGCACGCGCTGACTTGCTACCATTAACTGCTATAATGCGTGTGCATGGGCTCGACAATCGTTCAGGCTTTAAGTCCGCTAGCGTACTTTAAGCCAACCAAACAACCGAACGGCCGAGCACCTCACAATGCAATGCCCGGATGCGCCCGGATACGTAATTCTGACGGGAGGACCACCATGAAGAATGCAATCACGACATTGATGGTTGGCGTCGCGACTGGCGTGCTGATGATGGTTTCGGGAAACTGGGGTCACGCCCAGGGCACCGATCCCAACGTAGCGCCCAATCCCTACAAGATGCAGGAAAACTGGGCGCAGCTCACGGACGGCCGGAAATTCGGGCAAGCCATCAAGGTACAGGTTGACCACAGCGACGGGAAGAGCATCTGGGTGTTCGACCGTTGCGCGTCGAACGACTGCTCAAATTCCATGGTTCCGCCGATCCAGAAGTTCGATGCGACGGGCAAGTTCGTCCGGGCGTTCGGCGCCAACATGTTCAACTTCCCGCACGGCTTCTATGTCGACGGCGAGGGAAACGTATGGGTGTCGGACGAAAGGGCGAAGAACGGCAAGGGCGCCGTGGTCGTGAAATTCAGCCCCCAGGGCCAGGTGTTGATGACCCTGGGCAAGCCGGGCATGCCCGGCAATGCGCCCGGTTTTTTGGATGGGCCGAGCGGAATTGCGGTTGCATCGAACGGCGACATCTATGTCGCCGATGGCCATGGCGGAACCACCAATGACCGCATCGTGAAGTTCGCTAAGGACGGCAAGTTCGTTACGGCCTGGGGCAAGCACGGCAAGGCGGCTGGCGAATTCGACACGCCCCATGGCATCGCCCTCGATTCGGCTGGACGCGTCTACGTCGCCGACCGTGCCAACAACCGCATCCAGATCTTCGAGCCGGACGGCAAGTTGGTAGCGGAATGGAAGCAGTTCGGCCGGCCGAGCGACGTTGTGATCGACAAGAACGACATCATCTACGTCGCCGATTCGCAATCAAACCCGACTAACAATCCGGGCTTCAAGCAGGGTATCCGGATCGGCAGCGCCAAGGACGGCAAGGTTACAGCCTTCATTCCTGAGCCATCCGCCGAGGTCGGAGCGCCGGAAGGCGTCGGTGTGGACGATACCGGCAGCGTCTATGGCGGCTACACGGCGAAGATGGCCGTGCGACGGTTCGTTAAGGGCTGACGCGACACCCGAACAAACAAGGGGTGGGCACTGCGGGAAGGACCCGCCTATGACCACCCCACATTCCAGTGACCGACCCGCCGCCCGACGCGACCGCGGCGGACGTCCGCGCCGGTGGCTTGTCGTGTGCGGCCTCCGCGCGGCGGGCTGACAGCGAACAGGCGATCCGGGTGCACACCTGTCCAAGTGCTACCCGATCTATGACCGTCGGCAGGACCGGCTCAAGCAATCCGTCGTGCCGAGGCTCGCAAAGCCGCCGCGCACTTATTATCGCGAGTTCTAGGCGATGCGGGACATGTCCTTCGAGGTTCACAAAGGCGAAACCGGGGGCATCATCGGCCGCAACGGCGCCGGCGAGTCGACGCTGTTGGAGCTTCTGTGCGGCACCCAGCATCCCTGTGTCGCGCGGACAGAGCCTGCGGCAGCACGCGTAGTTTGCATAATGTAGGGCTGTGCTAATAGGAGTGGCCATCTCGCCCGTTTGCACCGTCAGTCAAATATCGACCGAGAAACTCGTCCAAGTCGCCCCCGGCATACAGCAGACCGCGGACTCCGGCGGCCTCGGCTGCGAGCATGTCACTCTCCTTATCGCCTACCATCAGACTTGCTTCGCGCAGAACTGGCCAAGCATGCATGAGATCTAGCAGCATGCCCGGTGCAGGCTTTCTCCAATGCGAATGGCGGCGGTACCGCTCGATCAACCCCTCCGGATGGTCCGGGCAATAGCGGACGTCATCAAGATGCGCCCCTGAAGCGCGCAGCCGCCGCTGTAGATTCGCATTGAAGGAAACCACATCCGCTTCCTCGAAATGCCCTTTTGCTACCCCCGCTTGATTCGTAACAAGAAACGCATAGTACCCGAGATCGTTCGCTCGCTTTACTGCCCTGATGGCTCCGGGCAGAAATAGCAATTGGTCAGGTCGATGGATGTAGCCGGGATCCGCGTTGAGAGTGCCGTCGCGGTCAAAGAACACGGCACGGCGTCGCCGTCTTTGCGGTATGGCGGTTTGGGCACGTGACAAGGCGTCAGGGACGCCAATGTCCAGGAAGAAACCGTCATATTTGCGGCCGCGTACCATGCCTCGCGCACAAAGGTCCGGCAAAACTTCCCGCTCGAGGGAACCGTTCTCGGGCAATTCCGATAAGATATCGCGGTCGATCAAATAGACACCGGCATTCGCTAATCCTAAGCCGTTACGACGCTCAACAAAACCGGTCACTCGTTCTCCGTCTACTGTGGCCACACCTGAGTGAAGTGTTTCCGGCACAAGCTTAAGTGCCAGGACGGCCAACGAACCCGACGGTTCAAAGGCGGTAATGAGGTCCAGCCAATTGGCGTCGAGGAAGCTGTCGCCATTGAGAAGAAAAAAGCGCGCCGCGAGGTGGGCAGCAGCAAAGCGAATAGCGCCCGCGGTGCCGAGGGGCTCCGGTTCAATAATGACTTGGACCGAGACATGCTCAGGCAGCCACGCTCGCGCTGTCTCTGCATACCCGCGAACACGGTCGCCGCGATGGCCAGCGAGAAGCAGGATTTCGTGGAACCCGAACCGGATGCAGTTTTCGATCAAATAGTCGAGAAAGGGGCGGCCGCCGACGGCCAACAACGGCTTCGGTCTGTCTTCGGTGAGAGGACCAAGGCGCGTTCCTAGCCCACCAACCAAAATGACGGCCTGCTCGGGTGGCTCGATGTTGGCTTCCATCGGACTCCTCCAGGCGATGCTGACAGATACTCTCGTATGAGAGTCATTCCGGCAGAAGCCACGACTCGACCCCAGTGTGAGTGAAAACGATCCTGTCCGGCATGCCCCCAGCACCTTCCAACGCTCGTACGAGGCGCGGCTTGTCGTCGGGATCCGCAATAAACATCATGTAGCCACCGCCACCTGCGCCCGACACTTTGCCGGCGCGTGCTCCGTTCTCGCGCGCCACTGTGTACAGTGCCTCAAGGCAAGGATTGGAGATGGATTTCGACGTAGCCTTCTTGGCTTTCCACGAACGGTCGAGAATTTCCGCGATAGTTCGCATATCGCCACCTATTATGGCCTGCTTCATATCGAGCGCATCTCGCTTGAGATCGTGCAGCCCTTGCAGCGCTTGTCCCGTCTTGGTTTTGGCCACTTCGATCTGGTCTCGAATAATAGATTCTGACGAGCGCGACCGCCCGGAAAAACACACGACGATCGAACTCTCAAGCTCGTTTAGAATCGAGCGGCGAACCCGCAGCGGATTGACGATTACACGATCGTTGGACAGGAACTCAATGAAATTCATGCCGCCAAATGCCGCCGCATACTGATCTTGCTTGCCGCCATCTAGCGCCAAATCGATGCGTTCGATTTCGAAGGCAAGGTGAGCGACGTCGTAGAGACCCAAGGGCAGATTGAAAGCATCGCGAAACACTTCGACCATCGCAACAACCAGAGCAGAGGACGACCCCAAGCCGGAACCGGGAGGCGCTTCGATCGAGGTCGAAAGCGAAATACTCGGCGGGTTGTCGGGCAGGAACTGCCGCGCAATTCGATTGTAGACGCCGCGATGCAGCCGAAGCCCATTGTGGATCGGAAGCTGGCCTTTTGAATGAACTTCTTCGACCCCTAAATCCCTCGCCCGCAGGACCACCTTGCTGTCGTGCCGATGTGTGACGGAAGCGAAGGCGTAACGGTCAATTGTCACGTTGAGAATTGCACCACCATGAAAGTCACTGTAGGGCGACAAATCGGTACCGCCACCGGCCAGGCCGAGCCGCAGCGGCGCTCGTGCGCGGTAAGTCCCTGGCATTTTCTCGTGTGACGCCAAATTTGAAGGCGCGCTTGCCGACAATCTCGACCACTGCATTGAAGTACCCCCCACGCAGTATTCTTGGACTAATTCGCTCTTGGCGCACGGCTATAGATAGGCTGGCAGGACCTGTACACCGAACATGGACACAACTCTCACGCCTCGCACCCTGACCGCTCTCGACCGCGACATGCGTTAAGATAATCGGATGCGAGCCGATGCCGCCAAAGAAGATCTTGTGTGAGGAGTACAAAAATGGCCTGATCCCCGGCGCTGAACCTGAAATGTGGACCGCCTCAGTGACCCTGGCAGTGCGGCTGCATGTAATCGTCTAGAATAATAACACCACCAGGGCAATAATTGCGCGGCCGCGGAGGCGGCTTCCGCGTGCGCAGCCCGGCTGCGAACGGCCGCGGGTTCCGTTGCTTTCTCGTCCGATGCGAGTGGCCTATCAGCGCTCTCTTGGCGATCGGTAAGAGCGCGGCGTTCAGCACGGCATTGTCGTGCAGCCCGAAATCGAAAGCGTGCCTGCAGGCTTCATAGGTGTGCAGGCCGTCAATTTGCGGGAGGAAGCGGAAGGCCAGGGCCGACCATGCCGTGGAGCCGTGCGATCCAGCACGCTCAAGGCTGGGTGGCACGGCAACCACGCCCTTTTCTACCCGTTGCGGACCACATATGTACCAAGCAGCTTCTGCCTGACGCAGCTTCGTGAGCCTGGTGGACACCCATGAACAAGCAGACGCAATTCCATATTGGCTATTGGCTGGCCGCAATCATCGGTATCTTGCTTCTCCAATATTTCTACTCGGTCAATCAGAGGATCGAAGCCATTCCCTACAGCCAGTTTCAGCGATTGCTCCAGGACGGCAAGGTCGATCGGGTCGCGGTGTCAGATCGCTACATACAGGGCACCCTGAAGGAGCCGCTGCCGGGGGGAAAGAAGCAGTTCGTGACCACCAGAGTCGACTCGCAAGCCGCCGACGAGCTGCAGAAGGCCGGCGTCACCTATTCGGGCCAGGTCGAGAGCACGCTGTTTCAGGACTTGCTCTCCTGGGTCGTTCCTGCGGTCGTGTTCTTCGGCCTCTGGACCTTCCTCGCACGGCGCATGAGCCAAGGCTTGGGCGGCGGGCTCATGTCCATCGGCAAGAGCAAGGCGAAGGTTTATGTCGAGGCCAACACGGGCGTGACATTCGACGATGTGGCTGGCGTGGACGAAGCCAAGGATGAGTTGCGCGAGATCGTCGAGTTCTTGAAGAACCCGCAAGTCTATGGCCGCCTCGGCGGCCGCATGCCGAAGGGCGTGCTGCTGGTTGGCCCGCCGGGGACTGGCAAGACGCTGCTCGCCAAGGCGGTGGCCGGTCAGGCCAAGGTACCGTTCTTCTCGATCTCCGGCTCCGAGTTCGTGGAAATGTTCGTCGGCGTCGGCGCCGCGCGTGTGCGCGACTTGTTCGAGCAGGCAAGGTCCAAGGCGCCGGCCATCATCTTCATCGACGAACTTGATGCGCTCGGCCGGGCGCGGGGACTGGGCCCCTTCGCCGGCGGCCACGACGAGAAGGAGCAGACCCTCAATCAGCTGCTCGTCGACATGGACGGCTTCGATTCACGGACCGGTCTGGTCATTCTGGCGGCGACCAATCGCCCCGAAATTCTCGATCCGGCGCTGCTGCGGGCGGGCCGTTTCGACCGCCAGGTCCTGGTCGATCGGCCTGACAAGAAGGGACGGGTCGACATTATCCATGTTCATCTCAAGCAGACGAAACTCGCAGCCGACGTCGACACCGAGAAAGTTGCGGCGCTCACCCCGGGTTTTACGGGAGCGGATCTCGCCAATCTCGTGAACGAGGCGGCGTTGCTCGCGACCCGGCGCGGTGCCGATGCGGTAACGATGGCGGATTTCAGCAATGCCGTCGAGCGCATCGTGGCGGGCCTCGAAAAACGCAATCGGCTGCTCAACCCCCAGGAGCGCGAGATCGTCGCGTATCACGAGATGGGGCATGCGCTCGTCGGCGTATCGTTGCCTGGGAGCGATGCGATCCACAAGGTGTCGATCATCCCCCGCGGCATCGGCGCGCTCGGCTATACCATCCAGCGTCCGACCGAGGACAGATTTGTCATGACGCGGGAAGAACTGGAGAACAAGATGGCGGTCCTTCTGGGCGGCCGCGCTTCGGAACAGGTCGTGTTCGGCCACTTGTCGACGGGAGCTGCCGACGACCTGCGGCGCGTGACCGACATCGCGCGCTCCATGGTGACGAAATACGGCATGTCGGAGAGGCTCGGCAGCGTCGCCTATGATCGCGATCCGCGGACGTTCTTGACCGGTCCCGATCTGCCGCCGCCGCCCCGCCAGCAGGACTATGCCGAAACGACCGCTGCCGCGATCGATGACGAGGTTCGATTGCTGGTGCAGAACGCCATGGACCGCGCGCTTGGCATCTTGAAGGAAAAGCGCGACATACTCGAGCGTAGCGCCAGACGTTTGCTCGAGAAGGAAACCCTGGACGAGAGGGAACTGACGGAGCTCATCGGGCCCCCGGCCGGGCCTCCATTGAAAGCGGCCGCGGAATAGCCCGTAGCCGGACTGAGCACATCGAAACCCGGGTCACCCTACGTGGCAATGCCGACGCCGGGCGCGTCGCTCGCGCTCAATCTGCCTCCTGCCCGCGACATTCCGATCAACCACCCGCCGGATAAATCAAACTTCCATGAGGGCCTGTCCGCGCGGCGCTCGTCCGAATAGCCCGCTCGATATGGCCTGGGCCAAGAATGTGGAACACTTCATCGCCCGCTGCAATCAGGTAGTCCGCGATGATTCGCCGGTGGCACCGCCACCACACGGCTTCTGCGCACAAGACGGCGCAATGCCGCGTGCGTCCGCGCTCTCGCAACTTCGCCAGCCCGCCGCGAAAGCCTTCGCCCATGGCGTAGTCGGCGTAATTGTGGAAGCTCTCATTCTCCCAGAACGAATTGACGTCGGGCGACACGTCGCGCGTGCGGCCGCGCAAGCCGCCCAGCGATGCAAAGTGCTCATAGCCGATTTCGAATGCGGCAAGCGCCGTTGGCAAAACATCTTGATTGTATTGTGGATT
>Ga0126384_10000667_pt1 | contig 19498 bp, 11 predicted proteins | sample PanSoiMetPlot_36_FD_92543 | JGI IMG/M metagenome (GOLD analysis project Ga0126384, IMG submission 92543) | Tropical forest soil microbial communities from Panama - MetaG Plot_36 | ecosystem: Environmental > Terrestrial > Soil > Tropical forest > Bulk soil | place: Panama | collected 2016-02-17 | reverse complement strand
GCCGGACACAATTGCTGCCTTGGGCGACCTGTTGGCCTTGGCGGGGAAAACAGACGAAGCTGAAAAGCAGTACACGCTCGTCGAGTACATCGAACATGTCAACGAAACCAACCAGGTGGCGTACAATCGCCAGCTCGCCTTGTTTTATGCCGATCACGCCCGCAAACTGAACGAGGCTATCACCTTAGCGGAAACCGAACTAGGAAGACGCCGCGACATCTATACCTACGATGTACTTGCCTGGGTGTATTACAAAAACGGACGCTTTGCCGACGCCTGGGCGGCTATGGAACAGGCTCTGCGTTTGGGGACACGGGATGCCGGGCTTTTCTTTCACGCCGGGATGATCGCTCACGGCCTGGGGAAGAGGGAACAAGCGAGGGATTATCTCTATCAGGCCCTTACGCTCAATCCCCATTTCCACCTCATCCAGGCAGAAATGGCCAAACGTACTCTTACAGAGCTTGAAAATCGACCCGGTTCGGTTGCGGCCCTGGAGTAAATCAAGATGGACACCCATAAACTGTTTTGCCGGTTGTCCTTGGCTGGCTTGATGATTGCGGGAATCTTACTGACGCCGCGTCTCGGCGCCGCTCACCCAATGGGCAATTTCAGCATCAACCATTTCTCGGCCCTCGAAGTGCATCCCTCGTTCATCCGCGTCTCCTATGTTCTCGATCTGGCCGAGATCCCTACGTTTCAAGAGATACAGGACCACGGACTGACCCCGCAGCCAGATGATTCCAGTGTTGTGGCTTACCGCGAACGTAAGGTCCAAGAATTACAACAAGGGCTATGGTTGCAGGTCGGCGGGCAGACACTGCCGCTTACCATCCGCTCCAGCACCATAACATTTCCGCCCGGCGCCGGGGATTTGCCGACGTTGCGCATCGCTGCAGTGTATGAAACCTCATTGGAAGCGGTAAACGGCCAGTTAGTATACGAGGACCGCAATTATCCGCAACGCGCGGGTTGGAAAGAGATCGTTGCCGCAGCGCGCGGTGGCATGATCCTCACGGCCTCTTCGGTTCCCGCGGAAAGCCGCAGTAAGCAATTGACTGCGTATGCTGCTGATCTTTTGCAAGTTCCTCCGCAGGACCTGCATGCCAGCCTTTCCTTCAAAACGTCTGCCGCCGCGCCAGAGAGTCAACCGGCCCCTCGCTCTGCATCCGTCCCGCTCGCTGACCTCGGAACCCCCGACGTAGCGCAGACGCCGCGTAACCGGTTGACCGACTTGATGACCGTACACCAGTTGAGTGCCGGGGTGATTGTGTTTTCCTTTCTTGTTGCTATTGGTCTCGGTGCCTTTCATGCCTTGGAACCCGGACATGGCAAGACCTTGGTTGCCGCTTACTTAGTGGGTTCGCAGGGCACGGCCTGGCATGCTCTCCTGTTAGGCCTGACTGTCACAGCGAGCCACACTATCGGTGTGTACGCCTTAGGCGGCGTAGCACTGTTCGCCTCGCATTACGTCTTGCCCGAGCAGCTCTATCCCTGGTTGGGGTTCACTGCGGGGCTTCTCATCATGGGCACGGGTATGGTTCTGTTAACGCGGGCATGGCAAGGGCACTCTGTTCAGCATCCCCATGACCATGGGCATGGCCATGACCATACCCACCCCCATCTTGACCACGAGCATGCCTGCCACCCTCACTCGCATCCACATGTGCCTCTCTCGCACGATGATCGTCAGAAATCGGCACCCCTGGGATATGGTGCGTTACTAACCCTGGGCATCACTGGTGGGATGGTTCCCTGCCCAGCGGCGCTAGTAGTTCTGCTGAGCGCGGTGGCGTTACAGCGGATCGCCTTCGGCTTACTGTTGATCGTGGCCTTCAGCTTGGGATTAGCTGCGGTCCTGGTTGGTACCGGGCTCTTGCTGGTGTCCGCCCGAGGGGTTGTGCAGCGGTGGAGTGATGAGCGGTTGTGGCTGACGTACTTACCTTTTCTTTCACCGATAGTGATTACCCCTCTGGGGTTGGTGATTGCGCTGCGTTCGCTCATGGGTGCGGGTCTCCTCCCTGGCCTGCCATTCTGAAAGACAGAGAGGAGTAGCGGGCGAGCCAGACTCGCCCGCTACGTAGGCGGAGAGACCGCAGCGTACACCACCGCTAGTGCGTCAGAACTGGGTGGGCAAAGCATAGCTTCGCCTCCAATCCGTGGGAAGCCTGGCTGCACGCGGAAATAGTGCAGGCAGGCCTTTAGCCCTGCGGTGTCCGATCACACCGCCTGCGGAGCCTCATCCGCTGCCTTTCATCTGCCGACAGCCCCTCCCCAGAGTCCACGGTAGGTCACTCCCGCCAAGATCGCTCCCACAATCGGCGCAATCCAGAACAGCCAGAGCTGGGCAAGTGCCCAGCCCCCGACGATCAGGGCTGGTCCAGTGCTCCGGGCCGGGTTCACTGATGTATTCGTTACCGGAATACTGATCAAATGAATGAGGGTCAGCCCCAGGCCAATGGCAACAGGTGCGAATCCGGCTGGTGCTCGGGGATCGGTTGCTCCTAAGATGATCAAGAGAAACATGTAGGTCATGACCACTTCACTCACGAATCCAGAAGACAAAGAGTATCCCCCGGGCGAATGTGCCCCGTAGCCATTAGAGGCTAGCCCACTTTGGACGACGTCGAACCCGGCCTTGCCGCTAGCAATCAGGTACACAACAAAAGCGCCGGCAATAGCACCCAGCACTTGTGCGATGATGTAGGGAACCAACTCCGAGGCCGGGAAACGATTGCCTGCCCACAGACCAAAGGACACCGCCGGATTCAGATGGCAGCCCGAGATGTGCCCAATAGCAAACGCCATCGTGAGTACGGTCAAGCCAAAAGCAAGAGCGACACCCAGCAAGCCGATCCCTACGTTGGGAAATGCGGCCGCTAAGACGGCGCTCCCACACCCTCCCAGCACCAACCAGAAGGTACCGATAAACTCTGCGCCCAAGCGATTACCCATCGCCATACGCTCCTCCCTCCTTAGAAATATAAATGATTCAAAGAACTTTCATTTCTGTCATCTTGAGTCAAGCTGTTACTGTCCACCCCTTTACAAAATTGAACCGTTCTGAACCAATCTGAACCATAAGCTGAACGTTAGCGGGTGAACCTGAACTTTGCCGAGTTGGCGCGATGGGCCGAGCCGCTGCCGGACAACTTCATGCAAGCATTGGCTGAGAATCTCTCTGGGAGAACAGTGTCGAGCAAGTCCCTTTTTGCTCGCCGCCTAGGATCAGTACCTCTTTTTCCACAAGATATCGGCCCCGTTATTACCCCGCGAGGTCGTGGATGCCTTGAGCTGCCAGTGATCGCTGAGTTGATACTCGATCGAGACGTCTTGCCCGGGTTTCTCTCCCCCTAGCTGCTGCGAGGTCGAAACGAAGACCCCGGGGGCAACGTATTTTCCTACCCCGACCTTGCTCTGACCAGAGCTGTCTCCAACATCCAGTTCCAGGTTATCCACCCCCAGCTTTTGGGACAGGGCTTGCTGTAACTCGCCAGCGACAGAGCCAACTACTGCTTGCATCGCCTGGGACTGAAGAGAAACCTTTTCGCCTTTACTCAGAGCATTCGCGGGTTTGCCAAAAAGGAGGAGGGAGAGAATATCTGCTTGTTCGAGCTGAGGCTCGCTGCGAAACGTTACTGTTGGCGTCTTCGCAGTTCCCCCGACAATCACATCAACCTGGTATCCCGGCAATGTGTAGCGGGCTACAACATCAAGGCCGGGATCTATTGGCGTAGCTCCGGTGAACACTATGTTCCCTTGTTCCAGGCGGAATTTCCGCCCATAAAACTCGTACCACCCACGCACGGTCTCGATAGCGCCGACGAGTAAAAGCTCTGCCGCAGGGTCTTTCTGCGCCCGGAGTTGCCCTGTTAGTTCGATCGTCCCTTCCTTCAGATGTACCCAGGTATCACGAGGAATGGTGACAGTCAGATCGAGCGCAAGGTGGGAGTAAAGGTCATTCTGCGGGGGTGCGGTTGGAGGCGCTGCCTGCTCTGCTGCTCCCGGGGATTCCGAGTGAGCCGGAGCAACGAGTTCTTGGGTGTTCTGTACCACGAGAATCGTGGGATCAGGCGCTGCTGGGCCACTCTTCATCAGGGCAAAATCTGGGCGTGCGGTTGTGTCAACGAGATTGAAAGCGCCTTTGACGACAGGTTGCTGAAGAGATCCAGAACATGCGAGCTGGCCAGAGAGCGCCGCTCGGTATTGAGGGGTGTTGATCACACGGAATCGGTCGGCAGCGAACGTCAGGTCAATGTTTGTGACCCTATACTGTTGCAACGCGACTGACCCACGGCCAGTGAACTGTCCTTCTCCGGCATGGACTGCAAATTGAGTCAGCCGGACCGCATCTTGCGCGAGTTGCATCTCAACCGTGATATCCGTGAATGCCTGACCGAGCGACTTGACCCGCACCTGGCCCTGCTGGATCTGCACAGGCCCTGAAGGGACCAGGGCATCGACCGGCCCTCTCAGGCGAACATCCATGCTCGCCGTCCCCTGTACGCCCTGAATCTGACTGCTCAACAGACTGAGAAACGCCAGGCTAAGCCCTGCGGAGCGGACACGAAGATTCGCTTCCCCCAAAACCGGAGAGGGAGCATTGCCTGCTCCTCTCAGCGCAATGGGAAGTCCACCTTCTACATTCAAGGTGTGGGTGTCATCTTGGCGGAGAAGCAAGTCGAGATCGAGCCGCTCCTGTCGGTAGCTGCTCTGGGCCGAGAGTCCAGCGTAGGATTGCCCAGCTACGGTCAATGCTCCAGTCGTGATGTTCGCTGTGACATCTGGGTTTGTTGCGGTCCCTTGCACGCGCAGGTCTATATTCACGCGTCCACTCACTGCTGGTTCGTCCCCAAGAAAAGGACGCAACTCCTCCAGAGAGAAACGGCTAACTTGCACTTGCAAGTTTAGTGGGCCTTGTTGAGCAAGAGTTCCCGATGCACTCACTATCTGTTCTGCTCGCCAAAGAGAGAAATTTTCGATCGAGAGCGTGCCGTCACGAAAGACCAGATGTGGTTGCTGTGGCGTATGCCAGGTGCCGCTAGGAAGTTGCAGCGCCAGCTCCTGGATCAAGACATCCACGAGTTGAGAATCGTAGCGGGTCTGCATTTTCACTCTCTGCGTGCGTGATTCCTCGTCCTGCGCTGTGACCTCCGTTTGCACCTCCGCTGGATGCAGACCAGCCAGGGTGATATCGGCGTTCACCGTGCGCAGACGCAGTCCTGCACGCAGACCGTTAAGTGCCGCTGTAACATGGCCGCGCGGTCGAGGACTGCCGATATCGGTCAGCGTATAGGTCACGGCTCCAGTTTGCAGAGAGTTCGTTCCTACCGCACAATTAGAGAGCGATACTTTTCCCTCGACACTGAGAGCGGTGAGCGCACCCCCTGCCGTGCCGCTGAGATTAATTGCCCCTTCTCCCGTGATTCCAGCCAGGGCTAGCCAGGGAGCAAGATTCTTTGTCTGCACACTGTAGGAGAGCTTGCTGTTCGGCGTGCCCTGCAATCTACCAATCTGCCCTTGTGCAGTAACGGTGGTGTCATTCGCCAACAGTATTCCCTTGTTCAGCGTCAATTGTCCTTTGCGCAACGCTCCCTCGACCTGTCCTTGAGTGAGTGTGAGCTTCCCGAGTTGGGAAGGGAGCACGGTGAGTTTGGCTACACTGTCTATTTCCTCCAGCGTCGTGCCACTGCCCTTGACCCAGACATCGAAGTTCATATTGGTCGCGGGAGAAGATTTGTCTCCTGTCAACTGCGCGACATTGAGGTGACGCGCAGTGAGAGTCGTCTCGTAAACGAGCGGATGGTCGAGAGAGAGTTTGCCCTGGGAAGAGAGAGAGCCAGCCCGTCCTTTTGCTTCCGCCGTGAATGCAGCCTGACCTTTGGTCAGGTTCCCAGCAATAGTGAGGTCATCAATCTGCCGTCCATATGCCAGGAGGTTTGATACCTGTGCATTAAGCGTAGCGTGAAGCGTCTCGAGGCTTGCACCTTGGAAAGAAACTTGCCCGTTGAGCTCTCCAGCAATGTCAGGAATCTGGAGGACCTTATCTACGACAAGGTGCTCTATCTGGAGCGTGCCTTGCGGGGAAGGTGGCGTCTGTGACAGATCCGCCGTCACCGCCGTGGTCACACGACCGTTCGGTGCCTCCAAGGAGACGTCGACTTGTAGAGCCGAAAGCGGGCCGCTCACCCGCGCTGACCCGGAAAGATCCTGCTGGAGACGTGGCGCTGGTAAGAACACACCGAGGTCCGCTGCGGCAAGCTTTTCCATCGTGACGGTCAGCGCGAGAGTTGGCGCGGCAAGCTTGTCTACTGTGCCCGACACCTGTAGGTGCGAGAGGGCCGTGCGCACCTCAACGGGTTGCAAGGACACACGGCTGATGCCTCCTGAGTCTTCGTAAGAAAGGCTACTGCTCCATTGCAATGCAGGAATACCAGTACCGGCAAGAGCAAAACTCAGGCTGGTAACATCCGCTCGCATCCCAGAGGGCAACAAGGCCAATGCGCCCTGTAAAGCGAGCGTGGTTACCTGGAACTCCTGGCCATCGGCCTGGCGGACTGAGACCTGGCCATTTTCGATGTTGAGGTGAGGGAGAAAGATACTCAGTGCCAGCGGCTCCGGGGGTTGCGCCGGTGGCTGTTCCGACGGCTTGAGCAGATGAGCGAAGTTCCAGCCGGCCTCTGGTTCTTGCACGAGATGGATGACTGGCTCGGTAAGTATTACGCTGGTAATCTGGAGAGTAGACGAACGGAGTAACGACAAAAGTTGAGGAAGGAGGTGAACGGCAATGGCTCCCTGCGGAACGGAGACAACTTCTCCCCCGTTCTGGCGTATGGAGAGACCGTGTAAGCGGATCTCCTCCCACACCGAGCCGCTCACGCCGTCGAGCGTAACCTCTCCGTTTACCGAGGCTTGAAGGGTGGCCACCACCTGCTCGCGCAGCCAGCGATGGAAGGAGTCGGTCCGGGTATACAGTCCAAGGCCGACTGCGATCAGGACCAGCAGGACGCCCAAGCTAACGATGAGCCAAGAGCAGACGCGTAGCCATCGCCGGGGTCGTGTATCACTCATGTGTATACTCTAAAAAAACTGCCCGATGCTGAAATACACCTGCCAAGGCTGGTCTCGGTGCGGCGGCTCAAAAGGAAACCCGAGGCCCAGGAGCACCGGTCCTACCGGTGTCGTGTATAGCACGCCGAAGCCCACGGAATACTCGAGATCGCCGACGGGCACAGTGAAGGAGTGTAACGACACTTGGCCGAAGTCGAGGAACAGGGTTCCGCCGAACTTCTCAGAGAACTGCCGGCGCACTTCGAGTGAACCCTCGATCAGGCTCCGCCCTCCCACGGGATCATTTGAAGCAGACAGCGGTCCCAGGCGATAGCGACCATAGCCGCGCACGCTATTGACCCCACCCGCATAAAATCGCTCGAAAAGCGGCACTTCATCACTGCCATCAAAAGGGTCGGCAAAGCCGAGCTTGAACCGTGCCGCCAGCACTGTGCGCGGGGCAATCAGGTGATATCCCTTTGCCTCTCCTTGTAACTTCATGAAATTGAAAGCTCCCCCTAACACACCTCCGACCTGCTCAGCGGAGAACGTCATCACTGCCCCTCTAGTGGGATTGAACGGATCGTCTGCTGTATTGCGTACCAGCCCGACAGAGAATCCTGAGAGGGTGCCTTTTCTTTGAAACTCGCGCAGGGCCTGAATGGTAGAGGGAGAGACATTGCTCAACTGATCGTATTCCAGCCGATAGGCGAGAAAGCCGCTGAGCGTTGGCGTAAAGTCGCGCTGGAATCGAGGTTGTAATCTCGTTCTGTTGAGGAGATAGCTGGGGTCGTCGAGCTGCTGCGGACCAAAAATCAGAGAAAAACGATTCTGCCGCCCAAAGGCATGAGGTTGGAGAAAGCTCACCTCGATGTCGCGGATGAGAAAAGACGCCTTGACCTGCACATCGAGTCGTCGTCCGCCACCAAACCAGTTGTTGTGTCGCCACCGCACTTGACCGCGCGGTCCATCCTCGGTCCCGTAGCCAGCGCCAAATTGCCACTCGCGAAAAGGCTTCTCGTCAACTCGCACTCGTATTGGAATGATGCTGGGATCGGCAGGGGACTCCTCTTCGAGAAAGCGCACCGAGTTGAACAGATCGAGCTTGAGCAGATTTTTGCGTGACTCGGCAATCGCCGTCGCGGAGAACGGTTCCCCGGGTTTATAGGTGATCTCACGCGTGACGATTTCCGGATCGACCTGGACCGTCCCCTCCACCTGGGTCTCGCCAAAGACCGTGGGCGGGCCCGCCTCGACTACGTATTGGACCTGAGCAGCTCGTTGGTCCAGGATCATGGTTGCTTTTCTCTCGACCTTGACTCGTCCGCGGTGCTGTTCGAGAAAGAATTCTTTGATCTTCGCCTCGGTTTCTTGATACTGTTCTTCAGTAAACACGGAGCCTTCGGTAAGAGGAAGTGAAGGTCGGAGGGTCTCCAAGGCCGACGCGAGTTCGGGAGCGTCGCTCACCTCAAGGGTCACTCGGGTAACCTGGACCGGTTCTCCTTCCTTTATATCGATATACGCAGTAACAAGCCAGTCAGTCTCCCGCACTTCTAGGCTATACGACACCTGCGCATCGTAATATCCCTGCGCTCGATAGAAGCGCCTCAGACGTTCGATATCAGTCTTGAAGGTTACTGGATCGAAGCGTGGATATGGACGCCAGAGGGTATACCAAGGACGAGTGGTCGTCACCAATTCTCCACGCAACCGGTCTGCGGAGAAGCGCTCGTTCCCGGCAATCGTCAGGGTTTTGATCGACCACTCTTGATCGGGGTCGAGGTCCTCTATACTTGCGGCATATACGTGCGCGCACAAGACGAGAGGAGCGATGAAAAAAAGCTTCTGCAGCCGCTTCCTGCACGGGTTGCCGCACTGAGACCTAACTTGACGCAACATCTAATGGCACTATGTAGGCCATCAGATTGGACTACGGAAGTACCACGTGCCACAGTGGGGGTAGTGTCGGTGACGCTGCGTAGGCAGACCATCCTCCACCCAACGCTTTGTAGAGTTGTACGACAGCAATAAGTTGGTCACGTTGTATCAGGGTAAGGGCGATTTGCGTCGGGAACAGTTGTTGCTGGGCTTCAATTACCTCAAGGTAGGTCGCAAATCCGCCAGCATAGCGTAGTGTCGCCAACCGCACCGATTCCTGTAACGCCACCACCGCCCGCGTCAGCTCCTCCTGCACTTCCGCAAATTTCTGCTGGTCGGTCAGCGCATTCGATACTTCTTGGAACGCCTTCAGCACAGCCTGCTCATATTGGAGCTTGGCTTGCTCCCATTGGGCAACCGCTGCTCGGTAGGTCTCATAGGTTCGACCACCTTGAATGAGTGGGCCGCTCAGATGGCCGATTAGTGTCCAAATGTTGCCCTTCCCCTTCACCACGGTTTCAATTTCAGTGCCTACTCCCCCATACAGACTCGTCAGCTCAATTTGGGGAAAGAAGTTTGCCTCGGCAACCCCTACCGCTGCGTTTGCCGCAACCAGGGTTTGCTCGGCTTGCCGTATATCTGGTCGCCGTTCTAACAACTGCGACGGCAACCCGGGGGGCGTAGCAGGAGGAAGGCCTTGGTCGCCTAAGGGCGCACCACGCGGTATTGGCCCAGGGTTGCGGCCCAATAGGACACTAATTAGGTTTTCCTGGGCCACAATGCGGCGCTCAAGATTCGGAATCGTTGCCGCAGTAGTTGCCAACGCCGCTTCGGCTCGGGCGGTCTCTAACTTTGAGGCGACCCCGAGCTCTAACCGCCGGGTAAACAGGTCCAGAGTTCTTTGGAATGACTCGGTCGTCCCTCGGGCAATCTCTACTTCCAGATCCAGCTCACGGAGCTCGAAATAGGCCTGGGCAACCTCGCTGACCAAGGTCACTATCACAGCACGCCGGAACTCCTCAGTGGCAAAGAGCTCTGCCAGCGCCGCCTCGTTTGAGCGACGAATCCGTCCCCAGACGTCGAATTCCCAAGCGAGGTTAAAGCGTCCCGAGAACACGTCTATCGTTTGCCCGGGGAGAGCTGGCAAAAAGAACTGTCCCGCTGCATGGGCTTGTCCGACCCCACTCTCATAGCCAATCTGCGGAAAGAATTCCGAGCGGGCAACGCCAGCCAAAGCCTGGGCTTGCTCGACCCGCGCGGCGGCAGTGCGCAAGTCGTAGTTATTCTTCAGTGCTTCTTCAATCAAGCTCTTGAGCGTGTCGTCCTGAAAGACCGCCCACCATGGCAGATCGGCCAAGGAGGCCGCCTCGGACGGGTCGATCTGCCCGCGGTAGGTCTTAGGTATAACTAGTGTAGGGCGCTGGTAATTCGGACCAATGGCACAGCCGGTGAGAAACTCTATGGCAAAGACTAAAGGAATGACGTATCCTTTCATAGTCAGTCCGCCACCTCCTCCATCACCACAACCGCTGCAGGCTTGCGCGGCACCTGAACTGACTCTTTACGATGGGCGATTTTCTCAACTACCACGAAGAGAACCGGGACGACGAAGATTCCGATCAGTGTGGCGGCGAGCATGCCGGCGATCACCACTGTTCCGAGGATCTGCCGTGCTACGGAGCCAGCACCAGCCGCTACCCACAGCGGCATACATCCTAGGATAAACGCAAACGAGGTCATGAGAATCGGTCGTAAGCGGAGTCGAGCGCCGCTAAGCGCGGCTTGGACGGCGGATTTCCCCCTTTCGCGCTCGAGTTTTGCAAACTCGACGATGAGAATCGCGTTCTTAGCTGCTAAACCGATGAGCATGACCAGCCCAATCTGGGCGTAGACATTGTTTTCAAATTGACGCATCCACAAACCAAGGAACGCCCCCAAGACGGCGACCGGGGTGCCAAGCAAGACGCTAAACGGCAACGACCAGCTCTCATAAAGCGCCGCTAAGATCAGGAAGACGAACAGCAACGACAAGGCAAAAACACCAGCGGCTCCCCCTTCCGCCCGCTTCTGTTGAAACGACAAATTGCTCCAGGTATACCCCATCTCCGGCGGCATGACTTGATGGAAGACCTCTTCCAGTGCATCCATTGCCTGGCCGGAAGTGTAGCCGGGGGCGGCGGCGCCAATGATCTCGGAGGAGCGATACAGGTTAAAGTGAGTCGTAAACTCGGGGCCGGCTGTGGGCTCAATGGAAACCAACGTCGAGAGCGGCACCATCTCACTGTTATTGTTGCGCACGAAGAACTGGCCAATGCCCTCGGCGTGGATGCGGTATTCTGGATCGGCTTGGAGATAGACCTTCCACTGCCGACCAAAGCGGTTGAAATCGTTTACATAGAAGCCGCCCATCAGGGTTTGCAACGCGGAGTACACATCGCGGATGTCAACCCCGAGCTTGAGCACCTTATCGCGATCAACCCGAGCAAAGACTTGTGGCACGGAGGGGTTGAATAAAGACGTCACGCCTGTAAGTTCCGGCCGCTTGCGCGCGGCGTCGGCGAAGCGGTTGACCTGCTCCGCCAAGAACTCCACCGACCCGCCGCTGCGGTCCTGCAACATCATACTGAACCCGCCGGCCCGACCGAACCCAGGGATGGCCGGTGGCAGAATGGCGAACGCACGCCCTTCGGGCAATTGCGCTAACTGGCGGTTAATAGCAGCTTGGATTCCCTTAACACTCGTCTCAGGTGTCGTCCGTTTATCCCAGGGCAGAAGTCGAACGAAAATCGTTGCCGAATAAGAGGTCGATGAGCCGGTAAGCATACTAAAGCCGGTGATCGCATTGTAGCCTAGTACTCCCGGGGTTTTGCCCACTATCTCTCCGAGCTTGCGGACTACGGCATCCGTGCGCTGGAAGGAGGCGGCATCAGGCAATTGGAGAGATACCACCATATAGCCATTGTCCTCATCGGGAAGGAAGCCGCCTGGCAGGATTTTTCCCAGTTGCCCAGCGACTGCCGCAATCACAACCAGGAAAAGCACACTCACTATCGTCCTGCGGACGAGAATCCCAGCAAGGCTGACATAACCGTTGCTCGCGCGGTTGAACCAGCGATTGAACCCAGCAAAGAACCAGCCACGTGGTCCCCTGGCTTTGGCCGCAGGTCGTAACAGTTTGGCGCTGAGGGCGGGACTCAAGCTGAGCGCATTGAAAGCGGAGATGACGACCGAGATCGCGATCGTGAGCGCGAACTGCTGGTAGAGGCGGCCAGTAATGCCAGCCATAAACGCGACCGGAATGAAAACAGTCGAGAGAACCAACGCGATGGCGATGACCGGCCCAGAAACTTCTGACATCGCTTTCAGTGTCGCATTCCGCGGGCTGAGCCCTTGCTCAATATTGTGTTGCACGGCTTCAACGACCACAATAGCATCGTCAACTACTAGACCGATCGCCAACACCAAACCGAAGAGCGAGAGGGTATTAATCGTGAAACCGAGCAGCGGGAAGACCATAAAAGTGCCGATCAGCGACACGGGCACGGTGAGCAACGGGATCAGCGTCGCCCGCCAACTCTGCAAGAAGAGGTAAACCACGAGGGTGACGAGAACGACCGCGGCGACGAGCGTTTTGACGATTTCTTTTATCCCTTGCGTAATAGGTAGCGTGGTATCAAGCGAGACTTCGTAATCGAGGTCCGGCGGGAATCTCGTCTTCAATTCCTCCAAAGTCTTTTTCACCTGGTTCGCTACCGCGAGCGCATTCGCGCCGGGCAACTGATTAACGGAAACAACCGCAGCCGTCTTGCCGCTCAACCTCCCACGCTGATTGTAGTTTTGCGTGCCGAGTTCGATGCGGGCAATGTCCTTGAGTCGTATAGTCGAGCCGTCGGGATTGAGGCGCACCACAATATTGCCGAATTCTGCGGCAGTCACTAATCGCCCTTGTGCCCGCACGGCATAGGTAAATTCCTGCCCCTGCGGCGCTGGCTCCCCACCTACCTGGCCGGCGGGATTTACCGCGTTCTGCTTCTGGATGGCGTTCTGGAGGTCAGTTACCGTCAGACCTAACTTGGCGATTTGGTCGGGTTTGACCCAGATGCGCATCGCATAATCGGACGTCCCCCTGGTCTGTACATCGCCTACACCGGGAATCCGCCTGATCGCGTCGATGACATTGATCGTCGCATAGTTGCCAAGGAAGTTGAAATCATAGGTGCCGTTCGGTGAGATGAAAGAGATAATGAGCAGAGGAAACGCCAGCGATTTTTTCACGGTCACGCCGAAGTTCTTAATTTCGGCTGGAAGCGACGGGGTCGCTTGCGCTACTCGGTTTTGCACCAGGACGTTATCAATATCGACATTGGTCCCGACCTCAAAATCCACCGAGAGCATTAAAGTACCATCGTTCGCGCTCGTGGATTTCATGTAGAGCATGTTGTCCACGCCGTTGACTTGCTGCTCGATCGACGTGGCAACGGCTTGCTCAACCGCTACGGCATCGGCTCCGGTATAGGTTGTCGTCACCTGCACTTGCGGCGGCACAATGTCGGGCAACTGCGCAATTGGCAGGCGGCTCATGGCGACCAGGCCAGCAATAGTGATGAGAATAGCAATGACCATCGCGACAATAGGCCGATTGATAAAGAATTGCGCCATACTCTTATCCTCCCGTTTTCGCGGTGGGTGGGGTCGCTGCTGCAGCCGGAGGAGGCGAGGCCGAAGCTCTCTGGGTCTCAGGTTCAGCTGGGACGAGCTTGGCATTGACGATCATCCCGTCCCGGATCTTCTGCAGTCCTTCGCTGACGACACGTTCATTAGGTTTGAGCCCTTCCTCGATAACCCACAAGTTACCGACGCGTTCCCCTCCTTTCACCGTCCGCAACGTCACTTTGTTGTCTGGGCTCACCACGGCAAGACGATAAGCGCCTTGCAGCTCTTGCACGGCGCGCTGTGGCACGAGCAGGGCATTTTTCTTCGTCTCAGTTACCGCTCGGACTTTTGCGTACAATCCCGGACGAAGCATGTTGTTGGGATTCGGGAAATAGCTTACGACAGTAATTGTCCCTGTCTTGAGATCCACCCCTCGGTCTGGCAACGCACCTCCACCAAGGTGGGGATAAATACTGCCATCAGCAAGGATCAGCTCTAATGGCTGACCATGTGGTTCAGCCCGCTTCTCGGCTTCCATGTACGTCGCGACTCTATCAGCAAACTTGAGATACTCCTTCTCGCTCACGGGGAATGTGACCTTGATCGGGTCAACCCGAGACACCATGGTGAGTAATGTGCTCGCTTCGATCAGATCGCCAATCTGGGCGACGGCGATACCGGCAATCCCGTCAATTGGTGACTTGACCTGTGTCCATTCCAGATTAAGTTCCGCTTGCTTGACCGCTGCACGGGCCGCCGCCACGGCCGCCTGGTTGCCGCGGTCGGCTTGAATGGCATTGTCGAGTTCTTGCTGGCTGATCGCGCCCTCTTTAGCAAGAGGCGTATAGCGAGACACATCAAGTTGCGTCTTCCCTAAGGCAGCCTCGGCTCGGCCAAGGTCTCCCTTCGCCTGATCGAGCGCGGCTTGATACGGCCGTGGATCGATAGAGAATAAGAGATCTCCCGCCTTGACGAAGGTGCCTTCTTTGTAATCCCGCGATTGGAGATAGCCTTGCACCCGGGCACGAATCTGCGCGTTGATAGAGCCGTCGGTTGTGCCAAGCCACTCGGAATAAATTGGTACATCCTGCTGGACGACCTCAGCCACGAAGACCTCGGGCGGAGGTGGTGGGGCGGCGGTCGGTGCCCCTCTCTCGCATCCGGCGAAAACACCAGCAACGGCAATAATGAGAAGGACACCAAGGGTTGGCCGAGCCTTCTTCACAGTCCCGGGGCATGACCCCGAGGATTGCATGACCATTTCATCCTCCATGAACAAGCGATAACCCTTTCGACACATCGTAATGTCTCGTCACCAACAATCGGAGCAGGTAGGAGCACATCACCCCTCGGCTATGGGGGGCGCACTAGGTATCCATCAGGAACGGTTGAGGCTCCTGTCCAACTTTCTTTCCTCTCCTCTTTCCAATAAAAAAATACAAGAGGCAACGGTTTAGGTCCACCCCGTTAAAATTACGCTGCAAGTCAATTCAAAGCGGTGCAACTCGACCGACGGCAGTGCTTGGCTGCAGCACCTTCACCACAGCACACCTTCCGGCCATCACACAGGCAAGGGGAGCAAGCGCAACAGATGGTCAGTCAGACGCTAGCAGGTCAATGAGTTGGTCCGGCGGTAACTCTTAAAAGTATGCTTGTAACCGCAACACCGCCTCATCCTCGTACCGTCGATGACGGAACTCCCAGCGCAACACCCAGTTCCTCTGCAGGGCGTAGCTCTGTCCAAAAAAGGTCGTAAGTTCGTCTGAAGATTCTCCCAGGGGATAACGGAAGTAGGTTCCAGAAGCCATGATTTTCCAGCGGTCAGTAAGGTTCGCCAGAATTCCGGCGGTGCCACCTGCGCCAATTCGGTGATAGCCGGCAAAAGCATGGCTCACGTTCACGTCCATCTCAGGAAAGACAAAGTACACTTCGCGGCGAAGCCAGTGGGTTTCTACAGCAACGCCGAGGCCGCCATTCAGATCAAAGTTATAGCAATAGTCGCAGCTCTTTCGCTTGATAGTTTCGAGTCCCGCTCGCACTTTCCACGAGGGAGCTGGCAGCAACGCATTCAGCGGTGAGAGAGAAATCATATCCGCCAGGGTGAACTGGTCCAGTCTGAAGCGGTTTTGCTGGTAGTAATGGCGCACCCGAAAGCTGAAGACCTCGATCTGTGAGTCAGGCGTATACCCAGGGTCGGGATCGAGCAGGTCGTGATGGCCAGCCCGGGCGGCAACCTCTTCAAACCAATCTCTATCCCGCCAGCCTGCACCAACACTGATGCGCAGCGAGCCGTGTCCATGATCCGGCTGTGTCACGAAAGGTTCGATCACAACTGGCTGAGACCGTGCCGTAGGGTGGCTACGCATCACAAAAAGATGGTAGAGAAGGTCATTTGCCGTGCTGGCACTCCGCTGCACCTTTGTCATGCGTCGGTATTGCAGATAGTCGATGGCAAGGTCGAGAATCAGTGCTTGCCGCTCTGGTGGGAGGGTGCTCAAGACTGCTGGGCTGGCTGCAGCCGGATCCTTCAACACCAGCTCTAAAACGTGCCGTTCCTCCGTCGTTAAACTTGCCAGCTGGCTGCGGATCTGCGTGCTTGGCGCCGGTCGATAGGTGATGTCCTTAATCAGCCTGGGGTGGGAGGCCAATAAGCGGACGGTGTCAGCTGGGACCGTCCCTAGGTGGAAGGTATCGGTGAAGTGCAGTTCAGGGACCGCTACTTCTAGTAAAGCGAGGATGTGATAGGCGCAGTTTTCCTTGAAAACGAAATAATCAAAGTACCCATTCTTCAGTTCCCACAGATGCATCAGTATCAGCCTGACCTGCTCCGCGGTCAGATTCAATTGATATTCCCAGATGTCACGATCCTCGAATCGCCGTATTCTTTGACCAACTCGTAATAAGACGGATAGGGATTACTACAGTGTTATGGCTTGTAGGATATTTGACAGCCGCAACATCTCGGGATATTGTAACCACACGAGGTCTCGCCTTGCGCGCCAGCGACTCAGTTGACAGTACCCCAGGTGGGGCTCCATAATCTCGGAGCAACACGCCCCTGTACTACCCTCCCCGCCATGATGCACTGGCAACCTGCGCGCTGGAGCAAGACGCCCGAAGCCAGTGCGAGATCTGACCGCCATGCCGAGCGGCGATGACCATGAAAGGACGGTGCCTATGGAAACTCCACTGCAGTATAAAGTCACGCAATTGATTCCCGACAAGCGTCCCTGGCTTGACCAAGTGCAGGATCTGCTCAGTGAGCAGGCGCGTGCGGGGTGGGAACTCGTCACGGCCTTCCAATATCAAGGCGCGGCGCCGCAGAGGGCTGATCCGCAAGTCCAAAGCCTGTCTCACGTGGCCAGCACCATCTTCATTTTTAAACAGCCTGCCTAACGCGGGTTGTCATCTCCTGCCTAGGTCATCAAGCATTGGCGGGGTGATTCGACCAGCAACAGTTTCCCGTGTGGGTTCATGGCGAGGTGCCACTCTCGTGTGTCGGCGAGTGTGGTTTCGGCGCTGCGCCGAAATAGTTCAGCCAGATAGGCAGCATCCGTACTCGCGACGGCGTTTCCCGTTGCTGCCACTACGAGCAGACTCAGCCACAAGTAGAAAAGTGCGCAAGGGAACAGGCAAGAAGGGCAGAGGTTCCGAGCCACATCTGTTCCCCGAGCCGGGACTGACGCTGTCCCTCGGCTGGCTAAAGAGCTCGTGCTGTCAAACTATGAATTCTTCGCCACGATGTTACGAAATTGTGGGTGGCTCGCCATTTCGCGCGTCAGAGCGGCCACCATCTCATCAGATGTGACTTGCTCAGAAGGAACGACGAGGAGGAATTTCTCTCTAGTGAACGCAAAGAACTCCGCTTGCTGATCACCTGGTATACCTAGTAATGAGGCTAGAGCAGCCAAATGTTCTCCTTGTCCCGCTGCCATGTTCTTTTTTAAGCGCTCGAAGTTGGCAGACGCAAAAACACTGACCTTTTCCTCTTCCTTCAGGGCGCCATCTTTTTTGGCTTCTGATTTTCCGCTCGTACTGGAAGTCGAATTGGAAGACGCCTTGGTAGGATCAGTGGTGAGTGAGCAAGACGCTGACAGAAAGCCAAGCATCAAGGCAAAGAGCAGAACTCCAGTAGACCATGCAGATATCCGCATCAAAGCCTCCCAAGGTTGTCGTTCGGATGAACAGCACGTGATGTTCGACTAGCGGAGAAAGGTAGTCTCCCCCCTTTGGTTTATCAAGCAACCGATGATGTGTTGGTATGAAACGTTCTCTCACGCAGTGAGACACAGTGCAGAGGAAAGGAAGCGGGCCGCTCACTGGCACTGAGGCGACATTTCTGCGAAGGTAAAGACAAGTGCTACCTTGAGGAAAAGGCAGCTTGGAAGACCAGAGGAAAAGTGGAGCAGAACTATGAAAGCGATGGTGGTCGAACGCCCAGGACCGATCGAGAACAATCCCCTAACGTTGGTTGAGCTGCCGGTCCCTGAGCCAGCGCTAGGCGAAATATTGATTCGAGTTGAAGTTTGCGCCGTCTGCCGTACCGATCTGCATGTTGCCGAGGGCGACCTGCCTCCGCATAAGAGTCCTGTTGCGCCAGGACATGAGGCGGTTGGCACAGTCATCAAGCTAGGTCCAGATACTGGCCAGCGACTGAAGGAAGGAGACCGGGTCGGGGTTGCCTGGCTGCACACGTCTTGCCGCACCTGTTCGTACTGCGTCAGGGGAGAGGAAAACCTGTGCACGGCTCCGCGTTTCACCGGCTACGATGTCAACGGTGGGTATGCCGAATATCTCGTGGCGCCGGAAGATTTTGTCTATCCACTTTCGCGTGAGGTGTCAGCGGTCGACGTGGCGCCGCTGCTGTGTGCGGGGATCATCGGCTATCGGGCGCTCAGGCGCAGTGGGGTGCGTCGCGGGGAACGACTCGGCCTCTATGGCTTTGGCGCCTCGGCCCATATCGTCATTCAAATTGCACGCCATTGGGGGTGTGAGATCTATGTCGCCACCAGAGGAGACAAACACAAGGCCCTCGCTCGCCGTATGGGAGCGGTCTGGGTGGGGGATGCAGCAGACCTCCCGCCAGAAAAATTGCAGGCCGCTATTATCTTCGCGCCAGCAGGTGAACTGGTCCCCCGTGCCCTTGCCGCCTTGGATCGAGGAGGAACGCTGGCCTTGGCAGGTGTCTACATGACCCCTATTCCCACCTTGGACTACGAGGCAACTCTCTTTTATGAGCGGAACTTGTGTAGTGTGACCGCCAACACGCGTCAGGATGGTATTGAACTGCTGCGGTTGGCCGGAGAGATTCCTCTGCACACTCATACAGAAGAATTTTCTCTAGAACAGGCCAATGTCGCCTTGATGAAGTTGAAATACGATCAGATCAATGGTGCGGCAGTGCTGAGAGTGTCCGGAAAGGCCCCTTTTCTTGCCAAAACTGCTTAAAGGGAGTAGAGAGCAAAAAAGGAAGAGTTGCCCCAAGTTGTTCAGAGAAGCACTGACTGCGCTGCCTCAGGCGGCGCTGAGGAATACACGTTTTGATCCCTTAGCAGGAGGTGGATTATGGTAGCGATACAACGTGTCCTGTTTCTCACCGATTTCTCATCCGAGGCAACAGACGCGCTCACTTACGCCAAAGAATTTGCCGAAAAATATGGCGCCCGGCTCTATGTCTTGCACGTCATTGAAGACCCGACCAGCAAGCTCTACGACATGGTCAGTGGTGACTATCACGCCTTGGACCGTAACGCTCGGGAAAAAACTCAGGCCTGGCTAGCGCAACTTCATCGCGAGCGCCTGGACAGCTCTCCGAACTGTGAGACCCTCATGGAGCGCGGTGAACTCTTTGAGCACGTCCTTAAAGCCGTCCACGAACAGCACATCGATGTGATCGTCATGAGTGCGCACACCCATG
>Ga0126384_10000666_pt1 | contig 19506 bp, 15 predicted proteins | sample PanSoiMetPlot_36_FD_92543 | JGI IMG/M metagenome (GOLD analysis project Ga0126384, IMG submission 92543) | Tropical forest soil microbial communities from Panama - MetaG Plot_36 | ecosystem: Environmental > Terrestrial > Soil > Tropical forest > Bulk soil | place: Panama | collected 2016-02-17 | reverse complement strand
TCACCGAACGATCGACGCCGTACTTTTTTGCTGTCAGGATTCCGGTCGGTACGACGAGTTGCATTAAGCCATATGCCTTCGCGGACGAAACCGCGCGGGGATTGAACACTGATTCCTGGCGAATCAAGCCGGCAACCTGATAAGGATCCAGTGAACGTGCCCGCGACTCTTGCTTGATGATGTCCCAAAAAACGAGCGGATAGAAAATGTCCCATTCATCGCGGCGCATTTCTTCCGGCTTCATCTGCGAGTAGTCCGGATAACTGCGCTTCAGATAATTCAACGCCTGCACGTTGTCTTCCTGCGCACGATAAATTTTGGCGATTGCCAGGTTTACGCGCGGACTGGCCGGCGCCGCGGACGAAGCAACGTTCAGCTCTTCGAGCGCCCAGTCATCTGTGCCAATGATCGAAAGCTGATCGGCCCTGGCGATGTGGTCATTTTCCTCTTTGCCGGCAGTCTCTTCAGCAACCGTTACCGTTTGCAGGTTCGCGACCGCTTGTCCAACCTGAGAATCGGCACTGAATGTTTGACGTGTCGCACTTGCATTCCGGTTCAGGATGTCGAGGCGTTGCTTCGCCAGGTAGCCATACCAATTCGCGTCGTAACGCGCTTGCAGAGCTTCGTAGATCGCGCGCGCTTCCGCCAGTTTGCCGGCTTTCTCGCTGTCGCGCGCCGCCCAATACGCTGCCTTGCCGCGGAAATCGGTGTTGTTGCCGGCATATAGCGCCAAATGCTCAGTCAGGAGCCGAGATGATTCTGCAAAGTTCTTCGCGTCATGAGCTTGCCAAGCCACATAAAACTGCGCCGGCGTAACTTCTACGTTTCCGGGAAAGAAGTTAACTGCCGCGCGATAGAAGTAAGTTGCATTCACATCGTCTTTGGTTTCTTCCGCGCGCTGGCCTAATTGTACAAACGAACGCGTCGTCCAATTGCTCGCCGGAAACGCGCGATGCAGTTCGTCGGCCATGCTGCGCGCCTGAGGCCATTGCCGGGCGCGCCCGTAAGCCAGCGCTGAGGTGTACATAGCTTCTGCACGAGCTTCGCTGCCGCCCGCGGCAGTTGCGGTAAGGGCCGCGGTGGCTTCCGCAAAACGGCGCGCATTTGCCGCTGCGATGACGCGACGTGCCTGTCGTTCAGGTGTGGTAGTGACGGGATAACGTGTGAACGCATCCGTGTAAGCTTCGTAGGCGTCGCCGTAGCGTTTGGCGGCGAAGAGTTTTTCCGCTCGGGCCAGCGCTTCGTCTGCCGAACCAGCAATGAGTGATGAATTCAGACGCGGGATTGCCGCGGCTGCTTCAGCGCTCTCGGCAGACGCAGGCGCAAAGAAATATATGCGACGATAAGCAGCTAACGCGCCGGTGTGATTGCCCGTCTCATCATAAGCTTTGGCGGTCAACAAGAGGGCGCCGCCGCCGTCTTTCGCCGCTAGTGGTTTCAAAATAAGGGGAACCGCTGCAGCTTGTCCTTCCTGCATCAAGAGTTGCGCGTCGTGCAGCAACGCGTCGGGGGCACGAAGAGAATCAGGATAATCACGCGCCAATTGTTCGTACACAGCCCGCGCTTCGACGTTACGTTTAAGTAATTCGAGCGTATTGCCGCGCATCAACAGGGCGTAGTCATTGATAACGACGTAATCACGAATCGACTTCGAATCCAGCAGCGAAATCGCTCCGGCAAAATCATTTGCTTTCAACTTGATCCGTGCGTGAACGATCCGCGCCAACGCGCCGGCGGTTGTGTTGGCGTAGTTGGATTCGATGCTGGCGACTGCTGCTTCCGCGGGAAGCACGCCTCCGCGAGTCATTGCACGCAAAGTTTCGCGGGCCTTCAATTCCGGTGGCGTTTGCTGCAACGGGCGACACCCGGCAATCAGAAAAAGGGGCGCGACTAGGGCGAAGATTGTGCTGAGACTCATGAGAAGGAACGCGAAGCGGTACTTGCGAAGTGTGATCATAGTGCTTGAAAACTTAGGTGCGAGCGGACGCAGGGGCGAGGGGTATATTAACACGGGGCAGCCGGGTCCAGTGTCGGTCTGTTGGTGTGAGTTTTCCCGTCAGTCTGGCTTCGCCTCGGCGCCAGTTCGTTGAATGAGCTCTGCAAATGTTTCGTCGCGGCTTCCGCGGCCGTGCAGATAGGGTTTCCAAACTTCTACGAGAATGTCTTTAAGGGCTCCCATTCCTCGTTGCCAGACGCCGAACTTGTCGGCGTAAGGCACATGTTCGGGAACGACCTGGCGAGTGGCCTCTCCGGCAGTAAAGAAAATCAGGGCATGAGACAAATTCCTCGGCACCTCTTTGTTGATTCGCCGTGCCTGGTCCTTTAACGCTTGCATGACCTGATCGTCCCACTGGTGCATGCCCTCATGAAAGATCGTTTCCAGACCGTAGATGCCCTGGGTGCCAGGGTCAAGGCTTGAGAGCACGAGCAGGTTACCTCTCGTGGAATAGGCGCCGGCCCAATTAGAAAAAGCTGATACATGCACAGGGAATCCGGCCGCGGGCCAGTCCATTTTGTACGCCTTGGTGATGAAAGCCAGAATGGTTGTTCCGTGCTGGTCAACAAGTCTCTGAATCGTCGATTGCCACTGACGGTTCGCTTCGCGATGCTGGAGCCACCAAATATTGCGATAAATCGGAGCAGCCTTTTCGAGCACGGCGACGGCCGTGGAGTCAATGTTTCTTCCGGTCAACGACTCGGCCTCACCGGCCGCGGCGAGGGAATTAGTCAGTGCGGGCAATGGATCATCGAAGATCAGATCTTTCGTGCTGAATGTTGCTGCGTAAGCGGCAACAGCGTCACGCCAGATCCTCTGGTCTACTTCGCTAAGCTTGGCAAGGCCTGCTTCCTGGGCTGCAGGCGCGCCGGCGACCGCCTCGCGACTCGAATCTCCGGACTTGTTCCGGGCTCGACCAAGTACGTACAAAAAGTGATGCAGGTTTAACCAGAACTCATCAGTATGAAAGACAAAGATTGGATTGGCCGATTTGGTTTCGACGGAGGAGCGTAATTGCTCATACGTCCGAGCCAGGGAATCGATCTGCGCTTCGTACTCATGCAGATTGACGTTGCCGGCGAACGCACCTTTCACTTTCTCATCAAGAAGATCGATCAGCGTGGTCCATTGCTTCCACGCTGGCTGCGCGTGTAACTTACCGCCATAAAGCCGGTCGAATTCGTCGACCAGGTAATGATGTGTGCGACTGACGGTAAACCTTCCTTCAGCATCCGCGGCAAAGATCGCAAACGGAACAATCATGTCCTCGGTAATCGGATTTAGAGTTGTGCGCTTGCCGAACCAGACGCGACCCTTCATCCATTCTTCAGTTCCCACCAGGCCGCTCGATGGATCGGCAGGAAACCATTGATTCGCCGCAGAGTCGTAAAGCTCCAACCACACGTGATCATTGTGATGACGTCCAAAAACTGAAAAGGTATTTCCTTTCTCCTTCACCAGCTGGTGCGCGCGCTCGCCACGCTCAGGTGTGTTCGTGTAGATGTTGACCTCATGCACGCGCCGAAGCTTGATGTTCAGTTCTTTCATCGCCGCGAGCGCCACCATCGCGAGCTCGTTACAATTGCCTCCACGTCGCTCAACGATTTCTGGCACGGAGCGCTTTTGATAGTCCGTGGCCTTCCATTCGAAATTCTGTGCCAGCCAACGGACGATTGCCTGAGCCCGCCCGAGTTCGGACGTGGCGCCCCTGGAGACTTGTTCAGCGAATGCTTTGAGGTCGGTGCGAGCCAGTGAATATAAGTGCTCGTCTGCGGAACCTGTGTTCTGTTGTGCACTGACAACCCCAAACGCGAGTAGCAGGAAAATTAAACAGCCGATGAACTGTCTTACTTGCATGTTTGAACCATTATCACTCAGCTAACGGCTATTAGTTTCGGTTTTTTTGTGGCCAGCAACACGCCGGAATAGCCGCGCTAACACTGCCGGGGCCGTACTTGATATTCTTTGCGCGAATGACCAGCGACTCGCAGGCTACGAGGATCATGATTCGCGAGGAACCGCGCAGCCGTCCTGCTACGGGCGATGTCCTGCGGGGACGTTACCGATTAGACTCTCAGCTCGGCCGCGGCGGCATGGGGGTCGTCTATCGCGCCACAGATCTGGAGTTGATGCGGGAAGTGGCCGTGAAAGTTATTTCAGAGACTTCTTCTGCCGACGGCCGCCATCGCCTGCTTCGTGAAGCTCGCGCGGCAGCGGCATTGAATCACCCGAATATTGTTTCTGTGTACGATGTTGGTGAAGCTGATGGCACACCATTCTTCGTTATGGAGCTGGTGCAGGGGCCAAGTCTGGGAAAAGCGCCGCCGACCGACTTTGCCGGCATCGTCGAAATCGCCCTGCAAATTTGCACCGCGTTGGACCACGCGCACACTCATAGAATTGTCCATCGAGATCTAAAACCTGACAATGTGCTTTTGTCCCAGGCCGGTCAGTCGGTAAAACTCGCGGATATGGGACTCGCTTTGCCGGGGGAGGGCGCGCGAATATCTCAGGCAGGTTTGGTCCTCGGCACACCTTCTTATATGGCGCCCGAGCAGGCCCTGGGCCAGACAGTGGATGCGCGCACCGATCTTTATGCGCTCGGCGTGTTGCTATACGAACTTACGACTGGCCGAGTACCTTTCAAGGGTGACGATCCGCTGACGGTCGTCTCGCAGCATGTTCACGCCCCGGTGGTGCCGCCACGCGTTCTGCGTTCGGATGTCCCGCGGGCGCTGGAACTAATCATCCTTCGCCTTCTCGAGAAGAATCCAGACGCTCGTTTTCAGACTGCGGAAGACACGGCGGCAGCATTGCGGCGCGCACTCGACATAGACGCGCAGGTCCAGGATTCCGAAGCCGCGCCGGCGGTGGCGATTCTCGATGCGCTTTCCCGCGGACGCCTGGTCGGTCGCGCCGTGGAACTAGCCGAAGTGCGGCAGCTATGGCAGCGTGCGCTTGAAAATCACGGCCACGCGGTTTTCCTGAGTGGTGAGCCAGGAGCGGGCAAAACACGGCTAGCGAAAGAGATTACTATTCAGGCCGCTGTCGACGGCGCCGTTGTTATGACGGGTGGCTGCTATGAATACGAGGCGACGACTCCTTATTTACCTTTCGTGGAAGCGTTTCGCCGCCTGGTGCGGGAACGGCAGGATGACAGCGTTCTGCGAACAATACTCGGTGAGGCGGCACCACAGATTGCGAAGCTCGCACCCGAGATTGAAACGCGTCTGGGACCATTTCCAGCGCGGACGGAATTGGCTCCCCACGAAGAACGTCTACTTTTCTTCGACGCAGTCGCGCAGGTTTTCTCAAATCTGGCCCGCACGAACGGATTGCTCTTCTACGCGGACGATCTTCATTGGGCCGATCGCGGCACGCTCTGGTTGTTGGGCCACCTCTTGAGACAACTGCGTGACCAGCGCGTGCTCATCGTCGGTTGTTATCGCGAAACGGAACTCGATCGGACGCATCCACTGTCGCGCGCGCTGCTCGATTGGAACCGCGAGCGGTTGGTGACACGCATCACGCTGCGGCGATTCGACCTTAGTGAAACCAACGCCCAATTAAGCGCGCTGCTCGGAGAGAATGTCAGTGGCGAGTTTGGCGAGGCTGTCCACCGCGAAACGGAAGGAAACCCTTTCTTTGTCGAGGAAGTTTTGAAAGCGCTCATCGAGCAGGGGTCCGTACGTAGGGAAAGCGGCCGGTGGAAGCGTTGTGACGTCGGCGAGCTGGTAATCCCCCAAAGTGTGAAAGAAGCAATTGGAAATCGCCTTGACCGCGTGAGCGAACAATCCAATGAAGTTCTGCGGGTCGCTGCGGTGCTTGGCAAGACCTTTAGCTTCGACGAGTTACAGGCGGCGGCTGAGAATACATCAGAAGATGCCTTGCTCGATGCACTGGACGAATCGGTCACCTCACAGTTGGTCGTCGCTACCGGAAAGGATTCGTTTACTTTCACTCACGACAAGATTCGCGAAGTGCTCTATGAGGAATTAAATCCAATCCGCCGCCGCCGTTTGCACCGCCAGGCTGCACAGGGCCTGGAACAGCGCGATGGTGGTTCGGCTTGCACGGTTGAGCGCCTTGCCTACCATTACATTCAGGCCGGTGATTATGACCGTGGGCTTACCTACGCCAAACGCGCAGCAGCTGAGGCCGAGCGTGTGTTTGCGATTGATGAAGTCGTAGCGGCATACGGCCGCGCCCTTGAATGCGCCGAAGCGCTCGGACTGGTTGAAGAGCAACTTTCGCTGGAAGAGGCGATCGGAAAAACCTATCTGTTGCATGGCGACCTGATCCCTGCCGGTGAGCACTTCGAACAGGCGATGACATTGACTGAGGACCCGCAGGTACGTGCTCGTTTGCAGACTGAAGCTGCCAGTTCGCTTGTTGCCACTGGCAACCAGCGCGGAGTCGAGTATCTCCACGAAGCTTTGAAAGTTTTGGATCCGATTAAGAACCCAGTGGAGACTGCGAACGCCCTGGCAAACGAGGCGCGATTTCATCATCTGGCCGGGCGTCATCGCAAGGCGATCGAGTTACTGAAACGCGCAGCGGAGCTGATTGCACCCGCCGCCGCCGCGGACACGATCAGCACGTTTGCCGCGCCCATCATCACGCAGATCTATGCTTATCTCGCCGCCGCGTATCAACATTACGGCCTCTATAAGGATTCGAATGGCTGGGCCCGGCTGGCAATCGAGTTTGGCGAGATGCACAACGTGTCTTTTGCCCAGGCACTGGGCTTTGAATTCCTTAGCGAGAATGCAATCCACATCGGCGAGTATCAGGTCGGACTCGGTTATGCCGATCGAGAACAGGAGATCGTTGAGAGAATTCATTCACGAGAACGCCGCGCCTGGGCGTATTTCGCGGCCGCGATGAACGCGGCACACCTCGGCGATCATGAGCGCGCCGAAATTGAATTTACGCAGGGGATCGCCCTGGCAGAAGCAGTCGGCGAGCGTCGCGTGGCAGCTCTGCTAAGGGCAAATTATGCGGCATTGCAGGCAGAGCAGGGAGCGAATTACAGCCATGACTCGGTCGTGGGCCGCGCGCTGCTGGATAACGCGTTGCAAACAGCGCGTTCAAATTTTCAGACCGAAGGTGGCTCTAGCCTGCTCTATTCCCGATTCGAAAGTCATCGCTGCCTGGCATTGGTTCATTTCCGGCGTGACGAGCTGGATGAAGCCGAACGATTATGCGCGGCAGCCTCGGCCGTCGTTTCGGATACCGAATCGCGGGTCAGCAAGTTATGGCTGGGGCCACTATATATGGATGTACTACTCGCAGCAGCAAAACGCTTCGAACATGAGAACAAACATGACGAGGCTGCGGCTCGTCTCGCTTTGGCCAGAGAACTTCTCGCGGAATACCAGAAGCTGGTTGTCGAGTGCCATTCCCCGCGCTTCAAGCAAGAAGCGGCCCGACTCGAACAGGAACTGAAATAGCACATTTGCCCCGCCTCGCTCTCGCAAGAGGTTACGGTCCGACGGAGGGTCGCATCAGAGAAGCGAAAGCCACAACTGAAACAGAGGATAGCCATCGTCCCTGATTTCAGGATTTCTTGAAGCTTCTCCGTGCCCTCCGCGTCTCCGTGGTGAATGATCTTTAACTAGCGCTCTGGCTATCTGATGTTAGAATGCCACCCGTTGTGAAAATCCAGGACCATTCTGAGTCCCATGGCTGAATCGAAGTCCGCGATTGCGCCGGGCGGCCTCGGCGCCACTATGCGCCGTGACGCCTGGTGGATCGAGTTAATTCCGGTTGTCCTAATTCTGGGCGCGTTCACCGTTTATGCTACCTGGAGAACTTTCGAGAACAACTACTACGAGTTTGGGTCGTATCTTTCACCTTTCTATTCGCCACTGATCAAACCGCGATGGTGGCCGCTTTCACCTGCGATCCTGATTCTGTGGGCACCACTGGGCTTTCGCGCTACTTGCTACTACTACCGTAAGGCGTACTACCGCTCGTTTTTTCTTGATCCACCAGCCTGTGCGGTAGGCGAGTCACATCCGCATCGATACAGCGGCGAAACTCGCTTCCCGTTCATCCTGCAGAATCTGCATCGTTATTTCCTCTACTTTGCGATCGTCTTCTTAGTCATCCTGTGGTACGACGCGATTACCGCATTCTGGTTTGACTCGCCGACTGGTAAGCACTTTGGCATCGGCGTCGGCTCGCTGGTGTTACTTGCGAACATCATTCTGCTGACTGGTTACGCTCTGTCATGTCACTCGTTACGGCACCTGGTGGGCGGCAATGTCGATTGCTTCTCCTGCGTCGTGGCCGGCGGCCCGCGCCATTCTGCGTGGCGAGGGATTTCTTTTCTGAATGAGCGGCACATGCTCTTCGCCTGGCTGAGTCTGTTCTCGGTCGGGCTGGCTGATCTCTATGTGCGCCTGGTCGCTTCAGGCGCAATTACTGATTTGAGATTGATGTGACCGAGAGATACGAAACTAACGAACACGATGTTTTGATCATCGGCGCAGGCGGCGCCGGGCTGCGTGCCGCGATTGAAGCGCTGGCGCAGGGGGCACGCGTTGCAGTCGTCTGCAAGTCTCTGCTTGGCAAAGCGCACACAGTAATGGCCGAGGGCGGTATCGCGGCGGCGATGGCTAATGTCGATCCGCAGGATGACTGGCGCACGCATTTTCGCGACACCATACGCGGCGGCAAGTTTCTGAACAACTGGCGCATGGCCCAGATTCACGCGCAGGAAGCGCCGGAACGCGTTCGAGAATTGGAACAGTGGGGCGCGCTCTTTGACAGAACGGATGATGGCAACATCTTGCAGCGTGCCTTCGGCGGCCATACTTTCAAGCGGCTCTGTCACGTCGGCGATCGTACGGGACTCGAAATGATTCGGACATTACAGGATCGCGGTGTCCACCTGGGCTTCGATGTTTACATGGAGTGCGCAATCACCCGCTTGTTGAAGGAAGGCGATCGGGTGGCAGGTGCGTTTGGATACTGGCGCGAGAACGGCCGCTTCATAGTCTTCAAGGCCAAATCGATTGTCATCGCTACCGGCGGGATCGGAAAGGCGTGGCGCATTACCTCAAATTCGTGGGAATACACAGGGGACGGAATGGCCCTGGCTTACGATGTCGGTGCTGAATTGATGGATATGGAGTTCGTGCAGTTTCATCCGACCGGGATGGTTTGGCCGCCGGGCGTGCAGGGAATTCTGGTGACCGAAGCGGTTCGCGGCGAAGGCGGAATCCTCCGCAACAAAAATGGCGAGCGATTCATGGAGCGATACGATCCGGAGAGATTGGATCTCTCGACGCGCGATGTCGTGGCGCGGGCAATTTATACCGAAGCCAAAGAAGGCCGGGGCACTGAACACGGGGGCGCGTATCTGGATATCTCGCACAAGCCGGCTGAGTACGTAAAGAAGAAACTGCCGAGTATGTATCACCAGTTTCGCGAGCTGGCGGACGTGGACATTACCAAAGGACCGATGGAGGTTGGCCCAACGTGCCATTACATGATGGGTGGAATTCGCGTGGATGCCGAAACGGCACAGTCAAGCGTACCCGGTTTATTTGCAGCCGGCGAAGCCGCGGCCGGACTGCATGGCGCGAACCGACTGGGCGGGAATTCCCTCTCGGACCTTTTGGTATTTGGCCGGCGTGCAGGCCAGGCTGCGGCAGAACAAGCCGCGAGCGCTGGTCCCATAACGGTTGACGCAGTTGAACTCGAAGCAGCCGTCAGCGAGTTGCTCGCGCCATTTGAGCACGCTGACGGTGAGTCCGCCTACGAACTGCATCGCGACTTACAGGAAACAATGCAGAATTACGTCGGCATATTTCGCAGCGAAGAGGATCTCAAACGCGGTCTGAATGAAATCCAAAACCTGAAACGGCGCGCGGCTAACGTTCGCGTGGAGGGCTCGCGTCTTTTCAATCCCGGCTGGCACCTGGCGCGTGATCTAAAATCCATGTTGACAGTTTCTGAAGCAGTGGCCCTAAGCGCGTTGGCCCGCAAAGAGAGTCGTGGCGCCCACAGCCGGATCGACTTTCCGAACTATGACGAGGGGTGGAGCAAGCTCAACAATATCGTTTCCCGGGACGGAGAGGAGATGAGGTTGAGTCAGACGACAATTGCAGAGATGCCTTCAGATCTTCGGGCGATTTTAGACGCGAAGTAATTAATTGATTCTGTTTCCTCCGTGCCTCCGTGGTGAGTTCGTATTTTCCTCGACTTAAATCACCACGGAGGCACGGAGAGCACAGAGAAAGAAATACAAAATTAAGAAAGGGGCGCTCCCACAATGAAGCCCAAGAGTAGACTCTATGAAGAAAGACTCACTGAAGAGATTATTGGCGCGGTAATTGAAGTCCACCGACAACTTGGTCCTGGACTTCTCGAATCAACTTATGCCACTTGCATGCGCCGGGAACTGGTCTTGCGCAACATTCGTTTCGAACATGAGAAGCCCCTGCCGAATATAAGGGGGTCATGCTCGACTGCGGATATCGGCTGGATCTATTGGTCGCAGGTTTAATGATTGTCGAGATCAAATCAGTGGAGGCGCTTGCGCCGATCCATGAGGCGCAGCTATTAACGTACCTGAAGCTGACCAGAGTAAAGATTGGTCTCTTGATCAACTTTAACGTCGTCGTGCTTAAAAGCGGGATCAGAAGACTCGTTCACTGATTCGTTCTTGATCTCGGTGTCCTCCGTGCCTCCGTGGTGAGTTCGTATTTTCCTCGACTTAAATCACGACGGAGGCATGGAGGGCACTGAGCAATAATTATGGCTGACGCAACTTTCAAAGTCTTTCGCGGCAATGCCGACGGTGGCGACCTGACCGAGTACAAAGTACCGATTGCTCCCGGTATGGTCGTGCTCGATGCTCTCCATTACATCCAGGCCCACCAGGCGCCCGATCTGGCCGTGCGTTGGAATTGCAAGGCCGGAAAATGCGGCTCGTGTTCCGCCGAGGTCAACGGCCGCCCGCGTCTAACTTGCAAAACGCGTCTCGATGCCTTGCCATTGGATAAACCTATCACTGTGCAACCGATGAAAGCCTTTCCAGTGCTTAAGGACCTGGTCACCGACGTCGCCTGGAATTACCGCGTCAACAAAAAGATTCCGCCGTTTACGCCGGCGGTCAACGCTGAATGGAAAATGGATCAGCGCGAAGTCGATCGCGTCCAGGAATTCAGGAAATGCATTGAATGCTTTCTCTGCCAGAATGTCTGCCACGTGTTGCGCGATCATGCGAAGAGAGAACAATTCGGCGGCCCACGCTTTTTCGTGCGCATCGCCGGACTGGAAATGCATCCCCTCGATTCTCTAAATCGAACCGAGTTGCTCAAAGGTGAATTGGGCCTTGGCTTCTGTAACATCACCAAGTGTTGTACCGAAGTCTGCCCGGAAGATATTCATATTACCGACAACGCGATCATTCCACTGAAAGAACGGGTCATCGATAACTTTTATGATCCGGTGGCCTGGTTTCTGAGAAAATTGGCCGGAAAGAAGCAGACATGATTTTCTCAGGCGCTGTTTGATTTACTCTTCCTGGTTTTCTGAAATGCCTTTGCGCCTTTGCGAGAACGAAAACCGTCTGCAATACCAATTTCACGCAAAGGGCGCGAAGAAAAGCCGAAAGGCGCAAACCTAAAGAGGCAGGGTTTCAAAGATGACATCGTCGCTTAATCCGGCTTGGCGATTAAGGCGCCCCGTTGATAAGCTCTGCGCGTAATTCAGAAGATGGAGCTGCAACTAAAGCCAATCTCAAGGGACAGCATTCCTGAAGCCATCTCTAAGGCCGAGCTCTATCGGTACTTGAACGAGCCGGGCGAAGCCGAATCAATCTGTCGCGACATCCTGGCTGCCGATCCTGAGAATCAGACGGCTCTGCGTCTGCTCGGCCTGTCGATCACCGATCAGTTCACTGGCAGCACCTCAGATCGTTATCGCGAAGCCGAGAATACTTTTCAAAGCCTAACCAACCGGTACGAGCACTGCTATTACTTCGGAATTCTTTACGAGCGTCAGGCGAAGAGCCAACTCGCCGCGGGACGTGAACCCTACATGGTCGCGCCACTATTCGAGAAGGCGCTGGAATATTTTGAACAGGCAGAAGCGATCAGGCCACACGGAAATGATGACGCAATTCTGCGCTGGAACCGTTGCGTGCGCATTTTGCAGAGCCGACTCGGAACCGATTGGCGAAAACTGCTGGACACGATTGACGCCGGCGATAGCCCGCCGATTTAGTTACCATAAAGTTCAGCATACTCCGTGGTCTCCATGCCTCCGTGGTGAATTTGTATTTTCTTCAGCTTAAATCACCACGGAGAACACGGAGAAAACGAAAACAATTCGTTGACGGAAAGAAGGGCTAAGACTAGAATCGCGGCCACCAAACAGCTCTATCATCTGTTATCCCCCGACGAGGAGAATATATGAAACTTAAAGCGATCTTGTTTGCGGTGGCGGTCTTTTTCGCCAGCGCCGTAGTGTGTTCGGCTCAAAGCGCTCATATGGGCACCTGGAAGTTGAACGAAGCGAAGTCAAAATTCGGCAAAGGTGCGACCAAGAATCACACGGTCGTTTACGAAGCAGCCGGCGACCAGACAAAAGTGACCGTGGACGGGACCGATGCTGACGGGAACGCTGTGCATAGTGAATGGACCGGCAAGTTCGACGGGAAGTATTACGCGGTAACAGGCAGTTCGACTTCCGATATGAGATCGTATCGCCGGATTAACAGCCGCACGATGTCCTTCCGGGAAAAGAAGGGAACCAGGATTGTTACGAGCGGCACGCTCACGGTCGCCGCAAATGGAAAGACCCGCACGGTGACGACGGACACCACCGACGCCAAAGGGAAACGGATTCACAACGTTACCGTGTACGACAAGCAGTAGGCGTCAGGTAGCGGGTTAGAGTACCGCTTTGAGTTGGCCGTTTTGCTCCTCAAGGCCCCGAACAAAGCCGGGACTCTAACACCGTTGGCGACACAAGCCTCAATCGAAAACCCGATCGGGCCGAGCGGATGCGCCTCTCTCGGCTCTTTACTTATACGAACAACCTATTCCCCGGCCCGTAAAGATTGAATTGCCCGCAACGTGATTTCGCTTCTTTTCGTATTCTCAAATAGAATTTCCCGCCTGGTAGTTGAGCGAAAGGTTGATCCGAGACAGGCTGCCACAAATCCGCACGTGGCGGTGTTCTCGATCTGGGAATACATGCGCGCTGGAGTCCAAACGGCAATCGAATCAGTCCCAGACCACACTGCGCCGCAGGTCGCGCCGGCAAGCTTTGACGAGGCCTTCACGCTTCATCACCGGGCGGTCTTTTCGACGGCCTGCGCGGTCTTGCGCGATGCGTCTCTGGCAGAGGAAGTCACGCAGGAAGTGTTTCTCAAACTCTACCGCCACCTGGATTCCAAGCTTGATGATGAGTTGCTGCGGCCGTGGCTATTGCGGGTGACCTTGAATGAAGCGCGCAACACTTTGCGGAGTCAAAATCGTTCGCGCACCCGTGACACCGCTTATCAGAAATCGAGTAATTACGAAGTCGCCCCATACGCTGAGTACGAAAGTTCGCAGCAACTCGAGAGGGCGCGGCGCACGCTGGACGGAATCAAAGAACCGATGCGCAGTTGTTTGTTGCTGCGTCACCAGGGCCTGTCGTATCGCGAAATCGCCGAAACGCTATCGCTGAAAGAAAATTATGTGGGCAGCCTGGTCGCCAGAGCGCGCAAAGAGTTTGCGCGCACGTACGGCAAGATTGGAGTGAACGGATGAAAAACTGCATTGACGAAGGCACCCTGCAGGCGTGGTTTGACGGCGAGCTCTCGCCCGACGCAGCGGCGGGCGTAACAGCGCACGTCAACGCCTGTGCGCAATGCGCGGAAGCGGCGCGCGCGCAGGAACTTGAAAACCAAATTGTTTTCCAGGGGTTGGCCGCGGAGTTCACTCAACCGGTTCCCACCGAACGTCTCCGTCAACACGTCGATACGGCCGTCGCGGGATTGGATCTTCGCAGAGTTCCAGCCGTCAACGAATCACGATGGGTTGCCGTCAAGACGTTCCTGGCCTCGTTTCGACCGCTGGCCTACGCATCGGTTGCCGCATTAGTTCTGCTCGCAGCGTTTCTTGGGCTCGTTTATTTAAAGAGAGCGAGAGTTACTACGCCTCCGCCACCAATTGAAGCTAAGCACGAAAACGTACCCGTGCTGCCGCCAGTTGTACCCGAGCCGACGGTCGCGCCTATCGTGGTAAACCGCGACAAGATCAGTTCACCGCCGCTCGTTCCCAGGAGAGTGTTACGAAATGCTCCCGCGACTAAACCAACCCTGGCGTCGGTGGCCAGGCAAGAGCATGAGTACCAAACAACCATTGCAAGGTTGAACGAAACGTTTCAGTCAAAGCCGCCGCTGCGACCGTCGCTGCGCGTCGAATACGAATACAATCTGGCTTTGCTCGACAACGCCATCGCTGCGACCCGCGATGTCGCGCGCAGGAAACCTAAAGATCCGCAAGCCGCGCAGTCGATGCTCGCTGCTTATCAAAGCAAAGTCGATCTGATGAATCAGTTTGATGAATTGCGATGGGTGGAGAGATAGGCGACTTCAACCACAGAATATTTGCCACAAATGAATCCGCGCCGGTGTTCTGGTAACTGAGACGCAAGAAAGACCTCGTTTTCGGAAAGGAAAGCAAATGAGAAGAGCAGCCATATTAATCGCCGTGTCGTCCATTGCCGCGGCGATGTTCGCAAACAACCACATCAGGGTTCTGCATGGCTATACATCATCAGCCGCAGTTGTCGAACCATGTGTCCCCGACCCTTTTCAGAAGCCGAAAGGCGACGAGCTAACGCAGGAATATCATCAGGCTTACGCTCTGTCGCCGACGGGCCGGGTTAGCATCGCCAACATCAACGGCGACGTTCACATTAACGTCTGGGACCAGAATTCGGTCAAAGTAGATGCCATCAAGCGCGCCTACGATCAGCAGTCACTTACCGAAGTCACCATCGAAGTCACCAATGCGCCGGACAGCGTTATGATCAAAACCAGGTACCCTGACAACTCCGGCAATCGGGACCGCAACCGCGGCTGGGCCAGCGTCGAATACACGCTAACCATTCCGCGCGGCGCAAGTTTGGATGGCGCCGAACTGGTTAACGGCTCGCTGGACATTGAAGGAGTCCAGGGCGATGTGCACGCGTCTTTAGTGAATGGCGAAGTCAAAGCGGACGGTCTCGGTGGTGAGGTGAAGATCTCGACCGTTAACGGCTCCGTCGAGGCGAACGTCGCCAGATTAGGCGAAGCGAAGAATGTGACGTTGAATTCCGTTAATGGATCGATCACATTGATTGTACCCACGGGTGCGAACGCCGACGTCAAGGCAAGCACTATTCACGGAAAAATTACCAACGATTTCGGCTTAGCGGTCGAAGAAGGTGAGTACGTGGGCCGTAATCTCTCCGGCCAAATCGGATCCGGCGGAGTGCGCGTTCGCCTCAACAACGTAAACGGGTCGATCGCCATCAAGCGTGGCGGCGGAATGCTCATGTAATTCGTCCAGCTGGGTTTCTCGCGGCTGTTCTTTGCGCTGATCCAAGCGTTCTTTCTGCCTACTGCCGTCTGCCTACTGGTTTTCAATTTCGTCCACGCCCCTCCCTGAACCAAAAGAGCCGAGCGAGTCGCATCTCGCCCGGCTCTTTTTTTATCGGCCTACTGCTGCTTTCTGCTTGCTGCTTACTGATTTTTGGCAGCGCATACGGGACTCGAACCCGTGATCTCTGCCTTGAGAGGGCAGCGTGTTAACCAACTACACCAATGCGCCGCGGAACGAGAATTAATTATAAGAACCGGATTGATGCTTGGCAACCTGGCGATGGTGGCGACTTGCGCGATCGCCGCCACCACGAAGATAACGTTAGAACCGCTCTTCCGCCAATGTTATACTGCGATTCGTACCATTGATAATGAAAACACTCGCCGGGTTCATTCCGACATTCCTCTTGTCTCCAGTCACAGAAATCACATCAACGAACTTTCAATCGGGTAATTTCGCGCAGCAGCGGAATACTCGAACGCAATTTCTCGCAGCGAAGCAAAGATGAAAATCGGCGTATTGAAAGAAATCCTCTCTGGCGAAGCGCGCGTTGCGCTGATGCCTGACGCAGTTAAAAAACTCGTAGCATTGAAAGCCACTGTTTTCGTCGAAAGTGGCGCCGGCCTGGGAGCGGCCCGCACCGACGACGATTACCGCACAGCGGGTGCGCAGGTTGATCCAGATCGAGACAGCATTTTATCCAGCGCTGATGTCCTGGTAGTCGTCAATCGACCGACAACGGAAGATTTCGATCGTCTGAAGAAAGGCGCGGTCGTCCTCGGGTTTCTGCGCCCGCTCGATGAACCTTCTCAATTGGTTCCCGCTCTTGAAAATCAACTGACTACTTTTTCGATGGAGCTTGTGCCGCGCATCACTCGCGCGCAGGCGATGGATGCCTTGTCTTCGATGGCCACGGTCGCAGGCTATAAAGCAATCCTGCTGGGCGCCGAGCGAATTCCGCGAATGTTTCCTTTGTTGATGACTGCTGCGGGGACTGTTCCACCTGCGCGCGTGCTGGTGCTGGGCGCCGGTGTGGCGGGCTTGCAGGCGATAGCTACTGCCCGGCGCCTGGGTGCGGTCGTCGAAGCTTACGATGTGCGCGCCGCTGCCGGTGAACAGGTGCGCTCACTGGGGGCAACTTTTTTGGAAGTGGATCTCGGAGGGATTCAAACTGAAGACAAAGGTGGTTATGCCGTCGAACTGTCAGAGGAAGCTTTGAAACGCGGAAGAGATTTGATCGCGGAACACGCAAAGACGGCTGATGTGATTGTCACGACCGCGCAAGTGCCTGGCCGGCGCGCGCCGGTTTTGATGGACGAAGTAGCCGTGACCGGAATGAAGCGCGGGTCAGTCGTAATCGATTTGGCCGGCGCGACGGGCGGAAATGTCACGTTGAGCAAATCTGATGAAATTGTCGAGCGCGATGGCGTGACGATTATGGCGCCCACAAATTTACCGGCGACGGTGCCCGTGCACGCCAGCCAATTGTATTCGCGGAACGTGACTGCGTTCCTGAACCTGCTAATAAAAGATGGCGAGCTGCACCTCGACATGAAAGACGATGTGGTCGGCCCATCCTGCGTAACACACGAAGGAAAGTGGATGAATCAGCGCGTGGCAGCGGCAATGGGAACTGCATAATTCTTTGCGACTGGAGCGCAACCGTCCCGGTAGCCGCAACAAAGAGGCTGCAAGCGAGGACGCTTGCGCTCCAGTCTTACTCGGCAAGCACTGCAAAGTATATGGAGCTACTGGAATGACTCTGAACATGATTTCCCTCTTCTTATTTGAAGCATCAGAGGTGATGACTTCTTCTGCGAATATTATCGCCGCGCTATACGTCTTTGCCCTGGCGGCCTTCCTTGGTTATCAAGTCATTTCGCGAGTGCCGCCTTTGTTGCACACGCCTTTGATGTCGGCGACCAATGCGATCTCAGGTATCTCACTTGTCGGTTCAATCGTCATCGCCGGGGGCACGGGGCCACATCACAGCAAGGTGGCGATGATTCTCGGCTTCATCGCGGTGGTTTGCTCGACCACCAACGTAGTCGGCGGCTTCGTGATCACTGATCGCATGCTAAGGATGTTCAAACGCAAGAAATAAGACTGATCTTTGGACTTTGAACTTTGGTCTTTGATGTGTACCTAAAGTTGCTGCCTGGACCTGAACGCAGTCCTCGGTCGGATACGACAACAAAGACCAAAGACCAAAGTCCCAAGACCGTTTTCCGGCATGAATTGGCAAACTTACTTCATTGAATTCAGCTACCTGCTTGCTTCAATCCTGTTCATTCTCGGATTGAAGGGCATGAGCCATCCCGAGACCGCGAAACGCGGCATGCACCTCGCCGAGTTCGGCATGCTGATGGCCATTGTCGGGACGCTCATGCACTTCGAGATTGTCAGCTACGAATGGATCATCGCGGGCTTGCTGGTCGGGTCGACCCTCGGCGCCGCGATGGGTGTCTGGGTGCCAATGACTGCGATGCCGCAACGAACAGCGTTGTCTCACGCCTTTGGTGCCTTCGCGGCGGCGCTCGTGGGGATTGCGGAATACTACAGTTACACGCATGGGTTTAAGCCTATTGCAGATTTGGGAAATGTGAAGATGAGTGCGATGGGATTCGAGATCATGCTCGGCTCGCTCACCACGACCGGCAGTTTGATTGCGTTTGGCAAGTTGCAAGGTCTCGTTCCCGGCAAGCCGCTCGTCTATCGCGGCCAGAACATCTTCAACATGACTTTGCTGGCGGTGACGATCGGTCTGTTCGTTTATTTGATCTTTGTGCCGACGGCCATCATTCCGTTCTACGTCATGTTGGCGCTCGCATTTGTGTTTGGCGTGCTGCTGGTCATGCCGATTGGTTCCGCCGACATGCCGGTCGTGATGTCGCTACTGAATTCATATGCGGGTCTCGCCTCAGCCGCGACCGGTTTTGTGCTGGGCAACAACGTGCTGATTATTGCGGGCACACTGGACGGTTTTTCCGGTTTCATCCTTTCGATCCTGATGTGCCGCGCCATGAATCGTTCGATCACCAATGTTTTGTTTGGAGCGTTTGGCAGTGTCTCGGCTGCGGCGGCTGAAGGCGCGCAAGGTGAGATGCGCGAGGTCGGCCTTGAAGACATCGCCGTGCAACTGGCTTACGCAAACAAAGTGGTATTTGTCCCGGGTTATGGTTTGGCAACCGCGCAGGCTCAACATGCGGTGCGAGAACTGGCCAGTATCCTCGAGAATCGCGGCGTCACCGTGAAGTACGGCATTCATCCGGTGGCCGGGCGGATGCCGGGGCATATGAATGTGCTTTTGGCAGAGGCCAACGTTCCTTACTCGCAGCTGTACGAGCTCGAGCAAATCAATCCGGAGTTTCCGTCTACCGATGTCGCAGTCGTAATTGGCGCGAATGACGTGGTAAATCCGGACGCCCGAGACAACCCTGGAAGTCCAATCGCCGGCATGCCAATTCTGGAAGTGGATCGCGCGAAATCAGTGGTCGTCCTCAAACGAGGTCAGGGAAAGGGCTTCTCTGGTCTCGAGAACCCGCTTTTCTTCAAGCCGGTTACGGGCATGCTCTACGGCGATGCGAAAGACACCCTCACCAAATTAGTGAGCGCGGTGCAGCACGCGTAGGGCAGAAACCCGACCGTTAGGGAGGGTGCAATAAAAATTAGGGAGCGAGCTGCAGCCCGCGTAGGTCGCGATAGGCGGAACTTTGTTTCACCCTCCCTTACCGTCGGATTTCTGCGTTCACTTCAGGCTTTCTCAGTAGCATTGCGCTCTTAAAGCAGCTTGCTGCATCATAGTATCTTGGTTTCCTATAAACATTTCGTCCGTCCGGGGCGCAACAATCCGACGAGTCTTAACCACGAATCCAATGCGTAAACTGAAACTCTTTTCACTAATTATAATTC
>Ga0126384_10000664_pt1 | contig 19526 bp, 23 predicted proteins | sample PanSoiMetPlot_36_FD_92543 | JGI IMG/M metagenome (GOLD analysis project Ga0126384, IMG submission 92543) | Tropical forest soil microbial communities from Panama - MetaG Plot_36 | ecosystem: Environmental > Terrestrial > Soil > Tropical forest > Bulk soil | place: Panama | collected 2016-02-17 | reverse complement strand
TCTTAGCCGCAACGCATTTCACCTAAGGCGCCGATCCTACCGGCGCAAGTGAGGTTGATCGGCGAGCTGTTCGGTTTCGGTTTCTGCGAGGGCGCGAAGTGCGCAGATGACCGCGCCGCATCCGCGTTGACTGAGCTTCTTTGCGTACTTATAAAGCGATGAGCTCCCGACGGGAATTCCCTTGACCAAGTTCGCGCTGGACAAAATCGCCGCGACATTTCCACGAGCATTTCTCGATCGCTACACCGACCGGGCGGGGGGTGAATGGGCCGTGATTGACAGCGAGTCAATTCGCGACGTGGCCAGCGAATTGAGAGACAACCCGCAGCTCGATTTTAAGCTTTTTCTTTCCATCGACGCTGTCGATCGCTTGATGCTTCCGGAACGCGAGCCCAGGTTCGAAATCGTCTACTTCTTTTTCTCCGTCACCCGCGGAGAGCACGTCCGACTCAAGTGCCGCGTCCCCGAGGATCGACCCGAGCTGCCTTCCATTACCCCAGTGTACCAAGGCGCCAACTGGTTCGAGCGGTTGGTCTGGGACTTTTATGGGATCAGGTTCCGGGGTCATTCTGACCTACGCAGGATCCTGTTGTATGAGGAGTTCACGGGACACCCGCTGCGGAAGGACTATCCACTGCGCCAACGCCAATCGTTGATTCCCGAGCGTCCGATCAAGGACATCTTTCGCGGCCCGGGCACCAACCGTCCTTGAGCCCCGGCACCTGGCCACTACCGATTGAACATGTCCAATCCGCCGATTTCCTCGAAGAACCCTGCCGATGTTCAGCCGGTCCCCGCCGCATCCGAGCTGGAGGCTCATCTGCCATCGAAGCGGATGGAGCTCAACCTGGGGCCTTCGCACCCCGCGATGCACGGGACGGTCCGGATGAAGGTGGAGCTGGACGGCGAGACAATCGTGCACGCCGATCCCGAAATTGGTTTCTTGCACCGCGGTTTCCAGAAAAGCTGTGAGAACGGCACCTGGACGCAGTGCCTGCCCTACACCGACCGGCTGAACTACGTCTCGGCGCTGATGAACAACTTCGGCTTCCTCAACGCGGTGGAGAAGCTGATCGGCGTAGAGATTCCGGAGCGGGCGAAGTTCATCCGCACCATCGGCTCCGAGATCCATCGGATCGCCGATCATTTAACCTGCATTGGGGCGATCGGCCTCGAGCTGGGCGGATTTTCCGCCTTCTTGTACTGCATCGAGGCCCGCGAGCTGATCGTCGACCGAGTCACCGAGCTGACCGGCGCGCGGCTGACCACCACCTTTGGTCGGGTGGGCGGGCTCAACCGAGACCTGCCGCCCCAGTGGCTCGAGTCCGTGCTCAAGTCGCTCGAGAAGATCGAATGGTTGGTCGGCGAGGTCGATGCCCTCCTCACCAACAACCGCATCTTCGTCGACCGCATGAAGGGCACCGGGAGGATCAGTGCCGAGGACGCGCTTGACTTCGGCTTCACCGGCCCTTGTCTTCGCGCCTGCGGTGTGAATTATGACGTGCGAAAAGCTCTCCCGTACTGGATCTACGAACGGGTCGCGTTCGACGTTCCGCTCGGTCGAAACGGCGACAATTTCGATCGCTACCTGGTGCGCATCGAGGAGATCAAACAGTCGAATCGGATCATCCGACAAGCGATCGAAATGATAAAGCCGGGTCCTGTCCTCCTCGATGATTGGCGCATTGCCTTGCCGCCCAAACCGGAGGTCTACGGCACAATTGAAGGCGTGATGGCGCACTTCAAATTGATCATGGAGGGAATCCAGGTGCCAGCCGGGGAAATCTACGACTGCACCGAGGCGGCAAACGGAGAGCTCGGCTGGTATTTGGTAAGCGATGGAAGCGGCAAGCCGTACAAAGTTCACGTGCGGGCCCCTTCCTTTGCGATTCTCTCTGGCATCGCGCGGATGGTGGAAGGACGTCTGCTCGCCGACCTGATCCCCACCTTCGACTCGATCAATATGATAGGCGGAGAGGTTGAGCAGTGAGCGAGGGCAGCAACAAAGGGCCGCTGGAAGGCCAGGGAAAGCCGATCGCCGGCGCGCCCACCAATGCGCCGGGCTCCACCGGGACGAAGCCGCCGCCACCACCGCCCGGTCCTGCCAAGCCCCCTCCGCCGAAGAACCCGGGTTTCGTGACCTGCACCATCGACGGGAAGGAAGTGGTGGCCAAGCCCGGAACGAACATGATCGAGGCCGCCCGACAAGTCGGCTCGGACATTCCTTACTACTGCTACCACCCGCGCCTTTCGATCGCTGCAAACTGCCGCATGTGCTTGGTCGAGGTGTCTTCCAGCCCCAAGCTCGTGCCCGCCTGTCAAACGGCGATCAGCGAAGGCCTATCCGTTAAAACCAACTCCGGGGTGGTGAAGGATAGCCAGCGCTCAGTTCTCGAGTTCATCCTCCTCAATCATCCGGTGGACTGCGCGATCTGCGACCAGGCCGGAGAATGCAAGCTGCAGGACTACTACGCTCGATACGACTTCATGCCGTCCAGGCTCGAAGGATCGAAGATTCTGAAGAACAAGCGGAAGGTGCTCGGCCCGCTGGTAGTCCTCGACCAAGAACGCTGCATCCTCTGCACCCGATGCGTCCGTTTCATGAACGAGGTGGCGCACGAACCGCAGCTTGGGATGTTCGGGCGGGGATCGGGGGAGCGGATCGACGTGTTTCCCGGCAGCGAGCTCAGCTCGAACTATTCAGGGAACACGGTAGACATCTGCCCAGTCGGCGCTCTGCTCAACCGCGACTTTCGATTTCGCGCCCGGGCTTGGTTTCTCTCCGAGGCGCCGAGCGTCTGCACCGGATGCTCTCGTGGCTGCAACGTCTTCGTCGACTTCTTCGGGCAGGAGACCTACCGCTACCGCCCGCGCGAAAACGAGCAGGTGAACAAGAGCTGGATGTGCGATCGAGGTCGCCTTTCCTACAAGTACGTGAACAAAGACCGGGTTCAGACCCCGCAGATCGGACGGAGCGACGATGCTCGCGAGGCAACCGGCGCCGAGGCCGTCGCCTTCGCCGCGCGAAAGCTGAAGGCCATCTCGCATCGACCCGAGCTTGCGGTGATGGCTTCACCGCTTGCCTCTAATGAAGACCTGCTGGCGTGCCTGGCGTTCGCTCGGGATGCGCTGGGGGCGAGGACCGTTTACGTCGGGGGACGGCCGCCGGGTGAAGGCGATCACCTGCTGATGACCGCGGATAAGAATCCCAACCGAACCGGACTGACGTGGATTGCCGCCGGCCTCGGCCTTGCGCTGCGGTCATTCTCCGATCTCATCGACGCTCTTGATGCCGGCGCGGTCAAAGCCCTCTACGTCATCGGCGGTGAATGGCCGATTGAGCCGGTGCAGCCTCTCGCCGCATTCCAGAGATCCGAATTGCTGGTGGTTCAGGCAATCAATCGCGGGCCGTTGACGGAGCTGGCCGACGTGCTGATGCCCGCCTCGACGCACGTCGAGGACGAAGGAAGCTTTGCGAACCTCGACGGCATCATTCAGCGGTTCCGACGCGCCTATCCACCTCTGCCCGAGAGCCAGCCACACTGGATGTGGGCCTCCCGGCTCGCCAAGGAGCTGGGACTGACCACAGCTTACAGCTCGCCTCGAGACGTCTTCCGGCAACTTTCAGCGGGCGTCAAAGAGCTCTCGACTTTCGACTGGGACAAAGCCGCACCGCCGGCTCAGCACGTGCCCGGAATCTCTCCCGCTCCGGCCGGGGCCGACGGCCGACCGCCGGGCCATCGCGAGTGGGGGGTTCCTCGAGTGAGGGGGATCTGAGATGCCGCGCGCTCTGGTCATCGTCGGCGCGATGGTCTTCATCCTGTTTGCGATCGCAGGCTTGATGGCCGCGGTGTACGCCCTGGCGGCGCTGCTTCCGAGCGCAGGTAGACTGCCCCAGATCGTCGTCTTGATGCTGGTGTTTGTGATGGTGATCGCCTCGCTGCTCACCATCGCCGAGCGGAAGTGGAGCGCGATGATCCAAGACCGCATCGGCCCCAATCGCGCGCGGATCGACCTGCCGCTTCTGCGCGACCGGCCTCTCGGCGGCGTACCGCATCTCGCCGCAGACGCGCTCAAGATGCTCTTCAAGGAGGACTTCGTCCCCAAGCGAGCCAACAATTTCCTTTTCAACCTTGCTCCCATTCTCGCCTTCGGACCCGTTTTCGCCCTGTTCGCGATCATCCCCGTCGGCCCCACCCTCAAGCTGATGGGCCGCGACGTTCCGATGGTGATTGCCACGCCCGACTTCGGAGTGCTGTTTCTCTTCGCGATCGCCTCGCTGGCCGTCTACGGAACATCCTTGGCGGGTTGGTCCTCGAACAACAAGCTGGCGCTGCTGGGCGGCGTGCGCGCCTCGTCGCAGATGATCGCCTACGAGGTCGCCCTCGGGCTTTCCCTGGTGGGGATGATGATTGCTTTCTCCACGGTGCAGGTTCCCCAGATGCTCGAGGGACAGGCCCGCTACCTGTGGCAGTTTTCGCGCGACTTCGATTTCGGCTTGCCGGCCTGGGGCATTTTCCTGCAGCCGGTCGGTTTGGTGCTTTTCTTCGCCGCCGCGTTTGCGGAAACGAAGCGGACGCCCTTCGACCTTCCCGAGGGAGATTCGGAGATCATCGGCTACTTCGTTGAATACTCGGGGATGAAATTCGGGATGTTCATGATCTCCGAGTTCGTCGAGGTAGTGGTGCTGGCGGGAGTGACCACCGCGCTCTTCTTCGGCGGCTATCACCTTCCCTTCGGTGAGCAGTGGCTCGCTCGACAGGAGCCCTTCGCAAGCTCTCCATGGTTGCTCGGCGCGATCCTGGGGACCGTGTTCTGGATCAAGGTCATCGTCCTCTGCTGGCTGCAGCTGGCAATCCGGTGGACCTTCCCACGCTTCCGCTACGATCAAATTCAATCGCTCGGATGGAAGATGCTGCTCCCGGCGGGCTTGCTCAACGTGTTCATCACCGGCGCTCTGGTTCTCTGGGATCCCTCGCTGCGAGCGATCGCCGTGGTGGGCTTGATCGAAATCGCCATCGTGGCCGCCCTGACCGCTCGCGGCACTGAAGAACATCCCGCGAAGATTGCTTCTCCCGGTGCGTCAACGCCGGACGCCGCTGCACTCACCGCTGCATCCCGAGCCGGTCACGGCTAAAGATCGACTATGGCCTACGACGCGAGCCGAGATCCCCGCCAAGATGTTCGGGAACGGATCTACCTACCGGAGCTGATTCGCGGCCTGGCGGTGACGACGCGGCATTTTTTGCGAAACCTGTTCGGGCAACGCGACACCAATGTCAACGTGTTGAACCGCAAGGGAACAAGCCTGGTCACCACGGTGCAGTACCCTGAGGAGCGCGTCCCCTATCCGCCCGGCTATCGCGGATTGCATCGACTGGTCCCGCGCGAAGACGGCAAGCCGCGCTGTGTCGCCTGTTACATGTGCGCGACAGTCTGCCCCGCCCAATGCATCTACATCGAAGCCGGAGAATACGATCCGGGCGACCCGGCCGCCGAGTCGCGGGTGATCGAAAAATTCCCCACCACTTTCGTCATCGACGAGCTGCGTTGCATCGTTTGCGGTTTTTGCGTCGAAGCTTGTCCCAAGGACGCGATCCGGATGGACACGACGAAGCACGCTCCGTCCGAATACACGCGGCAAGGCTTCGTCTACGACATTCCCAAGCTCCTCCAAGGACCGTCGGTATCGCATCCGTCGGATCCCTGGAACCGGCGCGACGGTTCAAAACCGCCGGCGCATCAGGAGCTCGAGCCGCACGCGCGGATCAGCAAACCCTGAACCGGAATCTGGAGGCGAAGCGCGGGTCGGGGCTAAAGTCGACCCGTGCGAAACGCGGGCGATCTGACGCGGCAACCGCTTCACGGCGCTCGCGGCGCACTGCAGTCGGTGGGCGACTTTTTCGCGACCCAGCGACATCTGGTGGCCGTTCGCGACGGGGTCGTCGGCGCGCTGCCGCTGGTTTTGATCGGCTCGGCATTCTTGCTCGCCGCCCAACCTCCCTCAGCTGCGCTGCAGGCATGGGTCGCTCCTTTCGCGCCCGCGCTGCTGGTTCCCTACCGCGTGCTCAGTGGAATGATCGCCGTCTACGTGACTTTCAGCGCCGCGCATTCGCTTTCGAAGTCGTACGAAATGGACGCGGCCGCTTCCGGGTTGACCGCGATGGCCGCTTTTTTCGTCGCGGCGATGCCTCCCCCCAGCATCGGCGAGCTGACGGCGTCTGGCCTCCCTCTGGAGCGGCTTGGCGCGCAAGGAATCTTCGCCGGGCTCTTGATCGCACTCGGCTCGGTGGAGCTCGGTCGGATCTTCGTTCGCCGAGGATGGACCATCCGAATGCCGCAAACCGCCCCGGAGATCGTGATCCGCTCCTTCCTCGCTTTGATCCCTGGATTCGCCGCGATCCTGATTGTTTTTGTCATCACTCAAGTGCTCAGGTTGGACTTGGTAAAGATCCTCGATTCGTTGGCGCGACCACTGCTGCGAATGACCGGCAGCCTCCCCGCCGCGCTCGGAGTCGTGGCAGTGGACAGCGGCCTGTGGCTCTTGGGCGTGCATGCCAGCGCCGCGCTGGGAACGATGAAGCCGCTCTGGGAGGCGATGCTGATCCAGAACATGGAGGCGGTTGCCCATGGAGCATCCCCGCCGCACATCGCTCCGTTGCACTTCTATCTCTGGTTCGTCTGGCAAGGAGGATCCGGGGCGGCGTTGCCGCTGGCGCTTCTGCTGCTGTGCGCCCGGTCCGCGCAGCTTAGGAGCGTGGGCAGGCTCGGAGTCCTTCCCGCGGTCTGCAACATCAGCGAGCCGGTTCTTTTCGGCGCGCCGGTGGTTCTCAATCCGCAGCTGGCGGTTCCCTTTTTTCTCGCGCCGCTCTCAAGCGCTGCTGTGGCGTACCTGGCATTTCAGCTCAATTGGGTCAGTCGACCCTACCTGGAGATACCGTGGACGCTGCCGGCTCCGGCAGGCGCTTTCTTGTCCACAGGCGGGGATGTTCGAGCGCTGGCGCTGCAGATCTTCAATCTGGCCGTGTCCTTTCTCATCTACTGGCCTTTCGTGCGCAGGTACGACCGCAACCTTCAGCTTGCCGAAGCGCGCCGAGCCAGGTCAGAGGCGACCCTTCTCAGCGGAGTACAAAGCCCGTAGCGTTTGGCTTTGGTGAAGACGTATCGCCTGGCCGTCTGCAGAGGTCCAAACTGTCGCCAGGGCGGGGCGGACCAACTCTTTGCCGCCTGCCGCGAGCTGGTCTTGAAGAGCGAGCTGTCGTCGCGATGCGAGGTGTATCGCGGCGGCTGCTACGGGCTTTGTCACCTCGGGCCGAACGTGGTGCTCCGCGAAAATCCGCGCCCCAAGGATCTCCTCTCGCGCGAGGATTTCCAGCTGATGGGGTGGGAGGGCGAGTTCTATTATCCGGCGATGACGATGCAGAAGATCACCCGCGTGGTGATCGAGCACGTCGCGCAAGGGCGAGTTTGCGACGACATGGTCAGCTCGATGGAAGACGCATTGGGGTCGCCGTCGGACTAAGCACTATTGTTTGTCGGAGGCCGACCGCGGCAGCTGCAGGGCGAGCGTCTGCTTCCGCTTCTGTCGGAGGACTTCCACGGGAATCGACTGACCGGGCTCGTACGAGCGCAGGAGCCGAGCCGCCTGCGTCGGCGTCGATGGCTCTTCGTTGCCGATCTTGAGGATGACATCGCCGGGCTTGAGGGGCGCCACATCCGCACTCGTGGAGGAGTGAAGCACCAGCAAACCACGCGAGGTGCCGAAGTATGCACCCAGGTCCGGATTGATCGCCGCCAGCTCCAGACCTATCCAACCGCCCGACAACTCCACCGTACCGACACCGCGACCATTGTCGCGGAACGCGTAGCTCCAGCTCGTGCGGTGGGACTCGAGCTGAACTTCCGCCTTTCGGATCTCCTTTCCACGGCGATACTCGATCTCGATGCGGTGCCCCGGCCTGATCTTCCGCAGCAGCTTTACCGCGTGCGCAACGGTGTTCTCGTCCGTCCCTCCATCGCTCGCGTCCTGCAATTGCTGGCCGTCGATGGCGGTGATGACGTCTCCCGCCTTGATTCCCGCCTTGTCCGCCGGGCTGCCTGGAGTCACGCCCTGCACCACCGTTCCCGCCGCACCGGAGCCGCTGGGAGAGGCTTTGATCAGGACGCCGATGCGCGGGTAAACGCTCATCAACCGCTCTTGCCGCTCAGCCGTCCGCATAGCCCTGGCGGCGAGCTGCATCTGCTTGCGTGCATCCTCGATCTGCTTCTGCCACTGCTTGCGCGCCTCCTCGAGCTGCTTGCGTGCTGCCTCCATTTGCTCCGAAGCCTGCTTGCGCCAGTCTTGAACCCCCTTCTCCGCATCTTTCTTGGCTTTGTCAGCTGCCTCCGTTGACGCGTCGCGCGCTGCCTTGACTGACTCTTGAGCGGCAAACGCCGGCAACGGGAGAAGAAGGAGGAGCAGCTTTGCAACCAGCTTCGATGAATTCACGAAGTGCTTTCCTTTCGGCAGCATCAGCGCAAAAGCTGAGCGAAGGCGGGACTGCGCATGTTGGTGAGGCTTTCGAGCAGCGTAATTCTCGTCTCCCAGAGGACCGCGAGCTCCTGGCCGGCCCCCGAATCGCCTGCGAGATCTTCGATACACTCATCCACGAGGGCGATCTGATCTTCCAGTTGGACGATGGTTTCCGCGGAGCCCATGTCCAGGACCTCGGGCTCAGGGAGCGAGCGAAGCTGCTCTTCGAGGCGCTGGGATTGGCGGACCAGCTCCGCGACTTCGTCGGCCGAATTGTCGACCGCCGGCGCTGGCGGCCGAAGGATCGCGGGTGAGAACAGTGCAAACGCGATCACGGCGGCAGCCAAAGCCGCGGCGAACACCGCAGCCCGCCGCCGCTTCGACGCCACAATCCGAGCGCGAATGGCGGGCCAGCGGTCCTTCGACGGTTGCAGAACCGGCAAATCTCGCAGCGCTTGTCGTCGTTGTTGGAGCGAGCGCAGCTCACCCGCGCAGAGGGGGCAGTCCTCGAGGTGCCGAGAGAGATCGGCGAGCTGCCCACCATCCTGCAGAGACAAAAGCTCTTCGAGCGTCAGATGCCGCATGTCGGATCCTTGCCTTCGTCCGCGAGCAAAGCTCGCAAGCGGGCATGCCCGCGCGAAAGCTGCGACTTGGAGAAGCTCACCGACCGATTCAGCAGACTCGCAATCTCCTCGTGGGTGTAGCCCTCGACGTCGTGTAGCCACAGAACCGCCCGCGACAGAGGCGACAGCTCAGACAGGGCCTTTTCGATGTCCAAGCGACCTCGAAACGGTTCGGCCCCGTTTCGTTCATCGAGCGGCTCTTCCGGAAAGCGAGCGCTGCGACGCAAGCGCATCAGAGCCTTGCTCACGCAGATGCGCTTCATCCAGCTGACGAGGGGACCTTGACCCCGATAGCGGTCCAGGCTCTTGCCCACCTCGACAAAGGTGTCCTGCAGGACGTCGTCCGCATCGGCCTCGGAAGCGCACAGCCGCCGCGCCAGGTTGAAGATCGCCCCCTCATACAGGCGATAGAGAGCCTCGAGCGCGGAGATGTCGCCGGAATGGACGCGTCGAAGCAGCGCCTCGTCGGCGAAAATCGCCATCGGCGAGAAGGTCACGCAGGCTAGATGCACCAGTGACCCAGAGGGTCGCAAGGACAGCGGCACAACGCCGGTGCTTGCCCGCCGGGTCCAGCCAAGGGCATCTTCGGCTTCGGCTTCAACCCACAGGACAGCGGCGGCAATCAGCCCGGCGACGATCCATGCTCTCACGTCCGGTCCTCCGCACTGACTCCGGTCGCGGAAAACCGACACCGGCGCCGTGCTTACTCCAGATGCACGGCGCGCGAATAACGTCGCAGCTCAAAAGCAGGCTGCGATCTGCGAATCAAAACGCCCGGGGCCGGTCGGACGACGCGCCCTCGGCGGACAGGTTGTCGCCGATGTGCTCGCCCGCACCCTGGAGCCGGTTGCGCAGATCGTCGCGCAGCTCGCGGCCCGGCTTGGGAGCCAGCAGCAACCCAACTCCAGCGCCGACCAAGACTCCCACGCTGAAGATCGCAATCGTGGGCAGAAGCGAGTCGGCGATGCTGCGCCTCGTCTGCAGACCTATCACTTTCAACAGGTCGTCCTTGTCCAAATCCCTCAAGCTTCTCAGAGTCATGGTTTACCTCCTTTACCTGGCTGGGATCTCGGCCCTTTCGACTTTCAACTATTGACCTTCAACTGCTTCGTTTCTGCCCAGTGCTCTCTAGATTCCCGACGCTCCACTGGTCGAAGAAGTCTCCGCGCTTGGTTTTGGCTCGGAAGCGCGAGCGCTGAATCCCGAAAGCGTGTTCTGCGCAATGTTGACCAGCTCCTCCTTGATGAAGGGCACCGCGGCAATCTTGACGGCCACTCGTATCAATCGGCCCGTCAAGGAGGTGAGAAGACCTCCGCCGAGCACATAGCCCACTGCAGCGGCGGCCGTGAGCATTGCGTAGGGGTGGCGCTCCATTCTCCCCTTGATGTCCAGCGTCCGCTGCAAATCGGCGACCGCGTCGCGCGCCTCGGTGAATATCTCCTGCGCGCTGCTGCCGATGTGGTCCACCCGCTCGCCCAAGCCGGGCCGGTGGTTGCCGTGGGCTCCGTTCCCAGAGTGCTCGCGCTCGCTCATTGCCCGATCTCTCAATCGTCAGCGCCGCGAAGCGATTCGCCCTACGATGAAGCCGAAAGCGAGCGCTCCCAACAAGCACATTCCCGGGCGCTCCCGGATGAACGATTTGATGCGCGTGTTGAGATCGTTCAAATTCTTCTTTGCCTCTTCGATTTGCGGACCCAACCGCTCCTCGACTTCGCGCGCCTTTTGCTTCAACTGCTGCGTGGCTTCCATCTAGATACCTCCTGACTGCTGCGTGAATTGCCGGTCTATGTCAAACGCCTGGCGATGAGAAACCCGGCTGCAAAGGCTCCCATCAGAAAAAGGGCAGGTTTCCGCCTGACCCACTCTCTCCAATCGGTGCGCACGGCGACCTCATGTCGCAAGGCCTCCGCCGAAGATGCGATCTGTTCTCGAGCGCGCTGGATTTCCGCTCGGACCTCCGCCGCATCGCGCTTGGTCTTTCGCTCAAACGCGTTTGTCATCCGCGACCTCCAAGCCATCCGTGCTGGCGCCCGGGGACAGCACTGCCGCGCTGCGCTCCAGCTGATCAAACGTCTCGCGCATCACCGGGCGCGTCGCGAACCTGCGAAGACCCAGGGACGCACCGATCGCTCCGAGGAGCAGATTGCCTCCCCCGACAATCGCAAGCGCTGCGGCGAGCGGCATCGATTGCGCGGACAAGACGGCGACCAGAGCGGCGCACAAAAAGACATAGCCGACCAAAACCAACGCGAGGAATGCGGCGGTCACGCCCAGCGCCTTCGCCAGCACCGCGGCGTCCTCGCTGAGCTCCAACTTCGCAAGCGCGATGTGCTCGCCGACCAATCGGCCCAGACCGTCAGCGATGTTGGTCAGCAGTACAGCGATCTTGCCGTTGCTTTCCGATTTCGTCACCGAGGGCATCGCTTCCTCGACCGGACGTCGCCGCCAACGAGTCACCCTAGCCAGGCTGTACAGCGGTAGCAACCGGGGGCTCGCGCGTATGTTAGAGCACCTGCAAGCACCGCTCTACCACCGCGCCGAGAGTATGCTCCGGGTAGTCAACAACGTCAGCTCGAACGAAAGTTGGACGAGCCGCAAGCTGGCGCGGCCAAACTCGAGCATTGACCGCGACATCGCCTCGAGCTCTACCCGGCTCTCCTCGAGCACTTGGAAGGCACCGCGCGGCCGTGCTGTATCGGCGGAAGGCACAACGGGCGCCGAGGCTTGAGGGGGAGCCTTCGCGGATTGGGCTTCGCTCAGCCCTCCCGCGAGCGGAGAGCGCGGCGTCGGTTTGACTCCCTCTACGCCAGGTGCGCTGCCTGGCGTCGCATTCGACTCTGTCTCCCGGTGGCGCTTGCCCGAGTGCAACCCAGCCTGGGTCATCTCCACCATCTTCTCTTCCTCCTCTGCTTTTGAGACCCTCTGTTTCCGCATCGAGGACCCTCCGCGTCGCGTGGCCGACGTCGCGCCCGGCGCGACATCCTTCTATCGCGGGTGCAAAAGCTCCTTCCAGCCGGCTGGCGGCCGAGCGCAGGAACGGCGAGCTAAAGTGATAGCTGACGAACGCTTAGAACTCCGGCCAAGCGGCGAAGCCCGTCCAGCACCGATTGAGGAACCGGGGTGTCGACGTTGATCAGTGAGAAGGCCTCGCCATGCTCTTGGTCTCTCGACAGGTGAATGCGGCCGATGTTGACGCCCGAATCTCCGAGCAGCGTTCCAACGCGGCCTACGACCCCGGGCACGTCCCGATTGTGAATGGCAATCAGATGGCCGAAGGGAACCGCTTCCACATCGAATTGATTGACCCGGACGATGCGCGGGTGCCGCCGGCCGAAGACGGTCCCCTCGACCGAAAACTCGGACTTGCCGCGCAGGCGAAGCGTCAGGCTGGCGGCGAAATCCTGATGCTCGCCTCGCCGCTGCTCGATGACTTCAATGCCCCTCTCCTTCGCCAGCGCCGGCGCGCTGACCTCGTTCACCGTCTCTGCGCAGATCTGCGAAAGCACGCCCTTGAGCGCCTGAACCGTCACCGGCTTGATCGGGTGTTGATTGAGATCTCCACGGGCCTCCACCTCGATTGCTGTCAGAGCCTCGGGGCAGAGCTGGCCCGCCAGCGCACCGAGCTTGTGCGCGAGGTTGAGCCATGGACCGAGCTGCTGCAAGACCTCGCGCGATACCGAAGGGACGTTCACCGCGTTGCGAATGTTCCCATTGCACAAGTAGTCGACCAGCTGCTCCGCCAGGGCGATGGCGACATTTCGCTGGGCTTCCTCGGTCGAGGCACCCAGATGGGGAGTGCAGATGAAATTCTCCAACCGAAGCAGCGGATGGTCCGGCGGAACGGGCTCGGTTGCAAACACGTCAAACGCCGCGCCGCCGAGGTGCCCCGAGGTGAGCGCTTCGTGCAGCGCCAGCTCATCGACCACGCCGCCTCGCGAGCAATTGATCAGAAACGCGCCCTTCTTCATTTTGCGCAGCGCCTCTTTCCCGAGCAGGTTGCGAGTCTGCTCGGTCAGGGGAACGTGGATCGACACGTAATCCGCCCTCGCCAGCAACTCATCGAAGCTCACCAGCTCGCAACCCAGGCGCCGCGCGGCATCGGCGGAGATGTAGGGATCGAAAGCCAAGACCTTCATCTTCATCCCCAGGCAACGTTCGACGACCACCGATCCGATGTTTCCGATTCCAATCACGCCGAGCGACTTGTTGAACAGCTCGCGACCCTCGAACTTCTTCTTCTCCCACTTTCCGTGCTTGACGCTGGCGGTGGCCTGTGGAATGTGCCGCGAAAGGGCCATCATCATTGCCACCGCGAGCTCGGCCACGGTGATCGTGTTTCCTCCGGGAGTGTTCATCACCACCACCCCTTGCTTGGTGGCTTCATCCAAATCGATGTTGTCGACGCCGACACCAGCGCGGCCGATCACCTTGAGCTTTCGCCCGGCGCGAATCACCGCGCCGGTCACGCGCGTTGCGCTGCGTACCGCAAGAGCGTCGTATTCCCCCATCGAACCTTCGAGCTCGCTCGGCTTAAGTCCTGTCCTCACATCCACCGAGAGCCCCGGACCCCGACGCAGAATGTCGATGCCCTCGGCAGACAAATCATCGGCAACCAGTACCTTCATTGCCTCGCCTCTTACCGTAAAGCTGTCGGTTTCGCGACCCTCGGTCGGACCGATGCGTCCTTGACGCGAGAGTTGGCGAGGTCAATCCTGTCGCCAGATCGCCGCGTGACTTCCCACCGTAACTCAAGACCAGGCGCCCACCTCGCTGTCCTCCGAGCGATCGCGGCCGGTGCCCTCGTTTGCTCAGCCAGCTCCGCGGCTGCGCTGCGCGCAAGTCCATTGGTTGAAGTGCAACCGGGGACCGCGAAGCCTGGAGATGTGGTTCTCATCAGCGTCAACTGCGAGCGGGCTCCGGCGCGCGGCAGCCTCGGAGAAAAGTCCTTGGCCTTCTTTCGAACCGCGCGTGGGTTTGAAGCAATCATCGGAATCCCGGTGGAACAGCCACCTGGAGAGCTGAGCCTGACACTCCAGCTCGCGCCGGGCGACGGAAGAACGGATCCGTCTGAGGTCGCGTTGACTGTCGAGGTGATCGAGCCAGGCTTTCCCAGCCGGGAGCTGCAAGTGGCAAACCGCTACGTCAACCCGCCACCCAAGGCAAGGCGCTGGATGGCGCAAGATCAGATCGCCTTCCGCCACGCGTACGACCAGCCCTCGAGCGGGCTGTTGTTCAGCAAGAGCTTCGCTTGGCCTCGGGCGCCGCTGATCACCTCGCATTTCGGCGACCTGCGCCTGTACAACGGCGAGAAACAAAACCAGCACTTCGGAACGGATCTCAATGGGCGACTCGGAGAGCCGGTCGGCGCCGCCAACGACGGGGTCGTGGTGCTCGCGCGCGCCTGCTATGGCTCGGGTAACACGGTGGTGATCCACCACGGAGGCCGTCTCTTCACGGCCTATTTTCACCTCTCCAAGATGCTCGTGGCGCTGGGGGCGAAGGTGAGTCGCGGGCAGCGAATCGGTCTGGTCGGGAAAACGGGCAGGGTTACCGGCCCGCATCTGCACTGGGCCGCAAAAGTGAACGACCTCTATGTCAACGCGGAGTCATTGCTGAAGCTCAGGTTCAACTGAACGAACGGATCAAATTCCAAACAGTTTCAACGCGCGAAACGCCGAGGTGTGTGGGGTTTAGGTGCCCCCGCGTAGCAAATCCACGCACACCTCGTCGAAGTGCTCGTTGTCTGGCTTATTGACCGAGACGACCGCGTCGACGATTTGAACCCCCGCTACCACTGCTGTGGCAGGCTGAGCACCTGCCTGGCCTCATCGGGACTCATTGGCTCGCGGCCGACATCGCGCGCCATCCGCGCCGCCTTCTCCACCAACGGTCCGTTTCCCTTCGCCATCTGCGTGCCGGCAGCATCGAGGTAGAAGTTGTCCTCCAACCCGACGCGGATGTTGCCTCCCAGCACCAGCGCGGTGGCGAGAAGATGCCACTGCACCTTCGAGATACCGATCACTTCCCAAGTGTCGTCATCGGATATCTGCTTGGACATATGCGCCAGCGTTTCGGAGGTGGGTGGCGCACCGCCCAGCACTCCGAGCACGAAGCTGTACTGCAGCGGCGGTTTGAGTGCGCCCATCGCGACGAGGGGCTCGGCGTTCTGCACATGTCCGAGGTCGAAGCATTCCAGCTCGGGTTTGACGCCGCCCTCGCGCATCGCCGCCGCGACCAAAAGAATGTCTTGGAAAGGGTTTAGGAAAACAAAATCGAAGACGAAGGCGCGCCGGCGCTCCGAGTACTTGGCGTAGTTCATCGACCCCATGTTCAGCGCGGCCATCTCCGGCCGCGTCTTCCACACGTATTCGATCCGCTTCTTCTTCTCCTCCTCGCCGTCGACGCCCATGTTGAAGCCGCCGGTAGAGAAGTTGATGATGATCGGGCAGCGCTTCTGCACCTCTTCTTTGATTTGGCGATAGATCTCCGAGGACCACGTCGCTTCACCGGAGGTCGGATCGCGGCCGTGGATGTGGACCACCGCGGCCCCAGCGTCGTACGCTCGACGCGCTTCGTCGCCGATCTCCGACGGCGTGTACGGGAGGTAGGGGCACTGTTCGCGGTTGGCGACGACGCCGGTGAGCGCGCAGGTGATGATCACCCGGTCCTTTGGTTGCGCCATCGCAGGCTCCTAGCGATCCTTCCAGTGCGGCTTGCGCTTCTCAAAAAAGGCGGAGACTCCCTCGGCTGCATCGTCGATCGATGCGTTCACCGAAAGCTGCGCCGCGAGATACTCCAGGGCAGCCCCAAAGGGCATATCCTCCGAGGCGAAAAAGGCCCTTCGCCCCAGCCGCAGCGTGGCCTGACTTTTTCCGGCGATCTTCCCGGCCATCTGTTCGACGGCCGAATCGAGCTCATTCGGGGGCGCCACCCGGTTGAGCAGACCCAACGCCAGCGCCTCGTGAGCCGACAACCGCTCGCCGGTCATCACCAGCTCGAGCGCGCGCTTGCGGCCGAGGTGGCGGTGCAGCAGGGCCATCACCATCATTGGAAACAGCCCAACGTCGATCTCCGGCGTGCCCAGCTGAGCGGCTTCGGCGGCGATCGCCAAATCGCAGGCCAACGCCAATCCCAACCCGCCGCCGAGCGCATGCCCATTTACGCGGGCGATTGAGGGTCGGCTGCACTCCTGGAGCCTGCGAATGAGGCCGGCGTACGCCCTGCGCCCTTCGTGAGCCGCGAGGAACCCGTCGCCGGCCATGCCCGCCAAATCGGCGCCCGCGCAAAAGACCTTGTCGCCGGCACCGGTGAGGACGATCACCCGCACCGACCCATCCGCTTCAGCCGCATCGATGCCTTCAGCCAACTGCTCGAGCACCTGAAGCGACAGCGCGTTTCGAGACGGCTCCCGATCGATGGTCAGGATCGCTTTGCCGCCCTCGACCCGGTAACGGACTTGCTTTCCTTCCATGAAAGCTCCGCGCCTGAAGCGAGCACGCCCTGGAGAAAGGACTCGGTGAGCTGCGCCTGGGCGCGCTCAAGTGCATGTTCGCTGCGCGTATCGACGAGCTCGAGGACCAAAGTCGTGAGCACCATTTCGATCGCGCCGAACAACTGAGCAGCGCACAGCAACGGGTCCAGGTGCGACTTGAGCTGGCGACTGCGCTTGGCCTCGATGAACATCCGCTCGCTGACGCGGATCACTTCCATCAGCTCGGAGCGGCGGCGAGCCTGCTCCAGAGCTGGACTGCGGGCGATCTCCAGGATGATGACTTTGACTGCTTTCGGGTCGTGCCGGTACGCCTCGAACGCAATCTGCGCGACGCGCCGAACCTTGTCATCGAGAGGCTCGCTGCTCTCGGCGACCTCGCGAACGCGAGACAGAAAGCCACCCCAACCGACATCGAATACTGCTTCGAGCAAAGCCTCTTTGTCGTGGAAGTAGTGGTAAACGAGGCCGTACGCCACGCCCGCTTGTCGCGCGACGTCGGAGATGCGGCATCCGTGATAGCCCTTCTCAGCGAAGACGTCGATCGCCGCGCGTAGAATGGTTCGGTAGCGTTCCGTGTCCTGTCGGCTCGCTGCTGAGGATTTGCCGTTTCGCCTCAAATGACCGGCACCTTTCTTGCTCGAACGATCGGACAGTAAGGGCCGGGCCGCTGAGCGGTCAAGCGCTGGCAGCTTTAGCTGGCAGCGATTTCGAAGAAGTCGGGAACTGCCGGTTCAGCTTCTTCCGTTGAACATCGCCCTGGCGACACCCAGGAGCTTTTCAACATCTCTTGAGCTGAGGCGCCGGCTTCGACAGAAGTCCGAAAGCGGTCGGACCAAGTCGGGCGGCCCGCTGGGTTCCCGGTCGATGCCCGAGAACAACTCCGATAGGGGAACATCCAGGGCATCGGCGAGAGCGGCGAGGGTTTCTACGTGGGCGACGCGCTCACCGCGCTCGATCATCGAGAGGAACGAGACGCTAATCCGAGCCCGCTCCGCAAGATCCTCCTGGGTCCAGCGTTCAGCGCGTTGGGTTCGTAGCTCGCGAATACGTTGACCTAATCGCTTTCCTATTTCAGACATGTTCCCTCAGTCGAATCGATGGTGTCGCCAATCCCGCGATACAAGAAAACGGCCGTGATACGTAACAAAATCGTCATGCGCTGCCAGCGACAGAGAGTGAACCTGGCGCTCCGGAAATTCGGCCGCGCAGTTATATAGCAAGGCGGCTCGTCGGCCGCCCCCCTGCGGAACATCGCTGCGATGCCTGAAACAGAGCTACTGGAGGCCGAAAGACCCGAACCGGGAGAGGGTGAGCGTGATACCGAAGTCTATCAATGGACCACTCGACGCCTGGAAACCGGGGAGAATGTACTGGCGCGGGAGCAGAGCGCGCACGTCCAGCCGCCAGCAATCGCAGGACGGGTTGATGGAAAGAGTCACCACTTGTTGTCGGATGGTCCACGGCGCGGGAAGTGGGTTTTGGGAGCAAAAATCGGGGAGAGGCGGTGCGTTGGGATCTTGACTGGGCAGGCATCGGATGTCGTTTTCTGGTGAGACAGTGATGTCGTAACTCAATGCCAGACCGAACTTGGACTTTAGTCCTATGTGCGCAGTAAGCGTCTGCGCCCGATCAAATGGCTGTCGCGATGGATCGGTGGCGGTGGCCGGCGGGCCGACGAGCTCATCGATTCCTCGGCGCAAGCTGTCGGGGCCGGCGAGAATCAGGTTGTCATACTGGAAAGAAAAGGCGACGCCCTTCCCTGCGTCAAAACCGGCGTTGGCTGAGAACTGCGCGAGCCGGCTCGCCCGCGTGTCGTAGCGAAACACCACCGCAGCGTTGAGAGGCACTGCGACCATCGTCGCACGCGCAAAGGTATCTGCAGCCGATCCCGCCTGAAGATCAAACCCCTGGCCGACGTCGAGCCGAATGAAGCGGCGGGCTCCAGTTCCATCGGTCTGCACGAGCTTTTGACTGAGCTGAGCAACCCCGTGGAGAAAGCTTCTGGTCGATGGCGTTACCGCCCGGTCGATCTCATCGTACGTGTCCGCAGTCGTTCCGAAGATAGACCCGAACACCTGCGGCACGTACCGGACTTCGAAGGATGGGGCGATGCTGTGGCGCCAGCTCCCGCTGCTCGTCGGAAACACCCTGGAGATCTCTGTCTCGATGATCGCGCCAGCCAATGGATACCCGCGGGCATGGGTGGAGCCGGTGACTTCCCCGACGTAAAAGTCCTGGCGATACCACGCATAGGGAGTGAGTCGAACGAAGCGACCGAGCTCGAGTGGGATGCTGAGGCGGGGACGAAAGTCAATGCGGTCCCTGGCCTCATGGGGCGACGGATCGTACCCATAGGGTTGGAATGCTGGGTCAGGAGAAAGAGCCGGATCGATCCCGGTGCTTCCCTGAAGTGGGTGAAGGCGACTGAACTCGATGCGAAGGCTTCCGTAGAGCCACCTGGACAGCCGCGCTTCGGGAATATCGAATATCAGCTCGGGTAACCGCTGAAGAGGATTCGGTCCGTGTGCGGGGAAATCCTCCGGCGATGTTGCCTGATCGAGGAAGCCGTATCCAAACCGCAAGTCCTGTCGGACAGCGACGTTGAGCCCAGTATAATTGTCCGCGGTCCGGCGGTAGACAGTTGCCGTCGATTCAGTGAATCCGGTTTCGCGAGTCGTCAGGTCCGCGCTCAAGCTCTGCGGGAAGTAGCCATCCGAAACGAACGAAGCATCGACGCGACCGAAGAATCCATCGCCAAGATCCTGGGCGTGGCGCAGAGAACCCGCCCCGCGCAGCCCCCGGTGCGCCGTGGGGTCCCGGATGATGCTTGAATTCAAAGGGTCCAGCGGCGGCTGCAAATCGTAGACGAGGTCCAACGTCGCCCGCCCGTAAGGCTGGA